>Ga0105239_10000765_pt1 | contig 45431 bp, 32 predicted proteins | sample KBSC44metaG_FD_92761 | JGI IMG/M metagenome (GOLD analysis project Ga0105239, IMG submission 92761) | Corn rhizosphere microbial communities from Kellogg Biological Station, Michigan, USA - KBS C4-4 metaG | ecosystem: Host-associated > Plants > Roots > Rhizosphere > Soil | place: Michigan, USA...
CTCCTCGCCCTCTCCAAAGCCGATCACACCCTGGCCCTGGTCGACCCGGCCACGCTCGGGATCATCACCCGCCTCCCCGTCGGCAGCGACCCGCACGAGGTCATCGCCTCTTCCGATGGCACAAAAGCCTATGTCACGATCTATGGCGGCGGCAGCCTCCACGAAATAAATGTCCTGGATCTCGTCGGAAAGAAGGCGCTCGACAATATCGACACCCGCCCGCTCTACGGCCCTCATGGCATCGACTTCGCCGCCGGTAAGGTCTGGTTCTCCGCGGAAGGCTCAAAAGCAGTCGGCCGATACGACCCCGCCACCGGCCAACTCGACTGGGCTATGGGAACCGGCGAAGACCGCACCCATATGATCGTTGTCACCCCCGATGCCAAAAAGATCTATACGACAAACGTTTCATCAGGCACCGTCAGCATCCTCACCGACACCCTCCTGCAGCCCGGCACAAACGCCCCTCCCGGCGCCCGCCCCCGCGAGGAATGGCGTCAGACCCTCGTCCCCACCGCCCGCGGATCGGAAGGGTTCGATGTTTCCCCCAATGGAACCGAATTATGGACCGCCGCCAGCGAGGACGGCTCCATCACCATTATTGACCTTGTAAAAAAATCCCTTGCGGCCCGCCTCGAGGCCAACGTAAAAGGCGCCAACCGGTGCAAGTTCACGCCCGACGGCAAACAGGTATTCGTGGCCAGCCTCGGCACCGGCGACCTGACGGTCTTCGACGCCGCCACCCGGAAAGAAGTGAAGAGAATAAAGCTCGGTCGTGGCTGCGCAGGCATTCTCATGGACCCGGTCGCGGCTCGCGCCTTCGTCGCCTGCTCCGCCGACAACAATATCGCGATCGTCGATCTCAAAACCCTCGCCGTCACCGGTCACCTCGACGTAGGCGGAACCCCCGACGGCCTCGCGTGGGCAGGTCAGTAGCGTCCTTATTGCTTCGCAGCCCGAAGGCGTGGAATTAATACCCCAGTGTGGGGCGAACATCTTATTTCTTCTTTGCTGTCTTCTTTCGGGCCGCCTTCTTCTTTGGCGCAGCTTTCTTCTTCGATGCTGCCTTCTTCTTGGACGCCGCCTTCTTCTTCGATGCCTTCTTCGGCACCTTGGCCCCCGCTTTCCTCGCTTCCGACAACCCGATGGCGATCGCCTGCTTCCGGCTCTTCACCGTCTTCCCGCTACGGCCGCTCTTCAGCTGACCGCGCTTCTTCTCGTGCATCGCCTTCTCCACCTTGTCTCCTGCTTTTTTGGAATATTTTGCCATAACTGGAACTTTATTGCAACTGTTTAAGGATCAAACGTTGTGCCTCCTTGGGACTCATCTTCTCAAGCGCCTTGAACTTCTTTCCCTCGAGTCGGTTGTACTCCGTAAAGAACGCCTCCAGGTCGTCCGTGATCGTTTTCGGCAGATCTTCCATCTTCTCGATGTTCTGGAAGATGTTCGAAAACTTCGGAATAGCCAGGAACCGGTCATTGCGGATCATCTTTTTGCTGTCCTTGTCCTCCGACTGCTCCGCCTTGATCCCCCCGATGACCCGGCACTTGATGATCACCCCAGGGAAACTCTCGAACTCCGAGATGACGATCACATCCAATGGATCGCCGTCCTCTCCCTTGGACTTGGGAATGAACCCGAAATCATATGGGAATACCATCCCCGAAGGCAGTATCTTCTTCATCTTGAAGAACGGCGTATTCGGTACATAATCATATTTCTGGCAGCTGCCCTTCGGCGTCTCGATGACCACTTCGATACTTTCCATAATAAGCAGCCGCTTAAAAAAGCGGGCCAATATTTGCGCCGGTTCCTCAACAAAATCTCCAACAATGAATCTTCTCCATACACTCTTCGGCGAAGGCAAAGACCTCGATAGCCTCCAGATGATCTGCCGGGCTATCGTCGCCTTCTTCCTCACCCTCGTGCTGATCCGCATCGCCGGCATCCGCACCTTTGGGAAAAAGACAGCTTTTGACAACGTCATCGTCATCATGCTCGGCTCCATCTTCAGCCGCGTCGTCGTCGGCGCATCCCCCTTTATTCCCACGACACTCGCCTGTCTCGCCTTCGTTGGGGTCCACCGGCTGCTCGCCTGGATAAGCCTCTACAACGACACCCTCGGCCGCTGGATAAAAGGCGAAGCCACTACACTCTATGCCGATGGGAAAAGGAACGAGAAGAACATGCGCAACGCGGTCATCAGCGAGAAAGACCTGCACGAAAGCATCCGCCACCAGCTCCACGAAGACAGCCTCGAACAGGTCAAAGCGATCATCCAGGAACGTAACGGCGAGATCAGCATCATCAAAAAATAGGAAAGAATTTCCCCACTATTGCCACCTTTTCGCAGCGGCATCATCGAGGATCAACACCCAATCCTCCCGCTGCGAGGGCACCGGCGAAGCAGTCGGTAGGGGAGGAGTAAAGCTCAGCGCTTTCGAATTGTCAAACGCCCCGATATATTTCACCTTGCCCGTCCGCGGATCATACCAACCCGCTTCCAGGGTCGAACCCAGACCGGCATTCGCCCTGATCAAAATATCCCGGCCATAGGCGCTGTACACAAACGCATAATCCCTCCCACTCGTAGCCTGTATCCGCTCCGGGCCACAGCCGCCCTCACTCCCCAATATCCCCTGCGCCGGGACTCGTTCGGCCATCGGCCTAGACTCCACCAGCCGGCGCACATATTTCATCTCATTGGCGCCGGGAAAATCAAGCGCCTCCTTCCAACCATGCAACGCCGAGAAGATCCCTCCCTTCGGTCCAAAAAAGATCACCGGACCACAGCCGTAAGTATGCCCGCAGGCCCCGGCAAACACGCTCAGGTACGCGGACTTGCGGACATCATACGCATTGGCATATCCCAACTCCTTCGCATTGAAGCACACCGGCATCTCCTCATAGATATTCTCGCCGTTGACCACCGGTTTGGCCGGCGTCCGGTTATAATCGTTACTCACCGTCTCCCAAACCTCCGTATCCCGGCAATGCCCCGTCTGCAGCATGTTCAAATCGAGCCAGCCATCCCGCTGGAACCACTGCGACGAGCTGCCCGTCCCCTTCGGTTGCGGGTGAAAGGTCATCAACGCCTTGTCGGCCCCGCCCACACCCTCGGTAACGCCCTTCGCCAGGGCCCGCCATACCTCAACATCCTGAGATTCCGGCCGCGGGTCCCGGTCGCCCCCGATGATCCAGATGAGATTGGCCTTGTTTCTGAACCGCGCCCCGATCCATCGCCCGTATGTATAAATATTCTCCGGATGGAACATCTCCGGCCCCTTCCCCCACCAATCTTTGTAAACCTTATCCCCCCAGGTCGGCAACAGGGCGATATACAACCCATACGATGCCGCGACATCGATCAGCGTGTCGATATAGGCAAAATACTTCTCATTCGGCTTCCTGAACGCAGTATCCGTAAAAGGCAGATCGCCATTCGCATTCGGCGTATGTAACCCATCCAGTTCCGGCAACGCCACCGCCTGGATCACGGTAAAGCCCTGCTCCGCTCTTTTTTGAAAATAAGCCGTCGCCTCCGCCCGATTCAGCTGGTGGAACAACTCCCAACCCGTATCGCCAAGCCAGAAGAAAGGCTTGCCGTCCGTGGTCTCGAGTAAATGATGAGTATTGCTAACCCGGATGGGTAATGGCTGCCCAAAGCAGGAATGGACAAACAGCAGCAAGGAAAGAAAAAGAACCCTGCGATTTTTCGCAGGGTTCGACAAAACCGTATGCATAGTACAATAACTTTTGGTCAGGGTCTACTGCGCCGGTTTTTCATAAGGATCGAGCTCAGGAAGTATTACGAAGGCGTCCCCCAATCGGCTGTCGACGAAAATGGACCGGTTGGAATGACACGGTCAGCGTGTTTTACAATTTCGTCAGGACATCGGAATACGCATACCTGGCTACGGACAAAGAAACGTGTTCCGGCTATAACAACGGGCAAACCAGCCGGATATTGCTGAAAAAATACAGGATTCCCTACAAAATCCTGTAGGGCTACATCGCTATCTTTTGAAGGTTTTGATAGCTGATCTTCACATTCTCCAAGGGCTTCGGCGCGCCGTCCTGCTCTACAAAGAAATACTTCATTCCGGACTCGCCCGCATGCTCGAAGATGCGCTTGAAATCGATGGTGCCGTTCCCGACCTCGGTAGGCTGCTTCGTGTCCTTGCTCAGGTCCTTCACATGCCAGAGCGGGAACCGCCCCGCATGCTGCCTGAACAATTCCACAGGATCCTGACCCGCCTTAGTGGCCCAGGCCAGGTCCAGCTCCATCTTCACATCGTTCTTATCCGTATTTCCCAGGATATAGTCAAAGGGCCGCACACCCCCCACATTGTCAAACTCGGTCGTATGATTGTGATAGGCAAACTGAACCCCCACCTTCTTACACGCCTCGCCGGTCTTGCTGAATACTTCGGCCGCAACCTTTATTTCGTCCAGCGTATTGACGGGGATCGATGAACAAACCAGGTAGCTCAAGCCCCCTTCCGCGGCCTTATCGGCCAATTCCTTATAGTTTTCCTTGAGGTTCAACGTCTTTGGCCGGTTCTTGAACCGCTCGATCAGCGCCTTCACCCGCGCGGAATCCTGCGCTGTCTTGGCCATCTTCATCATTTGCTCCGGGCTGAACGACGCCCCGCCCACATGGGCGCTCCGCCAATGCATCCCCGAATCCTTGATGATCTTCGAAAGCTCCTTCGGCTCGTATCCATAAAAGTTTCCTTTTTCACTGCCCGCGCTCTCCACTTCTTTGTAACCAATCGCCGCCACTTCCTTCAGCGCGCTAAGCGGGTCCTTTACCATCAGGTCACCCAGCGTATATAATTGAAGCCCCGCCGGCGGCATCGCCCGGGTATGGGAATAAGCGGTGAAAGCCGCCTGCCCCAACTTGGGCAGCGCAAGTCCGGCAAGAGCCGCCAGACCGGATTGTTGGAGGAATTTCCTTCGGGTTGTCATAAAGCAAGTCTTTTTGTTAAACAAACATAATGGAAATTTGAACGTTAAATCAACAAAAAAGTCGTAGGCTTTTTGGCCGAAGGCCAATCATTAGCGATGAAAGCAATAATTATCACCCAGTCCGGCGGCCCGGAAGTGTTACAGGTACAGGATCGCCCCGATCCCCAACCCACCGGCGACGAAGTATTGATCGAAGTAAAGGCCTCCGGTCTCAACCGGGCCGACATCATCCAGCGTCAGGGTAACTATGCCGCACCCCCCGGCGTCCCCGCCGATATCCCCGGTCTCGAGGTCTCCGGCATCGTAAGAGCCTGCGGCCCCGCCGTCACCCAGTGGAAGCCAGGCGACAAGGTCTGTGCCCTCATCGCCGGTGGCGGCTATGCCCAATACATCACCGCCCGCGAAGGCCAGTGTCTGCCCATCCCATCCAACTTCGGCTTTGTTCAGGCCGCTGCCCTGCCCGAAGCCCTTTCCACGGTCTGGTCCAATGTCTTCCAGCGGGGCGCCCTGAAAAGCGGGGAGAACTTCCTCGTCCACGGCGGCAACAGCGGCATCGGCACCGCCGCCATCCAACTGGCCAAAGGCTTTGGCGCCACCGTTTACACCACCGTCGGGTCCGAAGAAAAAGGCCGGATCTGCCTCGATCTCGGTGCGCATCGCTTCATCAACTATAAGACCCAGGATTTCGCCGAAGAATGGAAGGATATAGGAATCGACGTCATTCTCGACATGGTCGGCGGCGACTATCTGCAAAAGAACATCCGTGTCCTCCGCGCCGACGGCCGCCTGGTATATATCAACGCGGTGGCCGGCAACAACCCCGGCATCAATCTCAACCAGGTAATGGTCAAACGCCTCATCATCACCGGCAGCACCCTCCGCGGCCGCGACTACGCCTGGCGAAACGCCCTCTCCGCCGAGCTCCGTGCAAAGGTCTGGCCCCTTCTCGCCGCCGGCGCCTTTAAGGCCCTCATCTACCAAACCCTGCCCTACACCGCGGCCGCGGAAGCCCACCGACTCATGGACACCGGCCAGCACACCGGTAAGATCATGCTTTCCTGGGATTAGCCGCCGCTCAATCCTGCCGCCGCTCAATCCCGCCGCTGCCCGTAGCCGCCCCTCATGCCGCCGGGCACGCCATATGCAGATATACCCATAACCACAAACCTCAGGTTATGACAAAGCAAAACACCCATTTCCAACCCGACGCCCGTCACATCGTCGTCGTCGAAGAAGCCCCCGATATGCAGACCGCCGAACGGGAGGCCGATCAATTCCTCACCGCCGAATCAAAAGCCGACGAAGGCGGTTGCTGCTTTCAACGCGTTCGTTCCAGCGGAATAAAACGCGATAGCGGTTACTACTTCAAGGTCGTCGCGATGGACGGCAAAGCATAAGGTCATGGAATACAAACAACTCCGCTACTCGTGGACTTTCCTCATCACTGGCCTTCTGCTCACCCTTGCCGGCGTCGCGGCCCTCTATGATCCCCTGCTCACCGGCCAAGCCCTCGGCGTCTCGCTCGGGATCATGGTCGTCCTCCTCGGCATCGGCCATATCTCCTTCGTTATCGCCAACCGTCACCTGCCCCACCGCGGCTGGCACATCCTGATCGGAACCCTTGACCTCCTCATCGGCGCCGTCCTGCTTCCCTATCCGGATATCACCATCGTCGTCCTGCCCTTCCTCCTTGGCTTCTGGTTCCTCATCCGCGGCCTCTCCATGATCCTATACGCCATCACCCTGCGCCACTTCGCCCGGTCCGGCCGCGGCTGGGTAGCCGCCGGCGGATTCTTCATCGCACTCTTCGCCTTCTTCGTCATCGGCTTCCCGCTCTTCACGTTCCTGGCGATCGTCACCTGGACTTCTTTTGCTTTAATAATAACGGGAATTTCAAACATCCTGCTGGCCTTCCGCCTGCGCGGCCGGCGGGAGGACACGGAAGAGACGGTCGTCCTCTAGCTGGAATGGCTGACTTAGTAATCAGGAAGTAAATTGCCGCCGATAAAACCGGTCGGCATAGATAAATAAGGTCTCAACATGCGAAAGGATCGCCTCCTGGCAACAGGCGCTCACGGGCGGCAGATATTCCTGCTCGATATTCTGCAGGATACCCGCGATCATCCGTTCTTCTTTACCCGCCAACCGAAGCGCGGCCGAAACGGAATCGACGAAAAATCCATATTGATCGAGGTTCTTCTCGACAGAATAATTCCACAACAACTCCGGATGGATCATTAACCAACATCCACACTCATTCAATTTCTCTTCAACCGGCTGCCCCGGTAAGAAAAATCGCATCACCCCGATATCCGCCTCCTTCTTCAACCACACGGAAAAAAAATTCAACACCACCGTCGGCAACCAATCCGCAGGCAATCGTTTGATCAATTCAAAACGGATCACACTCACCAGCGGGTGCTCCGGCGGCGGCAGTTCCATCAACCGGCAGAACTCCGGGATCGAATCGATCACCAACCCCCCAAATCCATCAACTCGTTTCATGCCGTAAAAATAAGCAAAACCGGCTGCAATCACCTCGCCTTTTCCCGCCTCCACGCCGTCGGTATGCAGCCAAACTCCTCCTTGAAATACTGCGTAAAATATTTCGGATTATTGAACCCCACCGTATACGCCACTTCCGCCACCGTCAACTGGCTCTTCTCCAACAACTCGGCCGCTCGTTTCAGCCGGATATGCCGGATCAGTTCTACCGGCGTTTTCCCCGTCAGCAACAGCAGCCGCTTGTAAAAAGTGGTCCGGCTCGCATGAAACCGCTGGCAAAGCTCACTCACCGACAACTCGGGATTGCTCATCTCCGCCTCGACATATCCCAACACCTGCCGCAGGAAAACGTCATCGGCCGAGGTTACCTCCACCGGTGCGGGACCGGCCTGCACCTGCCGCTGATACGTCTTCTTCACCGTTTCATTGTACTCGATAATATTGCGCATCTTCGACAGCAGCACCTCGAAGTTGAACGGCTTCGTGATATAGTCGGCCGCCCCCGTCTGTAAACCCTGCAACACCCCCGTCTCACCCGCCATCGCCGTCAACAGGATCACCGGGATCTGCCTCGTTCGCTCATCCGTCCTGATCTTCCGGCAAAGCTCGATGCCATCCATATGCGGCATGCTGATATCGCTCACCACGATCTGCGGATGCCCCGATAACACCTTCCGCCAACCTTCCTTCCCATCCGCGGCCTCGATGATCTTATAATAGGCCCGAAGATTATCCTTTAAATAAAATCTAAAATCCTCATTATCCTCCACAATCAGCACCGTCGGCGCGCCACCCGGCGCGACGACCGATCCGACATCTTCTTTCAACTCCTCTTTCAACTCCTCGACTTCCTCCTCTGGCCATTCAGTTGGCGCCGCAGGCGACACCAAAATCTGCCGGAACGGCAACACCACCGTAAAACAAGACCCCGCATTCACCGCACTCTCCACCACCAGCGTCCCACCCTGCATCCGGACAAATTCCTGCGTGATCGACAACCCGATCCCACTCCCCTGGTTGATCAGCGTCTCGGGGATCTCATTCTGAAAGAACCGCTCGAAGATCTTCGCCTGCTTCTCCGGCGCGATCCCGATCCCGGTATCGCTGATCGCGATCGACAAAAGCACATTCTCCTCCTCTCGCCGCTGGACGGACACCGCCACACTCACCGAGCCATTCTCCGGCGTGAACTTGAAGGCGTTCGAAAGCAAATTAAAAAGAATGCGCTCCAGTTTATCGGGGTCAAAGCGAGTCACCAGCGAAGTGCACTCCCCCGCATCATATCCAAAGGAAATGTTCTTCTTCTCCGCCAGGTCTACGAAGCTGTTCGCCGTCTCCCGCACAAACCGGATCACATCCCCCTCCCGCAAATGAAGCTTCAGCTCGCCCGCCTCCATCTTCCGGAAGTCCAGCAACTGGTTCACCAGGTGCAACAGCCGCTTGGCATTCCGGTGGATCATCTCATAGCTACGCCTCGAATCACCGCCGCCCCCATGCACCAGCAGCTTGTCCACCGGCGCGAGGATCAGCGACAAGGGAGTCCGCAACTCATGACTCATGTTCGTAAAGAACCGGATCTTCATCAGGTCCATCTCATGCATCCGCCGGGTCTCCCGCCGCTCGTTCTCCAGTGCAAACCGCATCCTCGCCCGCTGCAGGACCATCCACCGCGCAAATACAAGCGCCCCGGCCAGCAGCAACACATACACGCCATACGCTAGCGGTGTCCTCCACCACGGCGGTAGGACCACGATGGTCAGCACAGCCTGCTGATCATACCACTCCCCATCGCCATCCGCCGCCTTTACTTTGAAGGTGTAGGTCCCTGCATCGAGGTTCGTATACGTGGCCTTCCGGATCTTACCATCCGTGATCAGCCAGTTACGGTTGAAGCCTTCCAGCATATACGCATACTTGTTGGTCGCATTGGGGATATAACCCAGCGACGCAAACTCAAGCGAAAAGACATTTTGTTGATGCCGCAGCCGTAGCTCCCCGATCTCCGAAAGATTTTTCGTCAGCAACACCCGCCCGTTCACGGTATCACCCACACGTACGCTCTTGTCGAACATCTCCAATCCCGTAAGCAGGATCGGCGGGGTATGCCGCTCCGGCTGGATATTCTCCGGCCGGAAGATATTGAACCCGTTGGGGCCGCCAAACAGCAGATGCCCGTCCCTCGTCGCCAGCCCCGCCCGTTCATTGAACTCCCGCGCCTGCAACCCGTCGGGCTCATGGAAATTCCGGCAGCGGATGGTCAGCTGCGAACGCCCCGGCATCTCCACGACCGTGATCCGCGAAAGCCCGTTGGCAGTACTGATCCAAAGCCGGTGAAGACTGTCCTCCGCGATACATCGCACGACATTGTCCGGCAACCCGTCATCCGTGTTGAAGGTTTGAAAGGTCTTCCCGTCAGGGTTCAGGACACTCAACCCCTCCCGCGTCCCGGCCCACAGCCGCATGCGGCTGTCCAGGAAAAGCCAGGTCACATTATTAGTACTCAGCTTGGCATCGTCGGGAATAAAATGCCGGATCGCCCCGGTGTTCCGTTCGATGAACTCTACCCCATAACCGGTCCCAACCCAGATATTCCCCTCCCGATCGGTAATGATCGACGAGATGTAATCGTTCCGGATCGAGTTCGGCAGCGTACTCTTATAATGGGTGAACCGCCCGCTCCGCCGGTCCAGCCGGTCCAACCCACCCGCCAGGGTGCCCACCCAGATCTGCCGGTCAAGGTCTTCACAAAGACACATCACCCGGTCATCGGCCAGGCTCGCCGGATCATCATCGCGGTGCCGGTAATGAATGAACCGCTTGCCGTCAAAACAATCCACCCCCCCGAAATAGGTGCCGATCCAAAGCTTCCCGTCCCGGTCCAGCATCAGGCTCACGATGATATTGCTGCAAAGACTATTCGCATCATGCGGGTCGTGGCGCCACTGACGGAAACTATTCTTCTTCCTGTCAAAATAGATCAACCCGCCGCCATTGCCCCCAATCCATATATTCCCCAAGCCATCCTCCGCAAAACTGTTGACATCGTCAAAAGGCAGCGAACCCGCCCGCCCGGGTTCATGCCGTTGCTGAGGAAATTGCAGATCGTTCTGATGATAGAAACTCAGCCCGCTTTTGAAAGTGCCCACCCATACGGAGCCGGCCAACCCATCCCGGAAAAGCGACGTGATGCTGTTGTCCCCAAGACTCTTGCCGTCATCCTCGATATGCCCGACAACCTGCACCGAGAAATTCCGCTTGTCGACGATATCGACGCCCCCATGATCCGTGCCCAGCCAAATGGCGCCGTTCCGGTCCTGAATGGCCATAAGCACTATATTGCTGTTCAAGACCCGCTCCCCGGCATCCTGCGCCAGGTGACGCCACCGCTCCGTCGCCGGATGGAAATAAAACACGCCTTTAAAGACCCCATTTGAGCAGATCCATAGGTCATTCTGCGCATCGATGAATAACGTCGATTGGATCAGGGCATTCCCAAATTCCCGCTGCAGGACAGATGATCGGTAACTGATCCGGCCTGACCGGTCGATCTTCTCCAGCATTCCATCCTGGTGCAACACCCAACATTCCCCATTGCCGTCCTCCCTGGCCGCCGCAACCGGGCTCGACGCGATGACCCCCGGCCGGAACGGGATCACCCGGCCATCCGGTAAATAATGGTATACCCCGCTATCCTTGTATATAAACCAATACCCATTCACGGCAAGAGAAGGGGCCACCGTCACCAACTGGAACGCCGGTAACCCCAACCCCTGCAAATACCCCGCAAAATCCACGTCAAACCGGTCCAGGTCATAATTATATATGGCAAACCTGCCCGTTCGCGATTCCACCCACATGTTCCCGCCAGGCCCCTCGAACACCTGCTCGATATAATTATCGGCGATCGACCACCGGTCCCGCGGGTCATGCCGGTACTGCCGGAACTGATACCCATCATAACGGTTCAACCCTGAAACGGTCCCAAACCACATAAAACCCCGCCGGTCCTTATAAATGCCCGTGATATGATTGTTGGAAAGGCCGGCCATGACGGTAAGATGGGAAAAAAGATGCTCTTGGGGTTGACCCAAGAGCCCGCTGACCGGAAAAAGGCCCAAAAGAAAGAGTATGTATCTCAATTTTCTCATGAAAGCAATCGTCGTATTACAAATATAAACATTTCGACCCCCTTTTTAACCGATTTCATCCCCCTCCCTCCAAACCCGCTGCCCTACTTTTATCGTGAATCAATAAACCGATTGCATCATGCCATTACCAAAACTAGCAAGAGCTATTCTGGGATTGCTTACTACAGCCATCCTCTCCCTCCCTCTGGCCGCCCAGCCACCCGCTCACCGCATAACCGGCAGGGTATCAGCCCAATCCAACGGCTTGGCCGTCCCCGGCGCCTCGGTCTCCGTAAAAGGCACCCACAATTCCGTCCAGGCCGACGCCGACGGTAATTTCTCGATCCTGGCGGCGCCCAACGAGGTCCTGGTGATCACCAATGTCGGCTATGTAAAGAAAGAGATAAAGGTCGGCACGGCCACCACCTTGAATGTTCAGCTCACCCAGGACTATAACAACCTAAATGATGTGGTCGTGGTCGGTTATGGCCGGATGCGGAAATCGGATATGAGCGCCGCAGTCGGGACCATCTCCAGCACCGAACTGGATAAGACGGTCAACGTGACCATCGACGACGCCCTGCAGGGCAAAGCGGCCAATGTATACGTCTCCCAAACCAGCGGCGAACCCGGCGCGGGGGCCTCGGTCATCATCCGCGGGGTCAGCACCGTCACGGGAAACTATCAACCCCTCTATGTCATCGACGGCGTCCAGATCCGCCCAAGCCTGCCCACCGGCGGCGCCTATAACTCCACTCCTACGATCGCCAATGAGCTCCAGGGCCTGAACCCCGACGATATCGAGAACATCAGCGTTCTGGAAGGCCCCGCCGCCACCTCGATCTATGGCGCAGCCGGCGCCAACGGCGTCATCATGATCACCACCAAACAAGGAAAAGCAGGCACTACCCGCGTCGCAGCCAGCGAACTGCAGACGCTTCAAACTCGGCCAAAGGACCAGCCGGTGATGGACCTCCGGCAATATGCCGTCTATGTCCAAAAACTCGAGAACCTCGGCCTGGTTCCCGCCGAACCCAATGAGCTTAGTGATCCCAAACTGCTCGGAGCCGGCACCGACTGGCAGCATGCCCTCTTCCAGAACACCTGGATGCAAAAACATTCGCTCAATGTCAGCGGCGGATCCGATCGCACCACCTTCTATCTCTCGGGTGAATATACCAACCAGAACGGTATAGCCCTCGGGTCGGGCTTCCAACGGGGCTCTATCCGCCTGAACCTGGCCAACCAGGCAACCAAATGGCTGAAGATCGGCACCAACCTGAACGTCTTTGGCACAAAGGAAAAGGTCAACATTTTCCAGGCCAATATCGTCAACATCGCCCTCAGCCAGAATCCGACGATCCCGGTTAAAAATCCCGACGGGACCTTCGGCGGCCCCTCCGCCGCCCAGGCACAGTACTCGGCCACCAATCCCGTCGCGCTCGCCAGCCTCAACAACAACTACAATACATCCTTTGGCGCCATCGGAGGGCTAAACCTCGATGTCACCCCGGTAAAGGGCCTGCTCTGGCATACGGAGATCAATGGCAACTACACCTTCACAAACGGCTATACCTTTAACCCTTCCTATACGATCGGGGCCTTCGTGAACCCCAACACGACGGGAAGCCGCTCCAGCGGGAACAACTGGTGGGCTTCCCTTAACACCCGCCTGCAGTATGACTGGACCCTCGGCAAACACGTAGCTTCGATAATGGCCGGTCATGAGGCCCAGCAATACGCCTACCAAAGCCTTTACGCAAACGGCCAGGGCTACACGACCAACACCATCCAGGAACTTAGCGTAGCCAGCTCGGTCATCTCCAACCCCACAAGCTCCCGCGGCGACGGCTCCCAGGAATCCTATTTCGCCCGCGCCAACTACACCTATGATAATAAATACATCGCGCAACTGGTGGTAAGACACGACGGTAGCTCCAACTTCGGTCCCAATAACCGCTTCGGAACCTTCCCCGCGGCCTCGGTCGCCTGGAAGATCTCCGACGAAAAATTCATGCAAGGCCTCCCCTGGCTCAACGACCTGAAGCTGCGCGGGGAATATGGGATATCCGGTAATGCCGGCCCCGGCGGCGCCATCTATTCCAATCTCTATGCCACCGTCACCGTATGGGGCGGCGGTTTCCTCCCGGGCAACTATCCCAATGTCAATCTCAAATGGGAACAGGACAGATCGGGCAACATCGGTTTCGACGCCCATCTCTTCAACAACAGGGTCGAGATCGTCGCCGACGCCTACCAGAAGAAAATATCCAACCTCATCCTCCCTGCATCCGGACCCAGCTATCTCGGCGGCTACCTTAGCGGCGGCTACGGCGGTCAGATCAGCTGGCCGATCGAGAACTATGGCGGCATGGAGAACAAGGGCTTTGGAATAACGGTCAATACGGTGAACATCACCACGAAGGATTTCCAGTGGAAGACCGGCGCCAATTTCTCCATGGATCGGAACAAGGTGACAAAGATCTATTCACCCATTTACACCCAATACTATTCCACCACCAATAGCCGCCAGGCCGAATTCCTTACAAAAGAAGGCCAGCCCCTCAGCATGATCACGGGCTATGTCGCCGACGGGCTCTTCACCAACTACAAGGATCTCGCCGGTCATTCCATCCAAACCTCCAACGGAAAGCTGACGATCGACCCCTCCCAGGGCTCCTGGGTCGGGGATATCAAATTCCGCGATATAAATAAGGACGGCGTCGTCGACAATAACGACCGCACGATCATCGGCAATCCCTGGCCGAAGTTTACATACAACTTCACCTCCACCTTCGACTACAAAGGCTTCGAGCTGAACCTGTTCTTCACCGGGGTATACGGTAACAAGATCCTCAATCTCACCCGCTATGAGAATGAGTATATCCCGCTCGGCACCGGTCCCTATGCCAATCATTTCAAATCCGACGTGAACTTCGCAGTGCCCAGCAGCATCAACGCCGCCGATGCCCTCACCGCCACACTCACGAATCCCGGCTACAATATCGCCCGCCCCTCGGCCTCCGATGCGAACGGTAACGCCCGGCTCTCGCAATGGAGCGTGGAAAACGGCTCCTATCTCAAACTGAAGAATGCCCGTCTCAGCTGGCGCGTTCCCAACAAATACCTGAACGCGACACACTTCGTGCGCGGCGCAGTTTTCACCGTCCAGTCACAAAACGTCTTCACCGTTACTAAATATAAGGGGTACGACCCCGAGGTAGGAATGTATCAATACGGCGGATTCAACATCGTAGGTATGGACGAAGGCCGCTATCCCCAGACAAGATCCTATTCCTTCAGCCTCGCCGTAAACTTTTAACAACAACTCAATTTGACATTATGCCACGAATAATAAAATTGGTCACCCTTATCGCCCTCGGCCTGACGATCATGCCGGGATGTAAAAAGGACTACCTGAACCGCCCGCCCCAGTCCTCACCCACCTCTGTAACGTTCTACCAGACGGATGCCGAGATCCAGGAAGGCACCGGCCCCCTTTACAACGGCTCCTGGGGCGGCTACAACGGTACATCCCTCCAGTACATCGGGGATGTAATGGGCGGTAACAGCACGACGGATAACTACAATGGACGAGGCGCTTATCTCAACTTCTCCGTCTCGGCCACCGACCCCAGCGGGGCCCTGCAAAGCGCCTACCAGGCCCTTTGGTCGGTGGTAGCCAACGCAAACCTGGTGGCCGCCAATATCAAAGGCGCCGGACCGGGCGCCACCACGGCCGGAAAGAACGCCGGCCTCGCGGAATGTTATTTCATGCGCGCCGCCTCCTATTACTATCTCGCCCTCATCTGGGGCGCCATCCCGATCGTCTATGATAACGTCCACCAGCTCGGCGACACGACCATCCACCGGAACAACCTCGCCGACGCCTGGCAATTCATGATAAACGATCTCGAATGGGCCATGAAGTACCTGCCCGCAACACCCGCTCAACCCGGTCGCGTCACCAAATGGAGCGCCGAAGGGATGCTCGCCCGCGCCTTCCTCGTCCGCTCCGGTCTCGGCCAGTCAGGCGGAAACCGCAACCAGGCCGACCTCGACAGCGCCAGATATTATGCGGGCGACGTCTGCAACAACAGCGGCCTGACCCTCATGACCAATTACTACGATCTCTTCACCTCGAAATATTTCAGCGGCACCAATGTCCCCAAGGAAAGCCTCTTCTCCCTGCTATGGGTGCCCACCGGTCAATGGTTCGTCCAAAACCATATGCAGGCCAACCTGGCCTACAGCTCGCTCATCACCCAGACGAGCGATGGCTGGGGCGGAGCATTCGGCGGTTCCCCCAACCTGATGCAGTATTATTTCAACAATCCCGACGACAGTCTCCGCCGTCGCGCCACGGTCTTTATGCCCAACACCAACTACCCCGATATCAACCAGGCCGATGGCGGCTGGCACGTGGACACCGCGCTGTTCAACCACGCCGAGATAAAAAATCCCGGCGATGCAGGCAACGGCTACGGCAGTGACCACGCCTTCGTAAAGAAATACGTGATCGGCTCCCCCGCCGACAATGGAGGCCTCGGCGCCACGCAGGACGAGAATCTCAGCACCTATATCTTCCGTCTCGCCGATGTCTACCTGATCTATGCCGACGCGATCCTCGGCAACAACGGCACCACCTCCGACCCCGAAGCGCTTAAATATTACAACGCCGTTCGCCAGAGGGCCGGAATCGCACCAAAGACATCCATCACCTACATGGACCTCCTCTGGGAAAGAAAAGTGGAGTTCGCCTTCGAAGGCCACGCCTGGTATGACTGGAAGACCTGGTACTACTTCGATCCGGCCAATGCCCTGGCCTGGTTCAGCAACCAGGATCGCGGCAACTACAACATCACGTACAACGGCGGTAACTCCTTCCTTACCCTTTTCGGATCGAATGGGTACGCAGGAACCGTTTCCTATCCCATTACCGCTGCGACAGCCGACCTTCCCTATCCCGAATCGGAACTGCTGGTCGCGCCGATCCTCCAGCAACCACCGGTCGCCTTCGACTTCAGCAAAGTGAAATATTGATTGCCATAAAAAAAACGATATGCAAAAACTAACGATATTCCTCCTCGTCCTGGCCGGCATCGCCTTCTTTGCCTGCAAAAAGAACTCCAGCAGCGGTCCACCGACCGTCAAGGACGTCCGTACCGTCGACCCCGCAAAGGCCGACAGTTTCTTCACCCAGGCGCTCCCCGGCACCCTTATCGCCATCCAGGGCAGCGGCTTCAGCGGCCTCAAAGCCATCTACTTCAACGATACCTCCGCGTACTTCAACCCGGTTTATGTGACCGACAATACCATAATCGTTTCGATACCCGGCTATGCCCAGACGGCCGCGACAAAACCTTCCGTTCCAAGCACGATCCGGATCGTGACCGACCACGGTTCGACGAGCTATTCATTCACGCTCTTCCTCCCTTATCCGCAGATCACGGGGATCTCGATCGACGACTCGGGGACCTCTCTGCTCATCACCGGAACGAATCTGGCCGGGGTGTCGAAGGTCACCTTCCCGATCGTCGGCTCCAACCAGACGGCGGCAACCTCCTACAAAGAAGATACCACCCATAAACTGGTCACGGCCGTTCCACCACCCGGCCAGGCCTATCCCGACTCGATCCACGTGTACTGCACGTTCGGGGTAGCCTCCTTTCCCTATCCGCCACCCATGACCATCGCCGCCATCTCCAACGAGAACGCCGTAGCCGGCGCCACGATCACCGTCACGGGCACCAACTTCATCGGGCTCAACCAGGTGATATTCCCGGGCGGTATCACTGCTACTCCTACGGTTAACAGCGTGAAAAAGTTCACGGTCACGGTTCCTTCCGGAGTAACGACCACGGATAGCCTGCGTATCTCCGGACAATTGGGCACCGCCGCTTCCCCACAACTGTTCGACTCGTACCTCACCTTTACATCTCCCGGCTACCTTAGCACCTTCGAACAACAATGGGCGACGGATAATACGGCCTTCGTCGGCTGGACCGGGGCCTACGCCAACGCCGCCGTGGCCTCTACCAGCTATCCAAACGGCACCGGCGGAGTAGGGGTCCTTCTCCAGGGCGGTACGCTGGCAAAGAACGCCGGACCCACCTCCCAGGCAAATCCCGGCAACCTCCAACTCAACGATGTTCCCTGGGTAGCCAACACCGGTGACGCCATCGCCGGCTACTCCCTCAAATTCGAGATATTTGTGGCAAACGATTGGAAGGCCGGCGAGATCTGGATCTCCGTGGGCGACTGGTACAAATGGAGCAGCTTCACAGCCCGCTATGCGCCCTGGGAGACTGCGCCGGGCGGCATCTTCCACCCTTCGGGCTGGGTCACCGTGACCATCCCGCTAACCCAGTTCATCGCGGGCAACCAATTCTGGCAAACAAGCTGGACACCCGGCGGCGCCCCGGCAACAAAATTCACCGATTATCCATACACGGCTCTTTGCTTTATGGTCACCAATGACCAGGCAAGCGCCGTATCCGTCGCCGACGGGATCAACGTCGCCATCGATAACGTCCGTATCGTAAAGGGACAATAAAAAATGACTTACCTCCAATGAAGCAGTTCTTAGCAATCATCGGCCTCGCCCTCATTCTGGGCGGGGCTTCTTGTAAAAAATCCGACAAACCCGCCACCTCCACCACCGGCAACAACGGCGGATCTCAGCAGACAGCAGCCGATTCCGTCTATGCACCGGTGGACCCCGACCTTTCTCCCACCGTCGGCTTCTTCGCCAACGCCTGGACGCAACGCGCGTTCTCTGCTCCCGCCGACAACCCCAACTCACCGGCCGCACCTTCCGCTGCAACCGACTCGCTAATGATCGACCTGGACAAGGTGCTGGCAAAGGTCCCGCCCACGATCTTCGGTAACAATTCCAATCTCTGGATGACCCAGATCGTCACGCAGGCCAACCTCATGCAGTATATAAAGGATCTTTCACCAAATATCATCCGCGCGCCCGCCGGCAGCGCCAGTGACGTCTATTTCTGGAATGGCACCGACGCCAATCCAAAACCCGCCGATGCCCCCGATAGTATCCTCGACAACACCGGCAAATCCATCGCGCTTGGTCCCTGGTACGGTGGCAATACCCAATCCTGGACGCTTTCGCTGGCTAATTACTACACCCTTCTCGCGCAAACGAACTCCACCGGTATCATTACCGTCAACTACGGCTTCGCCCGCTACGGGACAGGCACAAGCCCCGTAGACTCGGCCGCCCATCTCGCCGCCAACTGGGTACGCTTCGATAACGGCCGGACAAAGTTCTGGGAGATCGGCAACGAAACCTATGGCAACTGGGAAGCCGGCTTTCGCATCGATCCGGCAAAGAACCACGACGGCCAGCCCGCTATCGTCACCGGCTCCCTCTATGGCCAGCACGTAAAGGTCTTTGCGGATTCCATGCGCGCCGCGGCAAAGGAGACCGGCGCCACGATCTATATCGGCGCGACACTCTACTCTTCCCAACCCCAGTCTTATGACAACAGCACGGTGCTCACCTGGAACACCGGTGTACTGGGCAATGCCGGCGGCGTCGCGGATTATTTTATCGTGCATGATTATTTCACGGCCTATAATGCCAACTCCACAGCCCCCGATATCCTCGCCACCGGGATCACCGAAGCGCCCAAGGTCATGAATTTCATAAAAGGCCAGCTGCAGGGTGGCGGTGTCTCGCCAAAACCCATCGCCATGACCGAATGGAATATCCAGGCCGTCGGCTCTAAACAAGACGTCTCCTACATCGCAGGCATACACGCCGCCCTTACCCTCGGGTCCTTTATAAAGAACCAATACGGCGAAGCCAGCCGCTGGGACCTGGCCAACGGCTGGTCCAACGGCGATGATATGGGAATGTTCAACAACAAGGACGAACCGGGCGCCCCGGACTGGAATCCCCGCCCCGCCTTCTACTACATGTACTATTTCCAGAAATGCTTTGGCGATCGCATGGTAGCCGATACCCTCCACGCCGTCAATAACGACCTCACCACGTATTCCTCAACCTTCAGCTCCGGCCAGGCCGGGACGGTGATCATCAATACGGGCTCGGTCAACCATGTCGTGGCGATCGACTTCTGGCATTTTCCGGCCGGATCGAAATACCATTGGTATGTGCTCACCGGCGGAACGGACAACGCTCCCTTCTCCGGAAAGGTCTTTGTAAATGGAACGGGTCCCGCAACCCCGACGGGCGGTCCCCTGAATTACTCATCGATCCAGCCCTATGGCGGCGCGCTCAGCGGAACAATAAAGGTCGCCGTGCCGGCGATGAGCGTCGTCTTCCTGGTCGCTGAAAAGAAATAAATGGTCCGTGTAGTACCGATATGGCTCCTGGTTATCGTAGCAGTCTCCTGTACACATCCAAAAGACGGACAGGAATGGCATTTTACGACCCTGCCCGCTTCGGTCACGGGGATCGGTTTCAACAATACCATCACGGAGAACGACACCCTCAATATGTTCGTCAATGAATATACCTACATGGGAGCCGGGGTGGGGGTGGCGGACTTTGACCGGGACGGCCTGCCCGACCTCTTCTTTGCGGGCAATCAGGTCAGCTCACGCTGCTATCGGAACAAAGGCGGGATGAATTTCGACGACATCACCGAAAAGGCCGGCCTCGGCACCACCGCCTGGTGTACCGGCGTCAGCATCGTCGACATCAACGACGATGGCTGGCCCGATATCTATGTCTGTGTCTCCGGTAAGGTCTGCGGCGGCAAACGCCGGAATCTCCTGTTCGTTAACCAACATGACCTGACATTCAGGGAACAGGCGGCCGACTACGGCCTGGCCGACACCGCCTGGTCCACGCAGGCTCTCTTCTTCGACTATGACGGGGACGGCCGCCTGGATATGTACCTGGTCAACCACACCCTCGACGATCCCCGCCCCAACGATATCCGCGATAATAAGATCATCGCCGGCGCCATCGCGGCCGACAAGCTCTATCACAACGACGGCACGCCCCGGGGCGGATCACACCCGGTCTATCACGATGCTTCCGCCGCCGCAGGCATCGTCGACGACGGCAACGGCCTGGGCGTGGTGGCCGGCGACTTCAACGGCGACGGTCTCCCCGATCTCTACGTGACCAACGACTACATCCGCAACGACCTGCTCTGGCTCAACAACGGCGACGGGACGTTCACAAACTGCATCGCGTCCGCTATTCGCCACCAATCCTACTCAAGCATGGGCGTGGACGCAGGTGACTTCAACAACGATGGCCTGACGGATATTCTTACTCTCGACATGCAGCCCGAAACCAGCCGCCGCAAGAAAATGATGTATTCCTTTTTGACCGAACAACGCCATCAGCTCGAGATGGATAAGGGATACGAACCCCAGTATATCCACAACATGCTGCAGCTCAACAACGGAATCCGCAAGACCGGTCGCCGTTCCGTACCCTATTTTAGCGAGATCGCCGGCATGGCCGGCATCGCCGAGACGGACTGGTCCTGGAGCGTACTCCTCGCCGACCTCGACAACGACGGCTGGAAGGACGTCTTTATCACCAATGGTCTCGGCCGCGATCCGACAAACATCGACTTCCTCGAATACTCCCACAATACCGTCCTGTCCACCGGCATCCCCGAATCCGATCTCGGCCAGCGGCGGAAATTCATGGACCGGCTTACCGAACTAGGCCCCCTCACCCTCCGTAGTTATCTCTTTCACAACAACAGACAACTCGGCTTCGACGACATCTCCCAAGCCGCCGGGATTGCCGAACGCTCCATCTCCAACGGCGCCGCTTACGCCGATCTCGACAACGACGGCGACCTCGACATCATTACCAATAATATCAACGGCGAAGCCTTCATTCGCCGCAACGACGCCCCCAAGGCCCACTGGCTCACCGTAAAATTAATGGGCGACGGCAACAACCGCGACGGTCTCGGCGCCCGGCTCACCGCCTATGGCGCGGATACAAAACAGTCCCTTGAACAATTCCCCGTCCGCGGCTATCTCTCCTCGGTAGACCCCCGCCCGCATTTCGGCTTCGGCAACAGCCGCCCCGACTCCCTCGTCATCCGCTGGCCCAACGGCAAGATGCAGACCATCCTCCATCCCCCCGTCGACACGATCCTTACCCTAAACCAATCCCAGGCCCTCACCGATGACCCCGTGGCCCCACTACCCCCGCCGCTGTTCAGCGACATCACCGGACAAGAACATATCGACTTCCGCCACAAGGAGACGTTGTTCTTCGATTACCAGTTCCAACCCCTGCTCCTGCAGAAATATTCCCAGGAAGGCCCCTTTATAAGCGTCGCCGATATCGACAAGGACGGCCGCGACGATTTCTTCATCGGGGGCGCCTTTCGTCAGTCGGGAAAGATCTATCATCAAAACCGCGATGGCAGTTTCACCGGCAAAGACCTTGTCGGCGGACCCAAATACGAAGAGGATATGCAAAGCGCCTGGTTCGACGCCGACGGCGATGGCTATCCCGACCTCCTTATCGTCGGCGGCAGCACCGAATTCGAAGACGGCTCGGCCTACTATCGCCCCCGTTTTTATCACAACGACGGTAAAGGCAACCTCCACCTGGACAGCACGGCGTTCCCGCCGGATATCCGCACCATGGCCAAATCCATTGCCGTCGCAGATCTGGACGGCGACGGGGACGGGGATATCTTTATCGGCGGTCGCCTGGCCCTTGGCGCCTGGCCCCGCTCACCCAAATCCTATCTCCTCCGGAACGATCACGGCCGATTCACCGACATCACCGACGCCGTCTGTCCCGCGCTTCGCTATTGTGGGATGATAAACGCCGCCGCCTGGACCGACATCGACGGCGACGGCAAGCCCGATCTTATCATTGCCGGCGACTGGATGCCCATCCGCATCTTTAAGAACAACAACGGCGTGCTGACCGAGATCACCCGGCAAACCGGTCTCGACCGGCTCCCCGGATTCTGGCGCAGTCTTCTCATCACCGATGTGAACCACGACGGCCATCCGGATATCGTCGCCGGCAACCTGGGTCTCAATAACAGCTGGCATATCGACACCACGCACCCCGCCGGGTTGGTCGCAAAGGATTTCGACGGTAACGGCACCCTTGACCCGGTCTTCTGCTATTTTACAAACGACGAAAAGGGCCGGTATACTCTTTCCAGTGGCATTTCCCGCGACGCGTGGGCCTGGCAGATGCCTTCGATCAAGAAAAAATTTGAGACCAACGAAAGCTATGCCGGCGCGACAATAGATCAATTGATCACTCCCGCGATGAAACAGGATGCCCTCATCCTTCACTGCGCCGAGACCCGCAGCGGCTGGTTTTCGGGCAATGGCAACGGTAGCTTCACTTTCCACCCCTTCCCCCGCCTCGCCCAGCTGGCGCCGGTCAATGCCACGCTCAGCGCGGATTTCGACGGCGATGGCATCCCCGACCTCCTGCTCGCGGGGAACGAATACCAGGCATCGGTCATGCCGGGCCGTTATGACGCGTCCTATGGCCTCTTGCTGAAAGGCGACAGCCATGGCGGCTGGACCCCCGTTTCGTCGTCGGCCGACGGCCTGATCCTCGACGGAGACGTAAAAGATATGCGGCTGATCCACGCCGGGAACCATACTATATTGCTAACTGCCATAAATGACCAGCCGCTAAAAGCCTGGCAACTGAATCAACACACACCGCCATGAACAAGATCTACGCCCTGCTCGCTCTCTTCTGTCTTCTGGATCACAACCGCCACCGGCCCGCCGCTGCCCCCACCATCGGCTTCTTCCTCGACAGCTGGACCGAAAAAAATTTCATTATTCCCGCCACCCAACCCGGCGCCCAACCCCCGGCCGATAAGCACACTCTCGTTCTCACGATCGACCCGGACAGCATCGTCACGCCAATTCCGCCCACCATATTCGGTCACAACGCCGACACCTGGATGGGTTTCATGACCCTGCCGGTCTTCCTCGATCACGTCAAAAACCTCCAACCCCATATCCTTCGCTGGCCCGCGGGCAGCGGCAGCGACGCCTATTTCTGGAATGCCGGTCCAACCACACTTCCCGCCGACGTTCCGGCAACGATGACCGACAAGGACGGAAAAAAACAACCCGCCCAATACTTCTTCGGCAAGCCCCGCAATGGCTTCGCCTCGCTCGATAATTATTATGAGATGCTCAGACTCACCGGTAACGAAGGGCTCATCACCGTCAACTATGGCTACGCCCGCTATGGGACAAGCGCCGATCCCGTGGCCGTCGCCGCTCATCTCGCCGCCGACTGGGTCCGCTATGACCACGGGCGCACCCGTTATTGGGAGATCGGCAACGAGAACAACGGCGCCTGGGAATATGGTTACCGCATCGATGATACCGCCGAAAGCAGGATCGGCCAGCCCAGGATCATCACTGGCGAGCTGTACGGCAAACATTTTCGCATCTTCGCCGATTCGATGCGCAAAGCTGCCGCCGGGATCGGCGCCCGTATCTATATCGGCGCGGTGACCATGGAAGCCTCTCATCCCTGGGATCTTCCCAACACTCGCAATTGGAACTCCGGCATGCTCCCCGCCACCCGCGACTGCGCCGACTATTATGTCGTGCACAATTATTTCACTCCCTATAATCAAAACTCCACCGCCGCCGAGATCCTCCATGCCGCCGCCGCCATTCCTGCCGAACAGATGCGCTATGTCACCCAAGCCCTGCACGACAATGGCGTCCCGCTAAAGCCGGTCGCGATGGATGAATGGAACATGTTTGCCAGGGGTAGCCGTCAACAGGTCTCCAATACCAGCGGCCTGTTCGCCGTCATCATCCTCGGTGAGGCCCTGCGCAACAAGTATGGTCTCGCCGCCCGCTGGGATCTTATGAATGGCTGGGACGGCGGCAACGACCACGGTCTCTTCAGCGCCGGCGACGAACCCGGTGTCCGCCGCTTTTCTCCCCGCCCCTCGTTCTATTATTTATATTATTTGCAGAAGATGATGGGCGACCGCCTGATCCATAGCTCGATCGCCGGCGACACGACGCTCAAGGCCTACGCCTCCGTCTTTTCTTCCGGCGAGATCGGGGCCGCCCTCGTCAACCCCGGCACCACGCCTCTTGCCCTCCGCCTCGATATCCGTCACTTCCATCCCGGCAAGAATTTTTATTGGTATACCCTCGCCGGCGAAGCCGATACCGCCTCCGCAGCAGCCTCCGCCAATGAATTCCCCCGCAAGGTCCTCGTCAACAACAAAACTTCCACGGCTCCGGCCGGCGGCCCCGCCGATTACGCAACCCTCCCGGCCTACGCGGCGCCGGCGGCCCACGGCATTTACATCACCGTCCCCGCACGCGGCGCGGTGTTCGTCGTCGTAGAAAAATGAAATTGAAAAAAAAAGACTACTGGGAGTTGTTCTTGCGGGCGCGGATCCTGTCTTCTTCCTTCTCGACCATCCCCTTCACCTCTTCAGCGCTTATCCCAAAGGGGGCAAGAACCTCCATAAGAACATTGAATTGCGCTTCCTGCGTGGTGCGAAGCTCTACCATCGTGAGGGTTTGTCCGACTTTCTCTGTTACATCGTTTTGCGGATTATTGCCCTGGTAAAAACCGGCCAGGGCATCTTTATAAAGCTCCACCAGCTTATTGCGCATTTCCTCTGCCTTAATGAGATCGATGTACTTAGCGTATTTTCGATAGCCAGCCAGGTTCGCATCCGTAGTTCCAATGGCCAGGGCCACATCCTTTTTCTTATGCCCATGCAACTTCAAATAATCTACCATTTGGCCGACCTGGTCGATTACCGCACGCGTAAGAGGATTTGAGATCTTTAAGGCCACAAAAAAAAAGCTTAAAAAATTGTATTTTATTTGGAATAAAATTGTATCTTGCACTAGCAAATTGATCCTGACTCCCTAAATCTAGCCGTCGCCCGCCGGATAAGCGCGGCCCTCGCCGACCGCAAACAAAAAAAGAGCCGGCAGGCACAAACCTACCGGCCCGGTCAGATATTCAAGGGTTTATCCCCTCCGGATATCCACCCGGCACCGCATACAAATCCGGCCCCGGAACGCAAAACTCATCCTCCGGCCAACCCGAATTCTCGCCCGTAAGCGAAGCTGAAAGCGGCGGCGATAACATCCGCGTATGCGGCGTCTGCAATAACGACATCTCGTTTTTGTCATGGCATTGTATTTAAAGCGATCGACTTGGACACAGTAGGTCGCAACACCTTATGCCATGAAAATTGAGAAAGGTTTAAAGAGCAAAATCAAATATATAGCTATTCTATCAAAATATCGAATTTTCCTAACAATCCCCTCACTCCCTCCAACGAAAATCTCGCCTTCTTAACCCGGTTCACCGCCGGATCGATCGAATAGTTAATCGCCCCCCGCAGATCCGCCTTCTCCAACACCGTTCGCTCGAACATCGCATCCGCCAGATCACACCCGTCAAACACCGCCTGGCTCAGATCGCATTCGGTAAAATCCACCTGCCGCAACTGGCAACGCGTAAATGCCGTCTTCTTCATCTTCGTCGCGTAAAAAGAGGAGTGATCCAGGATACACCCCTCGAACCGGCAAGCAAGACCAAACGTCGACGCCTGATCGAACCTTACCCCCAGCATCTTGCAATCCGCAAACCGCACATCGCGGAACACCGTCGCCGACACCGCCGCCATCGACAGATTGCAACCCGTGAACAAGCAATCGACAAAAATGATCTCGGATAGATTGACCGAAGAGAGGTCGCAGTGGATAAACGTACAATGGTCATAGTGACCCTTTGCCGGTGGTTTTGCTTTAAAATCGATCGTCTCGAAGGTTTGATCTTCCACAAAAGCATCCATAACCGTAAGATAACGTATATTTAAAGAAAAAGCGATGCTGCCTACGAGAAAGGACCTGGAGAACCCGATGGGAGGGCTGTTTCTGATGATGATCTTCACCAGCATCTGGACGGTCGTTGCCGAAGTGGCGCTGGAATTCAAAGACTATGGTCTCATCGGCGTATTCTTCGGGCTCGTCGTGCTCTACTTCCTCGCCCACTATATAAAATTCCACCAGGTCGAACAATCCCTGCCGAAGAACCCCCATGCGACCGACACCCCGGAAGAACGCCGCCGCACCCGCCAATTCCTCTACATCTTCGGCACCGAAGGGCTGGCCATCCTCGTCGTCAAGAACGTCCTCGTCAATATCAATCTCGACTATCTCTTCATTCCCAGCCTCGCCCTCATCGTCGGACTGCACTTCTTCCCCCTGGCCCGTATCTTTAAACGAAAGTTCGACTATTTCGTCGCAGCATGGACAACCCTTGTCGGCCTCGCCGGCCTGGCGCTCCTCATCGAAAGAACCCTGCCGGCCAACATCGCCATCTCCATCGTCGCCGTCGGCTGCGCTCTGGCCACGGCCGCCAACGGCCTCCGCGCCGTCATCAACGGCAACCGGATCATCGGCCGCTCTTATCCCGAATAATCCACTGACTTTCATCCCTTAGAGGGTCGATTCCGCCATAAATACTAAATAATTTAGTAATTTCGTTCAAAATCCAGTATCTTTATACTCCTTTTCCCGCTACGAACCTTCATACATATAACCATGAAAAAATGGGATATAAAATAGGACTAACTGGGATAGACTTTAGGAATAATCGGGATAGTAAATAGGAAAAAGCGGGATACTCATCATTTGGAACATCGATAAAATCCTTTCTTTGATCATGCGGACGCGGGACCCTCGTTATCGGATCATTAAACCTTTGCTGAATGAAGGCCAAATACAATCTTTCCTGGATATCTTCGAATATATCCCAAAATCGGTGATTGCCGCCGATCTCGGGAAGAAGGTCGATCGGTTCACCGAACTCATGAACCGCATCGAAAAATTCACCGTCGAAGAACTCCTCATCATCGCCGGCTTTTGCAACCTGAGCATCTCCGAGATGTTCAAGCTCGTAGAAACCGAATACCTCAAACGCCAGAACAAGAAACTAAAGGTTTGAACAATCGCAAAGAGCTTGAGTAGTTGCACAGATCACCATAGCCATTCGCCGGCAGGCGCCTTATCCTGTTCTCACAGACCCAAACACCTCATCGCAAACCGTCTCTCCGAGACGGTTTTTTATTACCCAAAAACCATGAATTTCACTGAAGGATTTTTACATGTAAGCGATTGTAATTGACCCAAAATGGAGGTTTTTACACACTAAGTGTTTTTCTTACACTTTGTCTACATCCCAATTTGTCCCTCTTCCGTATCTTTTGTGCAACTCTACCGATATGATCCCCTCCCAAAAAGATATCGACGGTGCATATGCTGCGAAGATCTACCTGGACAATCACCCGTTCCGACAAGTCTCGATCCCTTTGCTGGTGGAACACACCGGTCTCACCGAAAGACGTCTCAAGGAAGCCTTCCTCTATCAGTTCCAGATCTCGCTCGAACACTACACCCAACTTCTCGTAGCAAGGTCGCCTCGGTAGGAGCGGCCCGAAAAAGCAAGGCCGCCCCGGTAGGAGCGGCCTCAAAAAGTCTCATTTTTCGGGTAACCCGGCAAAGGATCAATGCGTATCCTGGTAAAGCCGGAAATACAGCGCCTTCCGCAAAGAAACATAAGCTGCCCGCAGATCACTCTCGGCCTGCCCCTTGTGACCGCCGAAATCATCCGGCGCCTCGTGCAGGGCCCGCAGCGATGCCTCGATATCGTGCATCGCCCGCGTAATGTTGGGATGTTTGGTCTCTTCGGCTCGCATCAGCTGGACCTCATTCGGCGCCGGCGGCCGCGATCCAATGATCACTTCAAGCGCAATTCTGGGCGGCTGGGCATAGGTGTGGGTAGACACACCCGCCATAAGAATACAAGAGAAAAGGATAGCTTTTTTCATAGCTGTTGATGGGTTTTAAAGAATGAAAATTAAGCGTTTGACATGCCTTCTCTTGCATAGTTAATTCCAATATTTGTTATTTAGATGTTACCACAAATTGGTGCATCCCCGAACCAACCGCCACCCGGAAAAACCCCTCCTTCCACAACTCCTTATCCAAAACCCTCCCATCCAAAACCACCTTATCCCCAAGCCCCGCCGGCACATCCACCTCCGCCCGCACATTCGGTGGCGTCGCAACCGTCCAATGCAACACCCCCGCTCGACGTTCCCATTCGGACAAAACAGCACCCCGGATGGTCGACAATGCGGCCCTCACATGCGTGAGCCCGCCCACCGGTCGCATCCGGAACAAAAGCTTGTCCATCCCACACGCATCCTCCGCCGGATTGATCCCCGCCAACCCCCGGTAAAACCACTCACTCACCGACCCGAACATCGGGTGATTCCAGCTGTTCTGGTCTGTCAGCCCCCAACTCTCGATCAAAGTCGTAGCCCCATGATCCCGCATATACGCATAACCCGGAAAATCCCGCTGCGAAACGACCCGGTAGGCAAGATCATTCCGGTCCCGCCGGTTCAGCACATCGAACAACATCTTCGTCCCAAAAATGCCCGTCGACAAGTGCCCGTGAGCAGCAACGTCGATCAACCGAACCAGCTCGGTAAAACTTTTGTCCGGATCGCGAGCCAGTCCCCACCACAGCGGAAACACCTGCGTCGTTTGATTGGCAGCCGTATCATAACGCCCGGAGTCACCCTGCCGGTATCGCCGGTCGAACGCCCCCGCAATACTATCCGCCAGGCCCGACCACCGACGTTCGTCGGCGCTCTTTCCCAACAATCCCGCCAGCTCCGCGAGCAGTTTCACATGCCCGAAATAAAACGCTCCGCTGGTGACCGGCACATGTTTCGGATTCACCGCCTCATGATCTCCGATCCCCCGATCGATCAACCCCTCCTTCGCCTGGCTGCGCAGCAACTCCACCAACCCCACCGTCCGCTGATATTCCTCTTCGACGACCCGCTTGTTCCCATAAAAGGTATACAGCTCCCGCTGCAAAAATGGAAAGGCCAACTGCCAGCCGATCGGCCCCGTCCCCCCGCCAAAACCCTCATCCGCAATCCCGTTATACGGCGCACACTCGGTCATTCCCCCGTTGGGCCGCACCGCATCTGCAAAATCCCCAAGCGTCTTGGGATAAAAACAGCTCATGTCGTAATTAAACATAAAAGCATCGGCCGTCGCGACAATGTCTCCGCCATAGCCCTGCTTCTCGCGACCCGGGCAATCCGATTGAACGCTGAACAGATTGCTCAAAAACGTATTCCGGACCATCTGCTGGATGCCGTTAAGCAAGCTGTCGCTGCAATAAAACTCGCCCGCGGTTTCCAGGTCCGTGTTCAGCCCAAGTCCCACCAGATTTGTCTTCTCCGGCCGCCGGTCAAGCCCCGTGATCTCCACGTAACGGAAACCATGAAACGTAAAATGCGGTTGAAAAACTTCATCGATGTCGCCCTCGCAGATATAGCTATCCTCCTGGTAAGCCGTAGGCGGCGCACCCGGCCCGCCGTTGACATGCCATTGTTCCTTGATCTGCCCCGCCACCGTCGTCAGCCCATTCACGCGGCCGTTCGGCAACAGGATCTCGCCATATCGGAAACGGATCTCCTGTCCGTACTTCCCCCGGATCTTCATCCGTATCCACCCGGCGAAGTTTTGTCCCAGATCTGCCACATACACCCCCGGCTCCGGCTCGGTAATGGCCGCCACCGCAAAGGTTCGGGTCACCCGAATGGGCGGCATCATCGCCGCCACCAACCGGCCGGCCGGCGCATCCACCGCCACGGCGGCTTTCGAATAGAAATGCCGCAACCGCCCGTCGATCCTTTCCCCCAAAAACACATTGTTGCGTAAGATCCCGGTCTGTCCCACCTGCCAGCTCTCGTCCGTCGCAACGGTCTCGACGCTCCCATCTGTATAGACAACGCGCAGATTCGCCAACACCTTCGGCCGTCCAATGGTCAACGCCTCCCGGAAATTGATCCGCCCCCAAAACCGCAAGGGTAGGGGATTGTACCATCCATTCCCAAGCAACACATGGAAAGTATTGGAACCCGCACGCAACTTCCCCCCAATATCATAGACGCTGTAATAAAGCGTATGCCCATAATCCGTCCATGCCGGGTCGAGCACCGCATCTCCTACCTTCTTCCCATTCAATGTAGGTTCATTATATCCTAGTCCACAAATATAGAGCCTCGCCGACCGCACCTTCTTTGAAAGGACAAACACCCGCTCAAACATCGGCGCGGGGTCGTCTTTATAAAAGTCTTCGTCCTTCAAAGGCGCCGGCTTTCCATCGCCGATCCACTTCCCCTTCCAGTTCGCCGCTCCCAGCATCCCCGTCTCAAACCAGGCAGGTTGACTCCAGCCCATCGACCGGCCCCGCCGGTCCCAAACCATCACCTTCCAGTAATATCGCGTAAACGGCTCCAGCGGCTTACCCCCCGGGACGATATTGATGTTCTCGCTGTCTGTCACCTTCCCGCTATCCCACCAATCCCCTTTGCCCGCCGCAAGCGATTCGGTATCCGTCGCGATCAGCACCCGGTAAGCCGACTGGTACTCGTCCTGCCGCCGGCTGGAGAGACTCCACGCCAGCCTCGGATGCGCTTCGTCCATACCCAGCGGGTTCACCCGGTATTCACAAGTAAGCGCGGGAGTTTCGAGCACTTGCCCGATCGCGAAAAAGGGTAGCAGCAATACAGCCCAAACGATTTTCTTTTTCATATTAGTTACGGCTAATTTCAGGTTTTTTGTTTGTACGACCCAAAAACCTGTGGTAACTTGCAGTCTTGACCTTACCACTGCTAAAACGAACGCATTATGTGGAAGGACAATGCAGGTGAAACGGCGCAACGGCCGATATTACTGGCCGCCTCGGTCATCATCCTGGTGATCGCCTTCATCCAATGCTACCGGATGACCCATGATCTCATCTGGCCCTCCGACCCCGATTTTCATCGGGACATGTCCTTTGTCCACGGCGCTCTCGCCGGACATTTCGGCCAGGATCCCATCTATTCCGGCCAGTATCTCTGGTACAATCCCATGGTCTTTTCGATCGAAACGTTGCTGGTCAGGATCAGCGGCCAACCCATCAACATCATCGTGATCCGCGCGGGACTCTATCTCAATCTCCTCGGCCCCCTTTGCTTCTTCGGGATGGCCTGGGGACTCTTCAACCTCCGCATCGCGACGATGGCCCTGCTGTCTTATTTGTTCCTCGCGACCGGCGATATCGAAGGCACCGCCGCCGCCACCTACTCCCCCTGGCTCTATCCGGCCACGTTCGCCCAATTCTTTTTCTATGTCAATATTCTCTTATGCTACAAGGCTTTCAGCGCCGGTAAATTCGTGTGGTTCCTCCTCCTCGGAATCACCCTGGGATTATCCTTTCTCGCACACACCGCCCCCACCGTCATGATCATCCTGATCCTGGTTTCCCTGCTGGCGGGTAATTTTTGGCAGGCCTGGCGCGGCAAAGACTTCCCCCGGTTCAAACCACTCTTCCTTCAGGGGATGGCCGTCCTCGGCCCCTTTCTCCTCGTAACCCTTCCCTTCCTCTATTACATAGTCGGAAAATACCACCTGCACATCATCAATAGATTTCCCTCGGAGTGGCGCCCATTCACCATGCAATGGTACAACTGGCGGCTCCTCCTGAAGAATAACCTCTCGGTCTCGCTCTTCGTCTCTGTCATCGGATTCATCGCATTTTACCGTACCTGGCGCGAACGCCTGCAACGGAGGATTATCGGCAACTGGCTCATCATCTCGATATTGATGTATGTCTATGCTACAAGCGTACCCGGCATCCGCGACAAATTCCATCTCCAGCTACCGGTAATCGTACCGAACTACCACTATTGGTTCTATCTCAAAGCCCTTCAATCCCTCTTTTTCGGATTCGGCGCGATCTTCCTCCTCGATCTCGGTCTTCGCCGGTTGGCGACATCGGCGTCCCCCCGCTATGCCACCTTCCTGACGGCCGCCGTCATCGAAATCGCCATCGCCTACTTTCCCATCTACAAGGAGAGGAGGGACTTCACCCGGCAGCGCGCTGATTCCCTCAGCTGGGGCATAGAAAAAAAGGATAGGATCGAAGCCTATTACTTTATCGAGGACCACGTCCCGGTTGACAAAGTGATCCTATGCCCCGAACCGGAGTCCAACTTCCCGGTACTGGCCTCGGGCAGAAAAATGGTTTGTGTAAACAGCGCTTTCTCCAATCCCTATCTGGACTTCTACAGACGGTGGATGGACGACAGTGCGATGGTTGACTACCTCCAGACAGGTCAACCCGTAGGCGCCCGGCGCTTGTTCGACGAATACCAGGTCAGCTTTGTTTTCCTGCCCAATAAGACGGCGGATTCATCGGCGGCCTCTCCCTTGCTCGGCGCCCCCCTGCTAAGGACCACCGGCTACACCCTGTTTCCCATCCGGAAACAAGTCTACCGCGCCGCCAGCTGCTGGGGGTGGGCCGCGCGATAACTCCGCTTCCACTCCTGCCGCACCGCGGCATCCGGCCCTCGCATCAATAGGATATAACTTCTATATTCCGTCGAATAAGGATGCGTCACGCTATCCACGATCACCGCACTGGCCCAATTCTTCATACACCCCCGGTCGGAGGTCGTGACAATATATACGTCCCGGTCATAATACGCCGCTGGCGTCCACAACGCATAATTGGCCCGGCATCCCATCACCGGCGGTAACGAATACTTGGGCGCATAATAGTCCAATGCCCCGGCTTCCCCGCAGTTCCCACCGCAATTCAACAAAGCCCCGACCCGATCGGCGCTATCAAGCGATTCATAAGCCCTCGCCGCCTTGATCGCCATCTCCTCCCAACCCAGCATATCCGCAAAATTTCGCGGCAGCCCATGATCATGCTGGTCCGGCCAACGCAAAAAACCCAGCTGCCGGAACAGCGGAACCTGCGAATAATAGCGCGCCAGCGCCTTTGGCGGTAACATCGGCAGAAATCCCGTATCCAGCACAGATCCAACCACCACCACAAGGGCAGCCAACCCCACCCGCCACCGGCGCAACTTCCCGATAAAAAGGGCGCCAAACCCAAATAATACAGGGTAAATACCCAACGCATCCTCCGCTCTGCATACCCCAACCACAACGGACGCCAATACCCCCGACACCATCCAGCCCACCCATCGATACTCCTTGCCCGCTCCGGTCCCAAGCAACCAATATAATCCGGCCGTCCAGACAAAGGACCCGGGCAGGTTGAATAAAAGTTCATCCCGCAGCAGCTCGATTCGCACCAGCGTTCCCGCACTGGCCCTAAACGCCGGCCAGTCATGAAGCACCTGCCAGATCAGGTTCGGGATAAGGAGCAGCACACCGATCAAAAAAGCAAAATAGAAATGCGGGTTCTTCAAGACCTTCCGTTCAGGCGTCAGCAACAGCCCGATCAACAACCACGCAGCAAACAACAATACCGTATATTGACTCAGGACACCCAATCCAAATCCCAATCCCATCAGGTACAGTCCGGCCGGCTTTCCCGTTCGGATTTGTTTCACCAGCCCATAGACCATCAGGGTCTCGAAGTAGACCCCCAGAAAATCAGGTGACAACATAAAATGCACCCGCAGAAAAATGCCAAAGACAAAAGGAAGGAACCCGAGCAGAAGAGCCGGCCGGCCGCCGCCAAAAAGAAGGATCATCCGCCCGGCAAGCACATAGGTCATCGCCCCAAACAAGGCGGGCCAGAACTTGATCCAGAAAAACCCACCGCCCAAAAGTCCCGAAATTGCGCTCAGTAAGGACAATAGCGGTGGCGATCCTAAATAGCCCCATGACAAATGCCGACCTTCCGCCAGGTAGAGAAACTCGTCCCGATGCGGCTCATAGACAGGATTTTGCAAAAAGAACGGCAGCGCAAACTTCACCAGCGCAAGCCCATAGACCAGCAACACCGGGCCCGGACGCTGGAGGCTCGACGCGACGCCTGGACGCCGTGATATGGAGGAGGCAGAATGCACATTCCAAAGTCGACCCCCCTAAACGAATGTTGCATCCCCCCAACCCGAAAATTGACTCCACCGGCAACGCCACGGCCTCTCCCGACAGCTCAACGCTACTCCACCGGCAACGCCACGGCCCGGCCCGGTGGCAACACACTCAACCGCCCGGCGATCCCCAACGCCGCAAAGGATTTCTGCAAGGTCTCGGAATTTTCGGTAAAATGCGACCATCCCTCAAAATGCAACGGCAGGATCATGGCCTTCGGAAAAACTCCCGCGGTATCCAGCACATCATTCGCCCCCATAGTCACGTTGAAAGGCCCCCTCGGCTTCGCAGCCCCCGCAAACACAAACACGTTCTGCGGCTGAAACCTTCGCGCCACTTCCTCGATACCCTCATAGAACACCGTATCGCCGGTCAGGTACAACTCAAACCCGGGGTCCCCCTTTACGGTCACGATAAATCCCGTGACATCCCCGGTCAGCTTCTCGCTGCCCGCCGGACCATGCCGGGCCGGCGTACCCGTGATCACGATCTCGTCACCCTCTGGGTTCTTAAAGGTTGCACTCTCCCAGGGGGCCAACCCTTTCGCATTACCGCCCAGCCGCTGCGCACCCACCGGGGTCGTCAACACACTGCCCACCGCCGGCAACAATGCCCTGCCGGCGTGATCGAGATTGTCGCCATGCTGATCATGACTCAAAAGGACGATATCGATCTCGCCGATATCCGTCAGTGCCGGACCCGCCAGCTTTGAATAGCCTGGCTTCCCATTGATCTCAAAGCTAACCCCCGCAGGGTCCAATGTAGGATCGGTCATCAGCCTCAGGCCGCCGATCTCCAGGATGACGGTAGGTCCGCCAACGTAGGTAACAGTATAAGAAGGTTTCATGATCAAATAAAGTCCGGTCCAATCGCCCGTGTATTCTGCGCGAGTAGTTGGAATGTATATTGGAGATGGGCTGGTTTGGTCGACTTACCGAATCCGATCTGATCCGGAATGATCACCCGGTATCCCTTTTCGCTAAGCTCCTTCGCCGTCCGTCCCCAATAGGCACCGTTGAAATTCTTTCCATGCAGCAGCAGGAGAGTATGTCGATCGTGATATAGTGCACCGCATAAGGATACGCATAATTCTCCAGGCAGATACCCAGCGGAACGAGCGTATCGCAACGCAAAGGCTCAGCGGAAGAGGAATGGACACCAAGGTGGCACACGCAGGGGATCAACAAAGACAAAAACAGCTTTGTTCGGCATTCAGCTGACTTTTTCATACCCGTTATTTTTAGAGGGATACCTCAAAACACCGGCCAATCGAAGAAGTTTGCGATGCCTGCGGCAATAGGAGATTTTGCTAGGCGTTCGGATTCGCCGGCCGGGGGAACCGGTAGAAGAAGATGCCCGCGAGAATGGGCAGCAGGTAACACTCGAAGATGGTGAGCCGCTCCCGCTCAAAAAAGGTGAACGATCGGAACAGGATCATACAGGGAGCCATGGTAAGGACCAGCGCGAGAATAGCCGTCGTGATACGCAGCCGCATCATCGTCCAATGCTGGTGAGAGAGGTAGGAGGTAGATCCCCAGAAAAGCAGGAAGGAGAGGAGGGAAGAGCCAAAGGCCACAACGATGGAAAAACCCCAATAGAGAAGGAATTCGCTAAAAAGAACCTCGCCGTCCTGGTCCTGCAACATCAGACAGCACCAGAAAAGCAATGGCCCGATAATAACGCTGGCAAGCCACACCCTCAGACAGTAAAAGAACACTTTTGCGGACATACTGTATCTTTAAGGCTGTACTAAATATAAGAAAAAAATCGACACGATGATGGGATTAACAATCGCAGGCTTAATTGTTTTTTGGGGGGTGGGCGCCTTGGTCGGCGGTGGCCTCGCCTGGCTTTGGGCAAAGAGCCGTCATTCGGATGAAAAGGCCCGGTCCGCCGCCGAGAAGGCCGCGCTGTCCGCTGAAAAGGCCGCGCTCTTTGCAGAATGGTCCGCTGAAAGGTCCACCCTCTCCGCCCAATGGTCCGCCGAAAGATCCACCCTCTCCGCCGACCTCCGGCTGGCCCAGGCCGCCAATACCTCGCTGGAACAGCGCCTGCAGGATCAAAGCCGCGATCTCGAGGCGCTGAACCGCAAGTTCAGCGCCGAGTTCGAGAACCTCGCCAACCGCATCCTGGAAACAAAGGCCGAGCGGTTTACCCAGCTGAATAAGACCAATTTGGAGGCCCTCCTGACGCCTCTCGGCAAGACGATCAATGAGTTCCGCGATCAGGTCAACCGGGTCTACGACGCCGAATCCAAGGAGCGCTTCTCCCTCGGCGTGAAGGTCCGGGAGCTCGCCCAGCTCAACCAGCAGCTGAGCGAGGACGCAAAGAACCTCACCCGCGCCCTCAAGGGCGAGGCCAAGACCCAGGGCCGCTGGGGCGAGGTGATCCTCGAATCGATCCTGGAAAGGTCCGGCCTGCGCAAAGGGGAGGAATTCTTTATGGAGTACCAGCTCTACGATGCGGAAGGCCGCGCTCTCCGAAGCGAGGCGAAGGGCAGCCGGATGCGTCCCGATGCGATCGTCAGGTACCCTGACGACCGGCAGGTCATCATCGATGCGAAGGTCTCTCTCAACGCCTTCGTCCGTTTCGTCGAGTCCCCCGATCCCGAACGCCAGAAGACGGAATTGCAGTCCCATGTCCGCGCAATAAAGGATCATATCCAGGACCTCAGCACAAAGGCCTATGACGATTATCACAAGACCCTCGACTTCGTCATGCTGTTCATCCCCAGCGAGGCCGCCTATATCGCGGCGCTGCAGGGCGACCCCGATCTCTGGAACTTCGCTTACGATCGTCGTATCCTCCTCATCAACCCGTCCAACCTGATCGTCTGCCTCAAGCTCATCGTCGATCTCTGGAAACGCGAGTACCAGAACCTCAACGCCCAGGCGATCGCCGACCGCGGCGCAAAACTCTACGAGAAGTTCGCCGGCTTCGTCAAAAACCTCCAGTCCGTTGGCCAGGCCCTCGACGCCGCTCAAACCAGCTATGAAGACGCCTTCAAACAGCTCAGCACCGGGAAGGACAACCTCGTCGTCCAGGCCACCAAGCTCAAAAACCTCGGGATAAAAACAAAAGGGGAGTTGCCTTCCGCGCTTCTCAACGACGCTTCGGCGGAAGAGGAATAAATTCTACAACGTCGTCGTCTCATCGATCATCTTCCCCGTCCCGTCAAAATATAAATACTTCTTATCGATCGCATTCTTCCTCACCAGCATCCGGTACTTCGTCACATTCCCCGGCATCGTCACAATAGTATACTCCCTCACCTCCCAATCCTTATTTGCATAGATACTCTTGCCAAACCCATCCTTCACCGCCGCCGGCAACTGGGCCGCCGTAATGGTCTGCTCCGTCGACTTCCACCCGCCCTTGCTATCATACTTGGCCAGGTAGACCCCGTTGTTCATCGTAAAATTCACCTGGAAATTGCTCAGCTTGTCGCTCCAGCTGGCACCGGTCGCGCTGGGATATTGTCTCTTAAAGGCGTCGGTCACCTCACCGGGGATCTTTCTTATCTGCCCATGCGCCGCTCCCAGCAACAACATCGGGCAAAGCGCCGCCAAAAGGATATATTTTTTCATAAATGGTCTTTAGACCACCGACACTCAATTCCCGGGCCACCAAAATTCGTTAAATTTGATAAACCACACGATCATGCGGAAATTCGGGATTTACCTGCTCTTCGTCGCGGTGGCGGTCGTCATCACCTCCATCTATGGCGTCGTCCATCATCAGATCACCTTTACCGCCAGCCCCGAATACTATACGAAATTCAAATTCATCCAGGCCAACCTCGCCGATACCCTCGCCGCCCGGCACATGACCCAACCCCGTAGCGCCGTCGTCATCGCCGGCGTAAAAACCAGCTGGGGCATCGGCCTCGCCATCGGTATCCTCATCGGCCTCATGGCCCTGATCTTCCCCACCGCCGATACAATGTTCCCCTCCGCCCTCCAGGCCCTCGGCCTCATTCTGCTGATCTCGGCGGGTATGGCCCTCTTCTGTTATTACTCCATCTCCACTACCCACATGGGCTCCGGCATCTACGACCCATTACCCGCCCGTTTCCCCGACCTCGCCGACAAACGGGCCTTCTTCCGGGCCGCCTCGATCCAATATGGCGCCCTTCTCGGCTATGTCCTGGGCGGAGCCGCCGCTCTCATCTTCCTCTTCGTCAAGAACGGGCGCGTACGAAGAAGACTCACCGACAATGAAATTCCGTCCGGCGGAGCCTAAACGGCTGTTACGCGACGCACAGATCATTGAGGGCGAGGGGCGACATATTTCCTTTGGAAGCCCCGAGCCATCAATACCCCGGATTCTGCCCCAACCCCGGATTCACCTGGGTCTCCCTGAACGGGATCGCGTAGATCAGCTTATTGGGCGTCACACTATACGAACTCGGCAATAAGAACGGAAACGCCTGCTTCTGCAACGTCCCATAACTCGTCATCACCGGAATAGCCTGACCCGTCCGCAGCAGATCGAACCACCGGTGATTCTCAAACGCCAACTCCACCCGCCGCTCATGCGCGATCGTATCCCGTAAAGACCCCTGATCCGCCGCCGTCGACGCCGGCAACCCCGCCCGCGTCCGCACCATATTGAGATAGGGTAGGGCCGCCCCCGACTGCCCCTGCTCGTTCAACGACTCGGCCAGCATCAGCAACACATCAGAATACCGGTACACCGGCCAATCGTCATCGGTATTGTATTGCAGCGGCGTGGTATAAGGAGGATTGTATTGTTTTCGGATGAACCGGTGCGCCGCCGACGTCGTATACCCATATCCCTTGCCTGCCGTATCCAGGTTCGTAAGGATCGAAACAACGCTGTCGGGAACGAAATCGGTCTGCGCATTCAAATGCCCCTTGATCACCCCAATGCTGGCATCCAACCGCGTATCCCCCGGCTCATAATGGTTAATGAGGTCCTGCGTAGGAATATTCCAGCTGCCCTCGGTATTGTTATAGTTGGCCGACGCACCCAGGATCGCGCCCGTCGCCGGCGTCGTAGGAATAAAATAATAAATGAACTGGCTGGCCTGCCCATCCGTACCGGACTTATATTGGATCTCAAACACACTCTCCGTCGAATTCTTATTCGAGGTCTTAAAGACATCCGCATAGTTAGGCAACAACGCATACCCCATCTGCGTCACCGACTGGAACAACGGCGCAGCCTTATCATACTGCTTGAGGGTCAGGTAGACCAACCCCAGCTCCGTCGCCACCATCCCCTTCGTGATCGCCCCCGACTGGGGGAATTTCGAAGGCGGCGAAAGCCGTCCCAATGCATCGGTCAGATCGGCCTCGATCTGCGCATACACGGCATCCACCGTACTCCGGTTCACCACCGCTGTCTTCGCATCCGTTACCTCATGCAGGTACAGGGGAACGGAACCGAACAACCGCACCAGCTCGAAATAGTAATGCGCCCGCAAGGCCTCGGCCTGACCGATCACCTGGTTCTTCGCGGAATCACTCATATCGGCCGGCGGACTCACCATCTTGTCAAGGATGATATTGGTCCGCTGGATCCCCTGGTAATCCGCCGTCCAAAGGGTCTGTATCGTCGTATTGGCGGAGTTGTCCAGAAATTCCGCCAGCTCCTCGGTGCCGCTGCCGCCGCGGTCCTTCGCATTGTAATCGAAAAAAGTATTGTCGGCCCGCATCTCCTCGAGATAGAAAGCCACATTCGCGGCATTCCGCAACGGCGCATAGGCCCCGATCAACGCCTCCTGGAAGTCCGAGGCGGATTTATAAAAATTACCCTCGTTCACCTGCCCCTCCGGGTACAACGTGATGAATTTCTTGCTGCAAGCCGCGAAAGCCAACGTCGCCGCAAAAGCCGCCGCCAAATAAGCAAACAAAGTAATATTCCGCATAAAAACACATTAAGAGTCTAAAAATTCACATTCGCGCCAAACAGTACCACCCTGGGAATAGGGTACGATCCCCCATCGAGTCCCGCCTGGGTCTGATTATCTTTCGTATCGTTCACCTCCGGGTTCTGCCCGGGGTATTTAGTAAACATAAAAGCGTTCTGCAAACTGCCATAAACCCGGATGCCCTTGATGTAATGCAGCATCTTCTTCCCGAACGTATACCCCAGCGTAATGTTCTTTATCGCCAGGTAATCCCCGGAAAACACCCAGGTGCTGTTCACCAATCGATATAGCTCCGTGGACCCGCTTCTTGTACTCGGCACGCGGCCGTTACCCGGGTTCTCCTCGCTCCGCCACCGGTACTGCATGCTCTTCTCGACGTTGAAGACCCCGTCGAGGTTGTGCAGGTTTTGCAGGTTGGTGTTCATGATCTTGTTGCCCACCTGCCCGGCGACCACCACGCCGAGGTCAAAGCCGCGGAACGAAAAATTATTTGTCATCCCATAGATGAATTTCGGATTCGTCCGGCCTAAAAAGGTCCGGTCCTTGATCGTGATCGTGTCATCCCCATTTACGTCTCTCATTCGCGCAGACCCCACCACCGAGGTAGCATATTTGGGATACTTCGCAAAATCGGACGCGTTCATATAGACCCCGTCAAAAACAAACCCGTACAGATCCCCGATCCGGTGCCCCACCTGCGTTCGGTTATAATCGCTATACATGCCCGTACCGCCGATGGGCGTGTTGTTCACCAGCGAGAGCACCTTATTGTCGTTGAACGAAATATTGAAGTCTGTCGTCCAGGTAAAAGGCCCCTTGATATTGTCCGTGCTGATCTGAAGGTCATGACCCCAGATGCGGAAGGTGCCTTCATTATACTGGATCGATGAATAGCCGGAAGCGAACGGCACGGGCAACGGCGACAACATCCCCTCCGTTCGCTTATTATAATAGTCATAGCTGATGTTCACCCGCCCGTTGAACAGGGCCAGATCGGCGCCAAGGTCCAGCTGCTTCGAGGTCTCCCAGGTCAGGTTGGGGTTGCCCAGCGTCGTGATCGACTCGCCAAGCACGGTGCTGCCGTTCATGACATAATTGGTGGCGCTCAGCAGCGAGGTCTGCGTATAGTTGCCGATATTGTAGTTGCCGGTCAACCCATAACTCCCCCGGAATTTCAAAAAGGATAACACCCTCGTCTTGGGAAAGAACTTCTCCGAGCTCACCACCCAGGCGGCAGCGCCCGATGGGAAGGTCCCGTATTTCTTGTTGACGCCAAACCGCGAGCTCCCGTCATTACGGATCGTCCCCGACAGAAAGTATTTCTTCTTATAATCGTAGTTTACGCGCGCCAGCGCCGATGCCAGCGTCCACGAGGTGCTGTTCGAAGTTCCGGTGGTAGTGGTCGCCGCCGAGATCCATGGGGTCTCATCGGTCGCAAACCCGGTCCCCGTGATGCTCCGCAGACTCTGGTAGAATTTCTGTGTTGAATACCCCGCAAGGACATCCAGCGAATGATCCCCGAAATGCGTAGCATAGGTCAGCAGATTCTCATTGGTCCAGGCATACGAATTGTTGGAATTGTTCATGGCCTGCGAAGAGGACGGCTGCCTGGGCGGGATCACGCCAAAATTGCCGAATTGCGTGCCATAGTACGCATTGTAATCCTGGTTCAGGATATCGCCATTGATGGTGGCCCGGGCATGCAGCCCGTGAACGATCTCGAGATCCACATACGCATTGCCCAGGAAGGAGAAATTGGTCTGATCGTTATCCATGATCCGCTCCTGCTGTAAATAATTGGGTAAGGCATACATCCCAAAGGAGGCCGTGGACAGGTTATACACTCCCTTCCCCTTCCACGGCGAGATCAGCGGCGAACTGAGATCGGCGCCCGCGACTACCTGCCGGTTGCCGTTCAACGAAAGGATGCCGCCCCGCGTATTGTGGTCGATCTGGTAGGCCGGGGCGATATTCAATCCCAGTTTGACCCGCGAGACCGGCCGGTATTCGGCATTGGTCCGGAAGGCAAACCGCTTCGTCCCCGTATTATACAACACCCCGTCCTGGTTGAAATAGGTCATCGTGGTGCTCGAGGATACCTTGTCGGTGCCCACCGAGTAATTCACCGAATAATTCTCCATCGGCGCAGTATGGATCAAAGCGGTATACCAGTCCGTTCCTTTGCCGTATTGACTGGGATTTGCATAATCGGAAGGGATCGCCGCGGTTCCCGTCGTCGGGTTCACCCAACCTTCATAAGCGATCTTGTCGGCATAAAACCCCTGCATGAACGTAGCGAACTCCCGCGCATTCATCAGCTTGGGCCGGCCCCGCTGGGGCACCGACTGCAGGCCATAATAAACATCCGCGGTGACGCTGCTCCTGCCGATCTTCGCCGTCTTCGTCGTGATCAGGATCACTCCGTTCGACGCCCGGCTCCCGTAAAGCGAGGTCGCCGCTGCATCCTTCAGCACACTATACGACTCGATCTGGTTCGGATCGAGCAGATTGATGTCCCCCGTCCCGCCTGCCGCATCGCTGTTCAACGGCTGGCCGTCTACAACGACGAGCGGTTGGTTGCCGGACGAAAGCGAAGCCGCACCACGGATCCGAAAGACGATATTATTACCCGGAATGCCGCTTGTCTGCTGGATCTGTATCCCCGCCACCTTGCCCTGCAGCTTCTGGCCAAACTCGGTCGCAGGGATGTCCTGCACCGAAGCGGCATCGACCTTGACCACGGCGCTCGACAACTCCTTCTTGGCCTGCTTCCCATAGCTGACCGTTACCTGCTCGAGCGTGTTCGCATCCCGGTCCAGCGTTACCGACATTGTTTGCTTATCGCCGACATCCACCTGCGTCGTCAGGTAACCGACATGACTGAACACCAGCGTCGCATTCGGCGGCACCCGGATACTGAAAAATCCGCGGGCATTCGTGGAAACAACACCCTTGCCCGAACCCTTTACTTCCACGCTCGTGCCCGAAAGATCGGTCGCGCCGGTCAGGTGTACGAAACCGGACACTTTTGTCCTGCCGGTGTCCGCTACCGAACTATCCTTAGGGATCGTGTCGCGCACCTGGGCAGCAACATTCAAAAAAGAGAAAGAAAACAAAATGCAAAGACAGACAACAGGCGCCGCAGCAGCGCACCTTTTCATCCGCCCGCTGGAGGATAAAGTAAAATTCATCATAGACGGCTATTTGAAAATGTGATAGCACGTCAATAAACCTGTGAAATTATGTTGTCAAATACAATGCCATTAAAAAACGAAAAGTTTCGTATATTTATAAAAATGCTCCTATGCTGAACAACTTCCTGCTTGTCGCCTGGCGCAACATCACGCGCCACAAAGGTTTCGCTGCGATCAACATTCTCGGCCTCTCCGTAGGCCTCGCAGTCTGCATCCTCATCGGTCTCTTCGTCTGGGATGAAAATCAGTATGACAAGACCATTCCAAACAACGAGCGCATTTATCGCATCTATACCGAACGCACCGGCGATGAAGGCACCCAAACCTTGGCGGTTACCCCACCCACCTTCGCAACAACCTTGCAAAAGGACTATCCCGGGATCGAACAAACCACCCGGCTTCTCATGCAAGCTCCCTACAAGCGATTGTTCGAGGCCGGCGATAAAAAGCTCTACGAAGAACACGGGCTCATCGCCGATTCCACATTCTTCGATGTTTTTCAGCTTCCCTTTCGCTACGGCAGCCGCGAAAAAGCGCTCGATGCGGCAACCGACATGGTCCTCTCCGAAGAAATGGCCCGGCGCCTCTTCGGCAACATCAACCCCGTCGGCAAACAACTCTTAATGGATAAAGGGCTTTACCGCATTACCGGCGTATTTATAAAGGACCCGAAATTCCACCTTCAATTCGACTATGTTGCGCCGATTGCCGGCGTCGGCCTTCCCCCCGAACGCATGAAGCTATGGAGCTGGCACCAGTTCTTTACCTATGTCCGGCTAAAACCGATCGCAAACCCTATCCCGCTCCAGGCAAAATTCCAAACCGAGATCGCCAAAATTGAGAGATCCCTTCCCGGCCCACACACCGGCCTGGACAAGCCCTTCCTCCAGCCTCTCAAAAAAATTCACCTGTACTCCGCCGACTTCAAGTTCGATAACGCCCGGCGCGGCAATATTACCTATGTAAAGGCCCTGACCCTCATCGCGGTCTTCATCCTCGTCATCGCGGGCTTCAATTTCGTCAACCTCGCCACTGCGCGCTCCCTGCAACGGGCAAAGGAAGTAGGGGTCCGTAAGACCATCGGCGCCGGTAAACAGCAACTGATGTTCCAGTTCATCGGCGAAACGATCCTCCTCGCCGCCATCAGTACCCTCATCGCTCTCGGTCTCACCGCCGCCACCCTCAAAGCCCTCAATACTTTTACCGGCAAACAAATTCCCTACGCGATCCTCATCCATCCCGTCACTCTCGCCTGCCTTCTTGCGCTCATTTTCCTCGTAGGTGTCCTCGCAGGCTTCTATCCAGCGTTGATGCTTACCCGCTTTAAACCCGTGAACGTCCTGAAAGGCAACACGGCCGCGGGGGAACGACCCGGCAAAGCGCCCTGGCTCCGCAAGGCTTTGATCGTAGTTCAGTTCAGCCTCTCCGTCCTGCTCATCATCAGCGCCCTCATCGTCTTCCAACAGGTCAGCTACCTTCATAATAAGGATCTCGGCTTCAGCAAAGAACAGATCCTGTTCTTCCCCATGCGCGGCGAAAAGATGTTCAAAAGCCCGGAAACATTCAAGAATGAGCTCCTCCAATCACCCGGCGTCTCCTCGGTCTCCATCGGCTACGGCTATCCCGGCGATGCCGTTGCAGGCGATGAGATCATCGTCAACCACAACGGCCGCCGGGAAACAAAGTCCGCTACCCAATTGACCGTGGACTATGACTACATAAAAACCTTGAATGTAACGCTGGTCGCCGGCCGGGATTTCTCAAAAGCGATC
>Ga0105239_10000766_pt1 | contig 45412 bp, 48 predicted proteins | sample KBSC44metaG_FD_92761 | JGI IMG/M metagenome (GOLD analysis project Ga0105239, IMG submission 92761) | Corn rhizosphere microbial communities from Kellogg Biological Station, Michigan, USA - KBS C4-4 metaG | ecosystem: Host-associated > Plants > Roots > Rhizosphere > Soil | place: Michigan, USA...
ATTAATAGGAATTGTGAGCGCGGTGCAACGGCAAATGGCAGTCCAATGAAGCACGGACGATTATAGACGGAACGTTTACATCACGGCGAGCGGTGCGAAGGCGCGTGTTTACCCGCACGAAAGAGGGCCGGGCGGGGATTCGGGCGGGCACGGTGGACGCGTCATGGGAAACCGGGTATCCTTGCCGTCTTGCCAATGGTGGGCGGCCGGTTTATCAGGGTCGGTTCACTGTCATACGCGCCCGTAGCTCAATGGATAGAGTACTGCCCTCCGAAGGCAGGGGTTGCTGGTTCGATCCCAGCCGGGCGCGCCAAGTCTTCTTGTAAAATCAAGCACTTACCGACGAAGTAGCCGATGCGCTACACTGCCGTCACGCCCATTTTCGGCCCGTTTCGCTGCCTCAGTGTAGCCAGAATGTAGCCGTTGTAGCGGCGCGACAGGCTCAGCTACAGCACCGTTGTAGCCGGACCCGGACCCAAATTTGATGCGCTTATCTGCGGGCAGTTACGCCGCTCGCTCGCGCCCACGCTCCCCCGTGCGCCCACCTGCGCGCGTCTTTCCAGCAGCGGTGGATGGTACGCGTGCCTGTACGCGCGCGAATGCTCCTCTGCGTCGCCGATTGCCTGCCTTTCGAGGGCAGTTGACAGAACGCCTGTATGCCATGCCCGGCAAGGGTGACGAGAGGCGCTGTATGGCGCTGGCCACACTCTGGCTACACTCGCCTATGCCCTGAGCCCACCAAGGGCGCTACGGGGCTCTATTCGTCTCTGCCTGCGATGTCTGCCTGTCCGGTGCGCCTGATGGTCGCAAAGCTGGTCGCTTGCTCGCAGGGCCGCATGCGTGTGCGTGTGGGCGGGCATCTGTCCTACTTTGATTTCATGACCCTAAGCAGACACAAGGGCGTTGCATCTATTGCCAGCAGCCCAGCAGCAGCCCGCCCAGCGCGCAGCAGCCGGACTCCATCCAGCCCTGACGAGCAGCCCGGACAGATAGCTGTCTGCCCTGAGCCTAGGAATAGGCACGGGAAAGCCTAATGAAGCGCCGAGCGAGCAGCAGCCTGACAGACCTTACAGGCAGGCAACGGATACCCTGCGGAACACTGTACATCCATACAGTACTCGCCGTAGAATAGACACCCAGCGCACGCTACAGGCTGAGACACTCAGGCAATGACCGAGAGAACCCGCCGAGCGCTGATGAGGAAGGCCGAACGAATGGCTACATTAAAAGGCAGTTGACACAAGGCCGAAGTGTAGGCATGATGGGAACCCTAGCAGCACGCAGCAGTAAGCGTGAGGCAGCCGAGCAAGATAACGGCTACAGCGAAAGGCAGTTGACAGAATCGCTGGAACGTGTAGAATGCGAAGCACGCTGTAACGCAGCGCTGAACAGACGAACGCCTAGGCGATGAGCCAGCAAGTAGACAATGAGGCGCAGCGGCTACAGTAAAAGGCAGTTGACAAACGGTGATGCAGTCGGTAAGATGCGAACCATGCTGAAACGAAGCGAGAGCGACGATTCAGCGAGCAGTAGGAGTAGGACGAGTGGTCAGCGTAGCGCTGATGGCTCGGCGGAAGATTGGTTGAAGGTTGCGGATGTGAGTGTGTGCGTCATAGCACTACGAGCGGATGCTTCTGAATGCCTTCCGGATGCGAAGCGCTCTGTAACAATTTGCTTGATGGCCCGCGCCTAGCTACGGCCGACTTAATTGTCGGAAGAGAAGCGGCGGCGAACCATCAGATTCCTAGAGAATGACCTAGACACCGGCCATAGCTGAAGCGATCACGCAATGATCGCGCTTAGTATCTGGCTGCTGCTTCTAGGCTTTGACAGGGATTCATTAAGCGGCCTAGCGGCAGTCTAGCTAGGGACTACAGGCTCATCCGGTGACACCATAGAAACGAACGGGCTGTGTGCGGTATGTGACGTGATGACGGCTCGGCCGCTTAATGAATCTTTGTCTGACATTGCCTGAGCGTCGGCCACTGAGCGGGCGCTGAGGCAATTTTTGACGCCTGCGTACCGTAGAATGCAGGTATTGACCATTGAGGCCACCATGAAACTACGGAAGATCACCAACAACGCTCGCGAGCTGTCGCTTCCGGGTGGAGTTCGTGTCCTGTTCAGCTATGAAGATGCCGTCGCGGCTTACCATCCCGATATGGGCTGGATTAAGTCCTCGTCCGAAATGACGAAGGCGACCGCGTTCGTCGTCAAGGAATGGCTGTACGAGCAAGATGCCGAGAACGTGCGCCCTGTCGATCAGGCCGTTCTCGATACCTTACTCGTGAAGTGAGGTACAGGCGACTCCGGAAGGATCGCTAGGACCGCCGAGAGGCGGGTGAACAGTGAGTGACTAGTCCGACGAGCGGCCGCCTATCGAGGTGGCTTTTCTTTGGCCTCTTATGCTCAGTAGTCCTTATCTGGAGTCGCTATGCAAGACTGGAACGTGGCAGAGCGCGAGCGGCAAGTGCGTAGCGCTGACGCAACCGACGAACAGTGCTACCGGACGGGCTCGACGCATCGGGCCTACGAGTGGGCGCGCAGTCCTTGCGGCGCATGGTCTGAGCGTCAGGTAGCGTTGTACAACCTCGGTTTCGACGGCGCAGCCTTTCCCGGCTAAATAACTCAGCACAGGGTGACGACCCTACACGGCTCGTCGGCTCTTGCTTTCTGGCTGTAAGGTAGAATCGCGGGCTCCTTCTCACGGGAGCCTGTATGAAGAAGTTCGTTTGTTGGGCCATTCTCATTGGATGGCTCGGCCTCTGGCTGGTCGGCCTGCCCTCTATGGGGAGGTGATCGATGGTCAGAAATCTGTTGATCGGCCTTGTTTTCGGGTCCGCAGTCGGTGCGGGTGCTATGCGCTACTTCGACGCGGCTGCCGAGACGGAACACGCCTACCGCATCGCGGTGTCGTGTCATGAGCTTGCGGCCAACCAATTTGGCACGAACTCGGCGCGATACGCGGCTTTTACGGCGGACTGCAAGCTCCGCTTTCAATGAATCATCCAGCTACAGGCTCGCTCGGCGGGCTTGTATCGGGCTGATTCGCCCGGTTGTATCTTCGACCCTTCAATTCACTGGACGGCGCATGACGCCCGATAGGAGCCAATATGACGTACCTCTCTAATGCCGCAATGGACAAGGCAATCAAGTCCATCACCGCTCGCGGCGTGAAACTCCAGAATGACATCCAGCAAGTCGGCCTGTCGGCCATCAACGCGGTTGCTGAACACGGCAACACGTTCTATGTGAACAAGCTGTTCATCGCCGTCCGTGAATTGAAGGGTTCCCGCTCTGCCGCGCTGGCCGAGTGGTTCCTGCTGTACGGCAAGGTCAAGGCGAACACCGACCCGAAGACAAAGCTCGATACGCCGTTCGTGTTCGACCGTGAAGGCGCGGCCGACCTCGAAGAAGCCGCCCTGAATCCGTGGCACTCGCTCGGCAAGAAAGAGCGCGATCCGGACGAACTGTTCGACGTGAACGGCGCGGTGCGTTCGCTGCTGAGTAAGATCAAGAAAGCCGGCGCGAAGACGAACAACCCGGAGCTGACCAAGGCTCTGTTGGCTGTCGGCGATCTCGTCAAGTCCGAAGACGCAAAGTCCAAGGCGTAAGCCTCTCCTCGGCCGCTCGTCGGCCATCCCTCACTCATCGAAGGGCGCATGACGCCTGCCGGGAGCCTGCAATGCAATTCCATCTGAACATCGGCCTCGCCCGCAATGACGGCAAGCCGGACAACACCATCCTGCATACCGTCGCGACCATGAATCGCTTCGGGCTTCTGCTGGTTGCCGGCGATATTCAACAGTCCGCCACGGAGCAAACCCTGTGCGCCGCCGTGCGGTACACCGGCAAGCAGATTGTCACGCCCTTGCTTCATGCGCTCGCTAAGGAGCTAGGCCAAGACTGCATAGCTCAAGCATCTATCGACTGGCTCGGCAAGATCACCGGCTCGCTCGTCGGCCCCAATGCCGAGAAGTGGGGCGTATTTGATTCGAAGTACTTCCTTTTCCCTCGTCACTTGGAGGCAGCATGAGCATGACTCGTCAGCCCAATCTCAAGGCGCGCATCGCGCACAACCTCAAGACCCACACGATCAACAAGCCGAACGGCAAGCGCATCACCGTGCCGTCGTCTGACAAGTACGTCGCCGAGCGCGTGCTCGGTAGCGCAATGGGGCTGGCCTTCGCTCAGGCACTCGTCGGGAGGATCGCATGAAGCGTTTCTACGACGTTTCGCCGACCGGCTCGCTCGTCCCGCTGAGCAAGCGCGCTGCGCTGGCTATCGACCCGACCATCGTGCCGCGTGCTCACCTCTCGCATGAGCCGATTCAGCGCGACCGCTCGCGCTCCAAGGAACACGTCACGAACGTTCGTCGCAAGCAGCGCGAAGCCAAACGCGGACTGGAGGCACTGTTCGCATGAGCGAAGCCAAGTACACCGGCCATCTGCCGAACAGCGGCGGGCTGCAAGGGCACTCCATCGGCGACTCGTACCCGTTCGCTGTCGTCGGGTGTCAAGTCCTCATGCTGAGCGACACCGAGCGGACGAGTGAAGGCACCCGCTATTACGTGCTCGATTGCTCCACTGGCAAGCGCTATGTACGCGGAGATGGTTGCACGTTCTTCCTCGCCGACATCGCTCACAAAATCGCCGATGCCTTTAAGCGCCTCGGCCCTGACCGTCCGGCCGTATGACGGCGGCACTCATCAGCCTTGCAGTCGGCCTCATTGCCGGCTGGCTGTGGGGTTACGACATCGGCTATTGGGATCGAGTCATCGACGCGAACTCGGCCCACCTTCGATCCAGAATCTACAAGGAGCAGTGATGCGCCAGAAATACCAGACGAACGTGCCCGAGCAGGGCAACCCGCACCACCCGTTCAGCGTGCAAGGCAAGGGCGACGGCTGGGCCGTGCTCGATGGCTCGACAGGTGGCTGGACTCGCACCTTCGACACGTACAAGGAGGCCGAGACGAAGGCCAAGGAACTGTTCGAGAACAAGCAGCGCGAGGCAGCGGCCAGCGTGAAAGCCTTCTTCAACTCCCGGAGCGCAGCATGATCGTAGTCCGCACCCTTTCGACCGTGGGCGGCATCCGCCCGGCCCGCCTCTACACCCGCCGCCTCGACCGCGCAGCGCGTGCTCGTGGCTATCGCAACGCGAAAGCGTGGGCGCTGGCAATCATCGAGAAGCAGCTCCGGGCGAAAGCTCTGGCGAACGACATCCGGCCGCGTGGCAAGTCGGCCTTCGCTGATCTCATGTTGGAGGCAGCGTGAGAGAGCTGAAGATCGAACACCCGGACTACGAGCTGACCGAGTACACGGGCACTGGCAACGGATGCCGAACGGCGTGCGTATTCTCGGCGGCACCGGGGTTGGGAGAGGAATGCAGAGCCCATGCCTGCTTCAGCGACACCCTGCCGGACGACCATCCGCTGCGCAATTCCGAGCGCCCGCTCGTATGGGTCCGAAAGGCGTAAGCGCCAAACTGCCCGACTGCCGCGTGTTCATGTCAGGAGCGCGGCCCCCCGTCCTTCCATCAATCCGATTTCAAGGAGCATGACTCTTATGAAGCTGTCCGCAATCATCACCGCAACCACCCGCAAGCTGCATGGCATCGCTGTCCGTGCTCATGTCGCAGCGCTGCGCCTCACGGTCGCCGCTGCCGACGCCGAGAAGCGCGTCGCCCTCAAGGCCGAGACGGCGACCCGCAACTACGCGAAGCACACCGCCGACGTGGCGCGTGAATGCGAGCACCGCGCCGACCAAGCCATCCTCCACGCCAACAACGTCCGCACCGCTGCGGCTCAGGAAGCGGCGAGCCTCGGAGGTGCCCTGTAATGGCGAAGTTCAAGAAGCGCGACAAGGTTCGCTGTATCGACAACTCCGGTGCCAGCCTGCTCACGCATGGCGCTGTCTACACAGTCACGGGGGCGGGCGTGAGCACCGCGCTCGGTGAATACGTCACGCTCGCAGAAGTCTCGCAACGCCCGCCGGCCGAGGGCTTCTTCGAGAGTCGCTTCGAGTTGGCACCTGCGGAATGCCGCCAGCCGGTCGAGCAGAACATCAGCACCGAGTTCGAAATTCGCTGGCACCGCACGAAGGAGACGGAATCGAGCGTGCCGATGAGCGGGCGTGTTATCAGCCGCCGAGCGACGCAGCAGCTTGCCGAGGACTTCATCACGCAGAACGCAGGTAACTACGCGGCCGGCGAGTTCAGCATCACGCAGGTCACGGTGCTCAAGCGCGTCCAGCAGGTTCGCCGCGTGAAGCGTGTCCCGGTCACGACCTACAAGCTGGAGGACGCATGACGACGAAGGTAACGGTCGAGTCGTACATGCGTGCTCACTTCCCGGCGTCGGCGATGAAGCTCACGGGCTTCGAGCTGGGACGGGCGGCAGCGGCGCGATGGCGCGAGCAGCATGACGGCGAGCAGCCCGAGCGTAAGCAGTCCGGCAAGAACTTCCGGGCGCAGTACGACGATACCTGGCTGAATCGCAACGCCCAGCAGATCATCCAGCTCGCGAAGGAGCGGCGTAAGCCGAAGCACTGATGGCGGAAGCGTGGCTACGTGCCGCGCAACGCCTCAAGCTCGGGCAGAAAGGCCGAGCATTCCACGGCTGTTCCGGGTCCAGCTCCGGACCCTCGCTGCTCATCAGTAACGACCGCGAGAAGTGGTCGGGCTGGTGCTTCCGCTGTCACGAGACAGTGATCGAGTGGAAGCCGGTGGAGAGCTTCGCCGAGCGGGTCAAGCGTATGCGAGAGGAGCAGGCGGCTGATGAGGAAGCGGCAACGACCGCATCCCCGCCTCAGCCTGCGAACTTCGACATCGAGACTTGGCCCATCGAGGCTCGCCTCTGGCTCCTCAAAGCGTCCGTGGGGCGCTCGGAAGTCGGCAGGCTAGGCGCGTACCACCATGCTCGTACGAACCGCGTGGTGCTCCCCGTTGTGGACGACGGACGCATCGTGTACTGGCAGGCTCGCTCAGTGGATGGGCGTGAGCCGAAGTACATCGGTGCGGCTATCGACAAACGGCACATCGTTGCGGCGTACGGGCATGGCGATCCAGTGCTCGTCGAGGACATCCTCTCTGCGTTTCGTGTCGGCGAATCCGGCGAAGCGCAGGGTATGGCGATCCTCGGCACGGCGCTGAACGATCGGGTACTCGCCCGGCTCATCCATCAGCAGCGTCCGGTCACGGTATGGCTGGACCCGGATAGCGCGGGCCGCGAGGCGGCGCGCGGCATCGTCAAGAGACTGTCCCTCGTCGGACTGAATCATCGTCAGATCGTAACCCGCCGTGATCCAAAGCTACTAAGCAAAGGAGAGATCAAATCGCTATTGACTCCTCGCTCCTGAGACTTCTCAGGACGAGGGAGAACTACGAACGCCTCATCAACTTCGTGCCGCTGGACTCCTTGGAGGTGGCGACACGGACGCTGTTGAAGGACTACGGTAAGTTTCTCAAGGCCAACCCTGAGACGCAGGCCATCGAGCCCTCCGCGTTCCTGTCATTCTTCCTCGTATCCCATCCATCCCTCAAGCCCGAGGCTCAGGCGGTCTTCGCAGCCGCTATCAAGGACTCGGCCAATCCACCACCACCCGGCACCGAAGACGGCATTCGTGATCGGCTCGTATCGCTGGCGACAGCGAGCAAGCTGCAAGCGCTGCTCGAAGGGTACAACGACGGCGAGGCAGACCTCACGATGGGCCTGCGTCAGCTCGCCGAGCAGCACGAGAACTGGACGCACCGACAGCGAAAGCACCCGAAGGTCAAGGACCGGATCGAGGACATGCTCGCGCTGGAGGAGAACGACACCGGCTTCCATTTCCGGCTGAACGTTCTGAACGAAGTGCTCAAGCCTCTGTGGGAAGGCGACTTCATCATCGTCGCCGCCCGCGTTGACAGCGGCAAGTCGACGTTCTTCGCGAGCGAGCTGACGTACATGGCCGAGCAGATACCGAAGCTGTACGGCGAGCGCGAGCGGCCGATCATCGTGTTCAACAACGAGGGTCCGGGCCGCAAGCTTCGGCACCGCATGTTCAACGCCGCGCTGGGCGTGGACAACGGCGGCCTCGTTGCCAAGTCGAAGGCGGGGACGGTCTACGAGGAGTATGTCTCGGCGACCGGCGACCGCATCATGATCTTCGATGTGCATGACTACACGATGGGGCAGCTCGAAGACATCGTGAAGGAGCTGGACCCGTGCATCGTCGTCATCGACATGCTCGACAACGTGCAGGCTGACGTGAGCGTAGCAGCGAACGGCGGCACCCGCACCGACCAGCTTCTCGAATGGCTGTACCAGCGCGCCCGGATTTGGGCCGTGAAGTACCAGTGCGCAGTTATCGCTACGTCGCAGCTCAGCGGGGATGCGGACGGTGAGCTGTTCCCGAAGCTCTCCATGCTGGCGAACAGCAAGACAGGTAAGGCGGGTGCGGCGGATGCCGTCATCATGCTCGGCCGCAGCAACAACGTGGACTTGCAGAACACCCGGTTCATAAGCACACCGAAGAACAAGAAGCGCCGTGACGGGGCACCTCAAGACCCGCGCCGCGAAGTCTCGTTCAAGGGATCGATAGCGAGGTTCGAGGATTGAATCTGGTTAAGGTATGGGACTTGGAAACCTCCACGAAGGAGGAGTACAAGCGGGTAGCTAACGCATTCTGCCCCGACAACTACATCGTGGCGAACGCGCATCGAGCGTTCAAACTGGTCGGCTCGAAAATGGAGAAGCGAGACGCGGGCGTATTCGCGGCTTACTACCCGGATGCAGCCGGTGTCGATGCCGACCGCGAGGCGCGGATTCTGGCGTGCAAGCGAGCGCAGAACAACTGCTGGTTCGAGGAACTGCTCCAAGGCACGAAGTTGCTGGTCGGGCACAACATCAAGTTCGACGTGCTGTATGCACTCGGCAATCCGAACAGCAACCGCGAGGCGAACCGCAAGGCATGGATGAAGTGGGTCGCCGAAGGTGGCCTCGTGTGGGATACGCAGCTCGCCGAGTATCTGTTGAAGGGGCAGGCGCAGGAAGCGCACATGCTCGACCTCGGAACCACGGCAATCGAGCACGGCGGCAACGCCAAGCTGGACGAGGTGAAGCTGATGTGGGAGCAGGGCGTCGATACCATCGACATCCCCCGCGACAAGCTGATGGACTACCTCGTCGGCTTCTACAACGAATCCGGCCCGAACGCGGAGGAGTGGGAGCACGGCGACATCGGCAACACCGAGTTGATCTTCCGCAGCCAGTACCTCATCGCGAACAAGCGAGGCCAGCTTCGCTCGATCTTCATGAACATGGGCGCGCTCATCTACACCATCGAGTGCGAGCTGAACGGCATGTTCGTGAACCAGACCCTCGCGAAGGAGCTGGCGAAGGAGGTCGAGGAGGAGCTGGCCGCGAAGCTGGTCGAGGTGAATAGCTACATCCCTGCTGACCTGCCGTTCGAGTTCAACTGGAACAGCCGCTTCCACAAGTCCGCGCTGATCTTCGGCGGGAATGTGAAGTACAAGGCACCGGCTCCGGTGCTGGATGCCGACGGCAATCTCCAGTACTACCAGAAGAAGGAGACGCATTACATCCTCGAAGACGGCAGCACCGCCAGCTTCACCGAGGTCGAGGCGCACGGGCTGGTAGTCGCCACATACGCAGGCGGCAAGAACAAGGGCGAGCCGAAGACGAAGCAAGTCACCGTGCCCGACAAGGAGCGGGGGCCAAAGACTCGCATCGAAGACCACTTCTACACGTTCGTGGGTTACACCAAGGGCGACAAGAAGTGGGAGAGCAGCGAGCCGGGCGTGTACAGCACCGCAGGCGACGTGATCGAGGCGCTCGGCAATCGAGGCATCCCGTTCCTCGACGCGATGGCCCGTGTGCAGGCACTGACGAAAGACCTCGGCACGTACTTCATCCGCTACGACGAGAAGAAGAAGTGTCACGTCGGCATGCTGACGCTGGTACAGCTCGACAGCATCGTGCATCACATGTTGAACCACACCAACACGGTGACGGGGCGGCTGTCGTCAAGCAACCCGAACCTCCAGAACCTGAGCAAAGGGCAGAAGTCCCGCGTGAAGGAGGTGTTCGAGTCGCGATGGGGCGAGGATGGCGTCATCATCCAGTCCGACTTCAGCTCGCTGGAGGTGTATGTCCAAGCGATTCTGACGAAGGCCGAGAAGCTGATCGAGGACTTGAAGTCCGGCAAGGACATGCACTGCGTTCGTCTCGCTGCGAAGGAAGGCAAGACGTACGAGGAAGTGTACGAGCTGTGTAAGGTCATTGCCGATCCTGAGTGGGACTACAAGCGAACCGGTGCGAAGGTGTTCTCATTCCAGCGTGCTTACGGCGCAGGCAACAAGACCATCGCCGAGTCCACTGGCATGCCGCTGGAGGATGTCGAAGCGCTGGCGCAGGCCGAGGACGAGCGTTACCACGAAGTTCCCGCGTACTTCGCGGCATTGCACGAGCGGATCGCCGCGAGCCGCGAGCCCGCTGGCATCTGGTTGAAGCATCCGGCGAACGGTGCCGACGTGCAGCTCGGCGTTGGTCACAGCCGTACGCCGGGGGGCAAGCTGTACACGTACAAGGAGACGCTCGCGCCGGACTTCCTCGTGAAGCGCGGCATCCTCCGAAACTTCATGCCGACCGAGGAGAAGAACTACGAGGTGCAGGGTGAAGGCGGTGAGATCGCCAAGGCTGGTATGTGGCTGACGGTGCGTGCGTTCTACACGTACGAGAACTTCAAGATGCTGGCGCTGCTGGTCAATCAGGTGCATGACGCTGAGTATGCCGACGCCCACAAGAAGGTGGCGGTGAAGGCTGCGGCCCTGCTGCATGCCTGCATGTCCGAAGCGAGCAACTTCTTCTCGTGGTTCCTGCAATGGCCGATCCCGTTGCCCGTCCCTACGGACACGGTGTGGGGGCCGAACATGGGGACCGAGAACAAGATCGACGATCCCGAGTTCGAGGCGATGGTCGCCAAGGCCCGCCCGTGGCTTCGCAAGCAATTCATGAACGGCTACGTTCCGACATTTACCCACTAAATTAAGGAGAACTGACGCATATGACTTTCGATTTCGCAGCAGCTATCGCAGCAGCAGCCGAGACTTCCACCGACATGAACGTTGCCTCGGCGGGCGGCGGCGACTACGCCCCACCGGCTGAAGGTAAGGCTGGCCTGCGCTTCGTGGCCTACATCGAGATCGGTAAGCAGGAAGGCACGTATCAGGGCAAGCCGAAGGTGAGCGACAAGGTATTCCTCGTGTTCGAGCTGCACGGCCCGAAGTGGCCGCTGAACGATAACGGCGAGCCGCAGCGCATCACGGTCGAAGTGAACAAGTCGCAGAACGAGAAGGCCGGGTTCTACAAGATGTTCAAGACCATGAACTACGAGGGCAAGGCGCGCATCTTCGCGCAGCTCCTCGGCGGCGACTTCTAAGGCAAGATCATCCACCGCAAGTACAAGAACAAGCGAGGCAAGGAGGTGACGGTTGCCGAGCTGTACGACAAGGTGAATCAGGTCTACACGATTGAAGCGCCGTTCATCGAGGACGAGGAGGGCAACACGAAGCGCCGCAACGTGCCGCCCGCTATCACGCCGATCAAGGTGTTCCTGTGGGACAACCCGAGCAAGGGCATGTGGGACTCGATCTACATCGATGGTGAATACCCGGAGCGCAAGGACGAGAAGACCGGCGAGGTGATTGCACCGGCCCGCTCGAAGAACAAGTTCCAGCTTGCCATCAAGGCCGCGAAGAACTTCAAGGGTTCGGCTATCGAGGCGTTGCTCGACGGCGTGGACGACGAGGCGCTGAACAGCGTGGGAAAAACGCCGGAGCAGGCCGTTGCCGAAAAGAAGGCCAAGAGCGCAGCAGCGAAGGCAAGCTCGTCTGCCGATGCCGTCGAGGCGCAGCAAGCGAGTTCGACGGCAAGTGCTCCTCCTGCCGAACCGGCGACGAGTGGCGAATCTTCGAGCGCCGCTTCCAAACTGCCCGGCCAGAATTCGGACCCGGCAGATGAGGACGAACTCGCGGACGACGACCTGCCGTTCTGATGTCATTCGCGGCTGAGATCGAAGCAGCCGCAGCCAAGGTCGAAGTAGATGCGATGTCCGACTCGGCGCAAGAGGTTGTGCCGGGCCGGACGCTTCACCTCGACGGCGACTATGCCGCGTACTTCTGCGCTGGTGGCAGCGAGACGCAAGCGGCTACGGCACGCTTCATCACCGATCAGCGCATCGAGACAGCGACCCGCATGGCGGGCGCTACCCGGTGCGTCATCCACCTGACGCACGCCGCGTCGGACAAGGGCAAGCGGTTCCACGCGGCAACCGTGAAGCCGTACCAAGGACAGCGCCAAGGGCACAAGCCCGTGAACTGGCGATTCGTTCGTGAGTATCTGGAGCTGGCCCCGTACAAGCCTTGGGACAGGCGCTTGTGGCGCGACCGCGAAGCGGACGACGGCATGGGCCTCGCCTCGAACTGCATGAATCCGGTACGCGATGTGGTGATTCACACCCGAGACAAGGACATGCGGATGCTCCCCGGCACACACCTGACGTGGACAGACTACCTGCTCGTGCATGTGCCGCTCGGCGCGTACGAGGTAACCGGCGCGGACGGTCTGGTGTACGGGACGAAGTGGTTCTGGCTCCAGATGCTTCAGGGCGACACGGCTGACCACATCCCCGGACTGGAGAAGCATGAAGGTAAGAACTGCGGCGAAGCGACGGCAGCGGAGCTGCTGGCTGGAACGCGAAGCAATCTGGACGCGTACGAGGTTGTTCGCCAAGGCTATCGCGGGACGTACGGTGAGGAGTGGAGTGATCGTTTCGCTGAGCAGGCGAGCCTGCTTTGGATACGACGGACCGCATCCGCGCCGGTTCACGAGTTTCTGGTGGCGTGTCCACGGGATGCTGACCTCCTTGGTGGATGGCATCGACTTGTGGAACGCATTCAAACGAAGGAGGTAATCGCCCATGAGGCGACTCAGCAAGACTGAGCTGACTGGCTACCGCAAGCGGTGGCAACGAGAGAAGCCGCACTGCCCGCTGTGCGAGCGGCTGATGGACGACGACACCGTGGTTGACCACGATCACCGCACCGGAGAGTGCCGAGCCGTGGTGTGCCGCTGGTGCAACGCGGTGCTCGGCAAGATCGAGAACTGGACGTTCCGCATCGGGCAGGGCGTGGACCCTGTGATGTTCCTCGGAAACGTCTATGCGTACCTGCACCCCGGCATGGGGCCGCGCAAGGGCGTCATCTACCCATCCCACAAGACCGAGGACGAGAAGCGCCTCGCACGTAAAAAGAAGGCACGCGTCGCCCGCGCCAAAGCCAAGCTCGCCAAGGAGGATTAATGCAGGTTTCCCGTAAGGACTTCAGTGACCAAGAAATTCAGGATGCCTATGCAGAAGCCGAGGGGCGCATGGCTAAAGCCGCATCGCTGCTTACCGAGCTGGGCCGAGGTGCGGTCAGCCCGCAGCTTGCACGGTATTGGGTCAGCAAGCTCGATTCGACCGAACTGCCGCAGGCGCAGGATCGGGTCAAGGAGTTGGCTTCTCTCCGCAACACCCGCACGGAGAACAATCGGCTGCGTCGTGCACTGGATGAGGCGCTGGGCCGCATCGGTACTCGGGAAGCTCTCCTCGACGGCATCGAGGATGCGGTCCGCACGCTGAGCACGAAGCGCATCCCGCCTGTGAAGGCGAAGCGTGTGCCCCGTGGGGCGACGCCCCTGACAGTCGAGATTCTGCTCAGCGACTTGCAGATCGGCAAGCTCAGCGGGACGTACAACACGGACATCGCCTTCAACCGACTGCGCGCACTCGGCGAGGCGCTGCTGTTCCAGATCAAGCAGAAGATCGACTCGGGGTACAACGTCGAGCGGATCATCCTCGCCATCATCGGCGACATCATCGAGTCGGACAAGAAGCACGACAACAGCGCACGAGCTACCGACACCGGCACGGCGCAACAGATTCACGATGCGACGGTCGGCATCTTCGAGTTCATCCTCAAGCCGCTTGCGCAGCTTGGCATCCAGCTCGACGTGCCGTGCGTTACGGGCAATCACGATTGGGACGGCCACGGCATCACGCAGTTCCGGCCGGGCCGCGAGCAATTGAGCTACCCGCTGTACAAGGCGCTGGAGTTGCTCTGTCGCACGTCGCGCATGGGCCACGTGACCTTCGATATTCCGGATGGTGTGTTTACTACGGCGCACATCTACGGGCAGACGGTGCTGTACGAGCACGGCGTCGGCGTGAGCGTCACCGAGCAGGCGATGAAGGCGCACAAGATCAAGCGCAGCGAGCAGCTCGGCAAGTACATCACGTTCTTCCGCATGGGCGACAAGCACAACGTCTGCTCGTTCAACTCCGGGCAGTACGTCGTGAACGGCGCGTTCTTCGGCAGCGACAACGAGGGCGTCGAGTACAGCTCCATCGCAGGCTTCTCGTCGGTGCCCGCGCAGTGGATGGGGTTCCACACGCCGCGCGACGACTCGCGCTTCACGCTGTATGACAGCTTCGTCATTCAACTGGCCCACGTCAACTGATGAACAAGGTCGGGGCGCTGCAACACCTATCGAGCGAAGGCGGCGAGCTGGCGCAGGCCGCGATCAAGCTCATTCAAGGGAAGGGCAGCAGGAAGCTGCTCGAACAGGAACTCGGCGACGTGTTCGCGTTGGCCGAGCTTCTCATGGAACACCACGTCATTCGCAGCGAGAAGGTCCATGACCGGAAGCTCGTCAAGCGCAAAAGTTACGGGAGGATGTATGGCTAAGGTAGTAGGAATCATGGGGCTGGCTGGCGCTGGCAAGGACACCGTAGCGCAGATGATCCAGCGCGGCTTGGTCAGCGTTGGGCTCCAGCACGTCGCAATCGGCGGATTCGCGGACTACCTGCGCGACATCGCAGATCACGTCGGACTGAATCCGTTCCGCCGCGAGACGAAGGAAACGCCGCATGTCGTCGGCCGCGACGAGTTCGAGAACCGACTGTTCGATGCCATCGAGCACAAGTTCTGTCGTCTGCTCCCGATGAATGATCGGGCCGAGCTGTTCGCGTTTACCTACGACGACTGCGAGAAGTTCCTCACGGACAAGAAGTCCACGTTCCCGTACTACCAGATCAGCCCGCGCCAGTTCATGCAGACCATCGGAAACGCCGGCCGCAAGGTTCGCGACGACTTCTGGATCGAACTGGCCCGCGCTAAGTGGGACGCGCTGCCCGGCATCGTGCTGGTTACGGATTGCCGCTTCGAGAACGAGGCTGCTGTCGCCGACAAGATCATCCTCGTCCGCCGCCCGGATGTGCCGCCCGTCGCCGAGCACGTCAGCGAACAGCTCGCCGCTGCACTCACGGAAGGCGCGGTGACGATCCCCGGTATGGAACTCATCGACAACGACGGCACGCTCGACGAGCTCGAAGTCGAGGTCTGCACGATGGCAACGTCGTACGCCGCTCTTTTTGCAACCACACGTTAAGGACTCCGATTCAATGGCACGCTACCTCGTTCACAAGGCAGTCGAATTCTCCGCACTCTCCGCAGCACGCAAGAAGGCCATCGGCGCAGCGTCGATCAGCGACCTCGCTGGCAAGTACGACCTCCAGTACAAGTACGACGGCTGTAACGTCATCGTGAAGCTGCTGAACATGCAGCACTTCGAGATCATCAGCCGCACGGGTGAGAAGGTCCGCAGCATGGATCACGTCGGGCGTCGCCTGTTGAACCTGTTCCGTGACCTCCTCCAGCGCGGGCAGCAGTTCGCGGTGCTTGGTGAGGCATGGGCGCGTGGCTACCCGCAGAAGCGCATCTCGGGTTGGTTCCGCCGTCACGAGAACGCGCCTCATCTCCAGATGGCAGCGTTCGACCTGATTGCGCTGGAGGACTTCGAAGCAGGGAACTGCCCGCATCCGTTCTCGCGGCGCTATGAGACGCTGACCGTGTGGACCCGTGGCTTCACGGAGAGCGACACGGTGTTCCTCTGCCCGCTGCTCCTCGCTGGTTCGTACGGCGACCCGATGGACTTCGCCGACATGCTCTGTGCGTACGGTGACAAGCGCGCCTTCGACGGGGCAATCCTCCGCGATCCGAACGCCCCGTGGAAGGCAGGCTCGGGCAGCGACGGCTCGATCATCAAAGCGAAGCCGCGAGTCACGTTCGACCTGCGCATCGTCGGCGTCGAAGAAGGAGAGGGCAAGTACGCGGGTACGACCGGCAAGGTGGTGCTCCAGTTCGCGGACGGCACGGTAGTCAAGGCCGCAGGCGGCACGGACGCCCAGCGCGCCGATTGGTGGAATGCACATCAGGCGTACTTGAGCGGCGATTTCAACGAGCTGGAGCTGGGCGACCGTTACATCACCGGCAAGATCGGCGAGGTGGCCTGCCTCGAACGTCTGTCGAGCGGCGAGCTGCGCGAGCCCGTGTTCAAGGGCGTCCGATTCGACAAGGTGGACATCGACTAATTGACTCAGCCGCGTACGCAGGTTGAGTTGGAGCGCGAGACTCGGGAAGCCGGAATGGCTCGCGCTGTGGCAATGATGGACAAGCGGGAGAAGGAAGGCCACGCAGATACCAACCCGTACGCGGCCGCCGTGTACCGGCGTTGGCTTCTCCCGCTGGCAGACGTGATCGAGGCCGACGTGCAGAGCACGGGTAAGGCCGGCCGCCGCGCAGCGCACGTTGCCCTGCTCAAGCCGTTGGACCCGCGCGCCGTGGCGCACATCGCGGTGCGCTCGGTGCTGGTCGAGATACTCCAGTCCGGACCCGGCAGCGTGCGTAACGTCGCTCGCATGATCGGTCGCAGCGTCTACGGCGAACTGGTGCTGGCGACGTTCGAGCACCTCCAGCCGGAAATCTACTGGACCCTCATCAACAATCTGGAGAAGCGCCGCTCGTCCGCTGGGAACCACCGGGTCAACGTGATCCGGAACGCGGCGAACAGTCACGAGGTGGAGTTGCCGCAGTGGCTTCCGAGCGACCGCGAGCAGGTCGGGCTCTGGCTGATTGAGCAGCTCCGTTTGCTCGGCATGGTGGACATCCACAAACGCACTCACAAGGGCATGGGTCGGTCGATGGTGACGGAGATGGACATCCATCTCACCGAAGTGGCGCAAGGCGTTGTGGGTTCCATACGCGAGACGGTGACGTACACGATGCCGTACAGCCTCCCGTTCATCGAACAGCCGCGTGATTGGACAGCGATGTTCGAGGGCGGCTACCACACACCGGAGATGCAGCGGCAGTCACCGAGCTACGTGAACCTCGTGCGCAATCGCAACACCATGCAGCGCATGAAGGAGGTGGACATGCCGCACGTCCGTGAGGCTATCAACCACCTCCAGTCCGTGAAGTGGCGCGTGAACAGGCAGGTGCTCGATGCCGTTCGGGACTGTGCTCGGCATGGCATCGACATGGACGAGATTCTGTCGCAGGCCGAGCTGCCGCGTCCACCGAAGCCCGAGTGGCTGACCGACGACATGAAGAAGGAGGACATGACCGGCGACGAGCTGGCCGAGTTCTCCGCATGGAAGCGCCGCATGGCGGACTGGCACACCGAGCGCAAGCTGCGCGGAACGAAGTGGGGCCGCTTCTACACGGCGACCCGCATGGCCGAGAAGTTCAAGGACTATCCGGAAATCTACTTCATGTATCAGGCGGACTTCCGGGGCCGACTGTCCGCACAAACCACTGGCGTCTCGCCACAGGGCAGCGACCTCCAGAAAGCGCTGCTGCACTTCGCAGAAGGCAAACGGCTAGATACTCCTGACGCCGTGCGCTGGTTCAAGATCGCAGGAGCTAACCGTTTCGGAGTGGACAAGGTTCCCTTCGAAGATCGCATCGCATGGGTCCACAAGAATGAGCAATACATCCTTCAGTTCGCAGCCGATCCCGTCAGCAACCGAGGCTGGCAAGAAGCAGATTCGCCCCTTCAATTTCTGGCATGGTGCTTCGAGTACGCTGACTGGCGAGCAGCGCCAGCTACTTTCGAATCTCGGGTTGCGGTGGGGCTCGACGGTTCGTGCAATGGCCTACAGCACTTCTCGGCAATGCTGCGAGATTCTGTTGGCGGACGGGCGGTTAATCTCGTACCGAGTGATCGACCAAACGACATCTACCAACGCGTAGCCGATGTCGTAGCGCTCAAACTGTCCGACCCAAATCTGGTATTGCGACACGAGCGCGATTCTGTTTTCAAGGAGAAGTGGAAGGCTCACGGCATGAACCGCTCGATTGTGAAGCGGTCGGTCATGACGCTGCCGTATGGCTCCACTCGTTTCTCCTGCGCCGAGTTCATCGTAGCCGACTATCTCAGCAAGGGCGAGGCTACGGAGTTCGAGACTTCCGAGTATCGCCATGCCGCCGAGTTCCTGTCGCATCTCGTATGGGATGCGATTGGAGAGGTTGTCATTGCGGCTGCTGCTGCAATGGCGTGGCTACAGCGTGCTGCGGGGCTGCTCATCAAGCGCGGCGGGCAACAGATCGAGTGGACCGCGCCCTCCGGGTTCGTGGTCGCGCAGGAATACAACGAGATCGAACTCGTGCGCGTGAACAGCAAGCTGCTCGGGCATACGATGATTAAGGTGTCGAACGGATTCTCCGACTCGCCCAGCGCACATCGGCACAAGAACGGCATCGCGCCGAACTTCGTGCACAGCATGGACGCCGCTCATTTGACCTTGACCGTTCAGGAGTGCAAACGGCAGGGAGTCAGTTCGCTGGCGATGATTCACGACGACTACGGAACTCACGCGGCGGATACCGAGAAGCTCTACCGCGCTGTCCGTATGACCTTTGTGGAGATGTATGAAACGCATGATCCGCTCGCTGACTTCCGCGATCAGTTCGAAGACCTCCCGGCTTTGCCGAGCCGTGGTGATCTGTCTCTCGCTCAGGTTCAAGAGAGCCCGTTCTTCTTCGCTTGACGATTCTATGTCTGCTTACGGTCACGAAATTGGCGATTCGATTTCATGCCCCTCAGCAGACGCACAACAGGAGCCCGCATTGAATCAAGTGGTAGTCCGCCTCGACGCGGAGATGCTGCGGCGGCTGGAGGAGCAACTCCCGAAGCCGCTGGTGAACTCGACGACCACGGACCTGATGGCCGGGTATGCACTCGGCGTGCAGGCTGTCCTTCAGAAACTCCGGGAGGGCTATGTCGTTAGCCGAGGCTAAGTGGAATGCGCAGTTCAACGGCGATGACCGGGCTGCGATCAAAGCAGCGGTGTACCGGCAGTACGGCGATATGCAAGCGCCGGGCTCGAAAGCGTGGTTCGGGACGGTCGATCCCGAGCATGTCTATCAAGTCATCTGCGGAAACAGCAGCCCGTTCGAATCCATCCTCCTGAACGGATACTTGCTCTGCCTGGTGTTGGACACGCCGTGGTGGTCGCCGGATAAGAGGCTTTTGCACGAACAGATGGTGCTCAAGATCGACCCGAGAGCGTGGAACTTCAGATCCGTGCTGCGTGCGCTTGTCGAACTCGGCAAGTCGGTAGGAGCAGCGGGCATCACGAGTGGAACGTCGCTCAGTGCGAACGACCGCAAGCTGGCTCGCGTCTACGAGCGGTTCGGATTCAGGACCGCAGCACACTCACTCTATCTGGAGCTTTGAATGGGGAATTTATTCAGTAAGACCTTTGCGAACGCGCAGGCCGGCGCTGCCGCCACGCCATCTCCGCGCCCAACCACAGCGGCTGACATGATGTACAACGCCGTGCTGGGAAGTAAGGCGAAGGGGTGGGCGTCGTATCTAGGCGAGGACTTGCCGAAGGGTGAGACGGACAGCGGATACATGTCGGGGGAGCAGATCGGCGCACTCAAGACGCGCTACGAGACGAAGTACGCGGCCGATCAAGAGGCCGCAGCCGCGAAGGCGCGGCAGGACGCTCTCGACAACGACCCGGCAGTGAAGTCGGCACGAGACGCAGCGACCCAAGCACAGGCCAATGCAGCGGCGCAGGCAGCCGCCGCTAAGCAGGCGGGCATCGATGCCGCCGATGCATCGGTGAACGCCGCCAACATGGCCGCGAACGGCGTCGCGCAGCGAGCCGCTGTGGCAGACCAAACCGGCGCGCAGGCAACTGACGCAGCGGCCTCTGTGGACACGAATGCGAACTCGCAGGGTGGCGGCTCGAACGATCCGCGACGCCGCTACATTGGTGCGGCGATGCCCTCTTCGAACGCAGCCGTGTCTCGCGGTGGCGCGGGTATCTCAATCTCGTAAGGAGGATTCATGTGTGGATTTGTGAAAAGCATCGTGAACGGCTTGTTCGGGCAGGCGTCCCGCGACACTGCCGACATGAGCGGCGTAGCCGAACAGACACGAGCCATTCAGGAGGCGGCTGAGCGACAAGCTCAAGCGACTCTTGCTGCCGCGCAATCGCAGAAGCAGGCAGCAGACGCAGCGGCGGCTGCACAGGCGCAGCAGGCTCAACAGTCGGCGCAGGCGGCAGCGCAGTCGCAGATGCAGTCGATCAACCAACAGCAGCTCAACTCCAAGGCCGCTGCGGATGCACAGGAGGCAGCAGCGAAGACCGCCGCCGAGAACACGGTGAAGGTTGACACGACGGCGAACTCCGAGGACGAGCCGGACAACGCAGCGCTGCGGCGGCGGTACTTCCAGCAAGCTCAAGCATCGCAGGCGACGAAGGGCGGCTCGGGGATCACGCTTAGCTGATGCAGTTCACGGCTGAGCAGGCGTGGGAGTCCCTCGCGGGGCTCCGCCGCCCACTCTTGACGCGATGTGAGAAATACAGCGCGTTCACCCTGCCGACGATCATCACGCCGCAGGGCTACAACGAGGAGCTTGAGGAGCTTCAGACCGACTTCCAATCGGTCGGCGCGCAGGGCGTGAACAACCTCGCGAACAAGCTGATGCTTGCGCTATTCGCGCCGAGCCGGCCGTTCTTCCGGTATCAGGTCGCGGCGTCTTTGATGGAGCAGCTCAAGCGGACGCTCAACGTCAAGGAGCAGGACTTGCAGGAGATGCTGGCTTAGGGCGAGCGGAACTGCATCCGTACGCTCGACGCGATGGGCGTACGGCCGAAGCTGTACGAAGCCATGAAGCACCTCATCATCACCGGGAACTGTCTGCTCATCCTTGGCGATGATCCCAAGGACACGCCGATGCGCGTGTTGTCGCTGAAGCGGTACGCCGTGAAGCGCAGCATGAGCGGCAGGCTCCTCCAGCTCATCATCCACGAGACGGTGCGATTCGATGAGTTGGACGACGAGGTGCAGAAGATCGCGGCGCAGTCCAGCAGCCGGTACGCAAACGTTGATCCGAACGACCCTAATTCGTGCCCGGAGGTGAAGTACTTCACATGGGTGCGGTGGGACGGCATGGCGAACTACATCGTCACGCATCACGTTGACGACGTGGAGCTGCCTGCGGAATTCAGCGGCAAGTACACGGACCAAGACCTGCCGTACATCCCTCTGACGTGGGAACTGCACGACGACAACGACTACGGCACCGGGCTCGTGGAGCAGATGGCAGGCGACCTTGCTGCGCTGTCGGCGCTTTCAGAGGCCGAAGTGAAGGGCGCAATCCTTGCATCGGAGTTCCGCTGGCTGGTGAATCCGGCAGGGCAGACCCGGCCCGAGGACATCGAAGACAGTGATAACGGTGCGGCGCTACCCGGCACGAAGGATGACGTTGTTCCGCTGAACAGCGGCACGGGTCAGGCGATGCAGTACATCGACACGGTTGCGACGAAGTATGTGAACCGAATCGGGCGGAACTTCCTGCTCAGCTCCTCCATCGTCCGCGACGCAGAGCGCGTGACCGCCGAGGAGATTCGCATGCAGGCGAACGAGCTGGAGACGAGCCTCGGCGGAGTCTACTCGCGCCTCGCCGTCGATTTCCAGAAGCCGATGGCGTACTGGCTCACTAAGCGTGCGGGCGTTCAGCTCGCAGGTAAGGACATCGAGCCGATGGTCATCACGGGGCTGGACGCCCTGAGCCGCAACGGCGACCTCGACAACCTCAAGCTCGCGCTGCAAGACCTCGCAGCCGTATCCGGCATGCCTCCGCAGGCTCTCGCCGTGCTGAACCTGACAGCCATCGCCAAGGCCATCTTCATGGGCCGAGGCGTGACGATGGCCGACTACGTGAAGTCGCAGGAGCAGCAAGCAGCAGACCTCCAGAACGAGAACGCAGCGGCGCTGGCGCAGCAGGTCGCGCGCCCCGTTGCACAAGCCGTCATGAGCGGCCAACCCAACCAACAAGGATAAGGACAGATGATTCGATTCGGTAAGCGCATGGTTCTCATGGATGAAGCAGTCGGCGACGGCTCGGTGGTGTCGGCGGGCGGGGCAGGCGGCTTCGACATGAACGCCGACCAAGGCCCGGCTGCGGGCCAGCCTGTACAGATCAGCCTCGGCGCGACCTCGACGCAGCACACGCACGACGAGCAGAAGTCGCTCGAACTTGGCACGCAACTCGTGAACGAGGGCAACGGCTGGGTGGACCCGAGCAAGGGTGTCGTCTCGTACGAGAAGACCGGGGATGCCGCACTCGACATGGCGCTCGACTTCATCGGCAAGGCGGGCTACAGCCACTCGCACCCGGCCGTGCAGGCGGCGCTCTCGGGCAACTTCGACCTGCTCAGCGCGGAACTAGCGGCGAAGGGAATCACTGGCTGGGAGCAACACCTGGCCCTCGGTAAGAGCGCCTACGAGAAGCACTCGCAAGCAGAGTCGGCGAAGACAGAGGAGATCAAGCAGCTCTGCATCGGCGCGGCGGGTGACGAGAAGACGTGGGCCGACACGCTCGCGTGGGCCTCGGAGAACGCGGACGCACACGAGAAGGAACCCATCAACGCTGCGCTGGCGCAAGGCGGCATTGTCGCCGAGGCAGTGGCGCAGTTCCTCGTGGGTGCATACCGCAACGCCAGCGGCGTGACCATCGCGCCGCAGAAGTCCGCAGTGAATCCGAACGCAGCTTCGGCCCGTGCGGGTGCGCAGGGCGCAGGCCCGCTGTCCCCGGCGCAGTACGCGGCCGAGGTTGCAAAGCTGCGGCAGGGTGGCCGACAGGTTGAGGGCACCCGCGAGTACGCAGCACTCCAACAGCGCCGTTCGATGTATCGCGGCTAATCACTAGCAACACCCTCTAAGAGGCCCGTCCAGCAAGCGCTCGCGGGCCTTTGTCATTTCTGCGGGCGATTTCATGACCCTAAGCAGACACAACTCTACAACTTAGGAGAACTATGGGACTTTCCATCGTCAACGTCTCGCGTCCGGGCGCGCAGCTCCAGACCGGCAACAACAACCAAATCGGCGCGGCACCGGCAGCGACGAACCCGCTCGCTCTCCACATCGAGGAGTACGGCGGCGTCGTCGAACACACCATCGCCCGCCGTTCCATCGTTCGCAACTTCGTCCCGGTTCGCAACGTGAAGGGCACCTCGACCGTCTCGAACTACCAAGTCGGCAAGTCCACGCTGGCGAAGGTCACGCCGGGTACTGAACCGGACGCAACCGTGAACGGTACGCAGAAGGTCAAGCTGACCATCGACACGCTGGTGAATGCTCGCGCGGTCGTGCCGCTGCTGGACGACTTCCAGTCGAGCTACGACGCGCGCGCAGCAATCGGCATGGAGCACGGTATCGAGATCGCGAAGTTCTTCGACCAGTCGTTCTTCATCCAAGCCGTCAAGGCCGCTGGAATCACCGATATGAGCCAGTACCCGGCAGGCTGGCAACCGGGCTCGTCGCAGACCTTCACGGCTGCTGGCGATGAGCTGGACCCGGTGAAGCTGGAGAGCAAGTTCCTCGACCTGTTCGCGCAGATGGCGGACAAGGACGTGGACCCGCACGACGACGGCCTCGTCATCGTGACGCGCCCGAAGTACTTCTACACGCTGCTGAAGAACGATCGCCTCGTGGACCGAGAAATGATTACGTCGGATGGCACGACGATCAAGACGAAGGCGCTCTCGGTTGCGGGCGTCCCGATCTACTTCTCGAACAACCTGCCGAACACGAACGTCACCGGGCACTTCCTCTCGAACGCGGGTAACTCCAACGCGTACGACGGCGACTTCTCGAAGACGATCGCTTCGGTGTTCAGCCCGCGCGCTCTGCTCGCAGGCGAGACGATCCCGCTGACGCCGGATGTCTTCTACGACCCGCGCACGAAGATGTGGTTCATCGACGCGCACCTGTCGTTCGGCGTGACTCCGAACAACCCGGCCTTCGCGGGCGTCCTCAAGTCGGCATAACCGACACCTCAGCCCCGGCTCTCACAAGGAGTCGGGGCTTTTTCGTTAGGAGCTACGATGCGACTTTCTCAACTTGATGTCGTCAACGCATGTCTCGCTACGATGGGCGAGAGTCCCCTCGTAGCCATTGACGACGATCATCCGTACGTGCAGGCCGCTCTGACGGCGCTGCGCAATTCCAACACCATCGTCCAGAGCGAGGGCTGGTGGTTCAACACGGACTACCAGAACATCACCATCGATCCGGGTACGGGCTTCGCGTACGCACCCGCAGACGCGCTCTCCGTCGAAACTGCACGGGCCGCTGTAATCGCACGCGGCACTCGGCTGTACGACCAGATGCGCTCCGCGTACGACATGCGTCCGGCATTTGGTGCGGGACCGATTCAGGCCGCGGTCATCCGCGAGGTGCCATTCGAAGACATTCCGACGATGGCACAACAAGCTATCTCAGCCCGTGCTCGTCTCGATTTCCAAGCGTCGTTCGATGGCGATGACAACAAGTACAGCAAGATCGGCGGTGAATACACGTTGGCTCACCGGCTGCTCAAGGCTGAGCACACGCGGCAGTCGCGGGTGAACTTCTTCGACTCGGTGTCGATGCAGGAGAAACTCCGCCTCATGCGGCCGATGTCGCGCGGGATGCGTGTCGGTCGGAGGGGCTGGTAATGGCCAAGGTTGTCGGCTCGTACGCCAGCGTCACTCGCGGTGTCAGCGAACAGGTTCCGCAGGATCGACATCCCGGCCAGATGTGGGAGCAGGTGAACATGGTTTCTGACCCGGTGGTGGGTTGCGCCCGCCGCCCCGGATCGCTCCTCAAAGACTACAAGGTGCTCGCGGCGGGGCATTCGCTGGACGGCCTCAAGGCCGACATCAGGATGTACCGCACGTTCACGTTCTTCCACAACAGCAAGGAGTACGCGCTCCTGTACCGGAGTGACGCTGCGGGGAGCCCGGCTGCGCTTCCGGCGTTCCTCTGCTACTGCAAGACGGACGCGCGCTTCCTGAACGTGGTACTCGCAGACCCTGACGGCATGGCCCCGTGGGTGACGGGCGGCGTCTCAGCGCTCTGCACGGTGGGTGACTACATTGCCATTGCGGCGAACAAGCTCGGACCCGGCTACAGCCTTGATGATCGATTCGCAGGTCACAACATGCACGGTGTCGCATGGGTGCGCGGCGGCGCATACAGCCGCACGTACACATTGAAGATCACGCGCAGGTCTGACGGTGTGCAGTTCACTGCCGCCTACACGACGATGGCATCGAGCTATCCGTACCTGCTGAACACCTCGGACATTCCATCGTCTGCGCCGGACTACCAGAAGCAGATCAACGACCGTGTGAACGACTACAACTCGAAGGTGAACCAGTGGATCGGCGACGCACAGGCCAGCATTCAGCCGCAGAACATCGCGGAGAAGCTCCGCGCCTCGCTGCAATCGCAGGGCTTCACGAACTGCGATCGACGAGGCGGCACTGTCATCCTAGACAACATCAGCTTCATGTCGTGCGACGACGGTGGCGACGGAACCACGTTCCGCGCTGTGTTCAACACGCTAGACGATGTTGGCAAGCTGAGTAGCATCCACTGGAACGACAAGCCTATCCAGATCAAGTCGAACATGCAGGTCGATCCGTACTACATGGTGTTCAAGACGGACACCGGTGAAGGATACGGAACGGGCAAGTGGGTAGAAGGCCCGGCGCAGGTAGTGCAACCGGGTCAGGTGTTCGCCATCGGCGGCATCACGAAGGACGGCAACACGTTCGCCATCGGCTCTGGCCCGGCACAACTCAACGCGTATTCGACGGATTTCCAAGTACCGAAGTTTGCTGGCTCGGTGTGTGGAGACAAGGACCAAACGGGCGCAATCCCATACTTCTTTGGCAAGCGCATCAGCCTGCTGGCGATGTTTCAGGACCGCCTCGTTATCGTCTCGGACGGTACGGTGTTCATGTCACGCACGGGCGACTACTTCAACTTCTTCCGGAAGACGATGCTGTCCGTGCATGACGACGATCCGATTCAAGCATACGCGCTCGGCGCGGCGGACGATGTGATTACGCGATGCGTGACGTACAACAAGAACCTGTTCCTGTTCGGCGTGCGCAACCAGTACACGATCCCCGGAAACTCCGCAGCATCGCCTGCGACGATTACGATCTCGCCGGTAGCGTCCGAGCGCGACGCGATCCTTTGTCAGCCGGTGGTACACGGGAACATCGTCTTCTACGGCTCGCAGGTGGCGTCGAACGGTGATGTGCCGTACAGCGGCATCATCAACCAGTTCCAGCTCGGACTGTTTCAGGACATCCCTGAGACGTTCCAGATCAGCAAGCAGCTCTCCCGCTACATCAAGGGTCGCCCGACTGAGATGGCTACGGTGAGCGCGCCTCCTGCGCTACTGGTGCGTACTGACGGCTACGACAACGGGTTCTACGTGTACACGTACCTCGATGCTCCGGGCACGCAGCAGCGCGAGTTCGACTCGTGGAGCCGCTGGATGTTCAGCGATGCGCTCGGTGTGGTGGCGGGCGTTAGTTCGTACCAGCAGAAGCTCCTGTCGTTCTCCATCGCGCTCGATGCGAAGGCGGGGCAGGCGTCGAACATCGTCGTCATGTGTAACGAGTTCAGCCTGGACACGGCCGACCGGACCCGACCGTACCTTGACGCGATGCGCCCAATGGATCAGGCAGGTCCGATTCTCACCAAGCTGAACACGTCAGGTATGTGGGACGACGCGTACGCCTCCATCGGGGCGGCGCACGCCGAGTTTCTGCTGAACGGTAGGCTGACTAGCTGGGCGAGCTTCACAGCGCAGTACCCGGCTATTCCGCCAGCGGACTATTGGGGCGGGTTCGACTACCTGAGCTACGTTGTTCCGACACCGCCGTACGTGCGGGACTCGAACGACAAGGCCATCGTGAACGGGCGGCTCGTCATCAACAAGTACACCGTCAGCTTCACCGATAGCTCGGGTTGCGTGGTGGACATGATCGATAAGGCTGGGAACGAGCGGCACATCGTTAGCTACGCGGGACGGCAGGTCGGCCATTCGAACAACCTCGTCGGGCGCGTACCGATCAGCACTACCAACTTCCCGGTTCCGGTGGGCCGCTCGAACATCGAGCACAAGGTCAAGTTCATGGCAAAGGTTGGCTTACCCATGACCATCTCCGCGATTGAGTGGGTGGGCCAGTTCTTCACTTCAGGCAGGAGAGTCTAATGTGTTCCTTCCTTAACATGATCGTGGGTGCGGGCGTAGGCATGATGCAGGCCCGCATCCAGAACGCGCAGAACGACGCGCAATACAAGGTGGACTCCGCGAAGACTGACGCAGCGAACATGCTGTCGAAGGATTCAGCGGACAACAACAACATGATCCGCGAAGCGGGGAACGCGTTCCTCGCGGCGCAGGCCGCACTGTCGAACACGCAGCGCTCGATCAGCAACCAGAATCGCGCCATTGCCATCGGCGCGCAGACGAATGCGCAGGCGGTGAGCATGGCGCGGGCTCAGGAAGCGATGACGCGCGGTAGCGTGGAGCAGCAGATCGCGGCTGCTGGGGCACTCGGCGCTATGCGCGTCGAGGCCGCAGCGCGTGGTGCTGGCGGCACGTCCGCCGACATCATGCGCGCGACTATGCAGACCACAACTTCGCGCCTCACGGCGATGCAGGCCACGAAGGGCGCGCAGATGTCCTTCGATCAGGTAATGGCTTCGGCGGGGCTGAGATCGAACCTCATCACGTCGCAGGACTACGGGCAGACCGTAGCGGGCATGAACTACCAGAAGGACATCCCGCAAACTTTCATCGCGCCCGAGAAGATGCCTGACATCACGGCAGCTCAGGGTGCAGCGATGGGTGCTGTCGGCGGCGGTGCGTTCTCGATGTTCCGCAACATGGGAGGGGGCTCGGTGGGAGGCGGTGGCGTTGGACAAACGCCGGGCTACTCGTCGCAGTCGCTCCTGCAAGGGGTGAACAGCTTCGGCGATTCATGGGGCGCGGGCAGCGGCGGCTCGGCGTTCGGCGGCGCTGGCTCGTACAGCGGCCGTAACGACTATGGGTTCACGCTCGGCGGAAACAGCGGTGGGTCGAACAGCGGTGGGTCGAACAGCAGCAATTCTTTCAACTTCGCACTCGAATAAGGAGAGCAAATGGCTAATGTGAACTTCAGCCTGTCCGGTGACGGCGGCGTAGTCACGCAACAGAGCACGTTCGGCGGCGGAGGTTCCAATAGCTTCTCGGGTGGACCGTCGGGTGCTGGACAATCCAGCGGCAGCATCGCGGCGGGCGGCAACGCACTGCAGTTCGCAGATGCCGCTGGTCGCCAGAGCATGCAGAACATTGACACGCTGAACAAGCTGGCTGGTGGGATGCTCCAGCCGTACATCGAGCGGCAGAAGAAGCTCCAGTACGCAGAGGGGATGGCCCAAGCGGCGCAGGGCAAGAGTCTGATCGAGATCGAGAACGACCAGCCGTGGTACACGAGGCTGTTCGGCCCGGATGCCACAACGCAGGGTGCGCAGGCGTTCAACATGGCGGCGGCTATGCAGGACGCGCAGTCGCAGTTCATGCAGGCAATGCCGCAGCTCCGCGAGAAGTCACCGGATCAGGTGCGGCAGTACATCGTCAGCAAGATGGGCGAGGTGCAGCCATCCGGCGATCCGTACTTCGACGCTATGGTGCAGCAGGGGCTCGCCGAGCAGCTCCCGAAGATGCTCAGCGCGCACATGGGCCAGCACATGCAGTTCACGCAAGAGCAGGCGTACAACGGCTTCACGAACCTCGGCGCATCGGGTGGGCAGGCGCTTCAGGACACCATGAAGGCGAACAACAACCTGACGCCGGACTTAGTAGCGCAGGCCCATGCGGACTACACAAACCTGCTCATGAAGCCCGACAACATGACTACCGAGGCGTACCAGCGTGGCCTGCGGGATACCGTACTGAGTAACGCGCAGAACGGGAATTGGCAGGCGGTGAGGGCAATCAAGGACATGCCGGCGTGGCAGGAGATGCCGACGCAGATGAAGGACAACCTTGAGGTACAGGTGCCTCGTTTAGAGCAGGAGTGGGCGCTGAAGAACCCGGCCGCGCGGAACCTGTTCACCTCGCGGGCGGACCTCCAGTGGAGCCTGATGTCGGGTGCTACGGGCTTCGACTCGTCGCCGGAAGGGCATGCCAAGCTTGACGCAGTGATGGACACGATGGAGGACTCGAACCGGCAGCTCAACGGCGACGCCACTGCGGTGTACAACAACGCCCAGCGAGCGCAGATGCACAAGCTCCTCGACCAAGGGAACTCGAAGAAGCTCGCTCAGATGCAGAAGCTCCAGCTTCAGCAGCTCAACTACGATCAGGCAGTGGGGCTCGCGGCCGACGCGATGAACAACAACTCGTTCGCCAAATACGAGAACCTACCGTTCCCGTCAGGCTCGCGCGAGCAGGCGGCGGACACGCTGTTCTCTAAAGCGACGAGTCCTCAGTACGCGCAGCAGGCGGACGCTCAGAAGAACATGTGGGACAAGCTGAGCGCATCTGCGCACTACTCCAGCTACCAGTCCCCTGCACTGAAGCAGGTGATGTCCCAGCAGCTTCCGGTGCTCGTGTCGGGCAACGGGCCTGCAACCGAGGACATGCAGACAGCGTTGTTGTACGCGTCGAACCTTCTGCAAGGCCCGGGCGGCGCTGAGGCTGTCCAATCGTACGTCGGCTCGGACGCGCCAAAAGTGATCCAGCTCCTCAACAGCGGGGCGAACATCATGGACCCGGAACAGCTCAAGCAGCAGCGCGAACTTATCGCGCGGGCGCAGGGCGTGACTGCTTCACCGCAGGACGTGAAGCTGGCGCAAGACACGGTGAGCAAGGCCGATCCCGGCTGGTTCAAGAAGATCATGCCGTGGGGTGGCAACGAAGCGCTAACGCCGTACAACCTGACGGACGGCAACAAGCAGCAACTCGCCGTTCATGTCGCGCCGATCATCGCGCAGTACAAGGCTGCGTACCACATGACTGACGACCAAGCCTCGCAGATGGCGCTGGGGCAGGTGATGAAGAACTCGGACTTCGTACCGGGTGCATTCATCCTGCACAACGCCGCGCTCGGGCAGACATCGTTCGCTGGTTCGGTGAACTCGAAGTATCCGGGTATGGGCGAGCAGACAACGGAGATTTACCAGAACGCGATGCAGTACGCCATCGATCAGGAGATCGAGAAGGCGGGCGGTGTGTCGAAGGACTGGAAGGTCACGTCCGGCGAGAACCTCGGCAACGGCTACATGACCCTGTTCATGACAGGTCCGAACGGCGCGCTGAAGCACATCAACATCACGGCGGACGCTGTAGGCCGCCGCATCCGCGATACCTACGGCAACAAGCCGGAGCATCACGACCCCGACCTCGGGCTCTCCAGTAAGAACGCTTGGGGCTGGGGCTACTAAGCGCGTAGCGGCAGCGGCTTCTAACGAGGCTGCTGCTTCATACGCGTTCAACCTTTTAGGAGAACACATGAACTTCACGCAAGACCAGATGACTAAGCTCACGGAAAATGACCGCGCTATTGGTGCGCCGCAGGGTGCGAGTGCGGCGCAGATTTGGCAGGAGTCGCGCAATGACCCGAACGCCGTGTCGCCGAAGGGTGCGCGTGGCTACGCTCAGGTCATGCCGCAGACCCTGACGAAGGTTGAGGAAGCGCTGGGCCGTCGTCTCGATCCGTCGAACTTCGACGATTCGCTGCAAATCCAACGCTTCGTCATGACGCAGAACATGCAACGCATCGCCGTAGTTGCCGAAGCGTTGCGGGCGTACAACTCTGGCTGGAACCCGGAGAAGTGGAACAACGACGAGACGAACGCGTACGTGTCGGCGATCACTGGCGAGGACGGTGTATCGACCTCGGGCGTTCCGTTCGTGGCTCCGGGCATGGGTAAGGGGCACGGTATCGACCCGATGCAGACGCCGATGATGAAGGCGTTGACGATGCGTCAGAATGCGCAGCTAGTGGCAGACACACTCATGGACGCCGCTGCCTTCGACAGCACGCCGCTGCGCAGCTCGTTAGATAGCATGGGCCTCGAAGACACCGCGTATGCTGAGTCGGCGGCAGGTATCCGGGCACTGAGCGAGAAGACGGACTTCGCCGAGTCGTTCGTCCGTGCAGCGCATTGGGATACACTTGCGGGCCGTCTGCAAGATGCTTTTCAAGCAGGCGCGCCCGATCCGAACTGGAGAATGAGCGATGCTCAGAAACACTACGTGGCGACGGAAGCGCCCGAAATTTGGGCTGACAACCACCTCCGCGATTACGTGGGCGGTGCGTTCTCGCAGGCCGACTACGAGCGCCGTCTCGGCATGGCGCAGCAACAGGCAGACTTCCAGCGCCGAGCCGCGCAAAGCGGCTGGACTTCCCCGGCCGGTCAGCTTCTCGCAGGTGCAGGCGATCCGGTCATGCTGGTCGCTACGCTTGGCGCAGGATCAATTGCGAACGCGGCGCGTGCGGCATTCGCGGTTCGCGCGGCAGAGGGCGTAACCGGCGTCGTCAGCTCGATGGCAGAGGGCGCGGCGGGCAACATGCTCGCTGCACACGCCATCACGCGGATGGACAACGGCCGGGATAACTGGCCTGAGCTGTTCAGGCAGGGCGTGCTGGGCGCAATGCTCGGCGGGCTCGGGCATGCTGCGGGGCTCATGGGCGAGGTCCGGGCGAAGGCCGAACCGGAGGTCGGGGCGAAGCTGGATGGTCACGCACTCGATGCCCACATCGCCGGGCAGAACGAGCGCATCGACGACATCATTGGCCGGGCGGCTGGAGAGGTCCGCTCGGAAGACCCGAACGCAGGCATCCATGACAGCGACCCGCTGGCAGACCACAAGATCGTAACCGAGTCGGAGACTCGCGCAGGCGACCACGGCGCGGGCGACTCGAAGATCGCGGACGCGGTGGACGAGTTCAAGGCTGAGCAGGCAGAGAAGGCCGAGGCAGAAGCGCGGGCCAAGGAAGTCGAGAAGCTGGAGCCGGCCGAGCGGCAGGCGGCGGAAGAAGGTGCGACCGACGACGCTACGGAGCGTGACGTTGCAGCAGGCGCAGAAGATCGAGTGAATGGTGAATGGGCGGATGCCGAAGTTGCCCGCATGGGTAATGTTCGGGACGACATGCTCAGCGCGTCCGAGCGTGCACGAGGCGCATCCACGGATTCACACACGGAGCTGATGCGGCTGGCGACGGACGCAAAAGACCCGATGATTCGCGCGCTGGCGCGTCGCCTCATGGAGACGCAGGAAGGCCGCAGCGCTGCCCCGATCTTCGAGCATCCGGGCAGTGCGCAGAAGGGCGGCAACGCACGCAGCCATTACAACCCGGCAACCCACGAGATTCATACGTGGGCGCATGATGCGATCGACCATCCTACACACGCCGCGAAGCGCGCCGCAGGCCAGATGCCGCGCGGCGGGCTGAATCGAGACGAGATGATGCTGCACGAGATTGCGCATAGCGTCACGGCGCAGAAGATCGCGTACGGCAAGCGCATGCCGCAGTCCGCCCACGGCCAGCTCGTTGGTCAACTCGATAAGCTGCGCCAGCGTGCGTTGCGCGAGTACAAGGGCACGGATCACAACACGCGCTACTACTTGAAGAACGTGGACGAGTTCGTGGCCGGGCTGTACAGCGGACAGGGCGAATTCATCAACCACCTCAAGTCGCTCAAGGTCAAGAATGGGAACATTCTGTCGAAGACCGTTGACGCCGTTCGCGCGCTGCTGGGCCTGAAACCCGGCGACGTGAACATGCTGACGAAGGCGCTTGGATTGTCCGACCACCTCGTAAGCAAAAAGCTCCGGGCGGATATGCCACATGCCCGCCCGTCCGGGCACTCGGTCCTCACGGCTCCGGGCGTCGCGCGCGAAGACGTGCCGCTGGGCGCGCTCGCGCAGAAGATGGCGGACCAACTGCAGAACTGGACGGAAGTGCTGCCGAAGGAGACGGAGAAGCTCCGCCGGAATGCCGCGACGTGGTACGACTCGATCCGTGGCAAGAAGATGGGCGCGGTCGGCAAGGCCGTAGCTGTGCTGGACTCGGTCGGCATGACGCTGGGCCGCTCGGCGAACAAGGACGTGCGTTACATCGCGTCCATGCTGGCCGAAGACCCGACCGGCGTGAACCGCCAGCACTCGTCGTCCGCCGCCATCGACAAGGTGATCCTTGCTTCGAACTGGCGCAAGCCGGTTGCCGAGGTGTGGCACCGCATCCTGCCGGAGCTGATGACGAACGAGGAGCGGGTGCGCTGGTCGCAGGGCATCTTCGCGGGCGACGCTGAGAAGCGCATCTCGCGACTGGTGCAGGAGGAGCGACTGGCAAACCGCAACGCACGCCTGTCCGGCGAGGAGTACGTCTCGCAGGCTCACCCGCTCGTGAAGCAGATGGCGGCTGTCATCGATGGCATGTGGAAGGACATGACGGAGATGGGGGCGAAGTACGGCGAGGCGAAGTCCACGGCTATCGGCAAGCGAGGCTGGCAGGGCTACTTGCCGTACGCGTGGGACTGGCGTGAGCTTCAATCGATGTACAACGATCCGGCTCGCGCGAGCGAGTGGAATTCGTTCAAAGGCATGCTGCGCCAGCAGTACATGGCGAAGGTGATCGAGCCCGCGCTGGACAAGCTGAACAAGGTAGGCCCGGCCACGCAGGACGCAACGATGGAACTGCACCGGAAGGTCAGCGAGCAGGCTGCGAATCTCACGGATCGTTACCTGACGCAGATCATCCGCGACCCGGACGCTCGCATTGCGGGCTCGGACGACCACTTCGGAGCGGTTGCAGCGGACATGCTCAAGGCGGACTACAAGGGCAAGAAGGTCACGGGTGTGATGGCGGACGACTTCAAGAAAGCACTCGTCGATGTCATCTCGGATCGTACCCGTACAGAGTTCGACCTGCTGGCCCGCCAGCCGGACGGCACGCGCCTGCTGGACTACATCGACACGGACATCGGCCGCATGGTGGAGGGGCAGTCCAGTGAGTTCGCTGGGCGCATCGCACTGGCTAAGCGTGGCCTGAAGGACGACGCGCACTGGACCGCAATGAAGGACGCGCTCGTGTCCCGTGGTGCGAACCACGAGGAGATGAAGGCGCTGGACTTCCTGCACAAGAGTCTCACTGACCGCCTTGGCAACAAGGACAACGTGATTGCGCAGTTCCTCGCGCAGACGGCACACATGAGCATGATGGGGAAGCTGGGCTTCAACGCTCTGGCCGACTCCGCATCGATCATCGCGTCGTCCGGTGTGAGCGGGATGTTCAAGGCCGTCTTCAACGGGATGGGGAAGGACACCGCGCTGATGAAGCAACTGAACCGCATGGCTTCATCGGCGATGGGGCTGGATCACCGTCTGCACTTCGGGGAGACGCGCGCGGGCGCTACGCTCAACCACACGGGCTCGGCACTTCAGGACTCGGCGATGTGGCGGCGGATTGGGTATCAGGGTATGGACATCGTAGGCAAGCTCTCGGGCGCGCACTACGTTGCCAAGGCTCTGCATCGCGGCTTCGTTCCGCTGCTGGCCGAAGACCTCGCGAAAGCGATCAGCGGCTCGACTATCGAGAACGGGGTCATCACGGGTACGGGGCATTCGCACCTGAACCCGGCTCGCCTCGTGGACTCGGGCCTGACGGCTGACCGTGTGGCCCGGATCAAGGAAGCCATCGCAACTCACGATGCCAACCGCAAGGATGGCGAGCTGTTCTCGTGGGACGCGTGGGACCGCACGCATCCGGGTGCAGCCGAGGACATGATCGGGGCTATCCACCGTGTTACCGGGCAGGCGCTTCAGCGTGCCTACATCGGCGAGACGCCGCGCTGGCTCAGCGAGGGCATCGTCGGGAAGTACGCGGGCCAGTTCAAGAAGTACGGCATCACGGCGCAGGAGAAGCAGCTCATGCGAAACGCGTTCATCGCAGACCGCAACTCCGCGACGGGCTTCGTCATGGGTACGGCATGGGGTGCTGCCCTGTACTACACCAAGACGATGGCCTCGACGGCAGGCATGACGGACGCCCAGCGGGAGAAGTACGTCCGTGAGCACATGCACGGCATCCACCTCGCGAGCGGCATCGCAGTCATGACGAACGTTTCCGGGATGCTGGGCGACGGCCTCGACGCGGCGAATATCCTCATGGGCGGGCAGACGAACGCTGGCGGGTCGCCCATCGTAGCGCTCGGGCAGCTTCAGGCAATGTCCAAGGCGGCGGGCGCAGTCGGCGGCGCTGCCCTCGGCGTGCTGAACGGCGGCACGAACCCGCTGACGGACAAGCCGGTCAACTACGTCAAGAATGCTCGCACTGCAATGCGCGTCCTGCCGGGCGCGAACACCCTCATCGGCTCCGCACTCGCGAACGAGCTGAATCAGTAAGCCGGAACCCGCCCAGCCTAGCTGGGTGGGCCTCCGCAATTTCATGACCCTAAGCAGACACTAACAACAGGAGGTCACATGGCAGCGGACTACCTTGTCCCGTGGCTAAAAGCAGCGGGTCAGGATGGCCTGCGCAATTCGATGATGGTCGCCCAAGGCGATAACGTCACGAAGACATACACCTTCAACTTCGCTGGTGGGTACATCAGCAAGGATCACATCAAAGCGTACGTGTACGACGAGGTGGCGGGTACGACAACGCCGCAGGTCATCACGCCCGCTATGTGGACTGGCCCGAGCCAGCTCACCTTCGGCACGGCATTCGCCGCCACACAGTTCCTCGTTATCTACCGGGACACGCCGAAAGACAAGCCGCTCTTGAGCTTTAAGAACGGCTCCATCATGAACGAGCCGAATCTCGACGAGATGGCCGAGCAGTCGGTCTTCTCGGCCGCTGAGACTCAGGACCGCTTCGACCTCGTGAACGACGGCTCCACGCTGGCGATCAACAACGCGGCTACGGCGCTGTCGCAGTCCAACAAAGCAGTCGCGGATTCGGCGCAGGCGACACTCACGTCCGCCGCAGCCGAGTCTACGGCATCAGCGGCAAAATCGGTCGCGGACGCTGCAAGCGCCACCGCGAACGCTGCCAACGATACGGCGAACGGCATCGATGCCAAAGCCACTACGGCGCTGAGCAATTCGAACAGCGCCGTCAGCACGGCGAATGCCGCCAGTGCGACGGCGAACGGCATCGACGCGAAGGCGACCAAGGCGCAGTCCGATGCCGCCGCCGCCGTTGTGACGGCAAACGCGGCCAGCGCTACGGCGAGCGCTGCGAAGGCCACGGCTGACGGGGTGGATGCCAAAGCTCAGAGCGCACTGGACACGGCGAACAACGCGGTTCAGAAGACTGGCGGTCGCGTGACCGGACCATTGACGCTAAGTTCGACTACGAACTACAGCCGGACGGTATGGGACGCGAACGGCTACGCCCCGGCTGTGCAGGCCGATAAGGCGAGCAACCATATCGGCTTCGTGAATGCCGCCAACACTGCCTACAACCTGTATGTGTTCGACGGTGGGCAAGTGGCAACGCGTGGGCCATTGACCGTAGGTGGCAACACGGTGGCAGGCGGGTCCAATGCGTCCCTTGTCAACAACGGTGACATTTGGGGCACCGCGTGGAACGGCGGTGGCTGGCTTAGTACCTACCTTGGCGGCAAGCTGAACGTTACAGGCGGCAACGTGAACGGCCGCCTCAGCTGCACGTTGCAGGGCTGGCAGGCCGACTTGGCTCTGCATAACTGGCGGACTGGTCAAGACGCATGGGTGTACCTCCGGGCGCGAGACGGTGGTGGCCTCGACATCATCAACAGCGCCTACAACGCAGTGCCGTGGCAGGTGGATAACGGTGGGACTGTATGGCAGGCTGGCGCGTTGAATGTAGGTGCGGTGCGTTTCCAGACGGACGGGAACATCGTCGGCGGGAACATGCCGTGGGGCGACCTGTTTTCCGCGATCAACGTCAAGGTGAACAACGGGACACAAGCGACACACCGCACGGGCGTCAACGAGTTCGCCTCGATCAACGTGGGCTATGCCGCCAACACTGCGGACGCAGGCTCGCCATGGGTTCTTATCGGAATGCGCTCACAAAATGGCTCTAACGTCACCTACCTGCGTGCTAACTGGCTCGCGGTAGGCTAAGGAGAAATATGGCATACACGCATGAGCACATGGTGTTCACGCTCATGGAAATGTATCCGCACCTATCTCACTGGAAAGACTACAAGGTGGCACACCCGTGCTGCCCCGTGTCCGGTGAGCAGAACGCCGATCCTTGGATCGTTGAATGGACGGCCCCGGATGTCAAGCCGAAGGCCGAATGGGTGCTGGATTACTTCCAAGGGCATGAGGAAGAAATCTGCGCGAAGCTCGCTCGATACCATCGGGACGACAAGCTGCGGTTTAGCGACCAGTTCGCTTCACTACCGAGTGACGCTCCGCCGTATCTTGTGGATCGCCACGCGAAGATCGTGGAATATCGCGCGAAGCTGCGCAACATCGAAAACCTACCCGGCTGGCCTCTCGAAGTGGAGTGGCCGGAATTTCCAAAATAGGAGAACGAATGAACGGCCGCGAAGTAGCATCGGCAGTAGTTCAAGCTGCACCTCCGGTCTACACAAGCGGCTCGCTCATTCTAGGGCATCCGCTCTCGGACTGGATCATGTATGGCACGGGCATCTACCTCGTGCTGCAATTCATTGTCATCGCACCGAAGGTGTACCGAACCCTAGCCGGGAAGGAGAAGAAGTGAGCAAGACCGCCAGCACCGAATCGCTGGCGGAACTGCATGCGCTCGTGGCTGAGACGTTCAAGACGCTCGTTCAAGACGCCGACCTCTGCAACGCCGCCATCCTCGGCGCGGCAACTAAATTCCTGAAGGACAACAATATCACGGCAGTCGTGGAAGACAACACGGCTCTGTCCGAGATGCAGAAGAAGATTCAGGAGATGCAGGCGCGGCGCAAGCAGCGCAATGTGGTTCCGCTGGTTCCGCAATCCACCGTATCTGACGACGAGGCGCAAGCCGCCGTCGAGCAAGCCATCGCAATGAATGGCTCGTGAGTCCGTTGAACTAGCCGTACAGCGGATCGAGCAGCTCACCCTCCTACAAGAAGCCTACCCTCACTTTGTCCCGTTCTGCGAAGACGGGATGATCGAACTCGGCTTCTCGCTCTCGGAGGTGCAAGCTGACATCGCTGAGTTCCTTGAGTACGGTCCGCACTACCTGATGGTGCAGGCCCAACGGGGTCAGGCGAAGACCACCATCTGCGCTCTGTTCGCAGTCTGGTGTCTCATCCACGACCCGAAGTTCCGCGTGCTGATTATCTCGGCGGGCGGCACTCAGGCGAACGAAATCTCGACCCTCATCGTCCGCGTCATCATGACGATGGACATCCTTGAATGCCTTCGCCCCGACCGCAACGCGGGCGACCGAACCTCGGTCGAGGCATTCGATGTGCATCACACCCTCAAGGGTCTGGACAAGTCGCCATCGGTGGCGTGCGTCGGCGTCACCGGCAACCTGCAGGGTAAGCGTGCCGACCTACTTATCGCGGACGACATTGAGAGTGCGAAGAACTCCCTGACGGAGCACCAACGTCAGGCATTGCTTCAACTGACGCGGGACTTCCCGTCCATCTGCTCGACCGGGCGAATCGTGTACCTCGGCACGCCGCAGTCGATCAACTCCATCTACAACACGCTGCCGGGACGTGGCTACACCGTCCGCATCTGGCCGGGACGCTACCCGACCGTGGCGCAGATGGAGAACTACGGCGACATGTTGGCCCCGCTCATCCTGCGGCGCATCGTTGCGAACCCGTCGCTCCAGACCGGAGGCGGGATGCTGGGCGACCAAGGCCAGCCCGTAGACCCGGAACTGCCCGCAGGCGTCGAGAGCTTCCTCGCGAAGAAGGAGCACGACCAAGGCCCGGCGTACTTCCAGCTCCAGCACATGCTGAACACGAAGCTGGCGGACTCGGAGCGCTTCCCGCTGCGCCTCGCCAAGATCATGACGATGCGCTTCGCGGAACTGTTTCCCCTCGGCATTACACCGGGGCTGCTCGCGCACGAGACGATCAAGTACCAAGTCAACGGCACGACGTACACGATGGGTATCCCATCCAGCGTCGAGCGCGACCGCGCGCCACTGCAAGGCATCGTCATGTACGTGGACCCGGCAGGCGGCGGCAAGAATGGCGACGAGACGGGCTACGCCGTCGTCGGCTTCCTGAACGGCACGTTGTTCGTGGCGGAAGTCGGCGGCATCAAGGGCGGCTTCGACCCGGAGGGCTTCAAGTTCCTCGCGGGCATCGCGCGTAAGTGGAGGGTGAACCGAATCCTTGTCGAGAAGAACTTCGGCAACGGTGCATACCTGCACTCGTGGCTACCGATCCTTCGCGCCGAATACCCGCAGACCGTAGGCGACGGCTGCGCCATCGAGGAGACGTGGGAATCCGGCCAGAAGGAGCTGCGGATCATCGACGTGTTGGAGCCGATCATCGCTCGCGGCTCGCTCGTGTTCAACGACGACATCCCGCGCGACGAGGAGAAGTCCCTCCAACGCTACCCGGTAGAGAAGCGCCCTAGCTACTCACTGCTCCACCAGATCGCGCACATCACGCGCGACAAGAACGCCCTTCAGCACGACGACCGACTGGACGCCCTCGCAGGCGCATGCCGGTATTGGGTCGAGCAGATGGGCGTCAATCAGGAACGCGCAATCGAGCGCCTGCGCGAGCAGGAGTTCAACGACTGGATCAAGAACCCCCTGTCGCGCGTGGACTACCGAACCAACCCAACTGGACGCCGAAGCGGCGGCTCAGCCTTCAACAAATACCGGAGGTAACTCATGCTTGTAACCGATCTACCGAACATTCGCGAGGTGTACGGCCAAGGCGACGACCTGCGCTGGGACACATCGCAAGCCGTCACTCGCGTCGAAGAAGCAGCCGCGCGAGGTGCGGGTGGCGTCACATCCGCAGCGACCTTGCGGGACTTCTTCATTGCTGCTGCGAACGCCGCACACGCGGCGACGGGCGATATGCTCAAGACGGTGAAGCTCGCCTGATGGCACGCGTTAGCGCTGCCGTGATTGCGGCGGCGCTGGCGATCAGCGTCCCGCTCACGCTCACCTACGAGGGCACCCGTACCACGGCTTACCTTGACCCGGTAGGCATCCCCACGGCCTGCACCGGACATACCGGAGCCGATGTGCGGGTAGGGCGAGTGTACTCGCCGGCCCAATGCACGACCCTGCTGAACGCGGACTCCGCCGAGGCGATGGGTGCGGTGCTCGACCTGACTACCGGCCCGATTAACGCGAACGAGCTGGCCGCATACACCGACTTCGTGTTCAACGTCGGGCGGGGCAACTTCGCCAAATCGACGCTTCGCAAGAAGTTCAACGCGGGCGATCACCGAGGTGCCTGCGAGGAGCTGAAGAAGTGGGTCTACGCTAAGGGCGCGAAGCTGCGCGGGCTGGTGCTGCGCCGTCAGGCCGAATACGAGGTATGCACTCAATGACCGACCGGATTATCGCCGTACTGCTGGGCCTGCTCCTCGTGGGCGGACTCAGCTTCACTGCCTACACCGAACACAGCCGTGCTCAGGCAGCCGAGGCGAAGGTGGAGGGACTGACGACCGCATTGGCGGCTTCTCAGGCTGCTCTGGATGCCTACGCCACTTCCGCTCGCGCTGCTGCTACCCGAGCCAGCACCAACCAAACGAGAGTCACCAATGCCCTACAAACGCATCCTGACTGGACTCGCACTTCTGTCCCTGACGATGTTTGGGACAGCCTGTACGGCAACCGCCCCGGTGCGGCCAGCGGCAGCGCTGCTCCAGCCGTGCGCTGAGCCTGCACCTCCGACCGACCGTACCCTCGGCGGGCTCGTCCAGTCCGTCCACGATTACCAGACAGCGCTGGATTTCTGTAACGCGCAGCTCGATGCGCTGCGCGCCTTCTTCAAGTAATCAGCCCAGCTTCTTCGCCAAGTCCTTCGCCTTGAGGTGCGTGTACCGGCGCATCATGGCGTTGGTCTTGTGCCCCGTGACGGACATCACCTCCGTCTCGATCAGCCCCTTCTCGAACAGCCGACTCGTGGCCTCATGCCGCGTGTCATGGAACCGTACACCTTCGATCCCGGCCCGCTTACGCAGTCGGGCGAATGCCTGCTTCACTGCCGACGCCGTGAGATCAGGGAACACGCGGCCCTTACGCTTCGCCGGGGCCGGCTCGATGCCGGTCAGCACCTCGTATGCTCGGGTGGACAGAGGTACGCCGCGCATCTCGTCCGTCTTCGTCGAGCCCCACCGCAGGATCACGACCCGATCCTCCAGGTCGACATTCTCCCATTCCAGCTCACGGGCTTCGCCTTGGCGCATGCCTGTCTCGATGCACAGCTCGATCAGCGGGGCCATCCACGTCACGCGGCCCTTGGTGGCAGCAGCGAGTAGCTTCTGCTCCTCGTCGCCATCCACCCGTCGGTCACGCGGCGCGGCGTTCTTCGGCCGGCGCACGTCGGACACCGGGTTCGTAGGCGTCCCCATGCCCCATTCTGTCCGGGCAATCTCAAGGACGTGGTGCAGCAAGTTCAGCTCTCGGTTGACGGTATCGCCGGACACCGGGCGAGCTTCCTTGCCCCGCTTCCCGTTCGTGCCTTCGACGCCCTCCAGCCGCCTGTCGCGCCAGTTCGCGATGATGGCGGGTGTGAGCTTCCCGACCGCATACTCAGCCATGCTGTCCCGCTGGATGGCCTTGAGCCGCCACTCCTCAGAATCGCTACCCTTCTTCTCAGGCGTGACCTTTTCCAGATACGTGCCAATTACGTCCTTCAGCAGCACGCCGCCTTCCAGATGGGAGAACCGATCGCTGTTCATCCGGGCTTCCACGTCGGTCGCCCATGTCTCGGCTTCCTTGTAGGTGTCGAAGGTCTGAATCTGCTGAGGGAAGCCCTTCTTGCGGACCATCGCCGTCCACTTGCCGCTCTTGCGCTGCTGGATTGTAGCCATGCTGACTCCGGGATAAGATGCAACTCATTGTAGCCAGAGTGCAGCCGGTGTCAATGGATAGAGTTCGAGGCGCCCGCGTAGCAAGGCGAAGCGGGCGGCGATTTACTGCCCTCCGAAGGCAGGGGTTGCTGGTTCGATCCCAGCCGGGCGCGCCAAGCCTGCCTGATTCCAGGCACCGAACTTCCCGATCCGTTTGTCCCGAATTCGCTGAAGCGCTGAATTGCGCGATCGGCTGAGTCCGTATGGCTCTCGATATCGCGTCGTCTCGTCAGCTCCGTGGCATCCACCGCCCGTTTCCCGCGCCGGTTCGCTGCCGCGCCGTCATGCGAGAATTCCCCACCGACAACTCCAAGCGTCGATCGCGGCGGCCGTCCGCGCATCGCGCCGACTCTCCCGATGGCAGCCATCCCGTCTCTCCCGAGCGCACGCGATGCCCGCGCGCTGACCGATGCGCAGCAGGCGCTCCTCACGCGCCTGCTCGCCTATTCCCCCGACGACCCGCACGCCCTGCTGCCCTACAGCCGCCGCCTCGCCGAAGCGGAAGGCTGGACGCATGCGCACGCATTGGCCGTGATCGACGAATACAAGCGCTTCGCGTTTCTCGCGCAGGCAGCCGGACACCCGGTCACACCGTCGATCGCGGTCGATGCCGCATGGCATTTCCACCTGCAATACACGCTCGAATACTGGGACGTGTTCTGCGCCGGCGTGCTGCGCGCGCCGCTGCATCACATGCCCGGCACCGGCGCGCCGGACGAAGCCGCCGTGTACGCGCGGTGCTACCAGGACACGCTCGACAGCTATCGCCGCCTGTTCGGCTGCGAACCGCCCGCGTCGATCTGGCCGCGTCCCGAACCTCGACCCACCGACGCCGGAACACCGCACACGAATGCAACGAAGGCAGCGCCAGGCACGAACAGGCCGACGGAACCGCCGTCCGCCGCCATTCCGGCAGGCCGCCGCATCTGGCGCGACCGCCTGCCGAAGGCCATCGTGCCGGCCGCCGCCGCGAGCGTCATCGCGACCGCCGCATCGGCGCGCGATTTCGATGTCCTGAACTACACGGGGCCGCAGTTTCTCGCGTTCTATCTGCCGGTCTGCATCGTCGCGCTGCTGCTGATCGTGGTGCTGCAGCAGATCGAATACCGCTGCCGGCGCCGACGCGCACAAGCCTTCTCGTCGGTCTTGACGGCCGAGGAGGCCGCCTATCTGATGGGCGACGAATCGCGGGCCGTGCAGGTCGCGACGCTGTCGCTCGTTCAGGCGGGCGCGATCGACCTGTCGATGGGCGGGCGGATGGGCGCGCGCGTGCGCAGCGTCGATCCGACGCGGGGTGGTGCGTATGCGGACGAGTGCGCGTGGCTGGCCGCGCTACCGGACGGCGAGGCCAGCTTCGGCGCGTTTCGTCAGTTGCTTGCGCGACGCGTGTCCGATTACGCGAACGCGCTGCGCGGGCGTAGGGGCGCGTGGCTGTGGGAAGCGGGCGAGATGCGGGCAGCACGAATGGGTTCGCGCGCGATCGCGCTGGCCGTGCTCGGCACGGGCGCGGCGAAACTCGCGGTCGGGCTGAGCCGCGGACGGCCGGTGCTGCTGCTCGTGATCAGCATGGCCGTGTTTGCAATCGCGTACCGGATCGTCACGCGACGCCTGACGGGATTCGGGCGCGGCGGCCTGACGGTCGGTGCGAGAGCTGCGCTCGCCGAACACCAGCGCGCACGCCGTGACGAGCCCGATTCACCGGACGCGGTGCTATGGGCAACCGCATTGTTCGGCGCGGGCGCGCTGGCCGGCACCGCGTGGGCCGCGCATTCGATGGCGCTGATGGAGCCGCCGCCGGTGCCGCCCATGGCCGCGCGCGGCGGCGGCTCGTCCGGTTCCACGTCCAGCTCCTCCGACTCGAGCTCGAATTGCTCGTCGTCGAGTTCATGCAGCTCCAGCTCGTGCAGCTCGAGCAGTTGCGGCGGGTGTTCGTCGAGCAGCTGACGCACGAAGCTCCGTGCGCGGCCATCGTCAATCGATCGCGGCGTCCGCGATCGCCGTTTCCGGCGCGCTGGCGCCAATCTCCATGTCCGCCGCGTCGATGATCGCGACCCAGTCGAATGCGGGCATCGCGGCCAGCTGGTCGGCGGTGGCCGCATACTCCTGCGCCGACGTACTCAGGTAGCGCAGCCGCTCCGTCCACTCGGGCAACGGTCCGGGCGACGTCGTCAGCACGACGCTCAGCAGATCGCGCTCGCCACGCGCCGCGACGATGCGCAGCGCGGCCTGCACGCGTTCGGCGTCGCCGGCGGCGTCGAGGATCAGCGCACCGGGAATCGGCGCATCCCGCGGCGGCAACCGCACCGCCGTGCCTTCACGTTCGGCGCACATCCGGTAGATCTCGCGAATCAGCGGCAGCCGCGCCTGCAGCGCGTCGTGCTTGCGCACGCGTGCCTGCGCGGTACGCGCGATCCGCCGGCGCAGCGCCGGCTGCGTGACCACGCGCTCGAGCGCGTCGTCCCAGGCGTGCGCGGTATCGCCGGCAAGCAATGCGTCGTCGCCGTCGGTCAGCGTGATGCGCAGGGCCGGCCGGTCGCTCGCGACGACGGCGATGCCGGCGGCCGCGAATTCCTGCCGCTGGATCACGCTGGCCGCGCCGTCGTCGGTATCCGCGAGCGGCATCAGCGCGACGTCCCAGTCGAGCGCGCGCAATTGCTGCGCGTAGGCGCGGTATCCGTCGGGCGCGGGCCGGAACTCGGCCGCCGGATGATCCACCCAGCCGGCCGGTACCTGGGCGCCGAGGAACTGCACGGCGATGCGGCCGGCATGACGCTCGCAAAGCGCGCGCAGCGCGGCGTCCACCGGCGCGAAGTTGGCCGGCAGCAGCGATGCGCCGGCGACGCCGATCGTCACGCGTGCATCGCCGCGTGCGGGCACCGCGCGCAGGAACAGGTCGAGATCGACGCTGTCGGGCAGCACGAACACGTTCGGATTCCACGGCCGGTACTGGCGTGCGAGATCCGGCGTCGGGACGATGATCGCGTGCGCATTGCCGAGCGTGAACGCGATGCCGGTCCACGTCGAGTCGGCCTGCGTCGTCGGCTGCGCGGCGAGCGGAAGATCGGTCGCGTAGATCACGGGCTTGTCGAACTCGAAGATCGCGCTCAGCGCCTTGAGCGGCAGCAGGCCCGGCGTGTGGCGATCG
>Ga0105239_10000770_pt1 | contig 45349 bp, 49 predicted proteins | sample KBSC44metaG_FD_92761 | JGI IMG/M metagenome (GOLD analysis project Ga0105239, IMG submission 92761) | Corn rhizosphere microbial communities from Kellogg Biological Station, Michigan, USA - KBS C4-4 metaG | ecosystem: Host-associated > Plants > Roots > Rhizosphere > Soil | place: Michigan, USA...
AAACCACCCCCAGGCACCCCCCCGCCCCGCGGGCCTTCCCCTGCCTGGACCCGCCCTTTTAGTAATCCAGAAGGGCCCTTTCCTTCCCCTCCCCCCCGAAAAGGGGGGGGGGGGGGGCAGTTTCACCCACATTAACGCCTAATTGACGAGATGCCCCCAATAAGGTGCGAGTTAATAGACGACTTAGGCGCACCTTCCGCCCCTTCGGCCCCCTCTAGGTCTGGTCCACCAATCACACGCCTATGAATTGGATGTATTCGCTGTCATAATGATTGTTCTTATTCATTCAGAGTCATCCCTCTATTGACACACCCACACGCACAAACACCCACTACACCCCCTCCTCCCTGCTCATTCACCGCACTCTCTCGCAATTCACTAACTTTTTTCCTTTCACTACAATTTGTCCATATTGTCTTCTCAGTGACTGTGTGAGTCTCTCAAAGTAACGCTGGTGCATCTGACTACGCGCACATTGAGAGTCTTTCGCATAATCCTTAGCCTTCTTTTCTTCAAATTCGAGTCTTGCCCCTCCCACTTTTTTCCCGCAGCCTCATCCACGCAGGTGGAAAATTGATCCTTTCTACATCGATTCACCACAACCACCGCCAACATGTCTGACAAGTTGACCAGGTAGGTTGCTCTATCCATCTGTCATACCGCCGTCCGTTTACTAATGTCTCCTCCAGAATTGCCATCGTCAACAGTGACAAGGTTCGTTGGTCTCACCACGACCTGCATATTTATTACCCCGCCACTAACAATATAAATTTTTGCCCAACAGTGCAAACCAAAGGTAGTAGAGAAATCCCCCTCTAAAGGCGAACCATTGTTACTGACATTACGCAGAAATGTCGGCAAGAATGCAAAAAGTCCTGCCCTGTCGTCCGCACCGGCAAACTGTGCATCGAAGTCACTCCCGAGTCCAAAATCGCATATATCTCGGAACGTCTCTGTATCGGTTGCGGTATTTGCCCTAAGAAATGTCCGTTTGGTGCCATCCACATCATCAATCTTCCAACGAACCTCGAAACCCAGGTGACCCATCGTTACTCTGCAAACAGCTTCAAGTTGCACAGACTGCCCATGCCCCGGCCTGGTCAAGTTTTGGGGTTGGTAGGAACAAACGGAATTGGCAAGAGTACGGCCTTGAAGATCCTCAGTGGTAAATTAAAACCAAATTTGGGTCGATATGATAACCCCCCCGACTGGGAGGAAATCCTGCGCTACTTCCGTGGCTCTGAATTGCAGAGTACGTTTTCGCCCTTCCTAGTCAAGAGGACCAAACTAACTTAGTAAGACTACTTCACCAAAGTGCTTGAAGATGACCTTAAGGCCATTGTCAAGCCCCAGTATGTTGATCAACTTCCTCGAGCTATCAAAGGGCCCGTCAAGACTGTCAAGCCTCTCATTGAAGCAAAGTCCGAACTAGGTAACATGGACCATATCATGGATGTCCTTGGTAAGTGTGATCTCTGTAGCCAGTGAGCCCGAAATGCTGATTGAACTAGAACTCAGAAATGTTGCTGACCGTGAGATTGCTCTTCTCTCTGGTGGTGAATTACAAAGATTTGCCATTGCCTTGGTTGCAGTTCAAAAGGCTGATGTCTATATGTTCGACGAACCTTCTTCCTATCTCGATGTCAAGCAACGTCTAAGTGCTGCCAAAACTATTCGAGAGCTCCTACGTCCAGATGATTATGTCATTGTTGTTGAACACGACTTGTCGGTCCTCGATTATCTCTCTGATTTCATCTGTGTGCTCTACGGTCGACCCGCAGTCTATGGTGTCGTCACACTTCCAGCCTCGGTCCGAGAAGGCATCAATATCTTCCTCGATGGCAACATCCCGACCGAGAATTTGCGTTTCCGTGAGGAAAGCTTGACCTTCCGTATCGCCGAAGCTGGAGAAGACTATATGGTTGACAAGGCTCGTGGCTTCGAGTATCCTCCCATGAAAAAGACCCTCGGCGACTTCCATCTTAGCATTGAGTCAGGGTCCTTCACAGACTCCGAAATCATTGTCATGATGGGTGAGAATGGTACTGGCAAGACTACTTTCTGCAAAATGCTCGCTGGACAAGAAAAACCAGATGGCACCTCCAAGGTCCCGGCAATGAACATTTCGATGAAGCCCCAAAAGATCACACCCAAGTTCCAGGGCACTGTCCGCCAGCTATTCTTCAAGAGAATCAAGGCCGCCTTCTTGAACCCTCAATTCCAGACTGATGTTTACAAGCCCCTCAAGATCGACGACTTCATTGACCAGGAGGTTCAGAACTTGTCTGGTGGTGAATTGCAGCGCGTCGCCATTGTGCTGGCACTTGGTCTGCCCGCAGACATTTACCTCATTGATGAGCCTTCTGCCTACCTTGACTCTGAGCAGCGTATTATCGCTGCTCGCGTCATCAAGCGTTTCATCATGCATAGCAAGAAGACCGCTTTCATCGTCGAGCACGATTTTATCATGGCCACATACCTTGCAGACCGTGTCATTGTCTTCGACGGCCAGCCATCAGTCAAGGCTCGTGCCAACGCTCCCGAATCTCTCTTAACTGGCTGCAATAAGTTCTTGAAGAACCTGGATGTCACTTTCCGCCGTGACCCCAATTCTTACCGCCCACGCATCAACAAGTACCAGTCCCAAATGGATCAGGAGCAGAAGCTGGCTGGTAACTTTTTCTTCCTGGAGGAAGAGAGTTAAAATTGCCCCTCCATTCTTCGCCAAGGGCATCCATCGACAGAATAAACAACCTCGTCATCAACGACATGATGGTGACAAGGACGACCAGCGCCGCTACAATGACGGAACGAGCTACGATCATGATCAAACTCATGCGACCACGAGCATCGCCAATCCCACCACCAACGCCAGCGGACTGAAAAGCACTGGCAAAGGTGCCAAGAAGCGCCGTGGTGGGGTGGTGATTGATGATGAAGAAGCCGAGTCCGAGGAAATTGACGACGAGGAGGACGTCATTCCCGGCGATGATCGACCTCCTGCGTCTTTTGTTTTGCGAATTGTTTTATTCGCACGAAATTAGTGAGTGCCCTCGCACTTATTAGATTCGCCATAAGCTTCAAAGGTCCGGGTCAAGCTAGGTGATCATCGTCCATTTCCTGCGTATCTGCCCCTCTCAATATCTCGGAAAACGAGAGGCAATACAGTCGAAGTCAGGAAAGAGCATAGCTGTGAATCAAGGGACGTGAGACATATTCCATCCAGAAGATATTCCACCATCCCTACAAGATCTACCACAACCAAGAATGGAAGGAAAGGGGCCGAACCAGACCCAAGGATGAAATTCCCCACTTGGTATTAGCCAAATAGCCTTAGGCACATACTGTAGAGTACCGACCATAATTCACTCATTCACTCAATTAATCAGAGTCGTTGAGAATTCCTCAATATCCTGCCCCCTTTTTAGCCTGTCTTGATTCTCTCGCTCTCCCCTGAAGTTTTGACTAGTTAAGTGGTGTGCCTCGCTCCGGCCCGCTCCTATCTCTTTCATCTCCAACCTTCTCCCAACAGCTTTGTCAGCGTACCTCTGGTGGGTTTGGGGAGCCCTCTATCAATCCCAAACATCAAGGCAAAGGAATTCGCATCCATCCGGCCTGGAGGAGCCGTACTCTGGTCCGTGGCCGTCACACTCCCGAACGACTGAGCCAGTCCGGTTTGCGCGATGCCCACAATTCCCTGGAACACTCGCGAGGATTCCGCCTTTATGTCGCCGAAAGTTTGTCCTGTACGCCTTGCCTGCGTCATAGACAGGACTTCTTTGAATCCATCTTGAAGTCCGCTGACGACCTTCACGTCGGCTTCACGCTCAGCTGCTGGCAAACTCTCCCCAACCGCCTCAGATGAGCCCCCGGCGGGTAAGACTTGCAGGGCGGCCTGCATATCCCCCAGTTGTTTTGTCTGGTCGGTCAGAGCCTTTTCTTGTTCGACGAATCTCGTCCGCAAGTCTTGTGTGTCCTCTGTTATCTGGCTAGAGATAATACTGTGGATGATCGGTCAAAAAGCCACCCCGCAGAAAGGTCCTATCAAAGCTTAAAGACTTTCCACCAGGCCTTGACTAGAATGATGGAGAAAGTTGGCGAGCTGGAGGCTGACGACGCGAATCTCTGCAAACGGATCCTTGCTGTTGCGACGACAGTGTACCGACCTATTACTCTCAAAGAACTAGTCCCTTGTTAAATCCTTGACAGACCATGTTGATGATATCGAATCATTGAACGAAATCATTGCGCAATGTGGTTCTTTCCTCACAGTTCGGGACGATTACATCTATTTCATTCATTATTCTGCCAAAGGCTTTTTGACTAAGAATGCATATTCAAGAATCTTCCCCACCGGAACGTCACCAGTTCAATTCAGTATTCTCGCCAGGGCACTTGAAGCCATGTCAAATACACTACGACATGATATTTATGGCATACGCTTACCTGGATTTCCCGCAGAACAGATTAAACCACCCGACCCGGATCTATTAGGTGAGATACGGTGTTCATGTGTATACTGGGTTGACCATCTCGCTGCTTGCAATACAGCAATAAAAGTGACAGGCGGCTTTCAAGACAGTAACCATCTCGATGGCACTTTACTCAAACACCATCTCCACAGTATCAGGGCGCTCTGTGATGAAGGGCCAATCCACAGATTTCTTACCAAGCATCTTCTTCACTGATTCGAGGCTCCTAGCCTCCTTGGAGAGGTTAATAATGGAATCATGATTCTGTACATTTTGAAGAACTTGAGAGAAAATTTGGTGCCTGATACACATCAACGCATCTGCAACTTTGTTCGCGATGCTATTCGGGTCTTTCGTCAATGCTGTACGGCAAGGCTGTAGTATCTGGGAAGGATGCAGTTATCTATGATGCTCCAACGGGATTTCATATCTGAACGGTTTCGCACGATGATTCCCGCATAATGTGTTTCTCTCCCGAAGGAACATTGCTAGCATCAGGCTCTGCAAACAACGTTTCGTTCTGGGAAATAAAGACATGAAAGCGGCTGCAGAGTGTCCGGGTCTGTGGTAAAATTCACTCAATGGACATCTCTGATACGGGACTTCTCGTAGCTGCTTCCGTCGCCCGGGCCCACGGCATCCTCTTCTGCGATGTAACCAAAATAAACCCTTTGAGAAGCCTCAGACGCAAAAGTTTGAATGGTGTACTGTTATGTTTTCATGCAGTGGACACCGACTAGCTTTATATCCCAAATATGACTTTTTACAAGTCTGGGATGTACTGAAGTGGCAGCATGTCATACTGGGAGGAAGTAAATTATGTGTTGAATCAATGGCGTTCTCAGCAGGCGTGAAATTGCTAGCTACAACCGATTCCAATGGACTTCTGGAGCTCTGGGATACAACCACGGGAAATTTCTTGTTTCGCATTGAGTTTGGCAACAGCTACATGAAATTATGCTCTTTCAGTCTCGGTGGTTCACACCTCCTAACGCTTACGGGAGCTCTTGATCTGGCAAAGATAGTAAAGACCGGTCTTGCTAATTGGTCAGGCTGTGGTATCGACAAACCGAACGCGCGGATTACCTACAACGATGTCAATGTGTTGTGGCTCCCACCCGAATACCAGCCGCTGAAGAATCAGCCTTCATCAGCTTAGGCAAATTGCGTCTCGATATTTCGCGGCGAGTACCTTCATCGTTACAGATTCTGTACCGAGTTCCTTCCTCTTGGATCACGCGGAGAGCTTTAATGGGTCAAGCTATTCGGTGTTAGACGCCATAGTACCAGGAGAATACTTATATGTAAGCTTCCAATTCAGTTGTTTCGTTGAACTTTCAGCTACTTAGGAACAGCTCAGTCTTTTGACACTTTGACCAGTACAAGAGCTTTACTAGCACAAGGTCATCCTCCTCTCACCCAACACCAGCTGGCCCTTGACACTATTAGCGACGACTACCATACTTACAACGCCGAAACGACTCTGACCCTCAAATACATATCAGCAACTAAGCTATCACAATCGCCACTTTTCTCAGAAATTACCCCTCAAGAGCAGCTTAACCTCCGGAAACGCTGCAGATCCCAGCACCTGCATCAGCGGCACATACAGTCCAAAATTCGGCGTAAAAGCCGCCTCAACCCACGTAGTCGTATACGCGACCAAGATGCTCAGCATCTCCTGCGGCGCAATCGTACCGAGCAGCCCCTCGAATTGCTCCGTGCTTTGCCCAGCTGCATCCAGTATTGCGGGGATGTCGGAAAAGGTCTGGTGCGTGGTGTTGGCGACACGCGAGACAAGCTTCGGGCCCTTCAGCGCGAGCCACGCCTCCAGCCACGAGGGGTCAGTGGTATTGTCGTGGGTGAGGAACAGCACCGGCTGATCGAGCCCATCCAGCGGTGGCGAGCCGAAGATCGTGCCGTCCCAGTTCACCGCGGCGCGGATGCGGTGGTCCTGCTTCGCGGCAACTACGGACGAGGCGCCGCCGACGGAGTGGCCTACCATTGCGACGCGGTCGGTTTTGAACACGCGAGGTCCGCGCACAGGGAGCAGCGATGCGATAGCGCTTGCGTTGCCCAGCTGGTCGATCACGAAAGATGCGTCGGCTGCGCGCTCGTATTCGTCCCAGGTGGGACTGTCCAGGATCGTTGCGTTGTTGTACACTGCGTGCCCGTCCGGGTAGACGAGGATGTTGGCGTCGAAGGGGTGGTCGATGCTGACGACCGTAAAGCCCTCGCTGGCGAGTGCAGAGCAGAGCATGTTGTAGTAGAACCGTGGGATGCTGTAGCCGGGCTCGAAGATGAGGATGGACTCATGGGCCAAATGCGGGCTGCTGGAGTGCTCGTCGGGACAAACAGGCAGTTGGGCCTCGCGCAATATGGGCGTGAAGTCCGCGGTGATGTTGAACGTCTCCTGCAGAGCTATATCCTGGTATTCGGCAGTCTTGTTGGGCATGTAGGGAACAGGCACAGTGGAGTCACACGTTGCTGGCTGGAAGACAGACACCATCAGTGCCCGAGGCGTCGGCGATGCCGCATACGGATCCTTACGCGTGTGGTCGACCAAAGTCCCCGTCGTCAATGTGACGTTGTATTTTCCAGGTGGGTGCGGCACCAGATAGCCTACAGTTGAGCTGGTGAGCAAGAGGAGGATAATCGAAGGTATTGCCAGGGATTGCATGGCTGCGAAGTGCTCGTTGCACCACAGCCTCTTAAAACGAATTTGAGAGTCAGATGCAAGGGGGGAGCATACAACAGTAGAAGAGATGCTAAATCCAATCGGCCCCAAGTTATTTCAATGCTCATGAGGAAACAAACCGCCTCTCAAGAAGTGCGGCACCCTGGGGCAATATATACACCCTAACTAAGGTACTGTGCTATCCATATACAACGTGATGCCCATATTTAACACCGATACTCGACTTACCTATTCCATACATGAATGCACGCAGCGGAGCATATACCATAAACAGCCTTACGCGAGTCTTTATGGGAACCACGGTGGCTGAGCTCGACCCCCTCTAATCAGAGCCCCAGCGCAATTCAAGAGCAATCTCTTCGTCATCCGCAGATCGAGAAGGCCATGAGTTAGAATAAGATAATGTAAATCACAGCTACTCTTCACTTCGCAGGGATCAAGGCGTTGCTCGCACTTCCGATGAGGATAAGAAAAGAAAAGACCGAGCCCCGGCCCCACCTCAAACAAGCCTTGAAAACCTAAAGACCGAGGTCAGCCTGATCGCTTCGAGGACAGTCCGCCACGTCTCGACAGCTACTTAGACCTCGCTATTCAGCTTTCTCGTGACAACATGACGTAACTACATCAGCTATGAAATGTAATGTGATGGAATTGTATACACAATCCATTTCGATGGCGCCTTTAGGGAGAATTAGCCTTTTCTTCAAAACGGGAGTGCCTGAGTGCCACTGCTGACCCTCCACCGCTCCTGGTTCACCACGGCCACCAGCTCGACCCACGTGTGAGGAACCCAGGCTGAGCTATGTACGGAGTATTAAGTATATTGACCTACCTCCCGGTGCTCAAGACCCCGTGTGATCTGGCATATCACTATCTATGTAGTTACGGTCTTTTTGTGGCTCCGCCTCCCTAACGTACTTGCATGGATTCGATGCAAGAGAGCGTTGGGGCACTTAACTAGATCTGCGCATTCTGGGTATGGATGTAAGTAGGAGCCTAATCCAAAGCCTAGAAGTTGCGCACCGTTCCCTTCCCCATCCCACATTTTCCTTCCCCCTTCCCCTTCTCCAGTTCTATGCAATGTCGATGCTTAATGTACAGCAGAGTAAAAGTAAAAGTAAAAGCGAGGCTGTATGCTTTACTAGTAGTGCTAGATGAGTAATGGATATCATGCCGTGCAAGATGTCTGACACTTACTGAGTCAACACCATACAACTACTTTGGATCCTAGGCACCTACCGGAATGAATCTACACCACACACACACCATGAGTCAGGAACTAAAGAAGCTTTTCGCTGCGCCTGAAATTCTGATCATGAAAAATTGTGCGCTGAGAGAGTACAAAGGCTCTGATTACTGTGTTGGTTGTAAAAATGTAGAAAACAAAACAGCCAGGCCTTTCAGCAAAAGAATGACAACTTTGCTTGATGGAGAGGAAACAGGGCATTCGATACACCATTCTTGAAACGATACATCCTCTAATAATTACCGTTCTGTTATTGCCACTTTTGGGCAACCAGAGGGTTATAACCGCAAGGAGGCTGCTGCGCAGGCTCAAATCTAACTTAACCTAGGATGATAATTTTCCTACTTACTAATTTATCGAACCAACAACTGGAAAGAGAAAAGAACACGAAAAATTTCGCGACCGATGAGCCTGTGGTCAAACGTAATAATTATGAAGACATTTCTAGCCGAAAGGGAGTGGGATGGCAGCCCACCATCACGGAAAAAACTGCCCTCACTCCTTGACCATATTCAGTCATGAGCCACTTCACGCTGCTGACGGGACTGCTCGAGGAATAAAGGGTGTCTATCTTTCACAGTCGCAACATGTCGAAACCTTCGATTCTGTTCGTCCTAGGCTCATATATTTTGTTCTCTCTAAACCAACTGCTCTTCAGGTCTGTCACTCAGGGTAAGACATGAGGTTAAAAGAATCCATCCCCTAATTAAACGCTTGGGATGTGACCTCGGAACTGGAATCCTTTCCGTATTAGTCAAAGCCCGTTCCGTGACCGCCATAGGTGTTCCCAGGCCCCCATTAAATTCTTCGACAGCCTTCAACCAGGATGTCGAAATACTAGGTATATGACCATCATCATATTTAGAAGCCATTTTCCACTTAAGTAGAACACGTCATCTCAGCTCAGTTTTGCTGCAAACAAGGCCGCGTCAGGCTATTCGAATTAAACACTTTTCTCTCGGAAACGGACGACAATGGCGTCACCAACATGGAGCCATAAGCATTCTCCAGGAAGTGCAAAGAATGTCACGGCACGGACACCAACCCTATTCACACCTTTCAAGATACGAGGGGTAACGTTTCGAAACCGCATATGTGTGTCACCCATGTGCCAGTATTCTTGCGAGCCGACCGGGAGCCAGCAAGGCGTCCTGACTCCTCTCCATATCGCGACTCTGGGCCACTACATCTACAAAGGCGCGGCAATAGCAATGACTGAGGCAACTGGAGTGCAGCCCAACGGCCGAATCAGCATCAACTGCCCTGGCCTTTACACGGATGAGCAGGAAGAAGGCCTGCGGAAACTGGCAGACTTCGCTCATTCACAGGGAGGGCTGTTGGGCGTACAACTTTCCCATGCAGGAAGAAAGTCTGGAACGTTAGCCCCTTTTATCAGCGCACGTATGGGGCAGAGCAGTGCGAAAGCCTCGGCCGCAGAGGGAGGCTGGCCTGACGATGTTGTTGGCCCAAGTGGTGGCGTAGCAAACAGCTTCGATGGAGTGGCCAAGCAGTACTGCGAGCCCAGAGAGATCACACAAGAAGAGATCAACGAGCTGGTCTCGAACTTTGCAAAGTCCGCGGTGAGGGCGGTGCGAGCAGGGGTGGACGTGATCGAGATCCACGCCGCCCATGGGTACATCCTACACCAGTTCTTGAGCCCGCTAACTAACCGCAGAACTGATGAGTATGGAGGCAATTATGAGAACAGAATCCGCTTGCTTGTTGAGTGTATCAAGGCGGTTAGAGCTGCCATTCCCACGGACATGCCTCTGTTTGTGAGGATCAGCTCTACGGACTGGATGGAGGGAAGTTCGCTAGCGGCCAAGTATGGCAGTTGGGACATAGAGAGCACGATCCGCCTCGCGAAATCTCTGCCTGCGCTGGGAGTCGACCTGCTTGATGTCAGCTCTGGCGGCAATGTCAAACAAGCGCGCTTGACTGTCTTCGATTCTGGCCACGAGCATCCTAAGTTTGCGGCCAGGATACGAAGAGAGCTTGAACAGGCTGGGCAGAATCTCGTCATCGGAGTCGTTGGGCTGATCACAGCCGCGGAGCAAGCAAGGGATATTGTGGACGCCACCAAAGAAACTCCAAGCGCCGACCTTATCTTCGTAGGCAGAGCGTTTCTCATGGACCCTGCTTGGGTTCTGCATGTTGCCGCAGAGCTTGGGGTGGACGTAGAATGGCCAATCCAGATTGCCCGAAATGAGATTATGAAGCCCAAGGTCTGACTGGACTCTCATCTGGGTGGAACCAAGGGTGTTGGGTCTTTCGTAGTGACTGCAAAGAGCAGGAGCAGGATTCTAGTTCATTGGATTGTAGATTTACAGGGATTAATGAATCTCTTTGGACCAAAATCTGGACAGATTGGACATTCATAGGTTCCAAGCTAGGCCCGAAGTCCTCATATTCTGGCTGCAGGAGTCAGCTTATGGTATGCAGCTTTCTCAAACAGCCACTTCATTCTTATTGAAGGCTCATCGGTTGGCGGAATCATTTGGGAGGCATAGATACCGCAGATGCCGCCTCTTGGGTCTATCCACTAGTGTATTGATTAGCCAAGGCAACAAAACGGATCCTGGATAGCGAATACCCAAGATATGTTTGGAAGGCCACCCCACTGCATAGAATTGGCCTGCCGACCAGAGTTGATTGCTTCCTGGACTATCATGCCGCCGATTCCGAAGGACACGGGCTTGTTATCTGGGAGATTGGTCGTCATTCCCATTGAAAAGTCGGGATCAGCCAAGTTGTCTCGAATGTGATTTGGGTTCGACAGCTGCGAGGTAAACATCTCAGCCACTGTTGATGGCGCCAGAATCCCCCGTCCGTTGTTCAGTAACGCTGAGAGCAATTTCGTGATATCCGCCACGGTCGAGAAGGCACCAGCTCCACCACTATCGTCTTCCGACGGTCTCGCAATCATATCATTCGCACGACTAATCAAGGTCTTTACGGCAGGGTCACGTATCGTCAGCTTTGCACAACGTGCTTCGAGTTCGGGCCGTGTCTCCAAATGGAGAGTAGTAGATTCCATGTCCAATGGCCGCCAGATATTGTCGTTCATGAATTGGCCGAGACTTATGCCGTTATTTACCCGCTCAACCTGGAGGTGTTTGGCTTCAGAATCGTGATTCCCATGTGTGGATGTTGGTGACTCACCAGTGTGCCTACCCAGTCCAGGGATCCGCTATACTGCCATGCTTCTCCAGGCTCATAGATGAAAGGAGTCTTCGCGAATGCTTCCGACTACGCTTTTGTTAACTCAATTTCTACAATTTCGGATAAGGTAATAGTCGTACGAATCGTCCGCAGAATGCCTTGGGCTTTCCGTTATGATACCGTATCAAAAGAGGGTGCTTGATGTCATATCCCATACCGGCAGAGTGAGACAGCAGCTGCCTAAATCAACAGTCAGAGTGGAATTGTATACCTGAACCCCCCGTGGACACTCACCTGAGGGTCGGCCGCTTTTTCAACGGCTCGAGAATCGGGGAGCCATCCTTCTTAAAACCTGAGAGCAGAACTGCATCCTTCAATTCAGGAAGTAGAGGTTCTAAATTCTGATCTAGAGATATCAGGCCTCGCTCAACACATTGCATTGCTGCAACTGATGTCATTAGCTTGGTCACAGATGCCATCCAGAGAACGGTGTTCTCGTCAATTCCCTCAAGTTCTTTGCCGTTCCCTCCAATCGAGGTGAAACCTGATTTGAAGATGTAAGAATCTCCTACGTTCACTCTCAGCGTCGCCGCATCTACCACTTAGCAGGAGCCATACTGACCAGTGATAGACACTGCTGCTACAGCTAATCCCGTAATCCGCTGAGTAGGATTTTGATCTACCGCAGTTGCCTCAGCCGCAGCCATTTCAAAAACATCCTGGAGTGTGCTCATGACTTCCCTTGGTGACATCTATGAGTAAGCAGCTTTTACCATGATACGGATTACCAAGCTTGAAGCAGCATCTAGCTCTCGCAGTGGGTGGAAGGACATCAGGTAAAGAAACGAGGCTCTCGGAATAGTTCTGTCGGACAGCTTCCGCCTTGCATTCCGTCGAGTTTCCATGACAGATTAAGACTTGGTCTTCAATTAAAATATTGAAATATACGTTTCTTTGGCTAGTTATTCGAGACAGCATGTTTTCTCCTCTGGCTACCAGATTATCGTCCTTGAGAAGGAAACAGAGCTCGACTTAAGGACAAAACGGCGAGGCTCTTATAGTCTGAACTATGGAGCTGCCTTTGCACTGGAAGAACTAACCCATTGCAGCCAACACAATCTGCACTGCAAAGTAGGCGAATTCGAGTGAGATGGAGCTTTAAATGTCCGCAGGGGGCCGACTCTACAGAGAAGCCATGTAACTCTAATCAAGCGCCTTTTTCATAATCTTTGCCATGCTTCAGTGCATGCTATGGTCTAGATCTTGGCCTTTGCGGAGTTTGCCTTCTTTTTCGCTGTGGGAGAATCAGCAAACTGTACCATGGTATAAGGGAGGAAAGAACAAACCGCGCAACATCTCTCGTTGCTTTTCAAACCTCTTCCTAGGGGCATCTTCAACGAATCGCTCTGCCAATGCATCAGAAGCCTCATATAGAGCTAGCAGTCGTTGACTGATCAGCGGCAGATTTTGCAGCCTCTTCGCTTCCATCATGCTTTTGCCGTCGTTCAAGTCAAGTTGGTCTTCTAAGAACTTCTCCACTCGGCTGTGGAAGTTGTCAACTTGAAATATTCTATTGATCATTCCCCATTGCAGCATCTCTTCAGCGGTGCACTTTCGACCGAAGAGGAAGAAGTCATTGCTGCGATGTACTCCTATTGATTGTGAGAAGTTTGGGGCAGACCCAAATTCTGGCACAAGGCCCAGCTGGCTAAAAGGTGTTTGCAGGTAGGATGTCTCGGACGCCAATACGACGTCCGCGACACCCAAGAACCAAGCGGCACCCGCACCAACTGCAGGCCCATTCAACGCAACAACCAGGACTTTCTTGTGATAGATCAAGGATCGTATAAGCTCAGTGGCTATGGGCTTTTCTTAGCAAGGGCAATGCAGGTGTGGGATTGGATTGACTCAGCAACATACTCCCGGCAAACTTCGTCGTATAAGCGACTTTTATAGCTGCCTTGCTTTTATGGGCTGGCTCGACTTGATTTCCTTGGGCTGAAAAGGCCGGAATCGTCAGGATGCCTTGGCTCCATGTGAAAGACTTCTTCTGTGCGCACCAAGCACATCTGCACCACTGCAGAAGAATCGTCCCTCTCCCGTAAGGACCGTGAATACTGTGTCTGGGTGTTCATTCAACACCCTGACGGCTGTGATCACATCGAAGACCAAATTGCCGCCAATCGAGTTCAAGGACTTCGGACGGTTGAACTAACGATCTCGAGTTAGACATGATATTGATGCATTAGAAGACCTGGAATCTGTTATTTGGGCATGTAACTGACCTTGATAATCCCCACCTGTCCTTTGATTTCAAATTTGATGTCAGTAAACTGGTGCTGGCCCGCTTCAGACATATTTTCATGCCAATGAGGTAGTTTGTGACATCAGATGAATTGGTGAATAGCCACCTAGATGGCTAAGCCTGTGCACGATCTGGTGAGAGCACACTTTCTCCCAGTCGACACTGTCCTCGTTCACCGGAAACCATAATTACTCCGCGGAATCAACTACCACAGTGGGGCCCGGCATATGGGACACTAACGAGCTCGAATGGCCGCATCCTCCGCAACAAATCGCCTCGGCGCCCGCGGCACATTGATTCTGGTCTTTACTATTAACAGCTCTCAGTCTAGTACCGAATTGGGCCGCTCATAAGGTTTTCTCATTACCTTTCCCCGCATTCTCTCTTGGGGCTTTCAGTGCTCGCATTCGAGCGCAAGATTGTTGTCCTCGATTTCATGAAACTTGCTTCCGTCCTTAGCCATCACACAATCCTGGAAGGTTTTGCTGGATGTTACACTAGAACGTGGTTGGGAAGCCATCATGGATACGCCAGTCGAACAGACCGACCTACAGTCCCCGTCCTTGACCATCGCCAACTGTACACCCCCGGAGCAGCGCCAAGGACCGAGCGGCACCGAGCAGTATCGAAAACGTTCAAAGTATACCACGCGTGCTTGGTATGTCCTAGGTCGCTCCTGCAAAGCGAAAAAGGACGTCTCATGAACTGACAGAGTCTACTATTAGTGTCGATTGTCGTCGGCGCAAAGTCAAAGTGCGGGTGCCCTGCCCTTGAATCTTGAAATCATTACTAAAAAGCATTGCTTCCTTCAGTGTAGCGGAGATCTACCCTGCTCCAACTGTGTCACTGCTGCAACTACATGCGAATATCCACTAGAACCACCTCAGCCGCGAGGAAGAGCACGAAAGGATGGGCTTCGGAAGCGGAGGTGAGAGCGCATTCTCCCATCGTGGAGGCTTCCCACCTCTGGGCAGGATTCTAACATTCTCCAGGCGAGAGGCCACTGTTGTTCAGAAAAATCCTCAAATTTGTTCCGAGTCCGGACTTCCTGATGTTGTGAACCGTCTGCAGCGACTAGAAGAGGGATTGAAGGCCCTTCAAGAAATTCCACAAATCCCGTGGGTTCCCCTGGAGCTCGAAGATGATCCGATAAATGCAAAGCCGTTCTGACCAGCACTTCAGAGAGTTCTCTCCTATCCCTGCCTTTCCCAGTGACAGCATGACGCCTCAGAGGTACAGTAGCGAGCATGACGACGGTGAAAGTATTATTTGTATTCAATCTGGACATCGCGACTATGCATCAATTGCTGTCCAGATGGATACTTTACGCTCCGCGGCGTCCCATACAGCCGGCATCTCAACCGCCGAGTCAACCAGTGGTAGGAGCATTGAATCGAGCCACAGCTCCACGATCTCCGACGCCCACATACACACCTTCAGAAAATATGTGGACCAAATCCTTCCCCCAGCCTCAAGATTATATTCCCTTACAAATTTGTTCTTCGAAGAGTTTAACTATTTTTATCCTTGTGTAGACCAAGCTGAGTTCAACACCTCGGTAAGAAAACTGCTCGCTCAGACATCTGAGTCCACGAATTCTCTGCGTTCGACCGAGGAAGGCCATCAGATGGAGAGATTTACCGCTTTACTATTCATGGTTTTGGCGATCGCCGAGTTTTATGAGATCAGCGCGCGTCCAAACGACCCTACTGCTCGTGGGGAAGGGTGGTACCGAGAAAGTATGAGATTGCTGGACAAGTGCTCGTGGCAAACCAGCATTTCTATCGAGATTGTCGGTCTGCACATGCTGGAGTGTCTCTACATGCTGATGCGACAAAACTTTAGAAAGTCGTCCCAAGCTCTCTGCCAGACTGTCGAGTTGGCATATGCTCTAGGTTTGAACGACGAATCTTCCTGGGATTGCTTTACAGCGGTGCAGCGTCGATCTTACCGCACTCTCTGGTGGACCATCTACCTCCACGATCGAAGACTTGCTCATAAACTTGGACGGCCTTACCTGATTCGCGACTCCGAAGTTTCAGTCGTCGATTTTGCCCCAGATATCGCAGCTCTGGAAGACGGCAAGGAGAAGCAGAGGGGCCCCCAGGTTACAAATACCGCGGGGTATCTACAAACGTCTTGTTTGTCCGAGAAACTCGACTTTGGTGCCGACTGGTATCATTATCTACAGTTTCATGTTAAATGGAGTCGCCTGTTCGCCAAAGCCTGGGACGCGTTCTATAGTTTGAAACGCTCAGGTCCTCGCGACGTGGAAGAGTTCGAGGTTATGGAAGCTTTGCTGGAGAAGATGAAGGCCTCGCTCCCACCGCTGCTGAGATGGGATACAAATTGCGATATGCCATCAATCCGGGCATGTTCCTCGGACCACAAGATGCGTCTGAAGTTGGTAATTCAGACGGTAAGAGGATTTCTTCTCTGTTGTTTGGTTCGCGCTTCGAAAGCAACATGAATGAAGCATGCTAATCCTTTGCTGTTGGGTAGCGGGCAACCACTTTGCAGATATTGATCAGGAACACCGCTGTCCGACCACCGGGATCGAGAATTCATCGCCAGAGAATTCATCTTCGTGGCCGGAGTGACAATACCCGAAGCTGCCAAAGAATGGCAGCTGACACTGTCTTAGCACTCGGTAGGTATGTCAAGACACGGCGTGGAGAACGGGCATTTGGTACACATGCGACCCTGACAATCATCGAATGTCTACACTATCTGCTCGATCGTTCGATGGACGCCGAGAATCTTGGTCTGGAGGAACTACAAATACTACAAAGAAGATCGCTCCAGCAGGCACGGGAATGCTTGAACGATTTGAGTCATTGCCAGCTTGACATCGCCAGCAAGGTACTCCGGCTGTTGTCCGCCGTCATTGACAACAAGAAACACGATTTATTCAAAACAACAATAGCACTCGGCAAAGACGTATCCTGCACGGCACCATTTGACGCGGCAGTCGGACAACCTGAAGCTGATATCGAAAACGACGAGGCCGCTGAAGTTCACAGCATATACACTATGGAAGGACTTGACGCAACCGACCTAGCCATGGCTCTGGAGCAGGATATGTTGCCTGTACTTGCTGAACACGCTTTGGACAACCAGATCTTCTCTCCGAATGATTTAACGTTTTGGGACAGTCATATATGAAGCGTATAGGGTTTGGGACGGAACAAGTATTGTTCTTAACGACCCTACATGATTTGAGCGCCACACAAATGAGAGTCGATCCATGTAGTAGTTCTCACAGAAGGTTGATCACCCACCCCACAGCGATTCCAATGTCATCGCACCGAGCTATTTCAAGAGCCGCTAATATTACTATGATACAGACTGTCGGCACTTTCTACCATGGCCTTTCTAGCTAGCTTTCTCATTTCCATGATCCTACTTGATCAAGCGAATCAGTTCGGCATCCAAGTAACAATTCTGCGGCGTTTGCATACTTGGCTGGTTCGGAATGAACACACTGAGCGCAATTCCCAGCGCCCCAGACCTGATCCCTTTCAAATTATTTAAACAACAGTCGCCAATATGCCTAGCCTAGAATGCTCCGCATGCGGCATTATGGATGATTTTGATGTCGATAATCCATGCAGCATATGGCCCGTCTGCCTACAAGACGCAGCAAGAATAGCTTTTATGAGACTCAGAAGACTTTTGATCTGACCACACTGCAAATATTCCGAATGTAGATCATAACTTGGACCCAGGAGCACGTGGCCTGAGACGGACGTTGATCTTGTTATGATCGAGGACATCATAGATGATGCTTCCGTCCTCCGACGTGATTTCACCGCGTACCAGAGCCGCAGTCTGTCCAATTGCAATCACCTTACACCTGACCTTTACCGTTGTATCTGTTACACTTAGCACGTAGGCAAGGGAAGGTTGGAAATTACGCACGCCCCGGGGGTGCTCGAAGACAGGTAACAGATAGCGTTCGCGACACTCCACCCGACCACCTAAAAGGGTGTTTTAGCAAAGTTGCACTCTGAAACCGTGCCCTTGGAGCTTTGGAATGGTTTGAATGAGGAAAACTTACTCCCAATACCCTGGGGCAGAATGGGGAGCGATGGCCATAGACGTACATTGGTCTTCAACAGATGTGTCAGCATTTATAGATTCCAACGGTATAGCCCCTCTTTTCTGCAATGGTCGGCGTACCAAGAATCAGAGTAGCAGCTCCACCGTGTAGCGATCCTGTTATATGTTCATCAGCGGCTGTACTGACTAGTAGTGAACTAGTTTGCCTGACTCACCGCCGACATGGAGCAACTCTGGCACAAGAAATACACTGAAGACTGCAGTGCCATCGTCTTCAACGCCATCAAGCTTCAGAGTATCCATAATATATTTTTCGAATCCCTTGTGCACAAGATCTTGTCAGCACTGTGGATGCACGAGACAAACCAGCAAGGCAGGGGAGACATACATGGAACTTCCGTTCTTTCATTCGCTCTCGATACCTGGCGCTGTTGTCAGCCTGCCTTCTCCTTTTTCGGGATAATGGGACAGTGAGTACTCCTGAATTCGCTCATTGATGGCGTCAACCGCCTCAGTTCCTGTCTTGGCTTTACGTGCCATTTTCCAAGAAAATCTGTGAGAATCTTTCATATGCCGATACAAGTGAGTACGCTCTCACGAAGTTCAAATAATCCTGTCATGACCCAGAGGCCAAGGAACATCGAGATTAGGGATTGGCTGTAAGTGATGTCGTATTAGGTGGACTTGGTCCACAATTCCGCGGCAAGCTGTGAAGACTGCTGCGTTCCGAGGACATAATTTGTGCACATCTCAATAATATGAACATTTGCTGCTAAATCACACACCAAAACCCGGCGTTATATTTTGACTTGCTGGAATTGAGACTTTCTACACAGTCGATTGAATGCACAGTCTACTATATACCCAGGCCTCCTGTGACTTCGATAGTCTGGCCCGTGACGTAACTCATCAAGGGACTGGCAACTGCCAGGACCGCCGCGGCAGCTTCATATGGCGTGGCTGCTCTTTGCAGCGGGATATGGCTGTACCGAGACCCAGAAGCAGTCTTCTCTGTGGCTCCAGGAATACCCAAGGCAACCTTTGTTCCATCCTTCAATACGATGGCTGACCCTTTCTCCCTTCCGTCCGTCAATCTTGTTTGAACGGCGCCGAACGAGACGCTGTTGTTCAGTTAGTGCCCTTCCCAAGCAGACTTGGTCAAATATTAGCTTACGTGTTGGCACGGACACCGAATGAGGGACCCCATTCCTGCAGACCAGCGGTTAACAATATGCTTGGAGGATTCATTCTAAGGCGTTCAGCTCACCTTGCAAATCGTCTTAGTAATTCCGACAAGACCGGCTTTCGCAAAGGCGTAGTTGGTTTGCCCTCTAAAGGGGAGACGAAGTCTTAGTAACGACGCAAAGGAGACTGTGTTGAGATCCATACGCTGAACCATGAATACCACTTGCGCTGCTGATGTTGATAATGCATCGTGGCTCTCCGTCCTTGACTCGGAAATATTGCGCTGCCTCTCTTATAATCCGGAAGGGAGCGGTTCCGTGGACAGCAACCATTGCGTCCCATTGCTTGTCGGTCGTCTAAATAGATGATATCAGCAAATGATGTCAATTCGAAGCTGGCTCTGCCATGCGTGCATACCTTGTGTACAACAGCGTCCCACGTGTAGCCGGCATTGTTGACAATGATGTGTAATTTGCCATTGCCAAACGTTGCCGCCTGTTGAATCAATTGACGAACATCATTAGGATTGGTGACATCGGCGGCAACCGCCAAAGCCTTCCCTTTGTCGGAGCTATTGATCTTCTCGGCGACCGCTTTTGCCTTTGCTAAGAAAAGAGTCAGATACGTCGAATTGCCAAATAGCTTAGAACCGACCAGCATCAAGATCCGAGACAACCACATTGGCTCCCTCATTTGCAAATAACTCAGCTATGGCAGCTCCAATTCCTTGCCCGGCTCCTGTAATGATTGCTGTTTGGCCGGTAAAGTAGCCACGAGGAGGTAGGAGATGCCCCTGGACTTGCGAAAGTCGAATATCTGCCATGTTGTACGGGACTGAAACGCTCAGCTGCCTGCGAACGGATGCAAGTGGTTGACGTCTTGAGTGATAAGTTAAGATCAGGAAGCCGGTCAAGGGATAGATACGTAATGCAGCCTTGATTTTTTCCGAGGACTGAGAAGAAGCGGAAGCTTGTTGCAGCCTAACAGGTCCGCAGCGTATCAGAGATTACGTGCCGTTCAAATCCTTCGTTCTCTCCATGCAAGTCAAGTTCTATGTACCACGTTGATGCTTGAGGACCCTTCGCGAGGCTACGTCCCGTCTAGATCCTCCTTTCACCTTCCTAAATCTTCATAACAAGGGATAGCACTAGTGTCTACTTTAGCCCACTGGAGGATCTTCTTGCAGATTTCCAAAAACCTATCACCGTCCTCTGCGCGGACACCCAACTTCAGCAAAACCGCCATGTGAGTCTTTGTCGGAGAGCCACCAGCGGGTAGCACGCTGGCCAGAACAATGAACTCGTTTTCCACAGGAGTCACCAAAGTCAAGTCACCCATAAACAACCCGTAAACCGCATACCTTAGAGCCCATTCTAAAGCAAACCCTTTTAGCTTGAGTCGTGGAAGAGGGATTAAGCAACTCACCCAACTCCTTATGGTGGTTGAAGCGCGAAAATATCTTGGACTCGAGATCCTGAAACGCCAGTTCGAACCAGGCTTTGCCGCGCTGCATCACCTTTTCTGGATCTAAAACCAGTTCCAAACGTCGCGGATCAACAGGCCGATCTGTTGGATCTACTGCTTGAAGGCTATAAGATGCAGCTATGGCCCGCGGCATGCCAACCAAGGTCCATGATTTGATAATGACTTCGCGTAGTCGCTCCGACACCTCCTGGCGAAGTGGTGAAGCAGGATCGAACCCTGCAGTAGCATTGAGGAAGAGATCACCAAACAAATCGCCTCTGCCCGCTGCTAACAAATTTGTAGCCTGGAAAGGTATAATTAGTCGCTGTCCTCACAGGTAAGATCTGGATTTCGGTGCCAACCACTATGATATACCAGCTGTTTGTAGGGAAACTTTCGGGAACCATGGCTTTAATTTGCGCAAGAAGCGCCTGAAAATCCTCTGCCTGATCCATCGGCTCAGTTACTGCGGTGTAAATATTCTAGGTATTTTCGCTTGAGGCAGTGATTCCCTATGATCGTTTGTTGTAGCGTTTGCAGACTGACTGCGAGTCTGCGAGCGATTGCTGATGGCTGGGTGGGATAACGTGGCTCGGAACCAACTCAGTGAAATATTCCGTCATTAATGTGCCAATGCAACATTTTTCGGAATTACTTAATCCCAGAGGGGTTCGAGGGTTGGAATGCATTGAGATGCATTTTGATGTACAGCCCAGTAATTGATATCCAACAGAACACAGACACATGCCATACTAGACTTTACGACTGTACAAGATGGCAGCAGCGAACACTAGCATGCCTCCTTGCGAGTATGATGTAATTTCATATGTTCTCGGCAGGCCGCAGTGCGACGTGGAAAAGCCAGTCAGTCGCTCAGCCTTTACCTGTATACCTCAACTTGACTAAGAGGATGGCTTTGAGATCTATATCGATGCCAACAATCCGTCTCGCTCATATTCATATCGGGCTGCGTGGCAAACTATTCGCCAACTTGTGGCAGGGTTCCAAGTGGCTGGCCTCCAGAGAGGAGATTGTGTACTGATCAACTCACTGGCAGATGTTTGTGATACGTCCTACTTATTATAACCGCTAACAAGAATCAGATAGACTATTCGATACTGTTTCTTGGTATCATTGCGGCTGGAGGCATTGCATCTGGATCGAACCCTTACTACAGCGAGATGGAATTCACGCATCAACTCAACATGATCAAACCGAAGTACATATTTACCCAGCCTGCTTTTCTGGAGAAGGTCATCTCTTACAGTTCGAAGAGCGGGATTGACATATCAAGAATATTTGTTCTCGAGAATGCCAACAAGTCATCCCTTGAAGCACTGTCGTGGAGGTCTCTTCTACAGCGTGGCGAGGCCGACTGGGTTCATTTAACAGACGACGAAACCTCAAGACGGACCATTGCTGTATATTTGATGAGCAGCGGCACCACTGGACTTCCAAAAGCTGTCGTTCTTTCCCACTCCAACGTCCTCTCGTCTCTGAGGCTGTCATACGGTCAGGAGAAGAAAACATTCGAGGTATGTGCGGGTACAGCCTCCTTCTGAACGTGATCTTAAGTGAGTGACAGGTAAGGCGGCTTTTATGTCTCCCTCAGTTCGCTACCGCTGCTGTATTCTCGAACCACTTTACTCCGTTGAGACATGGAGAAGTATGTTATGTCATGCCTCGCTACGAGACTAGTGCATTTCTTGATGGGATGGTGCTCCATACCATCACCGAAATCACTCTGATGCCTCCAATGTTGATTCAGATTCTCCAAAATCCCAAAGCAACAAAGTCAACATTTAAGAGTCTCCGTTACGTGCACGGCGGTGGATCTAAGATTCCTTCAAGTCTTCAAAACAGGATGAAGGCAATGCTTCCTTCAAAGACTCCTTTCACTCCAATTTACGGCTTGTCGGAAGCCTCGGGAATCGTTACGACCTTCTTGTGGCCTGAAGACGACGAGACTGCAAGTATTGGGCGATTACTCCCAGGCCTTGAAGCTAAGTGCGGATAATAGAGCCTCTAGCAGGTGTTACATATTCTAACGATCTGTAGACTAGTCGACAATGACGAGAAAGATCTTGGCACCTTCGATAAACCAGGGGAACTTTGGGTAAAAGGCCCAACCGTCATGCTTGGATACCTGGGGAGTGTCTCAGTAACACAATCCGCGGTTACTTCTGACGGCTGGCTGAAGACTGGCGACATATGCTATCGTGACGAGCGCACCCTAAAGTGGTACATTCTGGATCGCAAGAAAGTAAAAGTTTATCAATTCTCATTGGCGGTACAAGGCAACTGATTATTCTTAGGACATGATAAAGGTGAACGCCTTCCAAGTTTCTCCGGTGGAGCTGGAGAATATTTTACTGCAGCATCCAGGAGTATCCGAAGCTGCGGTCATTGGCATTGACGTTCCCGAAAGGGCGACAGAACTTCCCCTTGCCTTCGTAGTACCACAACCAAATTTGGTGGAGCCTTTGACAGAAAGAATGATTCAAGACTACATTTCCGGAAAGGTAGTCAAGTATAAGCGTCTAGAGGGCGGTGTTAAATTTGTTCAAAACATTCCGAAAGCTGCGAGTGGAAAGATCCTCAAGAGTATTTTGCGCGAAAAGGTGCGGACGGAGAGGCTAGGCAGGCTGTGAGGCGACCTAGGAGGGATATGTGTCAAGTGGATTCTATGATCAAAAGAATTTCTTTCCACGGAACCAATAGCATCCACATACGCATCGGGATTTAGCTCCAGTTTTTGATCACAAATCGGAAGGCAATTTTCGGAGGTCATAGCCTTACTTGCTGCGTTATGCCCATCTTCAGTGCACTTGCCTGGCTTACATAGGGTAAATCATCGTCTGTGACAAGATTCCACCTCACCTACTAGTAAGTTGTCCAAGCATAAAATGTCAGGGAAGGCGGAAACCGCTGCGGTCAGAATAGCAAAGTGTCTTCAAGCCCTTGCTGACGAGAATGCGGAGCCTTGTGGCGCCACAGGAGCATGGCGTGGCGTCGATGACACAGCTTATGCTCTGTCCCAATTACCCCTGTTTACGCCAAGGCCGATCAAGATAGTTGCAGTTGGTGCTGGATTCAGTGGGCAATCGATTGCGCATACGGTCGAGTCCGGGCCGCTTCCAGTGGTGGAACTTACCATCTATGAAAGGACGCTGGGATAGGAGGGATGTGGTACGAGAACCGTTATCCAGGGTAAGTCGCGCCCGAAGTGAGACGGTCGGCCATTGAGAGAAGATGGTACTGGTTCTGAAGGCACGATCTTGGAAATTCAACTGCTGAGAAGCAAACAGATGCACGTGTGATATTCCAGCCCACAACTATCAGGTGTGTCTTATGTCTTGCGATCATATACGTACAAAATGAGATCTCACTCATCCTTCGCTAGTTCTCGTGGGCGCCAAACCCTCACTGGAAGAAGTTTTATGCTTCACGAGACGACATCTACGACTACGTGAGAAGGGTTGGTCGTCAGCATGACCTGGAAAAGTACATTCATCTGTCTCACAAGGTTACCAAAGCAGTTTGGAACGAACAGAAACAGCTTTGGCAAGTCACCATGTGCAAGACTGACAGTCATCAACTAGTCATATCAAGTCCTGGATATTCTGAGGGCGAAACCAACCAGACAATATCAATCGAAAGTGACATCTTGATCAACGCTACTGGATTCTTCAATAACTGGAAATGGCCTGCGATTCCGAGCCGAGAAGATTTCAGAGGAAGGCTTCTTCACTCAGCAGCACTGGCCAGAAGATGCTGACAAGAGCATTGACGGTAAAACGGTGGCGCTCATCGGAAATGGCAGCAGCGGAATCCAGATTCTACCAAGCATCATCGACAAAGTCGAGAAGGCGATTGTCTATATTCGAAGCCCTACGTGGGTGACAACATGGCTTGCGGAGCGCTTTGCAGGTCCAGGGGGTAGCAATCTCGTATTTAGCGAGGAGCAGAAGCAGAAGTGGGTAGACAATTCCGACGAGTATTTGGAATACAGGAAGCAGGTTGAAGATAGTATGAGTGCTCGGTTTCGTCTCTACATGAAAGGGTCGAAGATCCAGGAAGTCGCCCGGAAATTCTCAGAACATCAGATGATTTCAAAGCTGGAAAAAGGAGGAAGGCCAGACCTGGTCAAATTTCTCCTCCCTACATTTGAGGTCGGGTAAGGTTTCCCGTCACTCATTGCTGGAAGCCTAACAGAGCTCTGACAGCTAGCCTAGATGTCGAAGGCCTACTCCGGGCAATGGCTATCTCGAAGCATTATGCTCCGAGAAGTGTGAAGCCGTCTGGGGCGAGGTCACGACCTTTACAACGACTGGATTGCGGACATCTGGTGGTATTGAGAGCAAGATTGATACCATATATGCGCAACTGGGTTCAATCATTCTTGCGCTCCAAGGTTTCCTTCCCATCTTGGGGCGAAATCAGGTAAATTTGCAAGAGCGGTGGACTCTCAATCCGGAGTCATATCTGTCAGTCACAGCAGCAGATATGCCTAATTACTTTACCTATCTGGGTCCGGCAAGCCCCCTTGGCCACGGCAGGCTTGATTTAGTCCATCGAATTGTTACAAATTATATCGTGGACGTCATCCGGAAACTACAGACACAGAATTACTCTTCGTTGTGTCCGAAGTCACACATACCGGCGGCATATCAAAAGTCGGCTTTGGCGTGGTTAGACCGAACCGTTTGGACATCAAACTGTCAAAGTACCTTCAAGAACGGTACCGTCGACGGAAAGCTGGTCTCTCTACACCCCGGCTCACGCCTGCATATGTCCAAGCTGTTGAGCACCCCGCGATATGAAGACTTTGACTGGACATCGTTGTCACCAGGGCTGGACATGACTTTTGCCCGGCTGGCTAACGGTTTTACGATAGAAGAGGACCAGGTACACGCTGGTGGCCAGGCGGATTTGACGTGAGTTTTCCCAATGTTTTTCTTGTTTTGCTATCAAATGCCAGCTAATGCATTTGCAGATACTTTCTGAATCCTCCACCTCACACGAAAGCAGTCACTTTGAAGTTTGGAGTAGCCCTAGACGCTGCACAGAGTAGCCGCCATCGACAAACCTCGTTCAAGGATCGTACTGGAACAAAAGGGAACAATACAGTCAACGCCATTACCCAGTAGGTTCATCTAGCACAATTATCATGATGGAGAGCGTTGAGTCTGGGTAATTGCCGTTCACCTACGCCGGCAGACGCGGGACCCACTCTAGATAGCGTGGGCAGATTGAAACACTCATGGATGATTAAATTGCTATGTGAGCATACATCTTCCGATGACCTGCTCTAAAGTTACAAAATTGCTCCTAGGATTAAATAATTGTCTGTAGGGTCGCGTGCAGAGCCTGAATGTACAGAAGAGGTGCAATCCCGCTAGCTACTGCCCCCAGAAATTTGCCGGACATGATATTGTCGTTTGCATAGCCGACAGCCGAGGAATGGTTTAACCTTTCGCTTCAGGAACATACATTATTCCGAGTGCAGAGGCATTCCGCTGATTCGCCTTTCGAATTGCTTAATACGACACTTATTCAATATCTCAGGCTTAGACTATCTGCTTTGCAAGCAGTGCTATTGAGCTAACTGTGCAATCAATCGATTCGATCCAACAAGCGTTGAACAACAGCAAACATGGGCAGTCCAACTCGTAAGACATTGACACCGAGAATTTCCACTTCCTCGCGCGATCTGACAGAATTCCAGAGAAGATTCGAACGCATTTGACCGAGGTCTTTGGCATAAAGCACCCGGTCATGCTGGCGGGTATGGGCGTTGCTGCAGGCCCTGCCCTTGCAGCAGCTGTCACCAACGCGGGCGGTATTGGAGTCATTGGAGGCCATGGATATAGCCCAGATGGACTCCGAGGACAGATCGACGAGCTCAAGTCGTACCTCAGAGACAAGAACGCTCCTTTCGGAGTTGATATTCTTCTTCCCCAAGTTGGCGGAAACGCCAGAAAGACAAAGTGGGTTGCCGGCCACTGGCGTTTTCATGTGTCTTAGGCGCTGACTGCAATGCTTACTTAAGCTACGACTATACGAAAGGTAAATTAATTGAGTTGATTGATGTTGTCATCGAGTCCAAAGCAGCCTTGTTTGTGTCAGCGGTGGGCGTCCCTCCACGAGAAGCTGTGGATCGTCTACACAAGGGAGGTGTTATGTATATGAACATGGTCGGACACCCCAAGCATGTACAGAAATGCTTGGACCTCGACGTTGACATCATCTGTGCCCAAGGCGGGGAGGCTGGCGGACATACTGGCGATGTTCCGGTATCGATTCTCATTCCTGCCTGCGCGAAACTACTGAAGGGGAAAACGAGCAAGTTCACGGGCCGCGACGTGCTGTTGGTCGCTGCTGGAGGCGTCTCCGGAGGCGAAAGCCTTGCGTCTGCACTCATGCTTGGCGCTTCTGGGGTGTGGGTAGGGACGCGGTTTTTGGTGGCTCATGAAGCTGGCATCTCCAAAAGACATCAGGAAGCGATTCTGGCGGCCAGTGTGGATGACACTATCCGTAGCATTATCTTCTCGGTACGTCCGAGCCCCTTGGACAGTGAAAAGCGGTATCTGACTAATTTTCCATCTGACAGGGACGCCCTCTTAGGGTGCTCAAAAATCGCTACATCTTGAATTGGGAAGAGAACCGCCAGGCTGAGATCAAAGAGCTTACGTCCAAAGGAATCCTACCGGCTTATCATGAGGCGGACCAGCGCCCAGATGACGAGGAGGCTCTCGATAACCTTCACCCTTTCCTGTCGGGCGTTGTTGCTGGATTGATAGACCATAAGAGTAGCGCTCGCGAGATTGTTGACGAGATGGTGGATGTTGCTGTGGAAAGGCTTCAAGCTGGCTCCCATTCTCTCGTTGGTCAGCCAAAGCTCTAGATTAGTGTCAGAGACCTAGAGCCGGATGGGTAGATGAAAATACTAATGCGGTCCGTCATCCCCAAGTGAGTAAACAAACCATCATTTTGCGTTCAAGGTTTGCATTCAGTTTCATTATCGTTGGTGCAAGTTTTCTAAGTGCCGCGGAACGCAGTTAATGTTCCAGCAGTTTTGCAAAGAGTCGCCCAATTCCAAGTCGGCCATGGAGGAAAGCTACACAGAAATCCCCGGCCAGTAGAGTTTCTGAGATCGTTATCGAGAGACTCTAGGCAGAGCTGCGTAAAGTCAAAGCCTAGCAGCCGAAGGAGGGTGCTTCGAAACTCAAGACCGAACTGGAACTAGTTACTACTCCAGCTCAACTGTGCGATGCGAAGGCACCTCGTGCACGAAGCGGTTAAACAGCACCATATCTCTAAACCTCGCTAAGAAGCTATCAATTCTCCAACTAATTGGCGTTGTAGCGGCAAGCGTCAATGTCCTGGTAGGCGTTCCCAGAACTTCTCTACGAACTTGATAACCCGCTAATGGGGCTAGAATTCGATCACATTTGCGGCACGTGGGATCTAACATGCATACATTCACCCTCTACGTCGTGTGTCTAGACTGAAATGGAGTGCCTTCAGCGAGTTACAATATTGTCGTACGCTGCTCAAGGGCGATATAGTCCAGTAGCTCAGGAATCTCCATGGCAAATATGGTCATGTAGTTCGGATAGCCTCAAATGAGGTATCCTTTGCAAGTGTCGAGAGTTTGAAGACCATCTATAGGTTTAAGACAGGACAAAAGGAGAATACGAAAAGGACATACACTTCTTTCCTCCACTACTCAACGGAACACGAGAGATCATTATAGCTATAGGCTCCGACCACGGACAGCAGAGGTATTCTCGCATGCTTTCTCATATAGCGTAATGTGCGACCAATAGCCCCTGATCACCAAGTATGTCGACACTCTGCTGGATCGCCTGCGCGAGCAGATCGACTCGCCTAGCAAAGGAGTGGTCGACTTCTGCATGTGGTACAATTACCTGGCCTTCGATGTCATTACGGAACTGACCTTCGGCGAGTCTTTCCATTGTATTGAGAACGCGAAACACTATCCTCTTATTGTCCTCATCTTTACAGCTCCCAAAGCCACGAGGTTCAACCATGCTCAACAACGACTTTCATGGCTGAAGCTCCTGGATGGCTTCTTGTGCCCATCAAAACTCTTCGGCACCGAAAGGATTTGAGGGAATTCGTCCGTGCCAGAGTCACCAAGAGACTAGCAACGGATGTTGAAAATCCAAATTTCCTGACCCCAGCCAGTGAAATAAGCAAATCAAAAGCGCTTTAGTTCCCCAAGATCGTGAGCATGAGCCTGGTGTTGATGATAGCTGGGAGCGAGACAACGGCCGCGACACTTTCAGCCGCGACCCACCTGTCTGTAAGACAAGCTCATGTTTTGGGAAAGCTGGTGAAGGAAGTCCGCTCAGGGTTTGAATCCAATTCAGACATCTCATTCGAGACAGTCACCTCCTGCTTACCCTACATGCTTGCCGTGTTGAATGAGACTCTTCCACCTTTCCGACAGGGTATGTCCCATTATCCTTGAAATGATAGCACCGACAAGCTAATTACCTTGATAGATTCGAGAGGCAGGTCCCAGAAGGAGGAGGTATATTTTTGGTTACTTTATCCCAGAAAAGGTGAATTTCTCCTGGCCAATAAGAATGTAGCATTGTTAAAAACTATGTCAGACCTCCGTGTATGTCACTCATTACCTCATCAGCCGACCTCCGGAGTATTATCGCGACCCTGAGGAATTCCACCCTGAGAGATGGCTTGAGGCAGAGAAGTATAAGAATGACAATTTTGCAGCATTCGATCTCCGCTGGGCCCTAGAACTGCCTGGGAAAGAAGCGAGTCGGTCTTTGAGAACCAGTACAGTCCCTTAATTCTCCTGGTAGTATTTCCATCGTAGAGATGCGATTAGCTTTGGCCACTTACTGTGGCATATCAATATGGAGCCCCGAGGGACACTCCTGACCAATGGGTGCGCGATCAAAAAGTATACGCTTTGTGGGATACTAGTAATAGCTCACTAAATCTTATCGTTGTGAGCCCGCATCGCTTTGCATTGCACTCCGTAGACTAATACTTAGAACATCATTAATTAGAATGACGCGGTTGGACCTTCCGGCCCCAGAAATTTGAACCTCGGCTGGTTATCAGGCCATGTTAGAAGACTCAAAAAAATACAAGGCACTTTGCCTCTTCAAGGAGAACTTCCCGTCCACCAAGTCTACTCACTCAATTCGAACGTGTGACATCAGCAGCGTTATGGTCCTGTCTGCGCAATCCCAGTACGTGACTACGGAGATTCGACAAGATGGCGTGGCCATCATCTCCTATAATCGTCCAGAAGTCGCAAATGCCATTAATGTAAATGTTATGAAGGTAATGCATTAACTTGTTCTTTCCTGACTCGCTAGGCCCATCCATGCAAGGCTGGCAGACTAAATCGATATCTAGGAACTCTTGGACGCTTACACGCACGTATTGGCCAGTGAAAAAGTCAGAGTAGTTGTTCAGACAGGGAAGGGGAACTTCTTTTCCACCGGTACGTACTACGGATTACTCTTAGCCAATTTGCAATAGCAAATGTTGATACTCTCCATGGCATCAAGGAATGGATTTATCAGCTCAGCGACAAGCAAATGCAGGCCTAGATCCTCTGGCATTGCTTCAGTAAGGGACGGATCCTACCATTTAGGCCCTGTCAGCTGATATCTGCTTCCAGTGCAATGAACAAGATGCTCATCGATTGTGACAAAGTTACCATCGCCGCCGTCAACGGTCCCGGCGTGGGCTATGGCGCTAGCAGTCTTGCATTATTTGACCTAGTATATGCAGTTCCCAATGCATACTTCTTCACACCTTTCGTCAAATGGGGGCTCTCTGCCGAGGCTGGCTCCAGCTTCACCTTTACTCACACCCTTGGGCGACACAAAGCAGCACATCTCATTCTTGCAGGAGAAAGAATGACCGCTCAAGAGCTTGAATCAGCTGGCTTGATCAGCAAGACTTTTCCACCAGACAACTTCCTCGAAACAGTCCTCGCCATCGCACAACGGGTGGCCGAGCTTCCGCCAATATCCTTAAAGGCAAACAAGAGCTTAATGACCTGCTACTTCAAGGATCAATTACACCGAGCAAACGACTTAGAGAGAGAGTTGTTTGGGAAGCTGGTGGCCGGGACAGAAACTAAGGAGGCTGTGCAGAAGTTTGCCAAGGAGCAAAAAGCGAAGAAACTGAGATCGGCCAAAAGAGAACGCCTTTGACACCCTTGAAATTTGTTGCCACTGGGATTGTATGCAGTTGATTTTAGGACCGTTATCCATGAAAGGCTCAGAGCCCATCCTATCACCCTAAGTGCGACGCTAATCAACGTTGTATCCGACAGAGCTAAGGCCCGAATGATAGAGCTGCCCAGAGGTGTAAGTCAGGACCACCGATTTTGCCGAGTGAAGGGCGTACGGGGCGCGAAGGCGACAACTCAGGTGAAATGTCCTCATAAGTTGACTGTGCTTGGTTGGTTAGAAGGCTACGAGTTATGGGGATAAACAAGGGCGACCAACCCATGTGTGTACAACCTCCCCTGCCGGCGGAGCACCAGAGCCTTCCCTTTTGGCAATACATGTTTCCCAAGGCATTTGAAAGCTGGCCAATTATGATATAATTCCTGAACTCTCGGAGATTCCAATAGCTGCGCTGGTCCACTTCCCTCCTCGCACTCTTCATAACAATACTTTTTGTTGATTGAAAGTAATGCTTTCTATTTATGGTGCCTCAAATGCAGTCAAGATTGTACATCCCTTTTCAAGTATTCTTCAACCATTTGTATCGCTGCTTGCACTTTGGGCCTGTTCTTGGTCGACGGACCCTGGGGTCCCGCATCGTTGAGTAGACTCACCGGTCGCCAACCACCAATATCACCGACTTCCAACACGGTCCCAGAAGGGTAAGTGCGCTCTGATACCAAGGCAACCATTGCCTTAACAATTTCACTCGGTGGAAGAATGAAGTCCTTGTCCATGTCGATATGGGCCAAGGCGTTCTCGCTGTCACGAAACAGTGGAGTGTCGACGACTCTGTATGCAATCATTGAAATTAGTAAAAAAAAATAATGTTGCTTTTCATTCGTCACCGTGGGATGAGGGTCACATTACCCAGGAGCAACGGCAACGACTCGAATACCGCACATGTCCTCCAAGGGAGCCATGCACCTCACGAACTGACTGATGGCTAGTTTCGAAACAGAATATAGCGGGAGAACGACGGAAGGCTTCTGCGCTGCAATGCTGGAGAGATGCAAAATTACACCAGGCTTCTGGGCCCGACGGAGACGTCGTATGGCAATTCTTGTGGCCTTGATCGGATGGGACAAGTTGATGTCGAACAACTTGTAATGCGATGATTCATCAGTATCGTCCCAAAATCCCGCCGTAGACGCTTCGTACACCCCAGCTCCGAGAACCACAATGTCTGGCTCATGGCCAAATCTCTCAGCGAAAAACTCAAACATGCCTTCCAGGGCAGCCCAATCGGTGACATCCACTTTTAGAAAAGCAGCCGTTGCGTCCTCCGCAGTGGCCACTTCTTCAACCCACTGAGAAGCATCACGATGGATTCCAATGTCGGCGATGAGAATCTTGCAGCCTTGCTTATGTAAATATTTGGTAAGTTGATGGTTGATGCCTTGTTTTGAGTAGTTAGTCCCCAACTTCTCAATGTATATAGGGGGCGTCGTATCCTCACCAGAACCTCCACCAGTGACGATTACCCCTTTGGCTTGTAGAAAAGAAGATGCCATTTTGTTTTCTTTTTTTATTTGAGGGGTTTTCGGCTTCTCAATGATGCTTGGTGGGTTTGCTAAGACTATGAATATCTCTGTGACCGGCACTCTGACAGTACTTAGCCAAGTTGTCTCACAGGAGGGGAATGCTACAGGCACTTATTTTTTCGGCCGGCTGTTCAGAAGAGTAATGATACCAATATGGTTCCGATACCACCACCTTTGCGTTGTTGTGGTTCCGAGGGGATAGAACAGCAAACAACCTGCACACGCCTCTCTGCGAAAGAAACTTGCCCCGCTGCATTTAATTCAGTTTTGGAACGTTTAATCCTATATTTGCTCAAGTTACTGTGATATCGGGGCAGCGAGGGTCGCCTTTTAAAGCTTCTCACGGCGAGCTCGCTCGCGGTGCTCCTCATGACCCATCGCAGACTTTTATATTGCCAGCTCCAGGCTCCTTTAAGTGGGTGGCCAAATCGTCTCCGCGGAGCTCGCCTATTGTTCGACCATGTCCCATGTAGGCAAATCTATTCTTGGTGCGATATTTGAATACGTAGTCCTCGAATCGAGGCTCTCCAAGTGCGGCCATGAAGTGCCAGGTAGATCCGCACCATGGCCCGGTCACGGGCCCATCAACTCGGCCATTCTTGTACCTGTCAATACCTGGGTCAGTCTGATCATAACTTGATTGGGACGATGGTATCAGTTAGCACCACGACACTTACCAGCTTTTACAGTTCCCACTCCAAACAAAATTTTCCATGGCGGCATTTTTGTGTTCCATGAAATCTTCAGTCGCAGCTTGTGAAACTTCCATCGAGGCTCCGCTCTCTTTTTGTAGCTTCTCTAAACAAGAATAGGCATAATCAATCTCTGCTTCCAATCCTGCGATGAGAGATCCGTTGGCGATGGGGCTATTGGGGCCTCCAGTCACTACCAGTCAAGAGGTACATATTAGCATCACATTCTAAGCTTGGGTACGTTCGACCCATTTAAGAAACTTACTAAAATAATTAGGGAAGCCAGGAACGGCGACAGACATGTAGTGTACTGGGGTCTCTTGCCAGACATCCCTTAAATCATGCCCATTGCGTCCAATCACGGGAAAGGCAGGTCGAAAGGAACAGTCAAAGCCAGTCGCGCATACGATGGCATCAACCTGGTAAAATTGGCCGTCGGGAGTCCTGATTCCATCCTTTTCAATCTGCAATATCCCAGACTTGACCACAGTGGCATTGGGTTCGATGAGCGACTCAAGGAAACCGGTTCCCGGGGTGAACCTAGAAGGGGTGTAAGTGAACTGTCACGCACCAAAAGATCACCACTCCTTGCCTTCGACAACCAACAGGGAACCTGGGAGTCAAATAGTCGGCAAGATTTTCGTTATAGTTCAGCCGTTCGCGCATTAACTTTGTAAAGTTGCTGACGGCTTGCTTTTGTAGTTCGGACCCTTTGTAGTATAATGAAAACGACGAGCTGCCTGTGTTTTGAACCAATTTCCGATACTCCAAAAAGTAGTCCTTATCCTTGTTGAAGCGTTCAATCTGTTCTGCCGAGAATCGCGTTTCACGGCCCTGAGCCGCAAGGGATTCGCTGAACTCCGGTGTTATCCACGTAGGGGAGCGAATAAAACTGAATAGCTTTTTGCCAACTGTCAAGTATGTTACTTAAAGTCAAATACTGCATCCTTGCCCCAGAGTGATCGGAATGCCCGGGGTGGCCTCCTAACAAGCAAGCCTCTAGGTCCGAGAATATCTCGTACTTTGTACGGGATTCTAGTCTTCTTGAGCGATCCTCAAAGGCTTACGGATCCATGCCTGCACAGAGTCATCTTACCTTTACAGAGCTCAGGGATAATCTGGATAGCTGAAGATCCGGCACCAATCACGGCAATTGTCTTGTCTTTGAAGTCATAGCCCTCGGCCCACCTGGCAGAGTGGACAATAGGTCCTTGGAATGAATGCAGACCAGGAATATCAGGCCATTTCCAGTTGCTGTGATGGCTTGGTAAGCTAAAGAGGCCAATCAAAGCCAAGTATTGGCAAGGAATGGTGAGGAGGGAGTCAGACAGACTTGAGAATACCAGTAGCACTCAAATACACATCGCACTGATCCATGAACGTCGACCCATTTAACTCGTTTCGAACTTCAAGCTCCCACATCGATTTTTCTTCTGACCATTGCGCTCGCATAACTCGATGTGACAACTTAATGAGCTTCATGCAGTCCCACTTGACTGCGCATCCCTTGAAGTACGTATGTATTTCTTCAGCGCCCACGTAACTGAGGACCCCGTCTCATCACGGCGTCAGGAACATACTCTCACATGTTTCGCTTCGAAAGGCAAGAAAAGAGCATCAAATCGACTTACAATCTGGACCAGTTGGGGTTTCCTTCCCAGGAATACGTGTAGCCGTGAGCCGGAATATCGCACGCACAGCCAGGATACCGGTTTTCTAGCCAAGTTCCCCCAACGTCGTCATTTTTCTCGTAGATTACAAACTCGACGTCTTGTAAACGCTGCATATATTTATAAGCGGCGGCGATCCCAGAGATTCCTGCCCCAACACAGATGAGCCGCATCTTCCGTCGCCGGTGAATCTCCTGCTCGACAATTTGATATACATCGCCATTGCTTGTGGCAAGGTTACCCGGCTGCGTGCCGTTCACAGCCCCTATGTTAACCCACATTCTTGCTCAAAGGAAAGAGTTTCCTGAGACTTGGGATTTCTATGGACGCTTCACACGACGAACAAAAGGCGGATCGGCAATAAATATCTTTGAAAGCTTGTTGGTCAGAACACATGGTCAGAACACATCTTGGAAATCATCGGAATGTTGTTGGGTGCAACTCGGTTTGCGGGCTCGCGGGAATGGCCTCGAGCTCGGAATAATTCGCCCTGAATTCTTCCGAATCACAGTCAAACAGCGCTTTGTCAAGATCAGCTGCTTTGTTTCCGACATCACAACATCCATGGGCGAGCCGACGGATGATCACCTGTATCAGTATCTTGGACTACCATTTTGAAGGAGTCTAAGCCATTCTAAAGCTTCATTGATGCTGCAGTAGCCTTGATTAATGCCCTTCCATCTGAGAGGATCAGCTTTCCCCCTGGGCCCTGGACAACGAATCTGATCTCTTCATAGCTATCATTGTCGAACACCCCAAGACGCCAGATCTCCATGCGGGCCGCATCCCCTGGGCTCAAGGGTGATGCAAATTTGGCCTCAAACCTCCTCACGCTGGATGCCTGACTGTTTCCCAAGAGTCTCAGAAGTCCGTACAGTGCTGCATTATATGTCCAGAGCCCGTGTATGATCGCACCGTTAAACCCCATGGCTCGCCCCGGCCCCGGAATGGCGTGGAGCGGATTTGAATCACCATTGAGACTATATTTGATGAGCCTTACGGACATACAGGACTAGAACGCTGAACGGTGCAGACTCACCGATAAAATAACGCGGTTTCCGGGGTAGTAATCAAATCGTAGGTAACATCAGGTCGTCTCTCCGGATGCTTATAGTTCGGCGCTTTGGAGCCTAGACATGAAAGAAGTTGGTCAGACCTTTCACACTGCAATGGCAATAAAAAGCTAGTTAAAGCTTTGTACCTCGAGGGCCGCCCCATCCGCCTTGACCGAGGTAGAAGTTATTGTTTATAATCCTCACATATGCCTCGCCACTGTGAGTATCCACTAGTTCCGTCTCAGTTTGTAGAATAGTGCCCGACTTCCCCTTATCCTGGACATCTGCAAGCTTCATCTGAAGCTCGAAATCTCGGTTCAGTGAAGTCGCTGGGATGGGTTTGAGAAAAATCATGGTTCGTCCACCGTCGACCATTCTCTTCACATCGAGCTTTGGAATACCGGGGATTGCTATTCCGGTATTGAATTTCGTGAATTCTGCATAAAAGTCGACCAGGTCGTGGTTGGTTCCTTTCTGGGCTTCTGAAAATTTAGCAAGCACCTTGTTGATGAGACCATCTCATTCCGTACAGAGAACGATGGCGTATGAAGGCAGAACTTGGAAATTTGGATGCGATTCCTGGGGGAAGTTGTTCAGAGCTTGTAACCAGGCCGCACCATGGCTTTGGCGGGAAATTCTTACAAAGAGCAGGTGAATGTCATCTGCTTTGACTCCAACTGAGAGCGCGAACAGGAGTACATCTCTCTTAACCCATGATACCTTTTTGGAAGGATAGCGGAAGTTTCGCCACGGTTCAGACATGACGACACCGAGGTTTGCTGTTTTGAGTTGTGATGACTGGCTTCTTCAGCGTCCAAAAGTGCTAGCTAGTGGTCCAGAAGCGCCTGGCGATCGATTAAACATGCCGCTGGCATGGCAGCGCAATTAATCCTTTTCTATAAACATGAACTTTTGGGACATGACTGGAGCGGAATTTGCATTTATTCCGTGCGCATGAAGCTCCCTGCGGAACTGCAAGAGACCCCAACCCGTTCTTTCGGGCTCTGAGCTGATTTGAACCCCCGGATTTAGGCGTACCAGAGCATGGGCAAATATGAGATCTCACCTTCAAAGTTCGAATACAGTGAGTCTCATAATCTACTTTCCCTCGAAGGCAAGGCGCATTCGCTCAAATTAGATGCGCAGACATGCTGCCTGGGACGTTTTCCCTGTCCGGTCAACTCTAGGTTATCCTGCTCATGAATCAATAAAAAGCCTATTGGTCGTACGGGTTGCTTCATTGTAACAGGTGGACGCAGTTGAGGTGGGTCGCCGCGAGTCTTTGCTTGACTTGGCAGGGTATTCACTGTTCCTGTGATTATTAACGGGGGACATATGAATTGCAACAGTCAGGACGAGTATCGGATTATATATATATATGATATATCTACCTGAAGGCGTTAGCGCTAGAACTCCTAATAAGCACTAAACTTCGAAGTGTAGAGGTCTTCGAAGCGATATACCCTTTTACAATGCTCGGCGCACCCAGAATCACATTTCTGCCGCTTCGTCTTCCAACTCCTTCTTGCTTTCTCGATTATACGGCATCCTCGAGTACACGACTTTTCATCTTCACGACCCAAACCAATTGTCACCATTATTCTCTTTAGGTGTCTCCTGCCAAGTCTGCCCAAGAAAGGTCTGCTAACCAGCCTGCGACGCTTTGCCTGTTGCTGCAGCTTGAAAGTGGCGTGAGGTTTCACGGTGGAGTGAGAAACAGACATTGCCCTCATCCCCACGCCCCTCGTTATTATATACAATATGCCTGGACACTTGCGGCCGTTAGTAAGTCGCTTTCGGCACCCGCTTACGCACGCACGCTTTGCCCTAGGCCTTGGAGCTCATGACTTTATCTGAAACGTGATGACTGGGCAATCTGGTAGGACAATGCCACTCATTCTCGTTTATATAAGAGGCACAGCATTTGGCCGTGTTCATTTGGAACTCGCCTATAAGCGACAGCTTGTTCAAACTAAGAAATTCAGGGAATCCGATACAGAAAATAAGTAATGCGAAGCTGTTCAACCTTCATACTTCCATTTCCTCGTAGCTTGCTCGAAACTTGAATGTTAATTTTCGGTATCACTAGTTAGCATCCTCCATAATAAATCTCATAGTCATCAATATCAGCCGCCTACCTACAATCGATACCAATCCGACCACATCTAACCCTACACCCTTTACAACAATAATCACAGGCCCATGGCTCAGAAATGGGACGCAATCGTCATCGGCTCTGGAATTGGCGGGATGACTGCAGCAACTCTGTTAGCCAAAGTCGGAGGAATGAAAGTGTTGGTGCTTGAGAAGCATTCGGAACGCGGAGGCCTGACGCATGTATTTCGACGTGATGGCGCCAGTTGGGATGTTGGAGTCCACTACATAGGTGAAATACAACATGGCTCAGTCATCCGAGCACTGTTTGATTTCATGTCAGGTCATGCTCTCGAGTGGAACCCTATGCCTGACGACTTCGAGCGATTCATCTATCCGGGGCTGGACTTTGCCGAACCATCTGACGAACGCCGCTACAGAGAACGACTGATTGAACGCTTCCCTGAGGAAGCGAGCGCTATTCGCCGGTATTTTGTTGACATCAAGAAGGCGGCTAATTGGCATGTTCGTGAGACCATGCAATCCTTAGTGCCCTGGCCTCTTGACGTCTTACTGAAGCAGTGGCGCCGCCTAGGCTTGAAAATGGCTACGCAGACTACTGGCGAGTATCTCAGCAACCATTTCAAGTCTACAGAGCTCAAGGCTCTCCTCGCCTCCCAATGGGCAGATTATGGCTTGCCGCCGAGCGAGAGCACCTTTGCTTTGCATGCATTGGTCATCCAGAGCTTTCTGCAAGGAGCATGGTTCCCACAAGGCGGCGCCAGCCGTATCGCGCGAACCTTTGAAGTCGGCATCGAAGCAAACGGTGGCAAAGTCAAGGTGTGCCAAAATGTGACAAACATCCTGACGGAAGGTGTTCGAGCTGTGGGTGTCAAAGCTCTTGTCGAAGGCGGAGCTGAGCCTATGGAGGTCGTATATCTTGCACCTGTTGTCATTTCGGACGCAGGTGCAGATGTGACATACAACCGCCTTTTGCCCGATGACGACATTATCGGCCAACAAACAAGACAGATACGAGAACATGTCGATGCTCTCAGGGGTGGACTCTCTGGAGTGGTCCTCTATCTTCGACTTAGTGAGCCTGTCAGCACTCTCGGGATCAATGGCGAGAACCACTGGATCAACAAAGCCTTCGAGCATGACAACATTGAAGAACAGACGGAAGCCGTTCTCGCAGGCAAGCCCCAATATGCATTCATGTCCTTCCCATCGGCCAAGTCAGGGGATGGCCGATTCCATACTGCAGAAGTGCTTGCCCTCGTTAAGGCCGACGCTTTCTCGGCCTGGTACGGATCGGTCCGAGGCGCACGTGGAAAGGAATACATCGAGCTCAAGAAACGTATCGCTCAAGGTCTTTTAGACCTAGCCGAGACAGCCGCGCCTGGTATTAAGGCACTTGTGCAATTTTCTGAGGTGTCAACGCCTCTTTCGATGGAGGATTTCACTTCTCATCCCGGAGGGACCATTTACGGACTGAAGGGCTCACCAAAGAGGTACGCCTCCTCAGTGCTGTGCAAGGCATCACCCATCCACGGACTTCACCTCAGCGGAAGCGATGCATCGAGCCTTGGTGTGGCCGGTGCGATGATGGGTGGCGTGGTGGCGGCTAGTCGAGTGCTCGGTCCCTTTGGCTTCTTGCGAATTATGTGGGCGCTAAATCATGAGAAACCAAAAGTCAAGTCCCCGACGGCCTCAGCTCTGCGCTCATCAGACAAGAAACACACTGTCTGTATCAACAAAACTCCACTGACACCGTTCATATGGCAACTTGAGTTCGAACTGGATGAGCCAGTTTGTTTCATGCCCGGTCAGTACGCTCAGTTAAAGGTTGCGCCGTTCGAATGGCGGAACTACTCTATCGCCAGGGCTGAGAATAAACACTTCATGTTGCTTGTCAGCACTCGCACAGGTGGTGACGGCTCAATCTTTACCAAAACAGTCGAGCCAGGTACGGAAACTGAGGTCGAGCTACCATTCGGCGCCTTTCAGCTAAAACGCAATTCTCATCGTCTGATATTTGTAGCAACTGGGACCGGGGTTGCGCCATTCCTGCCAATGTTTGCGGAGTTAGCAGCTTCAGGCGAATTAATGTCGGCCGAGCTCCTTTTCGGTTGCCGTCACAAGGACGAAGATATCACTCACTACTTGGCTCCTCTGCCACGGACAACGGTTTGTGTCGATGAAGATCCATCGGCGGAGGGAGTATTTCATGGACGAGTAACACAGATCCTCCAGGACTTCAAGTTTGAACCAGAGACGACTGACTTCTACCTCTGCGGTGCCCCGGCTATGGTGGATGACTGCCGGACAATACTTGCACATGCTGGCGCGACACACATTTTCACTGAACCGTTTTGAGGGATTTGAGAGGCAGCGTACACTCCAGCTAACGATCAGCAAGGCTTGGCGGATTTACATCCGGGATCGAGCGACAATGGTGGGCTTTCGGTACCGGGCGAAGCAACCACTATTGTTGGACAGGGAGCAATTGGCTTCCCGAGGGATTCTCAATTCGCGATATAGTCATTGATGGAGTAAATATCACGTATCCGCAGATAGTACCACGTATGTAACCATACACATCTCAGCGCAAGTGGTCGCAAACAGTAATTACTTCATCATACCTACCCATATCGGGCAAACAGCATCTCCACGAGTTCCAAGGTCCTGTAGAGATCCATGATAGACAGAACCCATGCTTCGGTATCACCCGATGTGTTCCAGTAACATATGATCATGATGGCAAAGTAGGAGAGTGGAGCCTGGTTGCGAACATTCCAAGTTAGAGAAGCTGGCTTTCGTTTTCGACGCCTGACCTGAGAGCCCTTGCGAGGCTCTTGAACGTGGAGAAATATGTTGGGATTCTAATCATTCCAAGTAGGCGTCGTGGAAGCAGCTACCAAGTAGCTAGTCGACAACTCTTCGGTTTGTGATGAGCTACGTTTAAAGAAGAAGTCTAAGTAAAAGATGCGAAGGACTGGGAGTACTATGTACGAGTATGCCACGAGTACTCTATACAATAGTACTGGGAAGAAGAGTACAGGGAGATTTCCCTCTCAGCCTCAGTCGCACCTCCAGAACCAAACTAACTTACGAGAGCCTTGGTCCTACTCCTGTTTCTGTTCCTGATTCTGCTTCTATGTTCGGAAAAGGGTTTCTTGTCTTGAAGATGTAACTAGGTCGCTACCTAGGTACAATATTTTGAAGCTTCTCTCTCCTTTGTCGCTCACTCTCACTCTCAATCCCACTCACTCGGGCTACATACAGACTCGGCTTTTGATCAAGGTGCCTTGCTAACCACTCCCTTCCCATCCCATATTTGCTTTTCCTCTTCCCCTTCGCCAGTGCTATGCAATGTCGATGCCCAACGAACAGCAGAGCAAGAGTAAAAGCAAAAGCCAGGCCGCATGATTCGCTAGCAGTGCTAGATGACTGGTTGGCTGACTACATCACCAGTAATAATTGACACTCACTGTCATCATTCACTTTGGAAACACATGACATGAAAATGACATGGAACTTTTCCACCTTTTAGAACACGATGACATCTTAACCCATCAGAAGGAGGAACGTGCAATCAGATCACCAAATTTCTCCTCAGATTCCTTCCTCCATGTTCAATCAGTGTTCAGGTCACAAATATCATCTGATCAATCATTTCAGCAGATGGCCGGCCTCACTCTTCACAATCTCCGCGACATTCTCAGGCACGTCCTTCTCTCCCATGGCCTGTTTGAGTTCGCTCTTATACGCAGGCAGCCGGTCAAACCCAGCATCCAGCTTCTCGAGCGCCAACAGCGCCCTAGTCGCAAGGAGGAACTTCTTCCTTCGGATGTAGAGCTCAAACGCGACAGCCTGGGCCTCGACGAGTTGCGGGCTAGATTCCAGGAGCGGAGTGAGGAACTTGAGGGCATCCTTCAGTGGGTCTTTGGTCTCAACCAGCGTCTTGCCGAAGGGGTCTGAGTCTTCTTTCTTGTTGTCCACGTCTTCGCTCTTTGGAAGTGGTTTTGAGGCTTTCAGGGCTGCCTTCTTCTCAGCTTCTGCCTTTTCCATCTTTTCTTGCTCGCGTTTGGCCTTCTTCAGTGCCTTTTTGCGGTCGGCGGCACTCACTTCGGCGGTTTTGCCAGCCCCGTTCACCGTGTCCATGATGGGACCGTGCACGAGATCCGGGTTGTCGAATAGGAGAATATAGGCTTTGACAGCCGCGATCGCCGCATTCGAGAAAAATGGATGGTCGCGAAGATGATCTTCCCAGCGGAGCATGTCGATGTATGCTCTGATCATGCCCTTCCTAAGAGAGAAGTTATGGAAGTCGAATTGATCGTCCTGCCAGATATCGAACACAGCAAGGATCTGATGGAAGCGCTTCAGTGCTAGGCCAAGTTTCCGCTGGCGGAGATAAGACTTCCCATCTTCTGTCAAGTACCACACACACTGCATATCGACGAGATCACCAAGAGGTCCACCAGTCTTGTTCTGGGTGAATTTACTGGCGGTATCAAGAGCCTTCTCGTTCTGATCTGCCCGTAGCTGGTACTTCGCACATTTGGTGTTGATGGCTCGATCCTTTTCATCCAGAGCACGAGCCTGGTCCATGACTTCCGCAGCCTTCTCCAAGTCACCGTTGTGCTTGTACGATCTTGCCTTAACGGAATGATAATCGACGGATTTGGGATCCAGTTGGATGAGCTTGTCGGCACATTCCAAAGCCTTGTCCAAGTCTCGACTCAATTTGTAGTTGTAGTGCTGAGCCAGGAAGTAAAGCACGGAGGACTCAAACCGAGAATCGTCCTTACCATCACCATTCTCCTTGGCACCATTAGTCTGCGAGCTTACTTTGCCAGCGGCATATCCCTCGACAAGGTCTTGGATAGCATCTCGTTTTGACTGATCGGTGTAAAGATGCTTTATATTTGCGAATGTAGAAGGAACTCCCTTTCGTAGGAACTTTTGTAGGTAAGAATCGGCGGCTTGTTTGAATTCATCTCCAGACAGGATGTCTAGTGTTCGCCGTCTAGGAAGATCAGCTTTGGGGTATTTTTCTCCCAGTTCGTCATAAGCCTTCTTGATATCCTCGACTGAACCATCTTTCAGACCCTTCGCAGCGATATATCCGTCATAATATGCAGAGTTGTCGGGATTTCGGTCCAGGAGGGCGGCATAAGCAGCTTCAGCCTCGGTATTGCGATTCAAGCGGGCGAGATAATCAGCTCTCATTTCCATGACACCCATGACATCCGGGCTCTTCTTGCCCACAGCCTCCAAATGATCAAGAGCCTTTTCGACCTCGCCGGACTCAGCAATGATGTAGTTCTTGTACAAAACTGCCTCCCAGTGCTCGATGTCAGACCTGGTAGGTTTCGTCTTGAGCGTCTCCTCGAATGTCGTCAGGACATTCTCCGCATCATCGTAATTTCCAGCCAAATGGTGAGCGATAGCCAGAGCAGTCCAATTCTGACGGAAGCCAGGCTTCTGCTGCAGCATGTTTCTCCGGCTCTGGATGTAGCCTTCGAAGTCTCTCATTTGTATCTGTAGGTGGGCGAGGTCTCGTTGTATGGGTGCAGACTCTGGTTCTAACCGCAGGGCAAACTTGTACGCTTTTATGGCTTCCTCGAAATTCTTCTCCGCACGGTACAGGAGGCCGTAGACATGCCAGCACACGTGCGACTTCATATTGTTGTTCAGGGCAATCTTGGCCAGTGCGAATGCTTCTTCCGTGTGACCCTGCTGGCCAATGATGAGGGCCTTCATAGCCTGAGTGTCGGCATGGTTGGGGTTTTTGCGCAGAATTTGCTCCGCGGCTTTGAGGCCTGGGGTACAGAGGGAGAGTGGTCAGCTGCAGTCGCGCGAGGTTTTAATCCACCTGGGTGACCACATACCTTTCTTGTATTGTTTGTTCTCGAAATGGCGCACGACTTGCCTAAACAAGGCACTGTCTTTATTGCTCAATTGCGGTTGCGGTTGCGCCATATTGGGCAGATGGATAGGAATGCTCTGTTGAGTCGATCTGAGGATGTGGAAAACTGCGCGGACGTTTCACAGTCGTATTGGTGGTTATGGGGGGGGGCAAGGCCAAGGGCTAAAACATGTTCATACGGAATAAAAATATGATACAGAATGACAAACGAATAGCGAGATGCCGCTCCGCGAGGAAGATGTGTCCTGTCGTGTGCAATTGGAATAAAAGGCTGCCGGAAAATGGGAGATGGAGAGACAACGACGAACTGCGTCTGCATTTGGGACCATGGCTTAGGTAATTAATTAATTTTGGAGAGCCTCGTCATTCTTGGCGCCCGTGCGTGACTTCCATTTCCACTTCCACCATTGCGCGGACGGCGTCTTCCTCAGCTACATTCTCTTGCTATTTTCAACCATTACTATCTGGGTAGACGCTGATTCCATAGGTGCATGGTGCTCAGTGGCCCTCTACTCAAGAACCCGGAGTATAAAAATGGTAGTCAAAAGCGATATGATTCTCGACTGCGGCCTCCGAGACTGGGGATATTGGTTTGTGCCATGTTTCGCTTCAGTTTGCTTTTACGTTGCTTCTCCCCAGCATGGACATCTCCATCCCGTGGAAAGGACATTCAGGCACTTGAGTGCTGCGATGTCTGGATTCATGTTTCCATCTACCACCCCCAATCCAGGAGACGCCAGTCCTCATCTAGATCCGAGCTAGTTCAACCGTCAACAAGCTCAACGGCGCGCTCACACCTTCTCTGCGTAGTAAACAGCCGCACTCTTCGGCACCTCTCCAGCAGACTCATCATGGGAGACACTGACAGCACGCTCTTTCGTCTTCTCGGGTTCCATGACAGCAGCGTCTTCGCCATCAAAGATAAGTGCCATCTGCTCCAAGCTATGGCCCCTCGTCTCAGGGTAGAAAAGGTAGGCGGTGATGCAGAAAATGATCAGCACCACGACAAAGACAATGTAGTATTTCCATCCAATAGCTTCGAGCGCGATGGGGTTGACGAACGTGTTGAAGAAGATGGCGGAAATCGCCGTTACCCAGGTCACGGTAATGCCCTTAGTTCTCAGGGTGTAAGGCCATATCTCACAGGGATAGGCGACAAGGAGGGGTGTCAGGGCGATATCATAGCCGGCGAAGAAGCAGAACAGGAAGGGGACCACCGCAATACCAGTGGCGGCGTGACCGGACTGGGCGAATGACCCAGAGAGACCAGTCACGATGATGTAACTGATCAACATGGTACCTGCAGACGTGAGGAAGAGGACGCGACGGCCAAGTCTATCCACGCTGAATGCTGCACCAACGGCAAAGATGAGATTCCAAATTTGAAGGCCTGTGTGACACACAACGGTTAGTGAATACACCCGTGTTTGAGAGATCGCGGGTGCTTACCAAGATTAATGAGTAGCTGGTCGGTAGCGCCTGTGATGCCAACGGTGGTCAAAACAAGTGAAAGAT
>Ga0105239_10000772_pt1 | contig 45329 bp, 46 predicted proteins | sample KBSC44metaG_FD_92761 | JGI IMG/M metagenome (GOLD analysis project Ga0105239, IMG submission 92761) | Corn rhizosphere microbial communities from Kellogg Biological Station, Michigan, USA - KBS C4-4 metaG | ecosystem: Host-associated > Plants > Roots > Rhizosphere > Soil | place: Michigan, USA...
GATCTGATCGCTGTTTCATCGCTTCCGAGGGCACCAATTTTTACATCTAAGTCGAGCCCTTGCATTAGTCTCGCCTCGATGTCGGAGGGAACAATAAACTGTGGCACAAGCTCTCAGGCCAAGGCCAAGGCCAGCCGTCGCTGCTACTCAGAACATGATGGTAAACCTTGTCAGCCTCACTTAGAGGAATTGAAAATGATGAGCAAGCAATCCTCTTGCCAGCGGACAGACTTAATTTCCACAATGCCCTGCAGTATGAAACTCCACAATATCAGTATCGATGCCAACCTTCCATTTTCTTCACCTGATCGATACCGTACGACGAACTCCTACTCCGCTCGTTGTCCCATGGATTGCCAGTTTTGTCGGCTCATGTGGGGTCAGGAAGTGAGCAATCTTGGTCACATACCACGTCTGCAATCTCCAATTTTGTCTTCTGTGAAAGGGACCCAGCCTGGTTTAAAATCTCAAGGATATGATGGCACTTGTGATGCCGACAAAATCGATCCTTCTTCTGACTATAATTATCCTTCGAATGAACCTACTCCCCGGTCTTCAACTATTCAGCTATGTGGTACACATGCACTTCCAGACGAGGGTGTCACATCAGCCAGATCTTCGCTTGACTGGGCCTCACTCGAGCAGAGAGCAAGACTTGGTGAAGCCAAAGACAAAGAACATAACCACTTCTTGAACCCCTTCAATGATTCCAGCGACCATCAATCAAGAAAAAGCTCGTCCACTTCGGGACACACTGGATATATCCGTCCAAACGCCTTTCCAGGGCATCGTGACACCTTTGCAAGGATATTGCATGCTCAGGTGTTTCATAACTATGACGACCATAGCAGTTCTGGATCGATCTCTACCAGCGCAACTCACACTCGCCGGTCAAGTGCATATGCCATGATTCCTTACACTGTCCTCCAACTCACTTTACGATATCTTGCGTTTGCCGACTATAAGTTTCTTCGCCTGGTTTGTCGACAATGGTGTCAAGATCTACCTCCCCCGCGATTTTCGGCCTTTTATCGCCTTCCACATGAGCTTGTGCAGCAAATCTTAGGGTACCTCTCACCTTGTGACTTCGACTCTTCACGTCATACCTGTGCGTCATGGTACTTTGCAAGTCAGGATCGAAAGCTTCAAGGGCAGATGCTGACACTTGCTTGTTGCAATTCTGCCTTCCAGCAGGACCTACGTCTCCATCGCTCACCGGATGGCGGAATACTCCCCTCGTTCGATGAACTTAATAATATATCTCTTGGACATGCTGTCGATCTCTCTAACCTCAGCCAGGAATGGATCTGTGGTAAAAGATTGGCTACTGAAAGCAGACTCTCCCCTGATTGGCATGGACGAAGTACATCACAATCGAACGCTTCAAGCAGAGTATCTCTCATGGAAGAGATAGATTTTTCTACTATCCTAGATGTAGGTGGCGATGAGGCTACCCGATCCAATTTCACGGTTTCTGCTTGCAGAAAGTTTGTTCTGGTCACTTCTCGCGGAGATATTTCAATTTTTAGTCTCTTCAACCAAGACGATGCACTAAAACCGGTTGTGAAATTGACTGCAGGCGACGAAGTGTTGAAAGTCAGTATGGATACAAGTTCCGGGAGGTATGCAGTGGCAGCTCTGCTTGCTGGCCGTAAAGGCATGCTCTGGGAACTGCTCGATGACATGACACAAACTCGCTATCGCACAAACTCTGGTGAGCCAATCAGTCTAGGAATGCAAGCAGACGTCCAAAGCTCGGCTTTAGCCCCAGTGTCGAGAGACATTTCTCTGAATCTGTCCATGCGAACCGCCGAATCCCACTCGGCTAACGTCTTACAACTTGCTTTGGGTATCAGTGATGACCCATCACCACCGACCGCGCCAGCTCCATCATCTGATTTCAATGAATATTTGGGCCAAAGAAGTACGCAAGGTGGCGATACTGTAGTAGAGAACCAAAATGAGCCCGCCAGGAACAGTGTCCCCATCGAGACCAATGCCACTGCGTTATATACCAATCTCGGCAGCCCAGATGATGAGCCAAGAAGTGTATCTGTCTGTCCTAACCGCAAATGTCTTGCTTTTAGATGTCGCATGGGCATAGAGCTTCATTGGGTGGACGCTCTGACAGGAGGTGATTTAAGTCGATGGTTTCCCTTGGCTGCACCAAGCGAATTTCTGTTTTTCCTTCCGGCAAGAGAAAACGTAGATCCACGGAAGAAATTAAGGCTCATCTCAAGTGCAGCAGGTCCTGGAGCAGCACCACTAACCAGGAGTGACACTACTCATACCAAGTGGAGATACTGGCAAACATCAGCGTTGCAAGGACGGCGCCAAAGCATGACAAGGCTGTTCTTTGGAAATCTTCCACTTCCAACAGCTACTATTTCGACCGGTCAGTGGTCAAATTCCTTGATGCCGATCGGGAGACAGAGTGATGATGTTCAAGGTGTTCTACGCACGGTCGACTGTGATCATTATCGTGCAGTTCCTCTCAGCGATGGCACACATCTTCTCTTCACAGATCCTCTGACTGGGCTTCTCTGTTTAGGGGCTGACGCCCCACTTGGCGGCCCGACAAAGCTGGCGCGTAAAGTGGTTTTCACACCCCCGCCTGGCAACGGCGAGGACCGCGAACAATCTCATCCTCGCAGATACACAGCTGGGAAAGAACTTCGCTGGGGTGTTCGTGTTGTTGCAGCACATCAAGACGGGACTATCATCCTTTACAACGTTCCACGTGATTTATTTGAGCACATTCAGGATTCTCGAAGATCTTCCAGCGCTTTAGCTGAGAATCAAGGCATTATCGGACAGAGCGACCTGCTGGTGGATTCTCTCGTGGACAGCCAAGCTCACAACCCAGAGCCGTCCAGTAATGCTCAGACTTCGCCGACAAGGTCGGTCCAGATTATGGGCGCTGAGCTGATGCGGGTTGAAGATAATATTATTGATGACCTAGCTGTCGATGCCAGCTTTGGAGGCTTCTCACTATGGATTTTCTGTAGAAGAGGGGTTGCAAGACTGTACAACATCTATCACCCACAGACTCATCAGGTCAAATTTCGGTATGTTGGTGAGAACGGGCTTCTCTATGAACGCACAGGAGTGGATACGAATAGAGAGCGGGCCAGAGAAAATGGTCTAAAAGGCAAAGGAAAAGCCGGTGACAGCGGTCGTAGGAAAGCCCTTCACGTCACCTGGACGTGAAATGGAAGTACCTTATGATTATTCGAACCATTTGGAGTTGAAACACCCTGGTCGTGGCTAGCGGATGACGGAAATGAGAATGGTCTGTGGGTATGATCTTCTCGGACCAGTTGTATCCACTATCAATAGCAAATTGTTCGACTCGACCTCAAGTACTATCGCGTAGAAGGCAGCTATGTACAATTCCTACAGGCACGGCACTATCAAATCCTAGATCATTCCATGAGTATCCGTGAGTTAGGTAAATCCCGCCAATGAGCAAATTTTTATTCAATGTATAGACAGCTGCCTACGAATTGGCTCATCCACAGTCTGAAGTCCGTTGGTCTGGTACAGCGACTCAACACACCATCCGCAACATTCCCCAACTAGCACCTAAATCACCTCACTCCTCAGCGTCCAAAGCCCTAAGAATCAACTTCCCTAACCTCTCCACGCCCTCCTTCGTAGTAGTCAAGCTCGTCATGAAATATATAATGTCACCGAGAACACGCGAATGAATCGCAGAACTATCACCATCAAGCGACGTCAGTAACCGTGCCTGTAAGTCTGTGGTGGCAGTGGACGTATACCCGCCGGCCGCGCCTGGCCGCGAAGCCATCTTCAGCACAAGTACAGTACCGAGTGCGAAACAGCCTGCCAGACGTGGGTGGTGTGAGAGAGCATGCAGGAGGGACGGTGGGAAGAAGGAGTATACGTTTGCGGAAGGTGAAGACTCCACATTCGCAAGATGTGCGGCCGCTTCACCGTCGCTGCTGTCGCCCGCTCTCCACGCAGCCTTGAAACCGTCCCACGCACCCTCCGCACCATCGAGCTTACGGAACGTATCGAGCGCACTGTTTGCGACGCTGCATCCTACCGCGTGGGCTGTGTAGCTATGTCCGTGGAGCAGGGCGTCTGTCTTGGACGAGGACAGGAACGCCTGGAAGATGGATTCGCTTGCGCTTGTTATTGCCAACGGCAAGAGGCCGGCGGTTAACAGTTTTGCGTGCACGGTGATGTCTGGTGCGACGGTGGCTGGGATTTGCGGTTGCGGTTGTGGTGTTTGGGACTGGGGTGGAGCGGGTTGGGGATCGGATGGCGAGGCCCAAAATGACGAGGAACTCGCGCGCCCGAGTCGGTACAGGCCAGTGAAGACTTCGTCGGCGATGATGGGGATACCGGACCAAGAGGACTCCGCGGCACTGGGATTCTGCTCGCATGATGCTCCTATCAATTCGGGATTCGTCCTGATGGTTGTGATCAACGTGCGCTGGAATAGTGGATCGACGAATATCATTCCCCCCGCGCCCATGAGAAGCGGCTCCAGAATCAAGGCCCCAAACCTTCGGCCTTCCTCTTTCACGAGGCGTGTAAGTGTCTTCTTGATATACACATCATAGCGCGCTGCGTCTTCGCGTCGAGACTCGAAATCAAACACGGAGTCCAGAGATGTGAAGATCTGCGGGTTGGCACACATGTCCGCCCCGACCGAGGCAACGTCGGCTGGGATCGACAATTCCCACTGCCCATCCTTCATCAGTAACGAGGGGGGCTCGAACCAGTGGCCCCACGGTTTATACCAATCCACTTTCTCATTAAATACACTAGGTTCCGAACAGTTCATCACGCCAATCGTGTCACCATGGTAGCTGCCCTGTAGACCTAGGATATCGACTCCATTGGACTTCGTCCAGCCATACCGCTGACATGATACTCGCAGCGCCATTTTCACCGCCACTTCCATTCCCGTGCTGCCATTGTCTGTGAAGAAAACTCGGCTAAGGCGTGGGTTTTGCAGCGTGTTGAGCAAATTGTATGAGATGTCGAGCGCGGGCTCGTGGATGGCGTTCGCGAACATTACGTGTCCGTAGCGTCCTGCGGCGTGGGCGGCGGTCAATGCCAGATCGGGGTTGCCGTGCCCGAGGCCTTGTGTCCACCAGGAGGCAGATGCATCGAAAAGGGGTACGAGCAGCGGTTGGGCTGGTGGTACAGCTGCTAGTGGTGTGAGGCCAGTGGGAGTTTGTTGGCCTGTTGGCAATGTCAATGCCGGGTCTGTCTCAGCGTTGTATGCTTGGAAGTGGTCCCCGTAGGCCGAGTCGATAGCAATGATGTTCTGTGGTATGCCATGTTGGCGGAAGGGATGCCATACCACTGCCTCCGCTTGAGAGGGCAACGAGGTCAACTTCGATACACGGGAGAAATGCTTTTGTTGGAGGAGATCCACAATATTCGTGATCGCTGGTGAAGTTGAGCATTCCTCGTAGTATTCTGAAAGCGCAAGTTCATCGTCTTTGGAGTCCCCCTGCCTTGGTGGGGGCGGTGGAATAGCATGTGTTGAGATGCCGTGGTTTGAGAAATGTTCCTGGAGGTACCCATGATTCCCCCATTTCGGGTCGTTAAAAAGAATCACCGAGTCTACATCATAACCTCTGAGGTGTAATGATTCAAATGCTGAGATAGTGGTGCCAATTCCTCCGAGCTTGCTGTCTCCAACCAATAAGGCTGGAAGTCGCAATGGCCTGTAAACATCTGCTTGGATAGACCCGGACGGACCGGGTGAGAGCACACCACCAGCCGTCTCGAGAATCGCATACCTTCCACCAGATTGGCTGTGCTTGCTCAACAGCTTGTTGATCTGTGCAAGGATGGTGTCGTCGGACCTCGGTATCTGTAGAACATAAGCACCAAGACTCGGGGAATTCTTGAGATCATGATCCATACCGTGTTGTTGCCGTCGAGCTCGGCAGCGAGATGCGGACTCAATGGTTGTGAGAATTGAGATATGCATTTGGACACAATGCCTGGCACGAAGCGCCGGATATGTCTAAAGTTTCTTGAGCCTTTGGTGAAGCTGGGAGCTCAGGGGGCACCTACCCATCGTCGGCATCGGACTGGGGGCCTGTAGAAACTGGCTTCAGATATAAAAGTGCATTTTGCTGCGCTCGCCGCTGCAACGCCTTACACAGCAGCGACGAGATGATCGTTTTACCGACATCGGTGTTGGCTCCATAGACCTGCCATACCTTAAGGTCCCTCCAAAGCATCACGAAAAGAATCGATGACAGCTCAGAAGAAGGGAGGTGTTGGAAAAAGGAACCGAGAATAAGCGAGCAGGATGGTTTGGGGTTATTAGGATTGATTCGAGCTAGTCAAGACTCAACGCCAAAATCCACCGCGCCCTGTTCGGAGCAGTGGTCCAAGTTGTTGGGCTTCGGGCGTGCACACGTGACTTAGTCGTTGCTAGTGTCCCACTCAGAGCAATGATGTGCCTGCCAAGACCGTCGGAACTCGGAAAATCTCGAGCTTCCGATTGGCGGGTCGGTCACTACCATCCATCACCGAATCTCATCGTATCCAGCTACCCCCTTCAGCATTTTCTTCTTTTTCGACCCATTGCTCTGGTCTTGCCTCGGTTCTGGGGTGGCTGAACAATAGCTTCAGTCAATCTCCGTTGACTGAGTTGAACTTCACTGTTTTGTTTAAAAACCAATCTTCCAACTCCCAGTGTATCGCCACGCTCACGCCTGGCCTGGATATTCTCACTCCATCGACGTGCCCGACTTTTGCCTGGGGTAGGTTTGGAGCTAGAACCCCACAGACCCCCCCCCTAATATGGCTTCCTCCCCTCTTGAGCAGCGTCTCTCAAGACTGTTGGAAAAGCGTAAGGCCCAGTCTCGACTACGGACGCTCAAGTCGAGCCCGCCTGGCTCGGTCGATTTCTCATCAAATGACTTCCTCTCATTATCCACCAACACCGAATACCGCAACGACTACCTGTCACTACTGAGTAAAGAACTTGGGTCGTTGGGCTCGACCGGTTCGAGGCTTCTCGATGGCAACTCGGGCTATGCAGAATCTCTCGAAAAGGAGATTGCCGCTTTCCATGGTGCAGAGAACGGACTGCTCACCAATTCGGGATTCGATGCCAACGTCAGCATCTTCGGGTTTCTCCCGAGTGCGGAAGACGTAGTTCTCTACGACGAACTCATCCATGCAAGTGTCCATGATGGTATGAAGCAAAGCAAATGCAAGATCCAAGTGCCGTTCCGACACAACGACGTCTCACACATGGCCGAAATTCTGAGAGAGGTGTCCCTCAACTCCCGGGCATCCGTCTTTCTCGCTGTCGAATCAGTCTACAGTATGGACGGAGATGTTGCACCACTCACTGAAATCGTCAATTTGATAGATGAAATCTGTCCACATAAGAATGTCTATCTCGTTGTCGACGAGGCACACGCAACTGGATGTTATGGTCCAAATGGCTCGGGTCGAGTTTGTGAACTTGGACTCGAGAATCGGGTTCCCATTCGACTTCACACCTTCGGCAAGGCTCTGGGTGCTAGTGGTGGTAAGTGACAGGCAATGCATGAAGCAATGAGTTGTCACAACTAATGTGCGATCAGCTATCATTCTCTGCTCCGATGTGATCCGCTCATATCTAATCAATTATGCCCGGCCCTTGATCTACACAACATTCATGTCATATCCCAGTCTTGTCGGGATCAAAAATGCTTATACTTGGCTTCAAACGGGTAAAACGAACATGGTGAGCATCCTGTGAACAGTCCTTCTGGCCACGATTGCCGATTTGCTAAGATGACAATAGCTCGCGGCAAACCTCTGTCTTTTGATTGATCATCTCTTTACCCGGCTACAGTCTTTATCGGAGCTGCTGAAGACGGTACGGATTTCTCCAACAGTTCCACTTATGACGCTCCCAGAAATATGTCCATCCTCGCCTATTTTCGCCCTGCTGACTCGCAAACCCCGTACGCTCGCTGCTCACTGTCAGTCTGCTGGATTCATTGCCCGACCCGTTGTGGCTCCAACTGTTCCCAGCGGTACCGAACGGGTGAGGGTATGCTTGCACGCCGGCAATACAATTGATCAAATCGATAAATTTGTCGAGTGTCTCAGAATATGGATTATCAGTGAAAGGGCAACGCAGCACCAGCAGTCGATCTCGGAGCAAGAACAACTCCAGATTGGAAAGCCAGTAATCCCCAAGCTTTAAGCCAACAGTGATGAGCATTGAGTCTTCACGGTGGAACATCTGATGGTCAGAGATCGACTATTGCGAGGAGGGAGGCTTAGCCACGTTGTTGGATGGTTAGACTTAACTTTGGATCGCTTGGCGCATCGTTATGTGGCACAAATTCTCTATGAGTGCCAGTCTTGGCATGCTGAATGACAAGCATAGATGGAAACAGGCGGTGGAACAGGCATTGAATCAAAAGCCAGGGGCGTTCGATATGCTCTACCATCCCTATTGGGTGGTAGACGTATTACTGGGAGTCCCGGCTGCGGGCTCCCCAAAAGTATTCTGACAACCAAATCATAAACATAGTATTGTCATCTGCCATGATGCACTCTGTCGCGCAGTATCACACTGTCTTCTTAGTGTAGTCTGCAGGAGTTATGGACATCAGCGTTTGCAGATTTTGTCCTGGAGGAATATCCCCCGGGTTCCTGGTCAGATACTGTGGATTGGCCCTGCCTGCGGCTTAATAATCTGGCGTGAGTCTTTTGCATAAAAAGAACTGTGCCAATCATTGTCTTGTTTCTCTACCTTATAATTTGACCGGGCGGTCGATGCCGATCCAGTTAGGAACAGGAGGTGAAAGCGTACAATCCATAAAAGCTGGAATTGGTCGAATCGATGTGCTAGATCTGACTTGTGTGCTCGCCAGAATCTGTTGGGCAGAGGAAACCGCGATGTCTTGTGAAATGTACTGCTACCATCCTTGGGGTTCCACTTAGAGGCTGTTGGCAGTTCAAGTTGTGCCTACGTCCATTCCATATTCTTTCATATCTCCAATAAAATGAATTGTCTCGTTTCGGAAAAACCGCCTTGGTTGGCATCATTCAGTCCCGCGTTTTCTATGGTCGTTGATATTAGCATTGAATTCAACAACGGATCAACATGTTCCTCCAGGAGCAAACTCACCTTGTCTGGAACAAAGGTCAAAAACAATATCTTGATCGTTGACCAGCTTCGTCAGAAATGTCTGATCCACAATACCATGCAAGCCAGTATGTGGATCGTGCCAGATGGATACTGGATCGATGGAATTAGGATCTATCGCATAACTTCGGCAGATAGAGGTAATAAATTCGGTAGGATCCAGAGACAGCAAAGATATAGGGGTGTAGGTAATCCCCGTGAAAGATTCTGAAGAGTGAGACTTCCGATGTATGAATATAGTCTTCTGAGTATTTGGCCGGGCTCTTTCCTGGGCCTGAACGTGTTGATTTGGATGAGGAACTCCCCCTTTGACTGGTTCTTTCGACCGGGCTTTGCTGGCAGAACTTTTGCGAACCTTCGAAGACCCTCCTATCAGGGATTCTCCGGGTTTGATTGCATTAGTGGAAGAGTTTCGCCTGTGCTGGGTACTCGTTCTCGAAGGCGTCTTTGACCGAACCTTGATCAGTTCTAAAGCACCAGGAAGGTCGGGCGACAAAATCGGCTCGGATGCTGAGGAGGAACTCAACGACAACGGCGGAGGGCTTATTTCTTCCCCAATGGGCCCTTGTGCTGGGTCTTCTTGTCGTATGAGAAAGCTGGGCTCATGGCTTGTAAACAGCGACAAATTTACTCTAGACCAGTCGTTCTCAGAGGGCAAAGCATCCAGATTCGCCTCGGATACTGTCTTCTCCTTGTGGTCTGCAAGTGCCTCTATTGCGTTTGGATCTATCGATTGGGGCTTTTCATGGTCAGAATTCTGGCACCATTTCGTCAACTCAGACACTCATACAGTCAGGCCAGTGGTTTCATCGTCAAGCCCTACAAAGATGTTGTCATATTGTGAAGCCCGCCTTGAACATAATCAGTCATATGACACCATTGGGAAGACGGCACTCATACTGATCCAGTACACCATAATACAGGGCTTGAAAATAGGCCCGTTGGTCATCACCAAAGTCCTTGTTGCTGCCTCTGTCCGATGATATCTCAGGAGGTATTCCACCTCTTTGGGCTGTAGATCTCACCTGCGAGAATGCATGGCCTGCAGTTGCCGTTCGAATAGAGGAGACCCTCAATCCTGTCCCGGTCAAATATTTTCAAGGGTAAAAAAGATGCGATATTGCAAAGCCCGTCCTGGAAATGTTAAAGTATGCTTATGCGGAGGACTCTCCCAAATCCCACTCTAGTCAACTCGACCCGCATTCTGCCAACAATTACGACTACGCCAGCAGAAAGCGGATTAGTTTCTCCAGACACCAAGTACATGTATGCAGTGTTCGAACTGTGGTCATCGCAATCAGAAAGGATCGGCGTACCAGCAGCCAGAATGACTGCGAGTTAGAGTTGAATGGTGCACGGGGAGGTGGGTGCTGGATCGGCAGACGCTCTGGACCGAACTAAGTTGCGAACTGGTGCTGATTAGGTTGAACACCACTTTTTTCTAGCCTATGAACAACCCTTGCCATGCATTTTGAGAGGGTCACATTTCATGCATATCCAGATATCCTGTTTTCTGGGAAATTCCATCATCTCTGCCGAATTATCATCCTTCAAATCGCCTGACTCTCCCGACTGTCGATCTTAGCTCGTCAGCTGGTCATGATCCCCCTGCTGAGTCTTCCGCTGCCTGTATCCTTTCACTGGTATTTGAGATACGGTGGTTCGAACCCCATCAGGTGTAATGCGAGAAAAAGAACTTCGTGGTTCTCTTTCGGAAAATGCAATTAGAGTTGCCAGATTCTTGATCCTCGTGCAAGGTTCCCGGAGATCGGATCTATCAGCTTTGTGGGGGCTTCCAGCTTGCCGAAGGATCCCAGCTTGAGCCCCATTTTCACGACGGCAATGATTACTTTGACAAATGGACAAGTTCGTTGGGTTGCTAGACTACTGACGACCAGACAAGGTGGCAGAAGAGGGTAGATCCAAGCTCAGGGGAAATGGCAGCACCGTGCAGCCCCTAATTAGTTAGTTCTGATTGTTTTCGCATTTCCGAGGAGAGCGTCGCGACGTTAGTTTCGGGCGTTTCTCGTGCGTAGAATTGTTCTCATTCTAAGTCCCGTTCCCTACAGGTGCCAACCTAGCTGGGTGCATAATTAGGTAAGAAATTGATTATCTAAATAGGTAGCCAGGTCTCCAACCAGGCACTGGGTGCTAGGCATGGACAAAGTTTGGAGAGCTGGGGGGACGATGGTGGAAATGAGGACCAGTTTATCTCGAAAGGGCTTACCAAGGCGCTCGCGTTTGCACTACTATCTTGGAGTTCAAGTGAGGAGGCAGGGTAAATCACCGGTACCAATGAGCGCTTAACCTACCAATCTCGCCCTCTATGATAAGTGCAAAACCTGCGATATCTGTCCTTTTGGATATTACCCAGGAGTGCCTCTCATTGCAAGGTGGAGATACAAGTGCGAAGATGGGTATCGAGGCCACTCCCCACTTCCGAAGTTCCGCTTTACCTCGGCAGTGTTTCCCGACATACCAGGGATTGCCCAGCAGGCCTTATCATTAACTTTCAGACATTCGTAATAACCTCTCAATAAATGGAACGATCTGTCGGTTGCTGACGACAGGATAACTGCCATATTCCATTGTATCTCAACCTCAAACTCTCGATAGATTGAAGGCACTAATCAAAGCCAATTCCGAGCCCTTTTTAGCTGACGCCTCCATAATCAGGCCCAGAGGGTTGGGACAATCTCGTTCATAATGATCGAGGTTCCGTTCGAGAAGCATGCGAAGTTACTATCAGGGGCGTGGAAATGTATCTCTTGGGAGATGGTTGATTCGGAGAACGACAAGAGCGTCTTGTCGAAGCCACATGGAGACTCGCCATTAGGTCGAGTGGTCATCTCTCAGTCTGGTTATCTTTGCGCTTCGCTTGTCCCCCCCATGCTCATGTCGCCGCTGCCCCATGATGAATCGGAGCTCGCCTCCGATGAAGAAGTTCTGCGTCTTGGGCGAGGCTTGGCAACTTACGCTGGTCCTATTACACTTTTCGAAAGGGAGGACGGAGGATTCCTGTGGCATACCACGGTCGAAATTGCACACAAACCCGATTGGATCGGGAAGCCACAGGTAAGGAGGATGGACCACAACGTGGAAGGGGGAGTTGATTATATGACTCTTAGACCCGACGAAAGGTACATCCTGAAGGTTTGTCTTAATTCAGCCTTACTTCCATGAATGCTTACCAACACTTTGCATTAGGATGGGAGAACGGCACGTGGGGTTTTGAAATGGCAGAAAATTGGCCCTTAGCAATGTACGTGACGGGGTAAAAGATACCTGGATAGCAAGTGTATGTGCCAATGAACAGCTACCCATCGTATTTTGGATATATCCAGTGGAATTGAAGGCATGCGGATAAGCCCCATTGAACGCCCTCCTTGGCCCTGCTGCGAGGCTGAATCTGACGCGGGCACCACTCCCTCATTCCCAGCCTTGCCCCCCGCATCCCAACAGCCGTGCCATGAAACACCCAGTATTGGTGGGGACGGTTACCGCGGGACTTGAAGGCGGGGAATGTCTCGTTCTCCTCACTTTCGAGATACAACATTTAGGTACGGTATGCATCTCCCGTTTGCCCGTCCATGATGGTTCGGTTAAGAAGGAGTGATAGCCTGAGACTGACATCGATGTCGTTGACAAGACCAAGTTCTATGTAGATTTTCGTAGAAGTACACGATATCATTTACCAACACTTCAAATCCATTTTCCAATCGAGGGCCTCGATATCCATCAAAGTCTCGAACAACTCAAGGAGTTCAGCGCCGTCATCCTATTTGGAACTCCTCGTCGCCTGAAACGGAGATTGGATCCGCCAGATTCAATATGCCTCCTACTACCATGCGAGCTGTGGTGCTGAAAGGGAAATTTGAAGTATGGCCTTTCCATCCTGCGCAAAGCAAAGAACAATCGCTAATCAGGCGAACTATGATTCCAGGTTGCCGTTGAGGATCGACCATACCCAAAGTTGCAAAAGCCAACTGATGTTGTGCTGAAAGTCACATCTACCGCTCTATGCGTAAGTTTACTCACTCCGTCGTAATTACGGATAGCCCCTTATTTTCCATCTCCCCACCTGACCTCGCATAAAAAACAGGGATCGGACTTGCACTTCTACCGAGGCCATCTTCAGTGCCCTACAGACTTTGTTTGTGGGCATGAATTTGTCGGTGTCATCATTGAGAAAGGGGATCAAGTTGCCAACTTTGCCATTGGCGACAAAGTAGTCGTCCCGTTCTACACGGCTTGCCAAGAATGCTACTATTGCGTTCGTGGCCAAGCGAGTAGATGCTCCAAGGGTGAATTGTTTGGAAATTCCGTGCCTGCAAATACCATAGATGGAGGACAGGCAGAATATGTGCGGGTCCCTCTAGCGAACACTACTCTGGCCAAAGCGCCGACAGGTAAGTCGATCTCCGGGAGCACTACCTTCACCGCGATTTGTTATTCCAACCACTAACATGCCATCAACTTGATAGATATCCCTGAAGAAATGCTCGTACTTATGGCTGATATATTCCCCACCGGATACTTTGCAGCCGCACGCTTTCTCAAGAATCTCCCACAGCGCGACCGCGAGGAATTCACAACTGTGATCATTGGGTGTGGACCAGTTGGAATCTGCGCTATCACCAGCGCCCTGACCATGGTCAAAACGGTGTATGCCATTGACTCTGTCCCTGAGCGATTGGCTGAAGCCGAGAAGATCGGTGCCATCCCTATCAACCTATCCGACAATCCGGTTGAGAAGATCAAAGCAGCCAGTGGCGGCCGCGGTGCCGACGTTGTACTTGAAGTCGTGGGTCACGCGGACGCATTCATGCTCGCGTTTGACATGATTCGTCCCTTCGGACAGATCAGTTCGATAGGTGTGCACACGGAAATGCTCAACCTCAACGGGCTATTGTGCTACGGGAAGAATGTCACCATGGCGTTTGGCCGTTGTCCTGTTCGAAGCATCTTCGAGGATGCTCTCGCTGTCCTCGTTCAGGAGCAAAAGAAGGTCTCATTTTTGTGTGGCAAGACAATGAGCCTCGAAGACGCGCCAGAGGCTTACAAGATCTTTGAGCAGAGAAAGGTTCATAAAATTGTCTTTAAGATGCCAGGCGAGAAGATTGGAGAAGCCATCGCAGATAAAGTGTAGGATTAAGACAGTGCTGGCGGATTGCTGTAATCCGAGTGTGATATATGAAGGGTCTACTTCGAGGGTTTTCCCCTTGCACAGGATCAAATTATGTAAGAGTTCAATTAAGATGACGGATATTCAACATGATGTCATTCCGTTTTGCTATATTAGCCATGTTCAGTGAGTAGCTGCATGAGTCGGATTTCACCTGAGCGTCGGAATGTTGATCTCAATCTGTTTCAATGTTGCTGTACAGATCTGGTGTCAAGTTTCATAAGCAATGCCTGACCCAAAGCGGTAAGCTCTCGAATCTCGCATCCAGAGATCGATTTTCAGCGACTGATCATAGGAAGGAGCAGATAAGACGCCGTATCCGGCCCAGTGTAGATGGTTGTTTCACCACCAAATATTTCTGCAGGGCGATCCTCTGGAGAATTATGGAGGAAAGGGCCCGAACCCAGGGTCACGTACTCCCCATACTTCTGACACGGTGGTATAGGTCGTGCAAAGTCGGTGCCCTTGATCTGGAGTGAAATTGTATACCCTGCCGGCAGCAAGATATTGGTCGGCCAGATTTCAATATCGAGTTCGTAGACTTTGCCTGGCTCGAGGGGCTGAATTTCATCGTGGCTGTGATACGGTCGGTACGGCAGGGATTTGGCCTTGTCTAGCTTTCTGTGCGAGGCTCTCAGCCAGCCTTGGCCCAGCGGAGTATGTGGATCGACAGTGCCCTGGAATTCTACTTCCCGGCCATCCTCTGAGAAAGCTTGAAATGTCGCAAAAAGGTCGAGATCTGTAGTCGTTGAAGAAGCAAATACCTTCGCAACAAGGGGGCCGGTGATCTCCATAGCTTCCTGTAGTGGGCTCGAGACAAAATTGACAGGTTCACCAAGTGCTTTGAATTTTACCTCAGAGGACTGTTGTCGGGGCTCCCATGACAGCGTTTGCTTTTGAGAATCCTGAGCGTCCATATATATTGGAGTCCACTTAGTCCCTTTAAGTGGCCATTCTGTCTCGTGCCTGACTTCGAAATTGTCGCTAAAAGGTCGACGCAAGTTCAAGAGAACGGGAGGTTCCTTATCCCAGCCGTTGTCAAGTCCTTGCAAGAAATGATCGAAAAATCTCTTCTGAAGGTCAATGCCCTTGTCAAGATAGAACCACTCTTCATGCCTCCCTGGATGGCATTCGAGCCATTTATGCTTCGAAGCTGCTTGGGTGAATGCCTCGAAATTTCCACGCGGATGTAAACCGAAACCCGCCCAGCTTGCAGGTGATAAGAATGGAACTGTAACCTTGCTCCAGTCTGCTGACCGTTCTCGGTACCAAGGTCCATCCAAAGGACGTGCCAAGGCCTCCTTCACTGGATCCGTACGGTTTTGCTCCAGTTCTTCTTTCGAGAGAGTTTCCGGTCCCGTTGAGCGTTCGTTCAACCACGGGTCATGGGGACCTTCAGGGTTGCCATGTTGGACTGATAGAACCTGGAGAGGATACCAGACCTCGCCGAATTTATTCGATTGGATCCCGCCATGTCGCCACATGTCCCTGTAGAAATCGGCAGCACCCTCCCACGGGATCAATGCTGCCAGATGCGGCGGCTGGAGGGATGCAACCAACCACTGAGTAACAGCAAAGTAGGAGATTCCATTTAATCCCACCTTTCCATTGCTCCATGCCTGTGTACCGGCCCACTCAATGGCAAGATAATAGTCCCGAATTTCGCGAGGGCCGAAGATGTCAATTTTCCCGGGGCTACGTCCGGCACCTCTTGAATCAACTCTATCTTTTCATTAGATGAAAGCATGGCCCAACTGGATCAGAACAAACCTTATGACGACATATCCAAAAGGCACCCAAATTTCCGGGTCAACAGTTTCCCAAGTCGTGAACTCCCTTGAAGAGCCTGGGAGGATATTCGGATACGTCGAAATGAGCCACTCCCACTGATGCTTGTAGCCCACCCGATAAGGTACTCCCTTGCCGTATGGACCAAGTGTCATCACCACCGGGTGCGGTCCTGGTTCTTTCGGTCGAAATACATCTGCTCGAAGTATGTTTCCATCATCCATGGGAATGGGGACGTCCCTCTCGAAAATGATCTTATCTGCCATAGCGGATTGAATGCAACGTTGAACTTAGGAAGGCCGAGTGAAAATGGAAACTTGATGACGAGTTTGAATAAAGCTGGAGTCAGTCTACCTATATAGACATCGACCTTGGATGCTTGTCTTAACAGGAGGTTGGTACGAACGCGAGCATTTACCACGAGAATCACTGCATCTCAAAATACAGAGTATGTACGAAGTTTCCATCTCGTTCAACGTAAGCCCGCGATAATAAACGTAAGGGTGACCTGACTTTCGATCACGAAATCAGTTCACTTTCGGCAAAAACCTCGTACCTAGACAAGAAACTATGTTTGTCGCAGCTGGAGGAGAGTTCGACACCCCGCCTTTTCGGGGTAAAAGACCCTAATTAGACGCCTAGCAGGGGTTTTATTTGGGAGATCGGTTGCGAACTTCTGACGGACGGGCTCTGTCCGTCTTCCGTCCGAGCACCGTTGGGTTTGATTCAGCACGAACACCTTGTACCAATGATATTGGGAACTGGAAAGTTGTACGACAATGACCAATCGTACAGGTCGGGAACCATCTCGATCTCAGGATCGGGCATACTCACCGATCGGGCCGAGTCGATCGGCATCTCAAGGACATCACCAAGTACTCTCGTCGGCATTACACCTGAACATAGTTCAATACTGGATTGAGGTATTCATCAACAATGACTATCGGTCATCTGGCTCATAATCTGTTTATTCGAACCTTCATCCTGAGTTCCAGCCAGAAATGATGGCCCATCAATCGAGGCAACTAGCTTAAGAAGGCTATCACTCCTTATACTTGCGATCTCTGAAGCCAGCGAGGACTTCAACAGTTCCATCTCCAGATTCTGCATACCGTTTCGCCGCGATATCCGGATTCAGCTGCAATGTCTGCTTTGCACGAACCCACTCCTCCATTGTCACTGATTTTTCGAATCTGGGTTTCACCCCAGCAGCCTCCAGAACCGGTGAATCTGTGATGGGGGCTAGAACTGTATCATTGTGTGGTCGAGCAAAGTAGAGGAGACCTGTGCGGTTGTACTGGCGTTGATCTGCAGGTGGAGCAACCACTCGATGAACAGAACTCTTGAGCCAGCCTCCAGTAAGATGTGATATGGTGTCCGCAAGATTTACCGTTATTGTACCAGGTTGAGGAGAGACCCAAGTCCAGTTGTTATCTTCGCCCAGAATTTGTAGCCCAGCAACTGGCTGGCGGAACAGCAGTGTCACTGTTCCAAGGTCAGTGTGGCCAGACCTTTTGCCATAGTCTGCTTCTTCCCAGTCACTATTACTACGTGGATGATAGATCATGTAGCGGAAGTGATCCTCGCTTTTCTTCTCGTAGATATGTTGCTTCACTAGATACTCTTCGTCTGGAAGTTGCAGAACGATGGCAAAAAGTCTCAACAAAGGAAGGACGACGTTGTTGTGGAGCGCACGGTGGAATACCTCGATGTCGTCGAGGTGGGCCTTGATTAAGTCCGGATGATCGTACTTCCCTTCGAAGTCCTTGGTAAATTTTGCAAAATTATACATTTCGACATTGTTAAAGCTCTTGTTTTGCAGCGAGCGATTCGGCCGTCTCCAGCCATTGTAATCGGCAGCTGCATAGTTCACTTCGAATGGCTCTTTCTTTTCCACTGGAAGTTCAAAGAAGTTTTTCGCAAGAGTAAACTGCTGCTGGACTTGTTCAGGAGTTAGACCGTAGTTCTTGACATAGAAGAACCCAACGTGGTGGACTGCGTGCTCTAGTTGCTTGGCCAGGCGCTCCTTTCCTCCTGGTCGGTTATAGTCCTCTAGATCAAGAGTGACAAGCTCAGACCAAGGGAGGTCTTCTTTAGTTCCTGGCGGGTGCTCATATTGCTTTAATCGATCGTAGTCATATTGATGAAGGTCAATCAATCGCTCTTGGATCGCAGGCTGTTCAAGGATGGTCGTCGACATTCTGACCCGGTTGTTGATCTAAAATTATCGAATGGGTGAAAAAGTACAGTCCGGTTCTTATTCTCTCAATAGAGCAACTACAATCTCCTAACAGGTAAGGATAGAGAAATTAAGATCTTGGTACTTATCCACTCCCAGCCATTGAGTGAGCGATGCTGTCACTTGAACCCCAAATGTCGCCATCGCATAAATCAACCACATGCTGAGTAAGAGAACACCGCAGCTCCCATCATAAGTCTCATGAGACCGGTTTCTCCATGACAACAGCGAATGCAGCCATTACGACTAAGATGCGGCCACATAGATTATTTACTTCTCTTTGCTCGATTTATTTGGCCGTCTAATGAGGATTATGAGAATTCGCCCGGTTATACACACTGATTTGTCCAACTTGAACTGGAGAGCTTTAGTTACTTTTGTACCTCGATTTTTCAGTAAAAATGAGACATCTAGCTGATTGGTATCTAGGCTGAGAGAAATTTTGGACAGATATGATTCCGGATCAATTCCTTTGTGCAGAGATGTGTATACTAGATCCCCGTTATTGCCTCCCAGATGCTTCGCGCCTCGGCCTCGGATCTGCCTCGAGACCGGACGTACCTCTTTGTGTACTAGAACAGCTCTTACCAACAGTGCTCAAACACTTGGTAGTTTGTCCCAAAGCCATGATGGGGTTATTCCATGTCGGCGATTCCGATCCCGGTCAAAGTTGTGCACGTTTCGAATGATACAAAGCCCGCTAGCGTCTTGTGTCAATGCTCTACGCCCCATATGTCGAGATGATGGAAGAAGCATGTGGATGGCGCAATTTTGACGGTGTTGATCATTGTCCAACACATATGTCCATCGAATATTATACTATTTGGTACTCAAAAAGGTGGCCACAGTATATAATCAAGGCGCACCTGTGTCTAAGACCGTAACTTTAGACTTCCAAAAAAGAAACCTTATGCTCAACAGGTTTTGTAAGTCTTCGATATGGCGCCGGCAACTGACCAGGGTACTATTCTCAAGTCAGCATCTGAGATTGGGGCCATAGCTATACATGAAAAATCCAACCGTGGGGTTGAGTCGCCAATTGAAGCACAACCTGACACATCTCGCCCTTTTCAGCCTTGGGAGAAACCAGGGTTCATAGGTACAACTCGCCGTCATCTACGGACCGTCCAAAGATATGTGTGGGACGACCCAGACAAACCCAAAGAGGAGAAATGGTTCCTCCTTAAACTCGATATCTTCCTCCTCACCTCCGCATGTCTTGGTTATTTCAGTAAGAACCTTGATCAAGCCAACATCAACAATGCGTATGTTTCGGGCATGAAAGAGGCCCTGAATATGTACGGTAGCGAGCTCACATATGCTGGAAATGTCTACACCGCTGGCTACGTGATCGGACAGCTTCCCGCGGTTATATTGGTTACCCGCATACGCCCATCGATTCTGATCCCCACTCTCGAGGTCTTGTGGTCAGTTCTGACATTCTGCTCGTCTGCGGCCAAGAATGTTTCGCATTTATATGCCATCAGATTCCTGGTGGGGTTATGTGAATCCGCATATTTTCCTGTCATGGTATATCTGGTGGGCTCTTGGTATACGAAAGAGGAGCGTGGAAAGCGGCTTGTCATCTTCTATTCTACTGCAGCCCTGGCTGGTATGTTTAGTGGTTATCTACAGGCAGGGGCATATAAAGGTCTCAATGGACGACATGGCTTGGATGGATGGCAATGGCTCTTCATAATCTGCGGAGTTATCAGTCTTCCCATCGCCTTTATTGGCTATGTCCTCTACCCGGATTTTCCTGAAACAACAAGAGCTTGGTACATCACAGAGAAGGAGGCTCAGTTTGCACGGGAGCGCCTCGTCAAGGAAGGCTTGAAACCTCTGGGAGCTTCGCAATGGGATCGGACTAAGATATTTCGCATTGGTCGGCAATGGCAATTCTGGCTTCTTCCGCTTGGATACTTCCTTGTTCAGAGTAGCTTTCCGATCTACCAGCCTGCGTTCGCCATCTGGTTGAAGTCGACTCACCATACAGTTTATCAAGCCAATGTATGGCCTACAGGTCAAGTTGCAGTGGGAGTTGTTGTTCAATGGCTGGCTGGCATGCTCTCCGACTCTCCTCTCCTCCGTGGCCGACGTTGGCAGACCCTCGTCATGATGCAGAGTGGCACAATCTTCGGTTGTATTGTGCTCTCTGTTTGGAATGTTCCTATAGGCTTAAAATACGTTGCCTACTACATGTCATTCTTCGCTGCGGGTGTCCCAGGCATCTACTATGCCTGGTATGTCGATCTGATACCACACGATCACGAAATGCGTGGTTTCGTGATTGCAGTATCCAACTCATTCAGTTTTATCCAATCTATTTGGTATACCAACGCTGTCTGGAGAACCATCCATGCACCTCGGTTCAAGGCCGCCTTCACAGCTTGTTCGGCTCTCGGGAGTGCCTTGATATTATTTGTCCTTCTCGTTCGCTTCCTGGAACGTCGAGACATCCAAAAAAGGGAGCTTGAACGGCAGAGATTAACAGATATCGAGACTCCGGTGGAATCTATTGCCCCTTCTGAGAATGAAAGAGGTCATACGAAAGTTTAGCTTGATCAGGAGACCTCAGTCCGTGCCACACGGGGGTTCTCCTGCTGCGACAAGTACTGGAACTTGGAGTGATCAATGTTGGGGGTAGTCAACAACTTAAATTTGGACTCAATCCGTCGAAGGTTTCATGTTAGACACGAGGGAACGCTCCCGTTATACTCGGGAAATTCGTAGCTCAACCTCATTTTACTTAGAAACCATATCTCAAAACTCCTCTGCGATGAAAACTCCACACCATATGCTAGATCATCAATGCGTTCCTCTCAGTAGCCACCGGTATAAAGGTTCCAGACACCAGTACAACTTGAAAACTAGAGACGTCTCGTTGGGACGAACAACCCTTTTCATAGTAAGGCCGTTCAGCTCGCGTCGTAAACTATCCCTCCCGCTCATGCCTGAGGATCCAGCACAATACGTATCGCACAGCCAACAAGCGTGCAACCCGTACGAGCGATCTCCCGTGATCACTAGCGGAGCATGAAATCGTCCAACCGAACTTCCAGAGACCCTAGCAAGAGGGATTTCCCCCCGAGTTGACTCAGCTGCTTAGTTGTCCAGGGGGCCTGGCCCTTGCTTTAGCTGCTCTGCCGCAGCGAAGCCTCTAGCAAAGCCTGCTCCCTCTCCAAGCGTGCCCGCTCTCGCTTGATGGCTTCAAGCTTCTGCCGCCTCTCCTGCTCCTCGCGCTGTGCTTTTTCCTCTGGGGTCTCCTTTTTGGTCGAGAACCACCCAGCGAAGGTGCTGCACAGGCTTTTGAATCGGTCGAACAAAAGCTTGAAGTTCTCGGCAATGAAGCTCGCGCCCACCATTATGTCTACAAGAGAATCAATTGCGTCGCACACCCAAAAATCTCGGGAGAAAGTGACGGAAGTGCCCTTTAGCCGGAAATTAACGTTGCGGAGGATACCGACAACGGGTGTTATATGGCCTGAAATGCTCCGTAGGCAGGGATCAATAAACTCTGTTGAGATATTCTGATCGAGTCCGATCTCTTTTGCATACCGGGAAGACATGACTAATCCATTAGTCACCTTGAGTTGTGTGTCGAGACTTGCCAGTCCAGGTGTGACCAGCCTGCCCTTCTGGTCGGTGAACAGAACTTCCCGATTGTCAAAAAGCTCCTTTTGAATGTCAGTGAAGGTGGGTATGAAAACGCCCAATGACGATTGGATGGTACCTGTTCATCATCACCTGTCTTATCCCTCCAATAAGCATCATTCTTGCGGGCACCGCGACCTCGACGAGCTGGCGGTCGATGATCATTGTCTAAGTCCTCTGAATGCCTTCGCCGCTTATGCTCCTCGAGATTCTCTTTCCTGGTGAAACCAGTTCCCGAACTCCGGTTGCACGTTGGGAACGGGCAGAAGAGAGGCCGTTTGGTCGAGAGATGCATTTGATGAACTTCTCTTTGATGTCTCAAGAGTCCGCCTGAGTAGGTGAACCCCGGGTGGCGCTCGCAAAGGGGATCACGGCACTTATAGGGTCGTTCATGTTTGTCCATATGCTTGTTCCACTCACAGCGTCTCTTGAATGTCTGAGGGTTCGCTTGACAATCGATGTGATCACAAAATATCTCCCCATCCTTGTTTCTTGGTGGTTCTCTCGCACGTCGAATTTGATGGAAATTGGCTTTTGTTGAGGGCACGTCAATAGCGGAGGGTTCTTGCCCTTCAGTGTTCATAACGCGCATCGCTTGATCTCTGTACTCAGAGGTCGATATAGGCTTCGGTGGGGCCAAATAATCATAATGGCTGGCCTTGTCGAAAGCCGGGAGGTGCGGTAGGACACGGCCATGAGGTTGGAGATGAGTATGCCAGGCTGGATGAGCATACTTTGGAACGAACTCGGGATAGAACTCGTTCATCTGAGGCTTAATCACCGACCTCAGCTTCTCCAACGGGCACTTGGTACAGAATAGTTGCGAGTGGAAAGATAGATCGCATGTCAAGTGTTTGAACGATTATCAGAGATGCGTAAGTTTGATGGAGTTTGGAAGGCGATACGAGTTGTGGCTTGCACTGCCACTTCGGTGTTAGGCAGCCATGATGCCAGGCTGGATCGCCGACAAGATCCTTCCGCCAAGAAAGTCATGTCAAGAACCTTGAAAGGACCAGGTTCAGAATTTCAACTCAACATCACAGCAAGTGACCTATATTCATCCGCCTGGCCCTCGACCCCAGATCAAAAACAGATGTAATGGAGGGGTATGCGAAGATATCCCAATTTATGGGCGAACATCCCGAGTCTGCTTTGGTGGTTCGATTCAGTGACATCAACCTGCAGAACATCCTATACCTACAGGCTGAAATCTATGGGCTCCTGCAGGATCTTCGGTTTATCGAGAGGGAAAACCAAAAGTCATCATCAGATGAGGTCAAGCAATTTCCTTTGGATTGGTATACACTGGCAAACACGTTGGACGACGGTAAGACGAACAAGCAATGGGCGACAGTCCAGCGCCTGAGACCACTGTTGAAAGAATATAGTATGCGTCTCTTCCTTTTGGTATATTAGGGTAAAGTGAACTTTGGCGGATACTAATAATCCACTTTAGACGAAGCAGTCTTGCAGTTTCACCAGATGTCGGAATTGGCAAGCCCTCGCAGTCGGGACCTGGTGGCGCTTCAAGATTGGCTCCGGCGCCCAACACTGGGCGGTGTCTATCTCACCGGTCGAGATAGAAATATATGGGCCGAGGGCACGGATCTCATGCTCTTAGCGAAGCAAGCACCCTCGAATTATTTCACCAGATGGATCAGTGACTCTTTAGCCCCAATGTACCATCACACTGCCATGTCAATCCAGACCCAGCTTGTACGTATCAAATACAATGCTTCACCAAAGGGAGTATTCGTCACTAATGTTGAGCAGCGTAAGAGCAGTGTTCAAGATGATTCGGGTATTGCTCAATATTCCGAGGCGGGCATTGCTACCGCGGCACGTATGGTCGGAGCTGTACTTGCTTCCCTGCTGCCTATTCTCGCGATTGTTGTTCTGTACTTGGTTGACAATACTGGGGCACGCTTGGGCCTCGTTGCAGTGTTCAGTGCAATCTTCTCCACCACTCTGTGGTTTCTAAATGATGGGAAACTCATTGAAGTGTTTTCAGCTACATCAGCGTAAGCCAAGCCACTCTTCTGTGAAAGAACTGCTCTTTCTGACAAGTATTAGATTTGCCGCAGTTCAGGTTGTCTTCATTGGTACCAATAGTTAACGCTAATATTTGGTGGGACAAACTAATTCACCGCGTGCCGACAATACGGCCTACATCACATCACACCTGCAAAATGTCAGTCAATCGAACAGCTGAAGCTATGCTAGAGGAACGAGAGATTTCTTGGAGAAACTGGGGCAATCTAGTTCTTGTTCTTCGTATGTGTTGGTCGAGCCAAGAAAAAGGAGTGAACCTCAAGGCTCAAGGGTTTGCGGGATAGTGCGACACCTTAGTTGTAATGGCGGATTTTTGATAATAGTTTGAATCACCCTCGCTTCCTTGATTGACATTATATTATAGACTATTTGGTTGTTCTCAACACCATTACCGGCCTCGGCTTGTCATATCGACAACACCTGGTCTCAGACTTTCTGTTCAGCAGATATGGCAACCTCAGAGAAGTCACTCTGCGTCTCAGCAGCTTGCGCATCTAGAACCTCAGTGTGAGCCAGTTGCTCAAAAGGCATAGTCTTTTCTTCCTTGGCAAAGTCGCCCACATATGACAGGGCGAAATATACCACGCTACTAACAGTGCAAGTGTAGAACCAGCTGAACGCATAAAGATGGGTCCAACCAGTGCTATTGGATATCTTGGCGCCAAAAGTTTGCGCAAATCCTGGAAGCTGTTCGCATTTACAATTAGCAATTGCAACTTTTGCAAAAATGTGAGCTTGAACATACCATGAAGCTGACTGAAATGATCCATGTCACAACTGCTCTCCACGATACACCGTGGAAATACCAATACCTACCGCCAGCTTGATATAGGTCTTTGACGAAGATGTTGCCTTTGCGAACAACGAGGTAGTCTGTCAGGGCCATGCCGAGAAACGATCCCAAGAAGATGCTATATCCATTCAGGAATTTAAGGAACCCAGTGGCCGTGGCAAGGATCTGCCACGGACAGATGCAAACTCCGAGAATATAGCACATCCACATGCCACGTCTGATATTGAGCCATCGGGGGAACAGCGCCATGAAATCGGCTCCAAATGGAATCACGTTAGCTCCCAGCTCGATCAAGGTGTTTCCGTAAATAAAGACAAGATTGATGATTGCGATGCCGGCTCTACGGCCGTGGCTAAACTCATGGTCGAGCATGTCGTGATTCAGATCCCACCTGTGATCCATCGTTAGTTACTGCTGTGAAAGCGTAGAAAGGCGTGTGTCCTCACGGGTTCCAGTCAATGTTCCCCCATGCGTTGAAGATGGCTTGAGTGCCATAAATACCCAAGGCAGCACAGGCAGTGCTGGCAGCTGGAAACATGATGAGCTGTGACCAGACAGGAGCCATTTTAGAGCGCGCATATCGTGCAATATCAGGCTGGTTGACCATCAGGGTTGTTGTCTTAGCCAAACCTGAATTGACCGCAGCCAACTGTTCTAGTGAGATTGATGTTCCTGTTTCAAGAAGACTAAGTTGTTCTTACCAATGCCCAAGATAATTCTGAACCATGTTTGGATTCGACGTCGTATAAGGGTTTGTGTGTATGCCCTCGCCCAGTAACCATGCAATATACAAATAAACCTAGGGTTTGGCAGGTCAGCCAACAATTTCATCAAGTTGACAGGGCGGAAGAACCGACCAATAATTGTTGGTGGCGTGAGGAGCATTTGGATCTCATATGCTCGACGGAGCTTTGGAATGGGTATGGACAGCGTCCAGCATGTCATAAACCAGTACACAATGATTCCTAGGAATGAAAGTACATGATTAGTTTCCACAATCGATCACACAAAAGCTATTGGACTACTCACCGATCAGTTGCTGTATTGTGATATGTGAGCTTTCTGGAATGTGGTTCGGTAATTTCCAGTACGAGTCGCCGAAAATGCATCGGAGGAGAACAGCGGTGAAGTATCCACCTGTTGCGATGGTAACACCACCCCAGATCAATGCACAAAGTGCTCGAATAGTGACAGGGAAATATGACCCCCATAGTCCCCAAACAAGTCTACTCTCGACAGGGAAGCCGAAATGGTAAACTGCAGCGGCACGAGAGTGCATAACAATGCCGACTGCTCCAAAGAAGAATCCGACAAAGAGGCATCCGAGCGCTTGAGATGGAGTCAACCCATTGGCAAGCAGTGCAGCTCCAAGGTACCACAAGCCAGGGGAGAAACCGTAGGAGAACCAGAATGCCGCGTAGTCGTACCACCCCCAAGTATGGTGACTTGGAGGGCTGATGTCGAGATCTTCATTTGTCCATTGGTTTCGGACCGCCTCTGTATTTTCGCCAGCAGTAGGTCTAGTTTCTATGAACTTGACAAATGCCTTTCTGCTAGTGAAGGCATGCTTGAAGCTTTGGATGTCGCGCTGGGCACGCTCTTGGAAATCGAAAACCATTGTCGGTTGCAGGGCACTCAGGCGTCGTACAATAGTACGCAATCTTGAATGTGGTGCAACTTTGTTATATACATGCTTAAAGCAGGCCTGGATACCATGTTGTGCCCTTATCGCACTAAGCGAACCTTGGATGATCACCAGACTCGCCAATCAAAGAGGTGATAGAAAGCCGTTGGTGAGAACGGCAGCTTATCATCCTGGCTTATTAGAATACAGGCATTGGAAATGATTATCTAGCTTGGCCACAGGCCATTGCCTGCAATTGGGAAGCTGTTTTGATAACCTTCGGCCGAGGTCTTCCTTATCTTTGGATGTTCAGCCTCGCGGTGTAAATATGTCTTGGCGCCCAGAACGAGCAATGTGGAGTTGTCCACCGTTGCGGTATCTCTCCACCAGATTGTCACCCCCTGGCATGCTTCCCCAGAGAATTTCAAGTTTACCCATGTGCACGGTGTATGACAGCTCACCCACTGGCCACGAGGTGCCTTGCCCTACAGGGGCATGGGACGGGTGTCGCCGAGTTTCAGGACTGCCTCGCTTCACCAGCCCGCGAGTCTGTACCGCCGATAGGACCACTGAGATGAACCACTCAAATGCCAGTGCCATAATGATCGAGTAGTGCACAATCAGGTACCAGATTACTTCATCGTCGTACAAAACTGTTATCTTTTATAATCCCCTCGTGGATAATAGCGGGTTAAGACTATGAAGTCGGAAACATAACTGCTCTAGTGCTGCACATTAATTCCATCGTGCCCCCAAACAACCATCGTATGTGGGTACTCACTCAACGTTTCAGATGGGATCCCTAGATGCTCGATCGAGACTCCCCCCTGTTCTTGATTTCTCAGGTAGAGTTGATACTCTGTCAGCTGTTTGTGATTGATATCTGACCACGATCCCAGTCTTCAGGGGCAAAGATGCGACGCTGAAGAACGATTTTCTGGACGCTCTTGGTGAGGCATGTAGGGATAAGGGATTTTTTCAACTCACCAACCATGGCATTGCGCCTGAGCTCCAGCAAAAGATATTATCTGCTGCCCAGACGCTCTTCAGGCTTCCACTTGAGGAGAAGCTGAAAGCAAAACTTATTCCTGGCAAAAGTGGGCGAGGCTATGAGATGCTAGGAGGCCAGATGCTTGAACCTGGCACCGCCCCAGACACAAAAGAAGCTATATACCTTGGGGAAGATCTGGCCCCGGACCACCCAGATGTAGTGAATGGTGAATATGGCTGCAGCCCGAACATTTATCCTGCAGTCCTAGGTTCACAATGGCACGACGCGTGCATGGAGTACTTTAGTGGCATGAAGACTTTGGCCCGGGATGTGATGCGAGCACTCGCTGCCGCGCTCAAAATTCCCGAAGATTATTTCGACCATTTCACCGAGTCCAACCCAGCAGCTATCTTACGATTGATACACTATCCTCCAACACCGAAAACATCAGATAAAGAGCGTGGTTGCGGTGCACACCGAGACTTCGGCTGCATAACCCTCCTGTTACAGGACCAGGTTGGCGGATTGCAAGTCCAGGACGAGGAGACTGGGGAGTATCTTGATATCGCCCCCATTCCTGGAGCGTATGTGGTCAATCTGGGTAATCTAATGGCTCGGTGGACGAACCATCACTACACCTCGAACACCCATCGTGTGCTCAACTTCTCGCCGATAGATCGATATTCCATCCCGTTCTTTTACAGTGGGAATCCAAACCACGTACTGGAAACTATTCGAGGGCTCGAGGAGCGGCCGCAGCAGTCGATCATCAGGACATATGGCCCTGCAATACCCGAGGCATCTTATGGATCTATCTCAGTGAGAGAATTCTTGCAGGATCAATTTATTCAGTCTTACAAACGGGCTGAGGACTACAAATCCCCGGCAGCGGTGGACGCTGCTGCCTGATAGTAGGAGGAACACGCAGCTTCTCAACAGCCAGATTTAGGTACATTGGAGTATTGCCAGGGTAATGAGATTTCGGTATACAAGAAATCTGCTCTTAGGAGTTATTCCTACAGACAATCTTATGTATTTGTGAAATGCTGATTGAATTCAAGTTGACATTGTACACTTTCTGGTTTCTGTCGTGTCACCATCTAGGACCGCTGCGCTGAAGGCACATAGTGCTTAGAGAAATATTGGCCAAGTTAAAATTTTGACATCATGCAATTGGTAGAATATGCTCATCATATTTTGTACATCTACCAAACTATCGAGCGAAAATACATTAGTCTAGCGCTGAGACATCATACAAAATTTCGTGGTGCCATGGAACATCGTTGGTTTCAACGAGAAGGATGCTCATTGTACATACGATCTGCTGCTTGCTTACATTATTTGTTTTTAACCCATAGCAGGAATTGGCACAGGTCCAACAGGACCCTGACTTGCGCCAATATTTGCTTGATGCATCGTTCTTGGACCGTATTTCTCCAAGGGATAATCGACCGCTGTGTGGAAAGTACCATAGTTGTCCCACATAACTATATCGCCTTCCTCAACTTCAGGAAGATATATGTATTCGGGTCGCAGGACGCGAGACTGAATATCGTGCAAGAAGGCCCGAATCGCAACAACGTCGTCGATAACTTTCGGTTCTTCATCTACGGATGACCGAAGATGGAGTTTGCGCGCGGCAAGACCATGGACTTGGAACGCTTTCTCTCCAGTCACGGGATTGACCCACACAAAGGGATACTAGGAAACTGTCAGTCATGTTGAATCCGGGCAATGGGTGGCCATGAAGGCTTACTCTCTTCACATCCTTCTCATCGTATTCGCCAAGTTCTTCAATAGTATGTTCCTTTCCCTCAGACTTCAACCCAAGACCCGTTGAAGGAGCTTTGCAATGCTCAACCCACATATAGGGGTGAGGGGCATATTCCACCCAAGAATGATCAGCAAGTCGCTTCTCCTCGTCGCTGAGCATGCTATACAACTGTGAAGTACTAAAAAATGCTGTCAATCCAGGGGGAGATTTCATACTCAATCCGGAGCCGTCGTCCCACCGAATCGTCACGTCTGGACCAGATGGGAGCTTCAGGGCGCGAAGGGTTGTGAACCACGCCGGATCGCGGCCAAATAGTGGTGCGTCGATGTGCCACCTTTGAAACCGTGTGATACCCTGTTGAAATTCTTCATCTTTCGGAGGATCAGCATGGAAATCGTTTGTTAGGCCTTTAATAGTGATGTCTTTGAGGCCATAGTGGTCCTCCCCTGTTCGTGGTGTTGCGTTTAGCATCTTGATCCAGCCCGGGTTGCTGACTTAAGTCACTGACCTTGGTACCCTTTCCCAATCAGGCGCACGTTGTCTGCTCCAGGAATGCCATAGACGTCACGAGACTTGGAGAGGAGGCCCCCTTTCTTTTCAAATGTTTTCATATCACCATGGCTATGGACTTGGTAAGCATCTGGGTCGAAGCGAGTAACAAGCTCCCAATGCTTAGCGGGAGTCAGGTCTTTTTGCCCCTTAACGACGATGGTTTTGTGTGTCCATATGGTCTCTTTCAGCCTCTTGACATCATCATCTTGACATGTTAGTCGTGTGAAACGCTCCAACAAGGGGAAGCCATACCGGAGATATCGTTCAGATCTAGGCCTTCCACAGTAGCGCCAAAGTTGAACTTTTGGTCCTTACGTTTTACTAACGACAAGACCTGAAATGTCGGTTCCGGTGTAAGCGCCGCTGGAGACATTGTTGTTTCAAAATAAGGCGAGTTTGAATTGATCCGCTCTAAAGGCTTGACTGCAAGAACGGTGATTTATCAAACAAAGTAAATATCAGCCTGTTCGTTGTACGCATCTTGAACCACAGGACATAGTTCGTCATGACCCTCGGGCCAGATTATCAACATCGCTACCGGCAATGGCAAGTGTTCGGATTCTCGGCCGAGCTGCGGGACTGTTATCGGATTGATGCTCAACATCCTAGATTTACACTGGATATAATATCATTGGTCATCACAATTGTTTCTTATCAGGACCCAAGTGCGGAGCAAGGCACTCAAGATTCGGGTAATTATCATGTCAGACGATTGCTGTGCAAGCTAAAGTGACATATTCTTTCGTACGAGACTTCTGTCTGACAAAATTTGTGCTGCTGTTTGGAGATTGGGTCACGTGCCAAGGCTAGGAGATCCCCTACAAAACCCCACCTTTGCAGGGGTTGGACAGCCTTGCAAATGACGACTAGCGCATTGATGGAAATCAAATGACAAGAACCGTCACGGACTCGCAAATGACGCTGTCTGACGTGTTAGATATGACGGTTTGAACCTAAGATTAGGATTGATTATTTCACCTCCCCACTGATTTGCCAAAGACACGGTATCGACCGGTAGCAGTGCTGCTGGTACCGTAAGAGCCATCAGTCATGTCCACCGTGCCTCGCAGGAAACTTGCCTGTCGAATATGCACACGCCGCAAGGTCAGGTGCGACAAGGAAGTGCCATGCGATAATTGTGTCAGGAGAGGCACCGCCTCCGAATGCGAACGGGCTGGGGATGATGAGCTCATTCCTCAGAATAGCAGACCTCTCTCTGGACAATCAACTGATGAGGCTGCTCTGGATGCTCTTCGACAAAGGGTGACTGAGCTCGAGGCTGCCTTACAACAGAAAAATGCCACATCAAGTAGGGCGAACCATTCGCCGACGCGAACCGCTGAAGAACCTGCTGACGGGGTGGTGGCCTGTGATGGATCGTCCTCACCAAGTCAAGACTCGGGAATTGAAGATGCAGTCACTGTCCTAGAGTTCCTAGCTTGGGGCCGCATGAAGGATCCTGAGCGAACAATACTCTCGCCCGAAGCACTCAGAGTCTCGGAGCACGAGGATGGCACTGGTGCCAGTCCAGGCGAAGACCTTGATGGTGCATTGAATGCTGATGCAAACCTCATTCCTTGGTTACAAATCCTGCTTCCCTCACGGCGTCAAGTGTATCAACTTGTGGAATACCACAATAACTGCTTGCTTTGGTTTCATGGCTCCTATTTCACGCCAACGTTCTCACAGCAGTTGAATTCGTTTTACGGTGACCATAATGGCAACCTGAATTCAACAGGACTTAGTCTGCAATGGGTAGCCCTGCTGTTCTCCATAATGGCAGGGACGATTACTTCCGCCCCGACGCACGACGCTAAACAGTGGGGATTCGATGACAGCGAGGCCCGACTTCTATCCCAAAAATGGTTCAAGGCGGTTATTGTTTCCTTGAATGCAGCCAATTATACTGCGCACCACTCCTTGCATGCAGTTCAGGCGATTACAACATTGACGAACACTGCACACATGCTAGGTCACTCAAATACCCAGTCCGTAATGTTGGCATCGGCTGTTCGTATAGCTCAAAGCCTGGGCCTGCACCGCCTGGACGAGGATGCCCGAGATGGGGAAGTTGCGCTGGAAACAGGTCGCCGCGTTTGGCAAGAGCTCTGTACCCAAGACTGGTTCAGCACTGCCTTTTCTGAAGCCTACTCAATCAATCCTCTGCACTCAATATCACTGCCTCCGAAGAATTGCGACGAATATTTGCAGGTGCTTCCAGAGTCCGAGCCGACTATTACCAGCTTTTGCCGATTTCTCGCTCAGGTCGCGGCGATCATGCCAGCCCTACAAGACGCAATGGCGCTATCCAATACATTATACACAAAGCATGAGGCGGTTCTGGTTCACGACAAGAAGATGCGGGCACTGGCCACGGCGAGGCCTCCCTTTCTTGCGAATACTGCTTTGGACGAAAATTGGCCTTGTTACATTCCATGGGCGCGCCAAGCAATAGCGATGAGCTCTGCTCACAAGATTATTATGATTCATCGGTAGGCATTACTTGAGCTAACAACTCAAGCGATTACTAATTTAACGGTGTAGAAAGTTCCTAGGACTGAGTTTCTCGAACCATTTCTTTGCATTCACCCGCCGAACGTGCTTGGCAGCATCCAAAACAATTCTGAAAGAGTACCTCGCAAACAGCAAAGATGAGTCGAGCCCGATGTTATGGACTCACCAAGCGTTCTCAGTCGCGGCGTGCATCGTCATATATTTCGATCTTCTCCACTCATCATCGGCCGCTCAAGATGGGGCAAACCTCGTGGAACAGACCATCGAACACCTCCAACAATGTCGGCAGAAGAGCATGATTGCAGCTCGGGGTGTGAAAGTATTGCATGCCTTGCAAAAGCAAATTGTAGATCGGGCCGAGAGTCGAAAGAGACCTCTGGAGATCGCGAGGAAAGAGACTACGAGGAAACGGCGTCGAGGCTTCGATGCCGTGGAATTCGCCCGATCGTTTGAGAATGGCTCTTCTCCTCAACCTCAGGAACGACATATTCGTATGCCAGAGTTAAGTCTTCGGCCTCCGCGGATTATCGATGATTCACAAATAATTGTTGGGATGGATGAGTCTTTGAACCTCCCGGCAGACATGAATTGGATCTGGAATATGCCAGTAAACGATGCGGATGGCACCCAAACATTCGACAGTCTGATGTCGTTCGCGAATCACGGTCTTGGGCTTTGAATAATCAGCAGCGTCTACCCATTACCCTTTTACTCACCTTCACATGACAGGATTTAATGCCCGAGTATTTGAGTAATATCACAACGGGTTCTCATTGAGAATTTTGCTAATCTTGTCTAAATGTATGGCGCTACGAGCCAGTTTGAATTGTGGGTGCATCTGGTTCTACCACCCTCCCAACTTGAATACGTTATGTCCTAAGCAAGATGCAATTCAATTATCCCGAAGGATGGTCTGATGCAGCAATATTGCATTGATGCATGATTCTCGCTCCATATGACTCAGGAAACTCAGTCTTCAAGTAAGATCAGCAGCTTTTCACGAAATAAACATTAGAAAATCTACTTACAATGCTGTGCCACAAGGCACGGTTGTACCATAAAACAACATCCTGTTCATCATGACGATGCGCATATATATTCTCTGGGGAAATGGCTGGTCGCATGATCCTATCAATTTTGTCAGCTACCAGGTAGACAAGACCCGCATTTCAAACGGGCGACATACTTATGCATGAAGTCTCTGACCTGTTTCAAGTCGTCGATGATCGTCTCTTCTCCATCAGGGCTGCTTTTGAGGTAAAGCTTAGCAGCCCCTTGTCCATGAACTTGCAACGACTTCTCGCCTGTTTTCGGGTTCGTCCAAACCATCGGATAGATACAAATCTTACTCTCGTCGATAGGAGGGAGCTTTGACCGTGGTAATTCCAGACCTTCGGTCTCAAGGGTATGGCCGAGTCTTGTACTATGTGCTGTTGACATCCACTTAAAAGCGTGGGGTGCGTACTCTATTCTGCTGTGGTACGCGAGTTGTCTCGTTTCATCGTCGAGGAGCTGAAGGGCTCTGGAGCCTGCAACATAAGCTGTGGCTCCGGGCGGGATCTTCATCTCCGTTCCGGTGTCATCGTCCCATCGGACAGTCACATCGGGGCCTTTGGGAGTGCGCACTGCTAGTAGGCAACCGACTCTTGGTGGTGGGATGTTGTACAGAGCTCCGTCCCAGTGCCATTGGTAGAATCTACTAGCCCCCTGATCACGTTCTTCTTTGGAAATATGAGGTGGTAGATGGAATTCGTGATGATCAATCCCCTTGATCTTGAAACCGGGAGGGAATTGATAGTGGCCCTCCGGCACCTCGCCTCGCCCAAGGATGTGCACTTGAGGTTGAACGGGGATAGCAGGGCGACTTTGGATGCCGTAGATATTGACGCCGTTGTAAGAAGTAAGGAACGGATCAGCACCATGTGCGAACCCTCCTGTGGTCTCCTCGGGATCAAAATTGGCGGTCAGCAAGTATTGATTCTCAGGCTTGAGCATCTCAGGCTGTTCCTTGAAAATCAAGACTTTGTACTTATGTACCGCATCGGAGACGAACTTGAAGTCAGCATCGGTGAGCTTGTTCAAGTCTATACCGTAGATCTCGGCTCCAAAGTCCACCTTGCTTTCCGCTGGATGTGTGATCGGGACGAGTCTTCCATCCGTCTTCTCGGCATGTGGCAGCGTGATATCGAAAGCTCGAGTTGCGAGGAGTCTCGCTTGAACGCCTTCTGGCGCGATAACCTCTGTGAGCGATTCGACGACCATGGTTTCTGATTGGTGATAATCGAAAATACCAGGAAAGAGATTGCTATTGTTGGTACGCAGCTATATCTTTGCCTTGTGGCTTTCAAAGTCAGAATGCTTTGCCATTTAATGGGACTCTAGCCCTGGGTTTCTCGGCAGACGGTTCTTTCTGGGGTGACCCCTGAATGCTGCTTTGTTTGTATAACTCGGCCGAGCATGCTTCTCTTATTGTGTACGAGGAAACCTGTCCTGGATTTGGTGGCAGATCAGAAACCCGCTCATCGAGATAGGCAGGGCTGGCAGGGCTGCGATAATGGGCAAACTCGGCCGAACCCGAATCTGGTTGTTCGGCCACGGCTCGGGTCCAATCCCATTGATTATTGGGGAGCCACATTACTGGGTGCTGAGCCTCAAGGAAGCCTAGATCTAATCGCTAAAAGCCTTCTCCCTTTTCCTAAGCGGCTCCAAATTCATGATTGTGGTCGACGGCAACCAAGATGACGAGTGTATCGAGAACTCACCTTACACCCAATGGCACCAGCATTCACTACCTCTCCTCTGGCAACCAGCAAGGCCAACTAGCAGTATTACTACATGGTCTAGGAGGTTCGACAGAGACATTTCGACCCCTTCTTCCGTCAATACCACCCAGCTACCACGTCATCAGTGTCGACGTCGAGGGATTCGGGAAATCACCACTCAACGCGGACAAACCGCTTTCATTTCCGCGATATGTCGCTGACATACACGATCTCATCACACATGTGCAAGAACATTCTCCGGCCCCAGCACCCAACGGGACCGGTAACAGCAGTAGCAGCAGCAGTCACGACACAGCAGTCCTCCTCATCGGACACTCGCTTGGCGCCATTATCAGCCTCCATTATGCGGCCCAGTACCCAACCGAAGTGACAGGCCTGCTGCTCCTGGGCGTAGGGCGTTCGATCAGAACGATACCGCCAGCGCAACAGCGAATGCGGGACCTCGCCACGACAGCGCGTCAGCAAGGTATGGATGCGGTCTGCGAGATAGCAGTCAAGACGAACTTCCCCACGGATCGAGAGAACCAGGACGAGCACATCCAGGAATTGTGGAAAGCGGTCATTTCGTGCGATCCTGAAGCATACGCTGTCTCGGCTGAAGTTGTCGCGAGCGATCAGCATTTTGACCCGGATTACAGTCTGATCAAATGTCCGGCCGTTTTCGTAGCCGGTGACAAGGACATGATCAGCCCGCCTCAGAGGTCGATCGATGTCAGTAATCTGCTGGGGGGATCGACGGAGGTTTTCACCGTGACGAGCGGCCATCAAATGATCTTGCAGGACTTGGATGGCGTGAGAAAGGGGCTCTCCGCGTTGGTTGCGAGGCTGTGAATTGGAAAGTATACTTTAGTACAGATTTCGTCACCAAGTAAAATTGCAATGATTGAATGTGCAGCGGCTGAGGTAGCCCACCGTGAAAATACTAAGATAGATGAATGTCGACCCAATCATCAAATTTTACCAGTAAACAAGCGCAACCGGTTGTGCTGCCTGACTACCAACTAGTGAACCAATGCCGGTGCTAAATGATCTCAACTAGTGGTTTTAGTTTTATCTGACTCGCCCATTAAGATTTCGATATTGCCATCAATCCAGATCGGAACAGCCCTGAAGCCTGAGAGTCGCCAAGGGTTTCCCTCTTTGCCGGTCAGCTTCGTCATCTCGATTTCATAGCGTCCCTATCGGGCCAGCAATTATGATCAGCAACTCTTTCTTGGGGGTAGAAGTGCCTGGGTCTGAACATACTCCACTCCTCTTAACATCGCCCCCGTCTGTTCCGTCCTTCTGCAGGCAGACTGATACGTTTGCGACGACAGACGCTTTATTGACTTCCGCGGAATACCCCGGTTGTGGGAGTGAAATGAGAACACCTCTCTGTAGAACCCAACGTGTTAGCCGACACTGGTTGAAACGGAGCAGTGTATGAATCTCAGCCCAGCAGAAGACTCACGAGAGAACGTGCTGGGTGGAAGTCATCCCATCAATCAAGAGCCTCTATTTTGCGACCAGCTCTTGAGGGGAGATCAAACTTGGCTCTCCCCCATAGACAAGAGTGTAGTCGAGGATCATCTCGTCCGCGGGAACCTCGGCGTCTAGTTTATCCCACAATCGCATATCGACGTAGAGCAACTAACTCCCGTCAGGTGACATGCCGCATCACTGTTATGGGTGGAACTGGTATTCATACAAGCTTGGTAATAGTGTCTTGAATATTTGCTCGATCGAGCAGGAAGTCAGTCACTTGATACAACCTTGTAGGCAGTCAGTCGTTCAGTCGCATCCAACTCGTTGGAAAAGGTCACGGAGAATCGCCGAGTAGGCGGCGCAGCATTGTGACAGGGCGTTGAAATATCATTTCACAAGTTGGAGATTGCGGGCTCTAGGCAGTGATAAGTCCACTGTTCATTTGTACGGTTGTACCTTGGTGCCTCGAGACGTGGGAGTGATCGACGTAGCCCTAAATGTCTCGCAAGGAACACCTTGATATTCAAACAAGATGAAGTGAATAAAACACCTTTCAACACCAAGCTATGCCTATTTGGTGACTTCAAGGGCAGTTTATGTCTGTTGTGTGAATATCAGGCCATGTTGTTGCTTATTGACTAGAGATTCAATTGGCCCAGCCTGGCCTTGGAGCCTGAAGTTAAACTTCGTCCGTTTTGGTCCGGTACAGATGATTTGCATGAACTAAAACAGAGAGGTGGCCTTACTGGTGGTTTATAAGATCTCTTCGATAGAGGGAACTGAATGCAAACATGGGCATATACTGAAAGACTAAAGGCGAATTTATTCTTCAAAATTCAAGATGACGATACTGGTATTGGGTGGGAAAGGAAAGACGTCGAGCGAGCTCTCGGCGATTCTAGAAGCGAAGAAAATCCCATACTTCGTAGCCTCGCGGTCGCCCTCAAAGGATGGCTCAGTGCAACATGTCCGATTCGACTGGTTGGACGAAAGTACCTATGACATTCCCTTCGATGCAGCCGCCCAGCCAATCACGGCAGTGTACTTGGTAGCACCCGAAGTTGCGGACTCGTTCACGCCAATGAAAGCATTCATCGACCACGCTCGAAAGAAAGGCGTAAAACGATTTGTGCTTCTTAGCGCAACTGTGATCCCTAAAGGTGGCCCTGCATATGGCAAAGTTCATGAGTACCTGGAAAACATCGGTGTGGAATATGGCGTCGTCCGGCCAAGCTGGTTCATGGGCACGTTGAACCGCTAATGAACATCGGAAGTTTAATGCTAACATCAGGCAGAGAATTTCACAGATGTCAAAAGTCGGCAAGTCAGATTCCGGGCGGGATTTGTCTGTTCTGGAACGCGGGATGGCAAGGTGCCGTTTGTGGCTGCGAGAGACATAGCCGCAGTTGCCTTTCACCTACTCACCGATGAAAAATCCCACGACACGGACTATCCCATCCGTGGCCCAGAGCTTCTCTCATATGAAGAGGTAAGATCTCCATGGACCCGTAGCTCTGTTTCATGTGATACTCACAGGCTCTTCAGGTAGCGCAGATCATTTCTGAAACGACAGGAAAATCAGTGAAGCATGAAAGGCTGACATTCGAAGAAATGAAGGCAAAGTTCATCAGCTTCGGGATGCCTCAAGACTTTGCGACCGTTTTAGCCGGTTTTGATGAGCAAATTGCGAACGATTTGGAGGCTGAACTTGATGATATAGTGTTGAAGATAACTGGTCGTCCACCGAAAAGCTTTCGTGAGTTTGCGCTTGAACATCGTGATAGCTGGCTGTGAGAAAGTCCAAGGATATCGGAATGGAGGTAATGGAGGCCACTGCTTCGATATTTTCGATTCATCCTAGGGGTAGGGGCATGTGGAAGAACCTTTTCGCTCTAATCAGGTTTTCAGATGTGGCAAGCTCCCTCTCGCACTCAAAATTTCAAGTAGATGTTAGCAGAAAGCAATGTTCTGAGGGGTGTCTTCATACGTAACCTCGGATTCCATCCATGGGTATTATCCAATTTTGCCGTGCAGCAGTGGAGACTTAGCGTTGTGTTAGTACTCGATTCAATCGCCTACCGCAATCGCTGTTTTGTGCTCCTAGCGACACGGTAGAAAACAATCAGTCCTCCCGATACGCCATGTGGTTATTACTGAACCACCTGAAGGACGCAAGCATCATGCCAACATGTAAGCCAGCGCTTTTGTAGTGGGATGATGGCAAAAATGGTTGTCATTATGGCGAGCCAATCAAATGCTACCACGGGACGACATACTGATATCTGATTGGATGTTCAGTATTGGGCCTTACCTTGGAAGAAGGCGTCACAACAAAATCCAAATAAGAATGAACATCAACTTGACTTGAATCGATTGAAGCTGGGAGATAATATTGCTGACTTCAATGTTTGCCTCAAAGAATTGATCGAATCGGCGGCCATGGCTCGAATGATGTTCTCTCCTAGATTCCTTTCCTCGCGGGGGAATTCACGGATCAATGGCTGCCAACAAAATATCGGAATCGGTAGTGCAAGAGCCATGCTGAGCAATTGTACTTGTCGCAAAGAGCACTCAATATACCCCTCGCCTTGTGTGTGGATTCCCCGGCACAGATTCGCGTCGAGCCGATTTAACACACTTGTGCTGCTGGTGTTGAGATTGTTTTATCAAGCGTCTTCGTTTGATTTGGCGGCTGCTTCTTCTTCAAGCAGAATCTCAACGTTGAAGGAAGCCAAGCTCAATGTGGCCCAACAGCGAAGCGGCAGAAACAACTGCGCCGGAAGTAAGGAGGAATATAGCAGAACTTCATTGGGATTTTTCTCAGCGTACGAAAGACTTTCGACGGCAGATTGGCTAAAGAAGGTTCTCGTCCAGTCTGAGTTAATTTCAACCAGCAAAGTTGTCTCGATGACATGGGTCAAGGCATTGACATCGCCTTTTTCCCACGAATTTATTCAATTAATAGTGGAAGACTCCACCACTGGTCAGCGTACTCGAATCGCCGTCGGAAGAGAAGAGACTGGAGACTGGGTGATTTGCGGATGGAATTGGGCATCTGGCGATCCACCATCACATCACTACACGCTTCCCTTGCCACTATTATCACTAGATTTCCATAAATCAAACCGACCTGATATTGTGACAGTAAGTCAGCTCTTTGCTATGGTGACAGAAAGAAGACCAGAATATCGACTGTCCAGGGAAATGTGCTGGTGGTTCGCAGAAACTATCTTCGAGGAGATGCATTCGAGATACGATTGCTCTATCAAAGAATGGAAGTGGGCAAAGTATCGATACTCCTTTATAGTGGTGACAAAGCTTTTACAGCGAAGGACGTTGAGAAAACACGCCGAGGCCTTCAGGGAGCAGATAGCAACAGAAATGCATTATTGATTCATGTCATGAATGTGGAAGAGATAGAAGATGGGAAGGGCATCCCCAGAATCTCAACGAGACGAAACCTGGTGTCTAGGATAGGGTTGGTCTACCTACTCAAAGCGCAGTTTGGTACAGCAGAGTATATAGTCTCTGGACGCGGTATGTGAATGCCAAGATAAATTTTTCCGAGGCGGGATTTGGCGATTTGGTGGAGTGCAATTCAATGTGGTCGTGTGTATGCCGCAGCTCAGTCAAGTTCTCGCTATGGTGATATATCGGCAGCCCTGAATTTTGTTCGGTTGTTCTAGCCCTTCCTTTCGCGTGCATTCTACGCACTCGCCATGTCGTCGAAGACGACTCAAGCATCAAAGGGCAAAGAGACCCAGAGCGCAGGCTCGCCCAACCAGACGTCAGTCTTCCACTCCTCTTGTGCGCGCAGGCTTCTAATGCTAGTGTAGGCTCTACATCAAGAATCTGAACGACAAGATCAACAAGAATGAATTGAAAAGAGCTCTGTACATGCTTTTCACGACTCATGGCCCCGTGCTCGATGTGGTCACGGCTCGAGTTGGCTCAAAGTCTCAGAGTATGAGGGGACAAGCTCATGTAGTATTTCGCGATATACAGACGAGCACTCAAGCTATGCGCGCTCTGCAAGGGTTCGAGCTCTTTGAGAAGGAAATGGTAAGAGGCTCTCCAGCACATGGAGAGCCCAGCTAATATCTCTTCTCAGGTCATTGCCTACGCCAAAGGCCAATCTCAAATTATTCCCAAGTTACGAGGTACATTCGAGCCCCCTGCGATGGCCACTACGGCCCCAGGAACGACAGATCTGCAGAAATCCATTTTCAGCGCTCCACCTGGTGCCATACCAGCAAAACCTGTCGAGAATGGTGTCACGCAGACCCAAGGAACAACGACCACAGTGCCTCATGGCGTCAAGCGAACTCGCGAAGAGGAAGAAGAATCTGACGAGAATGAGGTATCTATGGAGGAAGATGAAAGTGACGCACCGATGGAAGAGGATGATGATGATTGAGTATACGACCACAATCAACTCTTCACAACCCGAGACACCTTGGACTGCGGCCAATAGTCGCACCCCGCTCCCCAAAGGCGGCCGCTCACTGGCGAGAGATATTGATTTGGTCGAGTGACCCTCAAGAATGCCAGCTTAGTGCGAGGCATGAATGCTCCGCTTCCTCTGGGAGCCCTATCATCTCCAGCGACGTTGCATCTACTTTTTATTTCCCTCTTTCGACGAGGAAATTGCTGGGAACGTGCAGGCCTATAGCAGAGCCGATCAAGCCCAGCCAAAGAATCAAATAGTCCCCCGGGCTTAAGACAGCACTGTCAGCAAGCACAGAGAGCGCTTCTGGAGTCTGGCATGGATGAATGAAAAACGTGGGCAAGTCTGAGATTGGGTGATGCTAATCGAGGTCAATGAAAGGAATTGTTACGATAATGTTAAGCTCACAGTCATGCTAATACCTCCCATGACGCTAACACTCCGCAGTGTTGCATGAATGGTCGATGGAACTAGGTATTCATATACCTCTTCAAGGCTAAATGGTCTTCCTTCAGATGACCGTCGACAGGAAAACCACAGCATTGGAACACAATACGTTGGTGACAAAGTGATCGAGAAATCAATAGTTACGCCTTCGAAATCATGATGTCGCTCTAAAGGCTACCAAAGTCAACTTAGATTTCTCGTGGCTGTAGTGCACCGCTCACCGTTTCATCGTCAATCAATTCTTCCACGAGTTTTTCTTTCGCGTTGTTGTCACCTTCAAGATCAGGTGCACGGTGGGCTGTTTTCAAGTCCCTGCGTTGCCTTATGAGAAGCTCTGAGCCTGTCCATTTTACACTCAGCCAGTCAGTGCCACTCAGTCGATCAGCACTTCTTTCTTCAATTGCCCTGCAAGCGTCGGCGAATTCTGGCACACTGATGCTCGGGAATGCCTGGAGCCGGGCCATCGCCAGGGTTCATGAGTGTCATGGTGGCTCTTATGTAATGATGAGTAGATATACGACGTCGAGCGCAACAAAGGTTGGTGCCTTGCAGTGCCAAGATGAGTAAAACTGCCACGGCGGGCGCTGTTACTGAGGTGCCCTGGCTCGCGTGCGCGATCACCTGACTCCCCCCGCAATAGGCCGCCTGTTGGCTTGCATTTACTTAAGCGGGCGCCTGGAGGTGGGCCGTGGGGCCCCTAAGGCCAGCCAGTGGGGGCCCTTGGGAGGTTCAAGCGGTACCTGTGATATCATACTTCGGACCCATATAAGTTAACAACCAAAAGCAACTTACAAGTTCTGCGACTTTCCTTTCTCCAAAGTTAGGTTTTATTGTATTCCCTAGACAACCGATCGATGTCATTGATTGCACTGTATACGATTTCTACGGCGAGCTTTCCTGGCACCCGGGACCTGCGCATTGCCACCCAATTGGACAGTATTTCCCATCCAGTCATCAGGAGCACTTATCAGCAGATGAACTTGAAAGTAAGGGTCTCATGAAAGTGTCCTCAAGCCTGTCCACCTATGGTGTCGGACGACCCAAGTAGTACCATCGATAAACAGACCCTGTTGGGCACACTTCCCGCTCGCAAGCGGTGTCAAAAGGCGAGGAGAAGGCACGAGCTCTTCGACATCACCCCACGAGATATTGGTCTAATCCTCATAGATGTGATATTCAGCGGCTATCTTGCGAAAACTGGACAAAGGCTTGCGTCGAATTCGTCTATTGCGATCATGTCCTCCAGGAAGAGCTGCCGCGCAGGTCTGCCTTGGACCAAAGTGGCGACTAGATCAGACTAACAGCGAGCTGCTATATATCATCTCTAGTTGATCACATGGAACAAGATCAGGATCAGTCAGGAGCTCTTGACTTGCCTCAACCGCAAAGCAGGGTAAAGCCCAATCAGGCTCCTCTAGGCGCTCGACACCATTTCATCGTCTCTCAAGGGACATATCGCTATTTTGAAACTGGATCCTGATTACTAGACGTCAGTGAGCAAAGTGAAAGACCGCAGAAACTACAGTGTCAAGACTTTCCGTCTCATACAGTTTCAGAAGACGGCACCATCGCACTTGAGTTACACCGCTTCCCCCTTCGTGTCTTTTTCAAATCCATCCATGCAATATATCCAATTCTGGTCCCTCCACTACCATGGTTGTCTCCGGATACAGCTGTAGAAGTTAATACTTCTCCTGCTCAGGCATTTGTAGTGCAGATGGTTTGTGCTATTGCATGCCACTGTGTAAGCAAGCACAAGTTGGCCCTTGTCTCTTTGGCGGCCGACGCACACGCACGAGCCTTGAAACATATCGACAAAGCAACAGCTGAACCATCAATATCTACCCTTCAGGTGGTAGTCCTGCTGATTCTATATACGTTGTTTGATCCCAAGATCGGCAATATCAGCCAACAGCTTGGATTCGCTGTGCGATTAGCGATCGACCTTGCTGGATCAGATTACTCCGAGCAACCATCTCCTCGTTTGACGCTTCATAAAATCATTTACCGTCTCGAGAACCACTTCTGCACCGTTCTAGTCCGGCTAACCTCTGCCGGAGCCGGTTTCGGGAATTTTGCTTCCTCTACTTTCAGTGGTTTGACGGGCGAGAGTCATGAAGCAGCATGTTGAAAGCGTAGTTTTAACCGCGAATAGCTTTGGTCGAGATCACCATGTACGATTCCACGGCGGCACGCCGAGCCCAGCCCGCTGGACCCGAAGACCACGAAAGCTTTCTTTCCCTTTTAGAATGCCTTCCCAGCTTCTTTGCTCAAAGTGGCACAATTGGCACAAGTTTTTTCTTCATTGGTCTCATTTGGGGTACCTCTTGATCGTCAGATTGTCTCTTAGCATTCTTCCTACCGCCCTTCCAAGTGACAAGCACTGTACATGAGACTGAGCTTTCCAAATTTCAAGACTTCCAGACTTTGTTTGATATCCTACTGAGGCCTCAAAGCGCCTCGTTCTAACATCCCCCACTTTCCTTGGATATGCTGCCGTAGTTTCTTCCCCCAGAAAGCAATTGGAATCACAATTCCTCCGACCATCAACAGCATCACCCCGATCTGCATATTTGCCTTTTCGAATCCCTGCGACCTTATCCATGGGTAAATCGCATAGCTCACCCCAAAACTGGCTATGTAACTCCCACCACCAACCACGATAATGCCGGCGGATGCCCAGCGAGGGAAGGCTTCGGTGACCCATAGAGTATTGGCAGTGGACATGCCAGCAAAAGCGAAGGAGTTGAGTGCATAGGAAATGTATACCAAGATCCAGTGCCACTTACGCTGTGCTGTAAGCCCGTAGAGCACGACACTTAAAGCGCTAGCTAGGATCGGTAGTGCAAATGCTGGAAGATAATGCTCTGCATCGCGCACACCTCCATTGCGTGTAGCAAGACGGCGACAGATCCGTGCGATCATGAATCCAGATGCCGGCCAGGCGACAAATGAGCCAAATGCTGCGCTCAGATTGACCAAGGAGATGACATTAATTGAGAGGGAGTATGGTTCGGCGCTTAGCACGCCGGCATAGGTCATCCCGATGGATAACATGCCGCCGAAGTTGATCGCATTGAGTAGTGCGACCCAGAAGACCAGCGGGTTGAGTGCGCATAAAGCAGCTTGGGGGTAGCATACCAACATAGCCCTCCACCCTCCCTTCACTCTTCCGCATAGACTTAGCTGTTTCACCATGGCCATCCACGATGACTTTTCAGGGATGTCGGGTAAGATCTTTCCGCCCGGAACTTCTGCCCAATCCTCGTATATTTTGACTTTCTCAGTTGCGCTTTGAACGAGAATATGCCCGTCGAACGCGACAGCCGGACGAAGAAAATACGTTTCTGGGTAGAAAAAGAAGGCGAGAATGAGAGATAGCCCACATAAGGCGCTCCAAATGATATAGATTCGACGCCACATAATCCCGCCGTCGGTCATATAAGGGATCAGAGATAAGAGGGTAAGGGCAGTGGCACCTCCGATGGACCAAAGCATAGCGATTGCTTGAGGGCGTTGGTGAATGAATGTAAGGTCAATGACCATTAGCAGCATCTTTACAGTGTCAGAATTTCGGACGACATAAGAAACAGGCGGCGTACGGTGCTCGTGGCCAGTCCTTCTGCGAGGCCTTGGAGACAAATCGCAGCAAGGAGTTGGTAAAAGCTGCCTGCAACAGCAGCCCATATTGTCGACAGCAAGAGGATGACGGCGCAAAGCAAGAATACCGGTCTTCTTCCAACCGCCAATGACAGTGGCACCCATACGAACGCACCAATGCCCATGAATAATGTGGGCGCCGACAGCAGTGCGTCAAGGCGAAACGGCTTCGTGTCCTAAGGCATCATCAGCAGACATTTCA
>Ga0105239_10000773_pt1 | contig 45320 bp, 54 predicted proteins | sample KBSC44metaG_FD_92761 | JGI IMG/M metagenome (GOLD analysis project Ga0105239, IMG submission 92761) | Corn rhizosphere microbial communities from Kellogg Biological Station, Michigan, USA - KBS C4-4 metaG | ecosystem: Host-associated > Plants > Roots > Rhizosphere > Soil | place: Michigan, USA...
CGTCATCAAACCTTCCATCACGTCGATGACGGCCTCCAGCCCATCGGCGCGATCGATCAACAAAGCCGCATCTTTGGGAACTTCGGCATAAGCGCCGCTGGCATACGCGATGACCGGCTTGCCCGCGTTCAGCATTTCCGTCAGCGAACCGGACGCGCCTTCGGTATTCGGGAAGCGCAGATTCACAAAAACGTCGGCTTCGTTTTTGATCGTCATCAGGCGTTCGTTCGTGACGTCGAATTCGAACGTCACCTGCTTTGCGAGCCCGTATTTCGTAACCATGGCTTCCAGTTCGCGCACATAATCCGGATCGCCCGGATGGCCCGCGATGACCAAGTGCGCGCGCGCTTTCAGGAGCGGCGATTGGCCTAGGGCCTGAATGAGCGTGTCCAGACATTTCGCGCGTCCAAGGTGACCGAAGGTCGCGAACTGGCATCGCTGTGTGGCTGCGGTCTCGTGGCGCCAGCGTGCGATGTCGTCCGGCGATGGCGCCATTTTTTGATCGCTGGGGAGAAACAGCTTGAGAATCGGACCCTTGAAGAATTTTGAGACGTGCTCTTCCATGAAGCCCGAATGGACGATGAGCGCACCCGCCAACTGGGCGAGCGGACGCATGAGCGGATAGTCCGCCACGTTTTCACCGTCCCAAGGTGCATAGAGCGTAGCATCTCGCGTGATGACACCAGACCTTAGCGCCATGCCGAAACCAGCGCTTCCACGATAGTCGTGAATCAGCCGCGCATAAGCGGGCGGCGAATGCAGTTCTTCGAAACATTTGTAGGCAAAGAAATGGTGGTAGGAGAAGTCGTGCAGAACGGCTATCGCCGGCACGCGCCGGAGGACTTTGACGATGTCGCCGTGGTTCTCGACGTTGTTCCCCAAATTCAGGATCGCCGCGTCGTAGCGCGTCATCAATTCGGCGAGCGAACCGCCCTGTGGAATCTCGACCGCCGGTGTCGGCGAGTCGTAAGAAGGCCCACACTGATTGATGAAAAGGTCGCAATCGACGCGCAACGCGTCATCCTTGGCGAAATGCGGCAGAATACAGCGCGTGAACGCGCCGACGTCGGATCGCGGTCCGTAGGGAGAAAGCCACGCGATGCGGGGAACATCACTCATAAAAGTATCTCATTGAACAAAGCATCCCATTCCGCCGCCGGATCCACGCGGTGGCGGGCGCCACGCGCCACGGAACGCGCGGGCAAGGAATCGGAAAACAACTCTTTCAAGGCCCTGATCAATTCTTCCTTTGTCGGAAACAAGAGACCTGTTTTGCCGTGCTCCACGAAGGCATGCACGGCCTGATGCTGACGGCGCCGATAGGCGTCCAGGCGCACGGGATCGACACACTGCAGAACGGGCACTCCACCCGACCATGCATCGGCCAAACGCGCACCCGGTTCGCGATCCCGTATCAGGCCCAGATGAAGAACCATCTTCCAAGGCTGTTCGAACACGGATCCGGCATCGAATACCACAAATCTTTCGGCGGGGAATTCCCGCTAGAGCGTGGCCATTACCTGCTTCATCGATTCCGGATCGTCGTTGCCGACAACGAGGATCGCGGCACCTGCCGCATGGGAATATCGCAATGGCGTCGCCGGAAAGTTCTTCTTTTCAGGTCTGTTCGGCAGCAAGGGCACCACCGCATCAAAGGCACGGTTGTTGAGCGCGATCACCTTCCCGGCCGACAATAGGGCATCGTGAAGCCGGATGCGCAGGACGTCGACGTCGATGCCAAGCGTCTCGGCATAGGCTTCGGCGGGGGCAAACGGGTCCATCGTGAGCACGACACGCCCTCTATATGGCGCGTAGGCGATCATGGCACCCGCGTCGAGCAGAATGAGGTTGTCGTCCGGGGCCAGATGTTCGTGACCGATCGGCAAATCCTTGAGGCCCTGCTGAACATCGCTCAGGGAAAGCTGCCTTTGAACGATCTGGAACTGCCCTGCCGACAGACTATCTTTTGCAGCCACTTCTATCGAATTCGCGACAGCGGACGGTTGCGGTGAGACGGTTGGATCGATGTCCGCGTAGACGATTGTGCTCAACGCCAGCATCGAGTTCCCCGGTCGAACCTGCATGCTTTATTAGCCTGCGGGCTGCACGATTGAAAAGAATAACTTCCGGATAAGTAGTACATGCGAATTCACCAAAAAATACGCAGAAAGCGCCAGTTGGTTGGCAGCCGTATCCAAGATATCGGTATCACAAGTGGATTGATTTTTGTTGGTGGGCTGCGGGTCGATCTCACAGCTTGCGAAAGTTTCACGATCACAGCGGCCCAGGGGTCAGAAGATCGAGATTCTTCAGAAGGACACGCTCGAAGTTGAAATCGCGTGCCTTCGATATCTCGAGCATCAAAGCGATGTCGTCGCGCAGCGTTGCCATATCCGGCGACTTGTTTCCCTCCATGCCTTCGCGCACCGGCGTGAAGACTATTCCGTGACGTTGCTTCAGGTCCCTGCGGTCTTGTGCGTGGCGATGTGCGACGCGCTTGGCATCCCGCTCTGAAACGTACAACTTGCCGCCGAACCTCGGTTCTAGCGTCGCCATCGTGCTCAATTCGTGGATGATGGCTTTGTTGTCGTCGGGCGTCAGAAAATGGTTGAGCACCAATTTCAAAAACAGCAGGTTTCCCGAAATGCTCGGGTTCCGGTCCTGAAAGTCGCGGATGATAGGCGGCGGCATGTTGAACGCGGTCGCGAAGAAGTCGCTGACGATGTCCCGATTCACGAGTTTGTCGCGTTCATACTGCCTGACGTGAAAGTTTTTGCCGTAGACCGCGCTCCAGCGATCGGCCATCTCGCTCAGCGAATAGCCAAAAATTTGTGCAAAGTCGAAGAAGGAACAGGTGATGTCCCGGGCCTGCGCGGCTTCGCGATACCAGCTCGCCAGGTAGGACAGATGCTCGCGCAGGTATAGAACGACCGTCGTTCTGTCGGGCGGGAAGATGGCAGCGACACTCTCGACATCGCGTATCGTGTGAAACGCCTCGCTGCTGATGATCGTGGTCGTAGCGCCCGCGGGCGCCTGCCCTTCGGTTATCAGGTCGTGCGAAAGCCCATATGCACCGAAGTCGCCCTTCTTGATGGCATAGGCCAGATCATGATGCGCATACGGAAACGAGCCTATCTCGGGATACCAAATCCCGAGCGACAGCAGTTCGGGCCGTTGCGTCCCTAGATAATCTTGCAGTGTGGACGTACCGGTCTTGTTTGTACCAATGTGCAGCACATAGCGCATAAAAACGGTTGGTTCCTTAAGGGATGGGACGTTTCTGATGCGGCAGGCCCAGCGCGTCAAGTCGTATCCGCTTGAAGCATCGGTCCGGTCAAACTAGCTTCAACGGACGCAACCCTCAAAGCCTGGTTTATGGACATACGGCACGACGTTCTTGCGGCGATTGGAAACACACCGCTCATTCGCCTCAGCCAAGCTTCGGCGCTGACCGGCTGCGAGATTCTGGGCAAGGCGGAGTTCATGAATCCCGGCCAGTCGGTGAAAGACCGTGCTGGGCTCTATATTGTCAGGGATGCGATGGACCGCGGCCTGCTCGAACCCGGCGGTGTCATCGTCGAAGGCACGGCCGGCAACACCGGCATCGGGTTAGCGGTGGTGGGTAATGCGCTGGGCTTTCGAACCGTTATCGTCATCCCTGAAACGCAGAGCGAGGAGAAGAAAGACGCTCTTCGTCTGCTGGGTGCGGAGCTCGTGCAGGTCCCTGCCGTGCCGTACAAGAATCCGAACAACTACGTGAAGATTTCCGGTCGCCTTGCGGAGCGCTTGGCGAAGAGCGAACCGAATGGCGCGATCTGGGCAAACCAGTTCGACAACACCGCCAATCGCCGCGCGCATATCGAAGAAACCGGTCCCGAAATCTGGCGGCAGACGGAAGGCAAGGTCGACGGATTTGTCTGTGCCGTCGGTACCGGTGGCACGCTCGCCGGCGTCGCGATGGCGCTCAAGGAGCGCAATCCGAAGATTCGTATCGCCGCCGCGGACCCCATGGGCGCCGCGATCTATTCCTGGATCAAGACTGGAGAACTCAAAGCGGAGGGCTCCTCGATCACCGAAGGAATCGGACAAGGCCGTGTCACCGCCAATCTCGAAGGCGCGCCCATCGACAATGCTTATCAAATTCCTGACGCGGAAATGCTCCCCATCGTCTTCGACCTTCTGGAACATGAAGGGCTGTGCATGGGCGGATCGACGGGCATCAACGTCGCCGGCGCGATCCGGCTGGCCAAAGATCTGGGCCCCGGACACACCATCGTCACGATCCTGGCCGATTACGGCACGCGGTATCAAAGCAAGCTGTTCAATCCGGAATTCCTGCGGTCGAAGAATTTGCCCGCGCCGCCATGGCTCGCCGAGCCGCGCAACCCTGTCGAGGTCCCGTTCGAATGAACGCACGATCGCCGCTGGTTTCGACCGAATGGCTCGCCGAACATCTCGACGCGCCGGATGTGCGCGTCGCCGATGCGTCGTGGTATCTGCCCCAGGCAAACCGCGATGCCAAAGCCGAATATACCGCCGCGCACATTGCGGGCGCGGTATTCTTCGACATCGACGATCTGTCGGACGACACGAGCGCTCTGCCGCACATGCTGGCACCCGCGCCGAAATTCGCGTCGCGCCTGCGCAAACTGGGACTTGGCGACGGCAATTTGATCGTCGTCTATGACGGCGCGGGGATCTATTCGAGCCCGCGCGCGTGGTGGATGCTGCGATCCATGGGACATCGCGATGTTGCTGTGCTCGACGGCGGCCTGCCGAAATGGCGCCGCGAGGGGCGGCCGGTGGAAGACATGCTTCCAACCCCCTACCCGCGCCATTTCACGCCCCGGCAAAACCACGCGCTGTCGCGCGACCTTGGGCAGATGCTGGGTATGCAGCGCGCGCGCTCGGCGCAGATCGTCGACGCGCGAAGCGCTCCGCGATTTGCCGGCCGCGAGCAGGAACCGCGCCCCGGCGTGCGGCCGGGACACATGCCGGGAAGCTTCAATGTTCCGTATACTGATCTCACTGGCCCTGACGGTACGCTGAAGCCGTGCGCCGAGCTGAAATCGCTTTTTGGGGCGCAAGGGATCGATCTTTCGAAACCCGTCGTGACAACATGCGGCTCCGGAATCACGGCGGCGATCGAGATGCTGGCGCTGGAAGTCGCCGGGGCGAGCGATGTGGCGCTCTATGATGGATCGTGGGCAGAATGGGGCGCGTGTCCTGATGCGCCTGTCGAATTGGGTTGAGAGATGACGCTTTCCATAGGCAAGAAACGCGTTCCGATGACGGTCACGTTTCTGAAGATGGACGCCAGGCCGCCTGCGCTTCCGCCGCCCCAGCCCAAGGGAAAAATCGCGCTGCTGCGCGCGGAGAATCCGCCGGTTCATTTCTACCGCTATCTCTACAACACCATCGGCGATGCTTATCTGTGGGTCGACCGGCGCAAGTTGTCCGACGACGAACTGGCGGCGATCATTCACCATCCGCTCTGCGAACTTTACGTGCTCTATGTGGACGGCTGCCCGGCGGGGATGGCCGAACTCGAGTTCCGCGAGGGCGTGGCCGGACAGGTCGCCTATTTCGGACTCATGCCCGATTATGTTGGCCGGCGCCTCGGCTACTACTTTCTCTACCAGGCCGTTTCCATTGCCTGGTCCAAGCCGATCACCACCCTTCTGATCAACACCTGCACGCTGGATCATCCGCGCGCCCTGCCCCTTTACCAACGCATCGGATTCGTCCCCTACTCGCGCGAAGAGCGCTATATCGAATTGCCGTGAGGCCATTTCTTTCCGCTGCCGAACAGGGCACAGTCTGCCCGTCACAAGAATAAGCTAGGGAGTTCAGGGGGATGGTTACGGTGCAGGACAATGATGCGACGAGCGCCGGACCGCAGATGTTCGGTCATCCGCGGGGCCTGACTTATCTGTTTACGACCGAAATGGCGGAGCGTTTTTCCTACTACGGGATGCGCGCCATTCTGGTGCTCTACCTGACAAATGTTCTTCTATTGCACCCTGTCGTCGACGGTGTGCTCGGCTATTCCGCCATGAAGAGTTTCTTTGAAACGGTCTTCAACGGTGGCCAGCCGCTCGGCGTTCAACCGATGTCGTCCATCATCTACGGCAACTACACGGCGTTCGTGTATCTGACGCCGTTCTTCGGCGGCATGATCGCTGACCGCTGGCTGGGCCAGCGCTATAGCGTCATCGTCGGCGGACTGATCATGGCCGCGGGCGAATTCGCGCTGATGGCGCCGCAACTCCTGTTCGTCGGACTGCTTCTGCTCATCGTCGGCAACGGCTTCTTCAAGCCGAATATTTCGACCCAAGTGGGCAATCTCTACAAGCCCGGGGATGCGCGGGTCGACCGTGCCTATTCGATCTTCTATGTCGGCATCAATGTGGGCGCGTTTTTCTCGCCGTTGATCTGCGGCAGCCTCGCGGAAGATCCCGCATTCGGTTACCGCTGGGGCTTTTTCGCCGCAGGCGTCGGAATGGTGATCGGCCTGATCGTCTATCTCGTCGCGCTTCGGACATTGCCGAAGGACCGCATCGCCCGTCTGCAGAACAAGACCGAAGAGAAAAAGCCGCTGACCGGTGCCGACTGGAAAGCCGTAATCGCGCTCATCCTGCTTTGTATCCCGACGACGTTGTTCTGGGCGGTCTACGAGCAGCAGGGCAACACGATCAGCCTGTGGGCTGAGAGTTTCACGAACCGGCATTTGATCCCGGGAGTAATCGATTGGGAAATTCCGGTCACCTGGTTTCAGGCCTTCAATCCGTTCATGATCTTTGCTTTCACACCGCTCGTCGTCATGTTCTGGACCAGCCAGGCCAAGCGCGGCAAAGAACCTTCGACCGTCACCAAGATGGCGCTGGGCGATTTCTTTCTGGCGTTGTCGTATCTGATCATGGCGGCTGCGGCCTACCTCACCGGGGCGGGTGGTCACGCGAGCTGGCTGTGGCTGCTTGCTTTCTTCGTTGTGATCACGCTGGGCGAGCTTTATCTGTCTCCAATCGGCCTTGCGCTCGTCGCGCGTGTCGCGCCGCCCCAAATTCTTTCCGCGATGATGGGACTTTGGTTCATCACCAGCTTCACCGGCAATCAGCTGCAGGGCTTCATCGGCAGCTTTTTCAGTCGCATGGACAAGGTGAGCTTTTTCCTGATGTGCGCGGGCATCGCATTCGTGGCGTCGCTGATCACATGGGCCTTCGACCGGCCTTTGCGCTCCACACTGGAAGGCGGCGCGCCGAAAGAGCCAATGCCTGTCCTGGAACCGCAATTGTGAGTTTTTGGCGTGAAAGAAAAGGATAAGCCGGAAACCATAGCCGTCTCAGCCGGGCGGATGACGAAAGAGCATTACGGCGCCGTGAACACGCCGGTCTATCGGACGTCGACGATTCTTCATCCGAGCTTCGAGTCGTTGAAGACCGAGGCCTTGCCCTACAAGTACGGACGCCGGGGTACGCCGACAAGCCGGAGTTTCGAGAGCGCGATCGAAGAACTCGAAGGCGGTGCGCGGACCGTTGCCGTGCCGTCAGGGCTAAATGCCATCGCAACGGCCATCCTCTCGGTGTGCGGCAGCGGCGATCACCTTCTCATGACCGACAGTTGCTACGGCCCGACACGCCATTTCTGCGACAAGACATTGGTGCGTTTCGGGGTCGAGACGACCTATTACGATCCGCTGGTCGGCGCGGACATCGCGTCGCTCTTGCGGCCCAACACGCGCGCGGTCTATTGCGAGAGTCCTGGCTCGCTCACTTTTGAGATCCAGGACATCCCCGCCATCGCCGCTGTTGCGCATGCGCGCGGCGCCTCCGTTCTGCTCGACAACACCTGGGCGACGCCGGTTTATTTCCGCGCGCTGGATCGCGGCGTCGACCTGGCCATTCTCTCCGGCACGAAATATCTGGGCGGCCATGCCGACGTGATGGTGGGTACCGTTACCGCCAATGAAAGCCACAAGGCGCGGCTCGAAGCCTTCTATGGCGACACCGGCCTCTTTCTCGGCGGAGACGATTGTTATCTCGCGTTACGCGGCGTGCGCACGCTTCCCCTCCGCCTGAAACAGCACCAGGAAAGCGCACGCAAGATCACGCGCTGGCTCGAGACCCGTCCCGAGGTTGCGCGCGTGCTTTATCCGGCGCTCGAAAGCGATCCGGGACATGCGATTTGGAAGCGGGACTTCACCGGCTCCTCAGGCCTTTTTGGTGTGGAGCTCAAGCCGGTGAGCAACGACGCGCTCAGCGCGTTCCTGAACGGCTTCCATCATTTCGGCCTCGGCTATTCCTGGGGTGGCTATGAGAGCCTGGTCATTAAAGCCGACTTCAAACGCACGGCCAGTAAGTTCGAAACCCACGGGCCCCTCGTCCGCATCCACGCAGGTCTCGAAGATACGGACGATCTGACCGCCGATCTGGAAGGCGGCTTTGCACGGATGAAAGCGGCGTCGTGAGCGATCTTCTGACGCGCGAAGCTTTCGTCAATTCAGTTGCCTTCAACGAAGATGGGCTCGTTCCCGTCATCACGCAAAGCGCTGCAACCGGGGCGGTGCTGATGCTCGCCTGGATGAACCGCGACACGCTGGAGCGCACGCTTTCGACAGGCGAAGTGACTTACTGGTCGCGCTCGCGTGGCGAAGTCTGGCGCAAGGGTGCCACCTCCGGCCACACCCAGCATCTCGTCGAGGCGTGGGTCGATTGCGATGGCGATACGCTGCTTCTGAAAGTCGATCAGCTCGGACCGGCCTGTCACACCGGCGCACCGAGCTGCTTCTATCGCAAACTCTCGCGCTGAAACCTCTTCAGGCGAACATCGCCCGCAGGTGCGGGTTGAGGAATTTGCCCTCGGGGTCTAGCCTGCGCCGCACGTCGCGGAATGCATCGAACTGCGGATAGAGCGTGGCGAGCTCGTCCGCCGTGCGCGTATGGCGTTTGCCCCAATGCGGCCGCCCGGCATAGGAGCGGAATATCGCCTCGCAGGCATCGAACAGCTTTTTGGTATCGACTGGGCGATGCTGGTGGACGGCGATGGTCGCACTTTCCCGCCCATAGAACGGGCTCATCCAGGCGTCGTCGGCCGCGACTGAGCGATACTCGATGGGAAAGCCCGTGTTGATCCGCTTCTTGCGGATCGTTTCGACGATTTCGCGAAGCGCGTCGGGGCCCTTCTCGTACGGAACCGCGTATTCCATCTCGTTGAAGCGGATCGTGCGCGGACTTGGGAATATCTCGTAGCTCCAGCGCACGCGTCCCGGACCCGGCATCAGGCGTGAAAACAACTGATGCGCCGATCCCAGAAGAAAGGGCGCGTATGGCAGCACCCGGTTGATCGCCGCGAAGGCGCGCGAATCCGCGCCGCCCTTCTCGCCGCGTTCATAAAGCTGCTCGGCCGCGCGCGGCTCCGGCGCCGGATCGCTGCTTTCGTTCAGCGACTTGCACACCGCGACTTCGGAATAAGGAAACCAAAAGAATTCGAAGTGCCGGTTGTCCGCGACCAGCCTGTCGAGATCGCGGAACAGTTCGGCGATGGGCAGCACGAAATTCTTCTCGAGCAGTCTATAGGACGGCCGCACGTTCATCGTGATCTCGGTCATGACGCCGAGCGCACCGAGCGATGTGCGCCCGGCATTGAAAACGTCGGCGTTTTCATCCGCAGAGCAATGAAGCACCACGCCGCTCGCCGGCAGCAGGCGAAAGCCAGCGACCTCGGCGGAGAAGCTTTTGAGCGTTCGTCCCGTGCCGTGCGTACTGGTGCCGACGACACCGCCTAGCGTCTGCCGGTCGATGTCGCCCATGTTTTTGAGCGCAAAGCCCTTGGCGTGCAGCAGCGGTCCGAGTTGCCAGAGTGGTGTTGCGGCGGCCAGCGTTGCCGTTTGCCGTTCGGCATCGACCCCCTTCAGGCCCGTGAAGGCGGAAAGATCGATCAGCGTGCCATTGGTTTCGTTGACCGGTGTGAACGAGTGCCCGGTGCCCGGCGTGCGCACCGGTCCCTCGGACTGGCGGACCACCGCCGCGAGGTCGACCTCGTCCTTCGGCTTCACGATCTTGCGCGGCTTGCAGGTCACGCCGCCCGACCAGTTCGACCATCTGCCGCCAACGATTTTCATGCCAACGCCATTCGAGTATTTCGCGCGGCGGCTTATCCGCCTCCACCCGAAAGAGGTCAATCTTGCAATTTGCGCCGGTTCAGATATCGGCGAAGTTCGGCCGGCGCTTCTCGAGATAGTGGCTGACGCCTTCCTTGAAGTCCGGCCAGTCGAAGCTCGGCGGCATTTCGCGGTCAGCGGTTTCGATGGCCTCGCCGAAGCTTTGAAAACAGGCTTTCCAGACCTGCGCCTTCATCACCGCCATCGAGCGCGGCGACACCGTGTCCGCGAGATGGCGGGCGTAAGCGGTGACGTTTTCCATAAAGGTGTCGTGGGGGAAGACATCGTTGACGAGACCGATCTGTTTGGCCTCGGCCGGTGAAACGCGCCGCGCCGAAAACAGGAGATCGAGCGCACGCGACGGCCCCACGAGATGCGGCAGCAGCCACGAGATGCCGTGCTCCGCGATCAGGCCTCGCTGCGAAAACGACGTTGTGAACACCGCCTTGTCGCTCGCGAACCGTATGTCCGCGTAGAGCGCCATGATGAGACCGAGGCCCGCGGCAGGTCCGTTCAGGGCGGCGATTACGGGCTTCGGCGTGCGCATGAAATAGGCATAGCGGCGCATATCACCGAAGTGCTCGTCGAGGCTCGGTCCGTATTTGGATTGAAAGGCGTTGGCGACATCGGTGGGCTGCGCCGCGTCGTCTCTCGCGCCCCCTTGGATGCCGGTCAGCACCTCCATATCCGCACCGGCACAGAAGCCCCTGCCCGCGCCCGTCAGCACGACCACGCGGACGTTGGAGTCCTGTGCAGCCTCGGCCATGGCGTGGCGGACGCTCTTTCCCATCGCCTGCGTATGCGCGTTCAGGCGGTCCGGCCGGTTGAGCGTGATCGTCGCGATGCGGTCGTTCACGTCGTAGAGGATGTCTGGAAAGTTCGTCATCGTCGGCCTCGCAGCAATGGAATCGGCATGTTCCCATATCGGTGCGCGGCTTCAAGACGACCGGGTTATGCTTGACGTCGGGGCTTGCCCGATTTTCCGGAACCCGCCTGTCGGATTGTTCATAAAATCCGCATCCGCCCGTTCATCGCTCGTTCAGGTGCACTGCCTCAGCCTTGCCGCAATCATGCAGAGTATCGGGACGATCTGCGTTCCCGTGCGTTTCGTGAACAGAGGAAGATTGTCATGCGCGTTCGTATCGCCGCGATCACCGCGGTTTCTGCCATCACGCTGCTGGCGGGATGTGCAACCCAGCCGGTCGGCCCGAGTTTTGCCGCCATGCCAGGGCCCGGAAAGTCGGCCGAGGTGTTCCAGCAGGATGAAGATTACTGCGAACAATACGCGGCCAATCGCGCGGCCGGCCGCGTTCAGGAGGCCAACGACACCCAGCTTCGCAACGGTGTTATAGGCGCCGCGTTGGGTGCCGGCATCGGTGCGCTCGCGGGCAATACCGAAGGCGCGCTGATCGGTGCTGGCGCGGGTGGCGTTCTCGGCGGTGCATCGGGCGCCGGTTACGGCCAGGGATATGTCCAGCACGGCTATGACGTCGCCTATGCGCGGTGCATGGCTGCCCGCGGCAACCGGGTTCCCGGAGGAGGACCGCGCCGTCGTCCGCCGCCGGGCTATTACGGCCCGCCCCCGCCGCCTCCGCCGCCGGGCTACTAAAACAGATCGGCCTGCGCGTCATCGCGCTTCGGCTTCGCGGGCGGCGGTGGCTTTGCTGCCGCCGCCTGCATTTTGAGCTCTCGCGGGGAAGGCCTTAGCAGGGCTTTCAGTTTCTCCGGCGACGCCGGGATCTCGCCCAGCCATTTCGGCCAGTCTTCCGCCGCGACCAGCGCCGGCATGCGATCGGTGATCGTACCGATCAGCTCGTTGGCGGGCGTCGTGACCATCGCAAAGTTCAATAGCGTGGGCTCGCCTTCCTTGCGCCACTGATTCCAGATCACGGCGATGGCGACCGGCCGGTCGTCGGTGGGCGCCAGCACGTATTGCACGGTCTTCGTCGCCGAGACCTCCTCACCCTCGTTGAAACTCGACACGAAAATCAGACCGCGGCGCTTGGCAAACGCGTCACGGAAAGTCGGCTTCACGTCGATGCTTTCGGCTCGGGCATGGATGTGCGGCTTGGCGTCCCGTGGATCGGCGGCGTCACGCGGGATGAGACCCCAGCGCATGCGCACGGATTTCCGCGCCCCATCCCGGTCGAGGGCCACGACATCGGCAAACCGCATCGGTGTCACGGTTTCGATGGGAGAAGCCCCCAACGCGTCCGCCAACGCTTCGAGGCGGTTATCGAGCTTCTGGGTGAACTTGCCGCACATTCCGATGTCTGTTCCCGCCAAACCTCTGCCCCAAATCGGGACAGCCAGGCCGGTGCACAAATTGCTTATCGTTCACGTGGGAACGCAAGAGCTTCGTCCGGTTGGCGGGTTCAGGCGCAAAAATGTGTGAACAACGCGCCTTGGCGCCGATTACGTGAGGTTTGGGACTCATGACGATTCTCATTTCGCAACCTGCTACGATCCGCAAGGAAGACCTGCACCAGCTTGGACCGGTCAAGAAGCCGCTGGATGGTCCCACGGCCCATTTGGTCGGCAAGAAGTTCATCGACGATATGCCGGGCATCGACAGCATGGGGATCTGGGAATGCTCGCCCGGACGCTGGCAGCGCACGATCATGCAGGAAGAGTTCGCCCACTTCCTCACCGGAAGCGCGACCTTCATTCCCACCAACGGGGCTCCGATCCACATCAAGGCCGGGGATTCGATCTGGTTTCCGGCAAACTCGTGCGGCGTCTGGGACATCAAGGAAGACGTCCGCAAAGTCTATGTCGTGATCGACCGCCCGAACGCCTGGAAGAAATTCAAAATGTGGATCAAATCCCTTCTGTCCATCCGCGGCGTCCTCGCGCCGTCGCTGGTCTCGACGCCGGTCGGCGCAAGGCTTCTCGGCGACGCCCTAGCGGACGGACGTTTCCTGTAACCATCAGCAGTGCGGTTAGCAAGAGCTGACGCCCTGTGGCGTCATTCGATGGAAACTGGCGTACTTTGCGACTACGGGAAACGCAGGAAACTGCCGGACTTGTGAGCGCCGGACTTGTAACTGCCGGCAATTACGCCTGAATCGTTTATGCCTCCGGCCCATGTGCTGCCGCGCTTATCCGGAACGGAAAATGTCTCGATCGCTCCATCAGCCTTTCGGATGAACCCGACAGTATGTCTGGTGCTGGTCTCATCGCAATAACCGGCGATCACGCCTTTGCGATTGATGCCTGTGGGAGAAATCCTGCAGTCCGGTCCGTTGAATATCGTAAGCGTTCCATCCGGCGCACGAACGAAGCCGTGTCTGCCGGTGCCGTCTTCATTGTCGTAATAGCCTGTGACGGAACCCGTGGCGTTGATACCTGCGACCCACATGGTGGCAAAATCGCCCGGAACATCGAACGTCGTGATGGTGCCCTCCGGGACTCGAACGAAGCCATGCGCGGTGCCGGCGAGGTAATATATTCCCGCAGTGACACCCTTGTCGTTGATGGATGAAGCGGCGGTTTCGTCTGCGCCGGAAACTTCGAAGAGCGTGGTTTGTCCTTGGGCGTTGCGTACGAAGCCGTGCGCATCGGCCGCGCCGGCAATCTGGCCCTTGTTGTTGATCGAGAACGCCCAGGTAACCGTGGCATGAGAGGCGCCATTGAAGGTGGTGATAGTGCCATCGGCGGCGCGCGCGAAGCCGCGCAGGGTTTCCGGGTGATTTTTATACGAGCCCGTGATCGTTCCCTTGTTGTTGATACTCAGCGGTTCGGTGAACGTAGCTTGCGGAACCGCGAAGGTCGTGAGAACCCCGTCCGCGGTCCGAACAAAACCATCTGAGCCATATTTTGTGGCACTGTATCCGGTCACCGTATTCCCGGAATTGATGCCGGTAATCCAACCGGCATCAAAGGTGGTGAATGTGCCTTTGGCGCTGGCCAATCCACCCGACAAAACCCAGGCCGCGGCAGAGAGCGTGAGACAGGTTTTCATTTTGCACCCCGTTTGCGGTAGCCTGCGCCGACCGCTGCTATGAGTACCACAAACGGGCCAATGCCTCTCGATTCTTGAGAGACACATAGAGCACGATGTTGGGCGCATACCCCACGGACATGCCACGAGCCCTGCACTTTTGACTGGCGACCCCGGCAGGGCTCGAACCTGCGACCCCCTGCTTAGAAGGCAGGTGCTCTATCCAGCTGAGCTACGGAGTCTGCTGCCGCGACAATACAGAAAACGGATGTCAGTGCGACCAGGGCACTTTCCGGTCGAAGCGGAAATTGTCGGCATAGGACTTCGCCTTGGCGGCCGGTTTGTGCGGCTCGAAGACCTGATACGGGATCGCGCGCTTGTCGGCATAGGCGATCGCTTCCTCAGCTGTCTCGAATTCGAGCTGAACCTGCTGGAGCATGTCGCTGGAGCTGGTCCAGCCCATCAGCGGATCGATCTCACGCGGCTTCTCCGGCTCGTATTCCAGCACCCACAGCTTCGTCCGCGCCCTGCCCGACTGCATGGCGTTCTTGGTGGGCTGATAGATACGCGCGCGCATGAACCCTCGTCTCCAGGCCGTTGGAATGGTCGGGGCGGCGGGATTCGAACTCGCGACCCCTAGCTCCCAAAGCTAGTGCTCTACCAGGCTGAGCTACGCCCCGGAACATCCGTCGTACGGCCGGGGAGCCTTACAACGTCGAGAGGCCCTCTTCAACGGCCATTCTTGAAGATCGCAGCGTGCACCTTGTCGCCCGGCTCGATGCCGAGTTGCCGTGCGCGTCCGGCGTTTATCTCCAGCACGGCGCGGATCGGCTCCGACGACGGGATCGCCGCTTCGGAGAACGGAACCGCATTGGCGGCGATCGAGGAGATCGTGCCATCGGACCGCACGAAGATGATGTCGAGGGGAAGGACCGTGTTCTTCATCCAGAACGACGTCATCACGGTGGTATGGAAATCGAACAGCATACCGGCGTTGGGGGCGAGCGTCTTGCGGTACATCAGCCCCTTTTCCTGGGATGCGGAATCGCCCGCGACCTCGACCTTGAACGGGTTCGGTCCTTTCGCCCCGTCGACCGTGATCGTGGTAACGGGAAGCCCTGCGCAAGCTTCACCGGCGATCAGCAACAGAGCAAACAAAGCGGCGAACGTCAGACGCATGGAAATGGCCCCGGTTTGAGGCGCCACACTGCCGCAAATCACGGCGCGTTTCTACGCGTCCAGGATCGTAATCTCGGCCGCGAGCTCGCCCTTCGGACCGTCGCCGGTGCGGACCCGCACGCGCTGGCCCTGCGCGAGCTCACGGATCCCGTGACGCCGGAGCGTTTCCATGTGGACGAAGATGTCCGGCGTATTTGGCCCGCGCGATACGAAGCCGTAGCCCTTCCCGCGATTGAACCATTTCACGGTGGCGTCGAACGGTACGCCTTTGGGTTCGGCGGCAAAGCGCGCGGCGCGCTGCATGGACGTGGCGGATGGCGATGCCGTGCTGTTGTCGAGTGAGATCAGCCGGCGCGCCTGCAGTCCCCGCGGTCCCTGGACCGCTTCGCAAACCACGCGCGCGCCTTCATAGGCGGCTTTAAATCCCGATTGTCGAACACATGTCTGATGCAGGAGAACATCTCCTTGCAGACCGCCCGTGGGTTTGATGAAACCATATCCCTTGGTCAGGTCGAACCACTTCACCTGACCGGTGACTTCCTGAGCGGCTTCCCCTGCGACAGGTGAAGCCGTTACGCTCGTTTCCATCCCTACCGCCCCCGAACTCGAATGGTAAAAATAAAATTAACACATTATGCAGAAGTCGTGAAGCGAAAGCGTCATACAGTCGTCGCACAAACGCAACTCAAAACCGCATTCAACCTATAAGGGATTGAAAGCATTACGGTTGGTCCGAAGGATCAAGAGGTTTCAGGATGGATTTCAACGGCAGATATGTCATTCCGGCGCCGCCGGAGGCCGTTTGGGCGGCTCTGAACGACCCCGATACACTCAAGGCGTGCATCCCCGGCTGCCAGAAAATCGAGAAGACCGATCCGACGAATTTCATCGCGACCGCAACGCTCAAGATCGGTCCGGTGAAGGCGACGTTTCAGGGCAAGGTTAGCCTCTCCGATCTCGATCCGCCGCATCGCTGCCGCCTCACGGGTGAAGGCCAAGGCGGCGTCGCCGGTTTTGCGAAAGGCGATGCCGACATCGTTCTGACGCCGGAAGGCGAGGGCACGGTTCTCACCTACACGGCGAAAGCGACTGTCGGGGGCAAGCTGGCGCAGTTCGGTCAACGCCTCATCGACGGTGCGGCCAAGCAGATCGCCGACGATTTCTTCACCCGCTTCGCAGAGAAACTGACGCAACCGCCCGCGGCGGAATTGGCACCTGATCCGCTGGTGGAAGCCGCGGCGCCGGTGGCTGCCACAACACCGATCGGCAGGCGAGAAGGTTTTGCGCCGGAAATATGGGTTGTCGGCCTCGTCGGCGTGGTTGTGATCCTGCTGCTGATTTTCGGCGCGGTCCTTCGCTAACGCCGCCCTTGACGGGATTGCGCAGGATACCGAAACTTTCGCAATCGCTATCTCGAAAGAAAACCATCCATGACAGCCGTTACCATGACGGTGAACGGGAAGACGGTATCGGCCGATGTCGAAGACCGCACCCTGCTCGTCTATTTCCTGCGCGAAGAGCTGGGCCTCACCGGCACGCATATCGGCTGCGACACCAGCCAGTGCGGCGCATGCGTGGTGCATCTGAACGGCCGCGCCGTGAAATCCTGTTCGGTGTTCGCGGTCCAGGCCAGCGGCGCCGATGTCACGACGATCGAAGGCCTCGCGAAGGACGGCAAGCTGCATCCCGTGCAGGAAGCGTTTCGCGAAAAGCATGGATTGCAGTGCGGCTTCTGCACGCCGGGCATGATCATGACGGCCGTCGACATGATCCGGCGCATTCCCAATCCGGACCGCGCCACCATCCGCGCCGAGCTTGAGGGCAATATCTGTCGCTGCACCGGCTATCAGAACATCGTCTCGGCCATCGAGGATGCGGCAGCACGCATGGCAGACGAAGCAAAAGGGGCTGCGGCATGATCCCCTATGCGTTTGAGTATCGCCGTGCGGCATCGCTTGCCGATGCGTCGGCGCTTCTTGCGAAATTGCCGGATGCCAAATTGTTGGCCGGCGGGCAGACCCTGATCGCCGCGATGAAAATGCGCCTCGCGCAGCCATCGGAGCTCATCGACATCTCCGGGCTCAAGGAACTGGCGTTTATCCGTGCGACCGATAGCGTCGTCACCATCGGCGCCGCAACCACGCATTTCGACGTCGCCAATTCACGCGACGTGAAACGTCTGATCCCGGCGCTGGCCGACCTCGCGGAGTCCATCGGCGATCCCGCGGTCCGCTATATGGGAACGCTGGGCGGGTCGCTCGCCAACAACGATCCCGCCGCCGATTATCCTGCGGCCGCGCTTGGGCTCGGCGCGATGATCAAGACCACGCGGCGCGAGATCGCGGCAGACGATTTCTTCACCGGCATGTTTTCCACCGCGCTCGAAGATGGGGAAATCATCACCGAGGTCGCCTTCCCCGTTCCCGAGCGTGCTGGCTACGCGAAGATTCCCAATCCGGCCTCGCGCTACGCGATGGCGGGAGTTTTCGTCGCAAAGACCAGATCGGGCGTGCGCGTGGCCGTTACAGGCGCAGCGCCTTGCGTGTTCCGTGTTGCAGACATGGAAGCGGCGCTCGGCAAAAACTTCACGCCCGATGCGGTGGCAGGGATTGAGGTCAGCGCTGAGGACATGAACTCGGATATTCATGGCTCCGCCGAATACCGCGCGCATCTCGTGACCGTGATGGCGAAGCGCGCGGTGGCAGCGGCGCAATGACGCCGGCGGAGGACGATGTCCTGGGCACCGCCGCGCGCTGGCTTGATGAAGGCCACAAGGTTGCGCTCGGTACCGTCGTGAAGACCTGGGGCTCGTCGCCGCGGCCGAGCGGGAGCCAGATCGCCGTGCGGGACGATGGCGCGTTCGTGGGATCGGTATCGGGCGGTTGTGTGGAAGGTGCCGTGATCGAAGAAGCGCGCGCGGCCATGGAAGACCGCAAGATCCGCAATCTCGAATTCGGTGTGAGCGACGAACAGGCCTGGTCGGTTGGGCTCGCCTGTGGAGGCCGGGTCGAAATCTTCGTCGAACCCGTTGGCTGAACGATGCGGCGCGAAACGCTCGCTTCGTTGAACGCGGCGCGCCGTGTCGGCCGCGCGATCGTCCGGGCAACGGACCTTAAAACCGGCGACGAGATTGTTCTCGATCCGACAAGCGATGTGACTCCGCTTGGAACCGTTGCCGCACTGGCGGCGCGTGCGGATCAAAGCACCACCATCGAACTGGACGGAAGAAGCTGGTTTCTTGCCGTCTATAATCCGCCGCTTGATCTCGTCATCGTCGGCGCCGTGCATATCGCACAGCCTTTGGCCCGCATGGCGGCGCTGGCGGGTTACGGTGTGCGTGTGATCGATCCCCGCACATCCTTTGCGACGCCGGAACGGTTTCCGGATGTTCAACTGTCGCATGACTGGCCGGACGACGCGTTGGCAAAATCGCCGCTCGGCCCGCGCAGCGCCCTCGTCGCCCTCACCCACGACCCGAAAGTCGACGATTCGGCGCTAACCATGGCGCTGCACTCGGACTGCTTCTACATCGGCGCATTAGGATCGAAGAAGACACACGCCGCCCGCCTCGCCCGTCTCGAACAAAACGGTTTTTCCACCGAACAGCTCGCGCGCATCTGCGGTCCTGCCGGATTTGCGATCGGCGCAAAAAGCCCGGCGGAAATCGCCGTTTCTATCCTGGCGCAGATGACGGCCGCTCTGCGCCAGGGCGCGCTAAAACCTTAGCGCTGCGCCGTCTGCGTGTTGCGATTTCGCCGATACGCCGGAGCGGTGGACGACGATAATTCGCTCGCACCGATAGTCCCATCGTGGTTGGCGTCGAGGCGGACGAACAGTTTCTGATCGCTCGCGGCAAATTCGCCGGGCGAAAGCTTGCCATCGCCATTGGCGTCGAGCCGCAGAAACGCACGCGTGGCGAAGGAACGTTCCCGGCCATCCGTGTCCGCACGGAATTGCGCTTCCGACATGAACTTCGCGCCACCGGTTCGGGCGGCAAACTGCTTGACCGTCACGCTGTCCAATTCCGCATGGGTGACTTTGCCGTCGCGATTGAGATCGTTGTCGTTGCAGAATCTCGCGCGTCCGGATTCCCGCGACCCGCCGCTCGCCTCAAACGATGCCCTGAAGACGCGCGCGTTGGCGCAAGACTCTTCGCCACGGACGTCTTGGAAGGTTTCGAAACGTGCCCGCTTGGGCTCCGCATATTCTTCCAGAGACAGCTTTCCGTCGCCGTTCCAGTCGAGCTTGCGGAACAATACATCCGTTCTCTGCTGAGATTGCTGCAGGTACAGTGCTGCAAACTGTTCTTGTGTCATCGCGGACGCGCCATGCGCCGCGGACGCGAAGCGGGTGCTCTCCGCCCGGTTCATTTCGTCCCGCGTAATATTGCCGTCATGATTGAGATCGAGCGCCAAAAACCGGCCCGGGATGCGATACGAATATCCTGCCCCGCTCGTCCGGGACTGAAAGTGCGTCTGCGCCAATGCGCTATTGCCCGCGAAAACAAACGCCAACACGCTCAAAGCCCATATCGGGTTGCGCTTCATATCCGCCTCCGTTCCGCGTTCGATCCTTAAAAGTTCACGCGGGAACGAGAATGGAACAAAACAGGATCAAAGTAAAGGGGTCGCCCGACACACTTTGTGGCAATTCATAATTTGCAGGGAGATAGCCCTTACCTTCAGATTAGAGCGCCCATGTCAAAAGAAGAATCCCGTCCGCATATCCTGGTCGTCGAGGACTCGCGCGACATCCGTGAGCCGCTCGCCCGCTATCTGCGCGAGCATTTCTACCGCGCGACGACGGCCGCCGACGCAGCCTCCGCGCGGAAGGTGATGAAGGGGGCCGCCATCGACCTCGTCGTGCTCGATATCATGATGCCCGGCGAAGACGGACTCAGCCTCTGCCGTTCGATTCGCGAAACCGCGCAGATCCCCGTCATTCTCCTCACCGCAAAAGGCGAAGAGGTTGACCGCATCATTGGCCTCGAGATGGGCGCGGACGATTACATCGCAAAACCCTTCTCGCCGCGCGAACTAATTGCGCGCATCGCCGCGGTTCTAAGGCGCACGCAGGCGTTGCCGCCGCGCCAGAAGCCGCCCGAATCCGCGCGCATTCGGTTTGGCGACTGGACGCTCGATACCGGTCAGCGCGAGCTGGTCGGCGCCGAAGGCGTGGCCATTCCGTTGTCCAGCGGCGAGTTCAGGCTGCTGACGGCACTACTCGAGAGGCCGAAGATCTCTCTCACGCGAAACCAGTTGCTCGATCTGACCAAAGGCCGTGACGCTGAACTCTTCGATCGCAGCATCGACAATCACGTCAGCCGCCTGCGCAAGAAAATCGAACCCGATCCCAAAAGTCCGCGCTACATCAAAACGGTGTGGGGTGGCGGATATATTTTCGCGGTGGAGCCCGAAACCGAATGACGTTGTGGCCACGGACACTCGGCTCGCAACTGATCGTCGTGACTGCGGGAGCGGTGTTGATCTCCAACCTCGCGGTCGCCGTGTGGTTCGAACTCGGCACCGCACGCGTGAACGAGAATGCGCTCGTAGACCGCGTTCTGGATCGCACGACCTCCACGGCACAGGTTCTGGCGGCGATTCCGCCCGACGCACGCAAGACCGCGGCAGAAACGATGTCGACGGGCGTGTGGCGGTTCGAGCTTCACGACGGAATGACCGTCACCGAGCCCATGAACGAAACGGAATCCGCGCTCGCGGCGCGCCTGCGTGCGCAACTGCCGGCCGACAAAGCCAGATATCCAGTGTGGGCTTCGATCCGCGATCTCCAACCTCCACCTGACGTTCGCGGTCTGCCGCGCGCACCGGGTCCGGCGTTCCAGTTTGCGGTTCCCGTCACGGCGGAGACACAACTCGTCGCGACCTTCTATCGCCCGCCGACGACGCCCTGGCCGCTCGAAATCCTCGCCGCCGCCCTCGTTGCGATTGTCGCTGCGGCAGCGGCGGCAGCCTATTTCGCCCGCCGCGTCACCCGGCCGCTGTCTCAGCTCGCACGCGCGGCTTCCGTCATCGCCAGCGGGGGCCAGGCGCCACGCCTGCGCGAGAACGGGCCGCACGACGTGCGCAACGCCGCGATCGCATTCAACGCCATGACCGATCAGGTGACACGCACGCTCGAAAGCCAACGTCAGCTGCTGTCGGCCGTGGGACATGACCTGAGAACACCGATCACGGCCATGCGCATCAGCCTCGAATTCGTCGAAGATGCCGAACTTCGCGACCGGCTCCTGAAGAACCTGGACGAGTTGCAGGAACTGACCGAGGCAGTTTTGTCCGCTGCTCGCGGCACTGGTGGCGAGGTCAAGCGCAACGTCGATCTATCCGCGCTTCTCGAAAGCATCTGCACCGATCTCGACGAACTCGGCGAGCCGGTAAGCTGGGAAACGCATCCGCCCGCGCCGCTCGCTTGCCGCCCGAACGAGATCCGGCGTGCGGTGCGCAATCTGGTGGAGAACGCAGTCGCCTATGGTCGCAAAGCCAGCGTGGGTCTCACGCGATGCGACAATGGCTACGAGATTCTTGTCGAGGATGAAGGCCCCGGCATTCCCGAAGCCGATCAGGGCCGCGTGTTCGAGCCCTTCGTGCGGCTCGAAGGCTCGCGCAACGAGGACACCGGCGGCGCGGGTCTCGGGCTCACGCTGGTCAAGGCCATTGCCGAAGGTCACGGTGGCAGAGTCACTCTCGAGAACCGCCCGCATGGCGGCTTGCGCGCTCGGATGCGTTTGCCGCGCGAGGCCGCGCCCGCCTAGACTTGGGCGATGCAATTCTTGGTCAGCGCCGTCTTCGAAGCCGCGGGTGCCATGCTGGCGCATTCCGTTCGCGCCAGCGACCGCGTGTTGCGCAAGGGCCGGTTGCTTGGCGCTGCCGACATTGCCGCGCTCACCGAAGCGGACATTCGGGAAATTATGATCGCGCGGTTGGGGCCGGAAGACGTTCCCGAAGATGAAGCCGCCGCCCGGATCGCACGGCTTTGCGCCGGCGCGAATGTGCGGATCGGCGCGGCATTTACGGGGCGCGCCAATCTCTATGCGACCGAGGCCGGTCTTGCCGTCGTGGATAGCGGGTTGGTCGACCGGCTCAATGTCATCGACGAGTCCATCACCATCGCGACATTACCTCCCGCCACACGGGTCGCGCCGCGGCAGATGCTGGCGACGATCAAAATCATTCCCTATGCCGCCGCGCGAGAGCATGTCGAAGCCGCCGAAGCGCTGCTTAGGGGAACCTCACCCATCAAGGTCGCCGCGTTTTCGCCGCGACGCGTAGCGCTGATTTCCACCGCTCTGCCGGGCACGAAGCCCTCAATCCTCGACAAAAACCGTACCGCGCTGGAGCAGCGCCTCCATTCGCTCGGATCGGAGATCATGTTCGAGCGGCGTGTGCCGCACGAGATCGCGCCCCTGGTCGCGGCGATCGGAGAGGCAAGGGGTTGCGACCCCATCCTGATCTTTGGCGCCAGCGCGATCACGGACCGGCGCGACACCGTCCCGGCGGCGATCGAACAGGCCGGCGGTCGGATCGAGGCGTTCGGCATGCCGGTCGATCCGGGGAACCTGCTGCTGTCGGCGAAGCTGGGCGATGCGACCGTCATCGGCCTGCCCGGCTGTGCGCGGTCGCCCAAGCTGAACGGGTTCGATTTCGTACTCTGGCGGATCGCCGCCGGACTGCCGGTTGGCCGGAAGGAACTCGCCGCGATGGGTGTCGGCGGGTTGCTGAGCGAGATCCCGAGCCGGCCGCAGCCACGCGAGGAACTTGCCGTGGAGGCACCCGCGCTGCCCCGGATCGGCGCGGTCGTGCTGGCGGCGGGCCTGTCGTCGCGCATGGGCTCCAACAAGCTGCTGGCTGACGTGGGCGGCAAGCCGCTGGTGCGGCGCGTGGTCGAGGCTGCGCTCGCAAGCGCGGCCGATCCGGTCATTGTTGTCACCGGCAACGCCGGCTCCAATGTTCGGGATGCGCTTTCGGACCTGGCAGTGCAGTTTGCAGAAAACGCAGACTTTACAAAAGGTTTGAGCACATCTTTGAGAGCGGGTTTGAGCGCCCTGCCGGGCAATTGCAACGGTGCGCTGTTCCTGCTCGGCGATATGCCGGATGTGTCGGCTGTCCTGATCGATAAGCTGATCGCGGCGTTCGATCCGGCGGAAGGCCGCGCGATCTGCGTCGCCACACGACACGGCAAGCGTGGGAACCCGGTCTTGTGGTCTCGGCGTTTCTTCCCCGACATCCTGGCGCTGACTGGCGACATCGGGGCCAAGCACCTGATGACCGAGCATGACGAGCTGGTCTGCGAGGTCGAGGCGGAGGACGACGCCCCCCTCACCGATATCGACACGCCCGAGGCGCTTGCGGCATACCGGGCGCGATGAGCGATCCCCTCTACCGGAAGGCGGTTTTGCGGCTGGCGGCGAATGCGACCGGCGCGGGCCGCCTGCCCGATCCGCACGGAACCGGCACTGCGCATAATCCCCCCTGCGGCGACCGGGTGATCGTGGACCTGGCGATCGAGGACGGCCGCATCATCGGCATCGCGCTCGAGACCAAGGCCTGCGTACTGGCGCAGGCGTCGGCGTCGATCCTGGGCGGCGATGTGACGGGGCTGACCCGCGAGGAAGTCGCGGCCCTGCATGAAAGCGTCCACGCGATGCTGGCCGACGGTGCCGACACACCGAGCGCGCCCTTCAACACCTATGAAGCGTTCGAAGGCGTCGCCGACCACCGCAACCGCCACCGCTGCGTGCTCCTGCCGATCGAGGCCGTGCTTCTCGCGTTCGACGCGATGAAGTAGCTCCAGTCAGGTTGCTTCGACGAAGAATCCGAACGGCGCGATGTCCTTATTCTCGTATCGCGCTTTCGCGCCACTCATGTTGAACACGCACAGCACGCGCTCGTCGCCGTGGGTTCGCGTGAACGCTGCGAATGGCGCTGGCGTTTCGATCCATGCGGTTTCGCCGAGACGCAGCGCGGCGCTCTTCTTCCGCTTGGCCAGAAAGGTGCGCGCGAAGTTCAACGTCGAGTCTGCGGCACCGTCCTGTTCCGATACCGCAAGCGGCTTGTGCGCCGGGCCGAGCGGAAGCCAGGGCGTACCAGTGGTGAAGCCGAGGTTGGGCGCGTCGGCATTCCATGGCATTGGCGTGCGGCAGCCGTCGCGGCCCTTGGCAATCGGGTAGTAGAGGTCCCCCACCGGATCGCGGAGCTGATCGCGGCGCAGATCGACTTCCGGCAAGCCGAGTTCTTCGCCCTGATACATCAACACCGTGCCGCGCAACGACAGCAGCAGCGCCAGCATCAGCTTGGCGAGCGCCGGATTGCCCCCGCGGCCGCCGCCGAAGCGTGTGACGGTGCGCATAATGTCGTGGTTGGAAAGCGTGACGCACGGCCAGTAATTGGGATGGCGCCTTATCACATCGATTTCGTCGCGCACAAAATCCGGCGACAGGCGATGCGCGCGCAGCATCGAGAAGGTGTAGCTCGCATGCAGTCCCACTTCGCTCGGCAGATACGCGCCCGAACGCTCAAAGCCTTCGGAGAATTCTCCGAATACGAAACGGTCTGCATGCCGCTCCACGGTGCGGTGGATGTCCTTCAGGCATTCGACATTCTCCGGCAGATTGCTGTCGTGGATGTGACGCTGCAGGTTTGCGGCGTGTCCCCAGATCGCGGGCGTGCGGCGTTCCATCGGGACCGGCGGATTGTCGCGGAGCTGGTCGTCGTGCAGATAGGCGTTGGCGACATCGAGGCGAAATCCATCCGCGCCGCGCGTCAGCCACAGATCGAGCACGTCGAGCGCGGCCTTTCTCGCATCGGCGTTGCGCCAGCTGAGCTTCGGCTGCTGGCGCAGGAATTTGTGGTGATAGTGCTGGCGCCGCGCAGGCTGATACGCCCAAGCCGGCCCGCCGAATGCGGAAAGCCAGTTGTTCGGTGCGGTGCCGTCATCCTTCGGATCGGCCCACACATACCAGTCCGACTTCGCGCCGCGCTTGAGCGAGTCCTGAAACCACGCATGCTCGTCGGAGGTGTGGCAAAGCACCTCGTCGAGTAGCACGCGGATGCCCTTCGCGTGTGCCGCGGTGATCAGCGCCTCGAAATCGGCCAACGTGCCGTAATCGGGATGCACGCCCTCGTAGTCGGAAACGTCATAGCCCCAGTCGCGATTGGGCGAAGGATGGATCGGCGACAGCCAGATCGCATCGACGCCGAGGGAAGCGATGTAGTCGAGCTTGGCGATCAGGCCGGCAAGATCGCCCTGCCCGTCGCCATTCGAGTCCATAAAGCTGCGCAGATAGACCTGATAAACCACCGCCCCGCGCCACCAGGGAACATTCCTCTCCGCCATGTCTTCTCCCGAGTCGGACGGATGGGAGCATACGGCGAAGTGCGTGGGTTTTGCGCTTCACCTCCCATTTGTGGGGAGGCCGATGCGCGCAACGAACGCGCATGTCCTATGCGGCAAAAAGCGTGACAGCCATACGCGCAACGCGGTTGAACCTGCCGCCGAACCAGCGCAAAAACCGGCTCCCATGAGTCCCTCCGAAGCCGCCGACGCCGAAATCCAGGACGCGATGTCGCCCGGGCCGGTGGCCGATGACGCCGCGCCGGCGATCCCGCACACCGTCTATCCCATCATCTTCGCGATCGGCTTCTGCCACATGTTGAACGACATGATGCAGTCGCTGCTGCCGGCGATCTATCCGAACCTGAAGCAGGCGCTCGACCTCGATTTCGCGCATATCGGCCTCGTCACGCTGACGTTCCAGGTGACCTCGTCGCTGCTGCAGCCGCTGGTCGGGCTCTATACCGACCGCCGCGCGGTGCCCTATGCGCTGCCGACCGCGATGATCTCGACGTTCTTGGGTCTCTTGCTGCTCGCACATGCGCATTCCTATGCGCTGCTGCTGCTCGCTGCCGCGATGGTCGGCATCGGGTCGTCGGTGTTCCATCCGGAGTCGTCGCGCGTTGCTCATATGGCGGCGGGACCGCGGCGCGGCTTCGCGCAATCCATGTTCCAGGTCGGCGGCAACACCGGCAGCGCGCTCGGCGCATTGGGTGCGGCGTCGATCGTGGCGGTGGACGGACAATCCTCCATCGCCTGGTTCTGCGCGATGGCCCTCGTCGCGATCGCGGTGCTGTTCTGGGTGGGGCGCTGGTACAAGCATCACGGCCTCGCACGGGCCAAACGCGCCCATGCCGCGCAGGCACGTGTGCCGCTGCCGCAAGCTGTGGTGCGCCGCTCGCTTGCGATCCTGGTAATCCTGATCTTCTCGAAATTCGTCTATCTCGCGAGCCTGACGAGCTATTTCACCTTCTATCTAATCGAGCACTTCCATCTGTCGGTGCGCGATGCGCAGTTGCATCTCTTCATCTTCCTGGTCGCGGTCGCGGTGGGAACGATCTCGGGCGGCCCGCTCGGCGACCGGTTCGGGCGCAAGCATCTCATCTGGTTCTCGATTCTCGGCGCCCTGCCCTTCACGCTCGCGCTGCCCTACGCGAACCTGTTCTGGACGACCGTGTTCAGCGCCTGCGCGGGCCTCACGCTCGCGAGCGCGTTTCCGGCCATCGTCGTCTATGGACAGGAGCTGGTGCCTGCGAAGCTCGGCACGATCTCCGGCCTGTTCTTCGGCCTCTCCTTCGGCATGGGCGGTTTGGGCGCCGCGGCGCTCGGCTGGCTCGCCGATGCGAAAGGCATCGAGTTCGTCTATGCGGTGTGCGCGTTCCTGCCGATGCTCGGCCTGCTCGCCGCATTCCTGCCCGACCTCAAGCGCTCCCGTATTGCTTAAGGATTTGTTAGCGTGCGCAGAGCAGATTCGCATGTCCGGTCCCTTGGCTGGGGCGGTGAAAGGGGCATTCCATGGTCAACATTCTCCATGGCCACGGCACGCAGGAACGGTTCTTCAACGACACGCGCGTGCTTGGCTTTCTGATTGTCGCGATGGTATTCGGCTTCGGCCTGTTGGTCGGCCACGCCATCTAGGAGCCCGCGCTGGGTGACAGCGCGGGGAAGAGACAGAACCGTAATCCCGCGCAGAGCAGGATCAGCAACACTGCGTGCGACGTCGACGCGCGAGCCTAGGGCGTCCCGACGGTGATTGTCGCCTTCATGTCGGGGTGTATCCGGCACTTCACGTGATAGACGCCGGGCTTGCCGAACTTCACGGTGATGCGCTGATTGTAAGTGCTCATGCCGTGATCCTGGGACGTTCCATCTGGAGCCACGATGGTTACGTCATGGGCGATGCGATCGGTGTCGGTGAAGACGACCGTATCTCCCGCCTTGATCGTAAGCGTGTCGGGTTCGAAGCGGAGATCGCGCTGATCGACGGGGTATTCCGCGGCCAGCGCGCCGCTTGCCGAGACCATGAACAGTAGCGCCGTTGCCGTGCTGAACAGATTTGTCCTTTGCATCGTCGTCCCTCCCAATGTGTTCAGTGGTGAGCCCTTAAAGAGCGGTCCAGAGGAATATCCGGAGCGTGTTGTTGTCCGACGCATCGTGGCCGAGGCCGTCATAGTTCGTGCCCGCACCGTTGAACTTGGTGTAGACCGTGTATTGCAGGCCCGCGCGAAGATTGAACCGTCCACCCAGCATGCTCATGTCGTGGCCGAACAGCGTGCCGTCGACCTGAAAGGTGATGCCGGTGCTGTCCGGCTTGAAGGTCGCGTTGTCCGCATAAAGCAGCGGATCGCTCGAGCCCCAGGTGTTGAACAGCTGGACGGTGCCGCCGACCGTGTTGTGCCAGTAGTACGAGAGATCGAAGCGGACGTCGTCGAGTGAGTCCGACGATTTTGCTGCGCCGCCCAGTAGATGCGTCGCCGCCAAGTTCTGGTCCTCATGGGTATATCGCGCATTGACGCCATAGATGTTCGAGCCATCGCCCATGAACTGGTACGAGCCGTCGATGCCGAAATCGCTGTAATTGTCCGATTTGCCCGTGCTGAAGTCGCCGCCGGGATGCAGATTGGGGAAGAACCCGAAGGCGCCGATCTCGTAGTTCTGGTCGCCATAGTCCTTCTGATAGGCAAGACGCACATACGGTGCGGCGCCGTCGATCGGCCCCGGTCCTTCGTCGGTGCCCATCGCGCTCAGGAAATTGTGGCCCGGCGTCCAGTACAGCCCGGCTTCGGTGTAGATCGAGGAATCCCAATAGGCGAAGGCGGTGGTTCCGAGCACGCTTTGCGCCAGCCCGCCGTCAAAGATCGTGGCTGCCGCCGGTGCGGGCGAGAGATCGCTCGCCGTATAGGGATAGCCCCAGGCGGGAAGCGTGTTCCACGCATCCTGCACGGCGGGTGCGTTGTTGAGGCTCAGCCCCACCAGCACGTCGGTGCCTTGAACCGTGAGATGGTCGGTGGCGCGGACGTCGAGATTGTCCCACGAGAAGGCACGTCCGACACCGTCATAGGTGAACTGCGCGAAGCCGCCGAAATGATCGCCGATGCCGCCGGCGACAAAGGCGCTCACCTGATCGATGGTGGCGTTGTTGTTGGTGCCGTAATGCGGCGCGGGCGGCGCGTCCTGGTCCTTCGCGGTGTTGATGAAGGAAGCGACCGCCATCGCCGAGATCGGGTTGCTGAAGGTTGGCCCCACGCGCGTCGTGTAGCCGTCGAGCTTGAACTGGCGGCCGAAGGGCGTCAGCTGCGGACCGAAGCCGCCGACATGGCAGGCGCTGCAGGGCTCAGAAGTCTGCTCGGCGAAGGCCGGCACCGCCTCGGCGCGTTCCGCGAGCAGCGCGGCTGCAACAAAGGCGATCGACAATCTGAAGATGTTCATATGCCCCTTCCTCTCACCGATAGAGTCGACTGAACATACGGGGCCGGTGCGATCCTTCCTTGACGGGCGTCAAGAAAGCCTTCCGAAGCAGCCGAAGAATTCATCGAGCGGCCATCAGCGGCGCCGACATTTTCAAAGTTTGCTGCCGATCAATGTTTTCGGCAGCGGTGCCGGGCTATGGGTATCTCGCTTTGATGCGGGAGATTCGCAAAATGACCTCGAAAGACTTTTCTGTGGCTTCGCACGACGCCGTGTCGCGCAGGCAGTTGCTGCGGAGCGCAACCGTTGTCGCGGGAACTGCGGCCCTTCTGGTGGCCGGCGCGACCGGACCGGCCGCGGCGGGCTCGATGGCTCAGAAGGCTGCGGGCTATCAGACGACACCCAAGGGCGATCAGAAATGCGAAGGCTGCGCGCTGTTTGTGGCGCCGGGGTCTTGCAAGCTCGTCGCGGGCGACATCAGCCCCAACGGCTGGTGCAGGCTCTATGTGAAGAAGAGCGCATAGCCGGCCGGGTCGCGGCATCGAGCCAGCACGCGGTGCATCGCGTCAGTAATCACAGAAAAAAAGCGACGCGATTCACCGCGGGCTATGCGCGCCGCGCTACTTGGCCTTCCCTTTCAGCACGAATATGTGGTCGCCCAAGGGCGTGGAGGTGCAATTGCTCTCGACCGTCCAGCTTGTGCAGCCGGTGCCCAACCCGTTGCCCGGGTTCTGCCAAACGGCGGGGTCGCCTTCGGTCGTGCCAAGCGCCTGATTCTCCCAGAACCATTCACCGTCGCCTGCGGTCGCGTTGGCGACGACGGAGAGCCAATAATGGCCGGGCTTGAGTTTCACGCCCTTCCCGCCGATGGAGAGCACGAATTCACTGCCGTCGCCGCCCGGCACGATCGCGGCGTCGTACACTGGATTTTTGTTGGGCTTGTGGTTCTTGTCTTTGTAGATGGTGACTTGGACGCTTGGCGCCACGCCATTAAAAAACGGACCAAGCGCATCGACTTCCTGGATGACCCAGTGTGTGCCAGCCGGCACCGTGAAATCGTCCGCTGCCTGGGTCGATTGAGTGCCGCCGAAACGCTGCGACGTGGTGCCACTGCCGGAATCGTTGGAGGTCTGGTCGTAGAGCACGCTTAGGCTTCGGTTGCCCCCGCTGTACGAAACGCGATGTGCGGCTCCTGTGTGCTGAATGGTGATGGTCGTTCCTGCATAGGCCGTGCTGCTGAGCAGCAACGCCGCGAAGGTGAAAACTGACTTTCTAAACATACCGCGTTTCCTTTTTCGATAGCCCAACACACCGTACGGGAGACCGGGTTTTTCGCCGTCGCCTCGCGGTGCACGAAGAGAGAATGATGTTTTCCCGGCAATGTTGAAGGACGCAATATTGGCGGAAGCGACTATTCGTTGGCCAACTCGACCATCCGCACTGCCTCGACGCGATTCGACGCTGTGACATGCTGCCGATAGCGCAATGGGCTCAGGCCATAGGTCTTCTCGAAGCTGCGAACGAAATGGCTAACGTCGCCCGCGCCCGCCTTGGCCGCGACCTGCTTCACGCTGAGAAGCGTGGTCTGCAAGAGCCTGCACGCTTCCGTCATGCGAAGTTGTTTGCCGTACTGCGACAGGCTGATGCCGGTTTCGCGGCGGAAGAGCCTGCGCAAATGTGTCGGAGAAAGAGCCACGCTCTGTGCAAGCCGTTCTACCGGCCACGGACGGTCGAGATTCTCTTCGATCAGCCCGGCTACGATGCGCACCCTTTGGTCCATATCATGCGACTCCGGTTCGGACCTTGCGTTGTGGGCGCGCAGTGGAGGCCAGAGGCTGCGATTTCTCCCATAAGTGTTGGAATGCCAGGCTGAAGCTTCCGGCCAAGGCTTCGTTGCGGATGATCAGGATGCGCGTCTGATCGCCGGGCATGATCATCGGGATCAGGGCGATCTTCCCGTCGAAGACCGCCATCTTGTGCGGCAACACGCCGTCGTAGATGCGCCCTTCTTCGCCGCCAGTGGTCCACTTGTGCAGGAACGGCTTCACCGCCGGATCCTCCACAGCGTCCCTTTCATAAATAGAGCGCACGCGCACGCCGCGGCCCATGGCCTTTAGCTGAGGAGAATTATCCGTCCGGTTGAAGAAGGGCGGCTTGGTGAACACATCGATGCTTTCTTCCGCCTCGAGCTCCAGGCGTTTGAAGCGGTCGACGCCCGCGCGCGGATCGCGCAGAACCTGCACAAACTCGTCCGGCCCGATCGCATTGATGTCAGTCGCCGCTGCTTCCAAGGTTTGCGCAAGCTCCTGCGCGAGCCCGCGACGTTGCGCCAAGGCTTCTTCCTGGCGCGAGATGAGCGCCGGCAATGCGGTCTGCGGCGGCAGCGGCGAGAACCGGCCGCGATGGCCCGCGCTTTCCTCGATCAGGCCCTTGTCTGCCAGAGAGGAAAGACCGGGATAAACGCTCGTGCGCGGGATATCGGTTGCCGCGGCGATTGCGCTGGCCGAGAGCGGGCCGTTGCGCAAAAGCGTGAGGTAGATCCCCGCCTCCGCAGCCGAAAGCCCCAGCTGCTCGAGCCTTGTTCGCTCGCTGTAGTCCATTGTTGATTCTTAGTCGACGTTGGTATCGTTGTCAATATTTAGACGACAATCAGCAACGCTGCCGTGTTGGGTCGACAATCCCGGGGTAAGTCCACTCCCCTCCAGATTGAATCAAGCTTGTCACAATAACAAAGCGCGAACGAGCACAGATTGTAAATTTCTGCGCCTACCGTGCCGCCGAATTTCGAACGAACGACGGAGTTTGGCCATGGCGACGGTCTATATCGATTACCGCACGATCTCGTGGGGCGCACCGAACGAAGACGACAACAGCAATGTCTGGCAGGTGGAGGACGGCAACGCCGATCCCGGCGAGATCACGCTCGCCAATTTCGGCCATGTCGGAACGCCGGTCGCGGGCTTTCCCGCGCCGCCGACCTACATGCTGAATAGCAAGAACTACCAGTTCGCGTTCTGGAACGTGACCGACGGATCGAACGCGCTCGCGAATTATCCTTCCACCGCAAACAGCTTGAGCGTTCCCGACATGCCGCCGGGCGTGCTGATGGCGACGGCGTGGTATGCGCTGCCCGGTGGTGGCCCCCCCGGGGGCCCCGCGCTCGTCACGCGCACCTTCGACATCGACATCAACAATTTCCGCAAGGAGACGCCGGTGCAATCCGCGCTTCCGGGCGGCGCGTGGCCCGGCCCGAACTATCACGAGACCTCGACCAAGGAAGGCGATGCCGTGGTGACGCCGAAATCTACGCTGCTCTATCCCGCGCCCTCGCCCAATCAGACCGGCGCGCTGCCCAAATATTTCCAGAGCTGGCAGAAGATCGTGGGCACGCCGAACATTTCGAGCAACAACTTCACGATCGAAGAGGACAAGGAGCAATCCGCCCTCGCCGTGGCGTTCTATGGTCATCGCCACCAATCCATCGTCGGCCATCCCGCAACCGGATCGATCTACAGCTTCTGGGAAGAGTTCTGGGGCAAGCGTGGCGCCGAGGGTGAAGGCAGTCGGGGCCCGCGCGGCCCAAGCCAGCCCTGGGGCCCGTTGGTCGAACGCGCGATCGCCAGCTTCTCACCCGTCGAACAGGGCATCGCCCGCGGCGTCCTGGCCAGCATCGCACAGCGGGTGCAGCAGGAACGGTAGGTTTTTTGCCTTCGCCGGGACGCGGCGCTGTCCTCAGTTGAACGGCAGCGTCGCGTCTTGGATGCTCATCGCGTTCCATGTGCGGCGCCTTATCCAGAACAGGATCGCGCCGAGCGGAAAGCCGATCTGGAGCGTTACCGGGCCATAGGGCGCGCTCACGAACGCTCCACCGAGCAGCAGGAAGTGCAGAAAGTTGTAGGTCATCGCACCCGTCGTCCAGTTCAGGCTCAGGGTCGGGATCGCGATCAGCGAGAAGATCACCCACAACCACTTCCATTTCCGCCGGGGCATGCGCGCGCACACGACCGCGGTCGCGATGGTGAATACCGGCAGCAGCACGGCGAGCGCCATGAACAGGAAATGCAGCGGCGTCTTGCCGGCGAGCGTGAACGCGTTCTGCTGCTCCAGCGAGTCGCGCAGCGGGATCACATCCATCCGCTCGAGGGTGACGGTGTTGCTCGCTTTCCTGAAATAGACGTGCCCGAGAACCCATTTGTGCGGGAATTCATACTCGAAGAGGAAGTCGTAGCCCGTCTCGTCCTTGAACGACATCGTGTGGGAGCCGACGATCTTGACGCTTTTCGGTTCGCCGGGCGGAAAGAGGCCCGCCAATTGTTCGAGCGTCTTTTCCAGATTCTCGTCTCGATAGCGCGGATCGAGCGCCGCCCGCACCGGCACGAAATTCCGCAGGCGGATGTCCTCGACATAAGACTTCCCGAGCGCCGCCTCCTTCTGCGAAATGAACGGACTCATCATCTGCTGCGGATCGCAGGCAGCCAGCGCGAGGACGCACAAAGTCAGTAGCGCGAAAAGCGCGAGCCGGATACGCATGAGTTCCAAGCCCCCCAACTAGCGCATGAGTTTGCGGAACGCGCCTCAATCGGACGAAGCTCCTGACCTTCGCAAATCTAGGTCACTTCGCCACGGACAAACCGTGAGATGATATCGTCATACACAGAACGCTCAAACTGAGCGAAGTCGAAGAGCATAAAAAGAGGTTCTGCAACACGTTGCACGACCTCAACGATTGTATCACGTATCCTTCCGATCTCGACCACTAGTTCTGTTTGAGAAACTTCCTCGGTGCAATGTTTAGGAAGCACAAACCTGTGCTGGCTCGAGCTTGACAAGGTCCGACCAACAAGGCCGCCGTGACTTACGCGCGCGCTCAAGCGAACGCCTGGATCCACGCCCAACGACGTATATAGATTGGACGCGAACAAAAATGCCTCTGCTACTCTAACGATTCGCGTATTGAAAAAGAGAGCGTTTTGCTTTCGGTAATCTTCAAACAGACTCTGCAATAGATAGAAATCGCCGTTATTTTTCAGCGCCCAGTAATCGTATGACTTGCGCCCCAACGTGCCACCATCATTGTTTATACTGATTTCTGCGCGGATTCCGTCACCAAAGGGCCTCGGACGATATTCCTCACGGTTTTCGAGGGTAACGGCAATTGGCCATCCGAATGTATGAATTTCCGACTTCCGCACGCTATCGATGAGCTCAATTTGGGACTTGTTTATCGCGTCATGCAACGCGAAGCGTAGTTCCATATATCCAAGAAGGCCAATGTCCAATAAACCTCTCGCCGCCGTTTCATGTTGTTTCTCGAACCAACTGTCACCTAGAACGGGAGCGCCCTGTTGGGTGGCGCCTGTTGGTCCGGTCGTCCTAAGAGGTTGGGGGGAAACCGCCAGCTTTCCTGAAAACGGGTTCTCTCCGAGCGGTGGTTTGGTGTTCGCAGGAATGCCCAAAATCTCGCGGGATAGCTCGGTCACGCCATCTGCAAAATTTACATCATCACGTAAGTCAATAAACAATCTCGGTCCTAGGAAGCTAGGAGTTTTCGGGGCACCTTTTTGGCTCCGAATTAGGGGGATAAATTTCTTAGTGTCTATCGCTTGTACGACTTCTGCGGTCACGACGAGACGTTCATAGCCAACGCCACCCGCACCTGATTCCGATTTTCTCACATATGCATCTGAGCAAACCATAAGAACTCGGTCAGACTCTGTAATTCCTCGCTGCATAAATAATGAGATGTCTTGTCCGAAAGCCAAGTCCCACTGATCGAGTGTTACGTCGATACCATTGCGGCGTAAGCTAGTTGCCAGTTCCAAAACCCACTGCCTGTGCTCCGCCGAGTCGTGGGAGTAAGAGATGAATACTTTCGGCGTTAACATGGACCTAGCGCCAACGTTTAGTCCTCCTCGTATGCAACAGACCTTGCGCGAGAGCGGACAGCTCTTCGTCAACCCTTCCTTCCGAATGCACAGGTATATCTGAGATAGATTGTCGTCCGCAATCTATCACTAGATGCAACCCTGTTTCATATCAAAAGTTACCGGCTTTGGTCGTTAGCCCGGTCAACTTGGGCTCTCGAGTGGAGGCCTAGCAGAGTTAACGCCAGAATTTCTTTTGCGTTCGTTGCCGTAGCGCGCTATCCGACACCTCCGCGGTTGATATGCGGCCTAGCGTCCGCCAATTGGTCTGGCTGACTGTACGCAGATAATGGATCTCCGTGTGGCCCTTCGGGCGGCAATCGATCCGCGCTGTGCTATCCACCAGCCGCCACCTGCGCGCTCGGGTCGTCCTTGTGGAGTTTGCGGGCGTCGTAGATGGGGCCCGTTGGCGTGTCGGCGCGGAAGATGACGACGCGGTCGTCGTCGGTGCACTCGCCCAGATCGATATCGCGGTCCGGCAGCACCGCTATTGCGCGCTTGCCGATCAGGATCACCACCTTGCCGCCGCGCGCGATGCGCTCCCGGACCCAGGCCTTGAAATACGAGTAGAACGGCTCCTTGCGCCACGCATCCGGCCGCGCCGGGTCGACCGACACTTTCATGTTCACGTTGCCCGGCTCCGCCCACACCGCGAATTTGGTCCGCGAGGGCTTCCACTCTTCGCCAAACACGTCGCTCTGCAGCCAGGCGCAGACGAACGCGCGGCACTCCGCCGGCCGTGTCTCGTAGATTCCGCAGCCGCGGCCGCTCGTGCAGTGCTTGCACCAGATGCCGGCCGGCTTTTCGAGTTCCTCTATGCCCATCACCTTGCAGCACATCGTGCATTCGCCGCATTCGCGCGCCGGGGCGCCGCTAGACATGCTGCCCGCCATTGATGTGCAGCTCGGCGCCGGTCACATAGCTCGACTGCTCCGTACACAGATAATAGATCGCCTTGGCGACTTCCTCGGTGCGGCCGAGGCGGCGCAGCGGCAGATGCTCCACGATCTGCTCGGTGCCGGGGGACAGGATCGCGGTGTCAATCTCGCCGGGCGCGATGGCGTTCACGCGCACGCCGAGCGGTCCGAAATCCGCCGCCATCTCGCGCGTCAGCGCGGCCAGCGCCGCCTTGCTGGTCGCATAGGCCGAGCCCGCAAAGGGATGCACGCGGCTGCCCGCGATGGAAGTCACGTTCACGATCGCGCCCTTGGCGGCGGCGAGTTCTTCCATCAGCCCGCGGGCGAGCCAGATGGTCGAGAACAGGTTCACCTCGAACACCTTGCGCCAGAGATCCATGGAGCTCGTGAGCGTGGAGAGGCGTTCACCGCCCTCGCCTTTTGGGCTGATGCCCGCATTGTTGACGAGCGCATGGAGGCGGCCGTCCTTCAGCCGTTCGCGCATTTCGGCGACGGCGCGCAGCGTGTCGTTGGGATCGGCGAGGTCGACCTGGATGTGGTCCTCCGGCCCCGCGGCCCAGGGACAGTTCTCCGGAAAGGCGTGGCGCGAACAGGTGATCACGCGCCAGCCCGCGCTCGAGAAGCGCTTGACGGTCGCATGCCCGATGCCGCGGCTCGCGCCGGTGAGGATCAGGGTGCGCTGTTCTTCGTTCGAATGCTCGGCCATGCGGGGAGGTTATAGGGAATAGGGAGTGGGGAGTAGTGAATAGCGAAATTGAATTTTGGCAGCAGTCTTTTTCTATGCCCTATTCCCTACTGGCTACTCCCTACTCCCGGCGCTAGCCTCCCCCAATGACAGAGACCACACGAACAGCAACCTGCTCCTGCGGGCAGTTGCGCGTCACGGTGACGGGCGAACCGGTCCGGATATCGATGTGCCATTGCCTCGAATGCCAGAAACGGACAGGCAGCCTGTTCGGCGCCCAGGCGCGCTGGCCGCGCGAGCGCACGACAATCGAAGGCCCCTCCACCGCGTGGCAGCGCACGGGCGATGAAGGCCATACCATTGAGTTTCATTTCTGTCCCGTCTGCGGCTCGACCGTGTGGTACAGGTTCATGGATCTGCCGGACGTGATCGCGGTGACGACCGGCTCCTTCGCCGATCCCGATTTCCCAAAGCCGCAATTCGCCGTCTACGACAACCGCCGCCACCGCTGGCTGCAAAGGCCGGAGGGGATGGAAGTGGACTGACACCCACCCTCCCCTTGAGGGAGGGTCGAAAAATTCGAAGAATTTTTCGGGGCGGGGTAGATCGCACAGCGCGTACCCCTCCCCGAAATTTGCTCGCTGCGCTCGCAAATTTTCGACCCTCCCTCAAGGGGAGGGTTGAATCACGCCTGCGCCAATGCGGGCTGTACTTCCGCGCCTTCGGGGTCCTGGTGGATGATCACCTCGGCATGCGGGAATGCCGCGCACACCTCGCCCTCCACCTCGTCGCTCACCCGATGCGCGCGCACCAGGCTGCATTCGGGATCGAGCTCGATATGGAACTGGATGAAGGTGTTTAAGCCCGAGGCGCGGGTGCGCAGATCGTGCAGGCTTCGCACTTCGGGATGGCGCATGACGATGGCCTTGATCTTCGCGCGTTCTTCGTCGGGCAGCTCGCGGTCCATGAGCTGGTCGTAACTCTGCCGGAACACGCCCCACGAACTCCACAAGAGAACGCCCGCGACGAAGAGCGCGATGATCGGATCGGCCATCTGCCAGCCGAACCGCCACACCAGCACAAGCGCGACGATGACGCCGGCATTAGTCGCGATGTCGCCCAGATAATGCACCTTGTCCGCGCCGATGGCGATCGAGCCCGTCTGCGCCACGACGCGGCGCTGATACAGCACCAGCGCGATGGCGAGCACGATCGAGACGCACATGATGATGAGCGCCATCTTTTCCTCCGTCACCGGGCCTGGATCGATGAGGCGCGTGATCGACTGCACGGTCAGGAAGGTGGCAGAGCCGGCGATGAACGCACCCTGCGCGAGACCGGCGAGCGGCTCGGCCTTGCCGTGGCCGAAACGGTGCTCCGCATCGGCCGGTGTTAGCGCCGATTTGATCGCAATGAGATTGAGCGTCGCGGTGAAAAGATCGAGCGCGGAGTCCGCCAGCGACGCCAGCACCGAAACGGAGTCGCTCGCAAAATAGGCAATGCACTTGATCGCGACCAGGAACACCGAGACCGACAGCGACGCGATGGCCGCGCGGCGCATCAGCCCCGCATCGGTCAACGCCTTGTGCGCATCGACCGCCATCATCATGGAAACAGGCGCTCCGTACGCCACGGCCGGTCCGGCGCCTTGCGGCGATAGACCAGCCGGTCGTGCAGCCGGAACGGACGGTCCCGCCAGAACTCGATCTCGAACGGCACGATCAGATAGCCCGACCAGTATGGCGGTCGCGGCACGGTCTTCAGCGCGTACTTGGCCGCAACTTTCGCGATCTCGCGTTCGAATGCGAAGCGGCCTTCCATCGGACGCGATTGCGCGCTCGCCCAGGCGCCGATCTTGCTGTCCTTGGCCCGCGAGGCGAAATAGGCGTCGGCTTCGGCATCGGGCACCTGTGTCACGGCGCCGCGCGCACGCACCTGCTTGCGCTGCGTCTTCCAATGCAAGCAGAGCGCGGCATAGGGATGGCTCGCCAGTTCGCGACCCTTGGCACTTTCCATGTTGGTGTAGAACACGAAGCCGCGCGGGCTCGCGTCTTTCAAAAGCACCATGCGCACATTCGGCCGGCCTTCGGCATCGACCGTTGCGATCGACATGGCGTTCGCCTCGTTGGGCTCGGTCTTTTTGGCCTCCGCCATCCAGGCATCGAACAGCGCGAAGGGATCGTCCTTCACACCGATGCCGCCATCGTCCACCGTCCCGCCGATTTCGCTCATGGACCGGTCCTATCATCTTCGTTTTGCACGCGGAAGCGTGTCGCGTGTAGTCTCGTGGAGCAACCTTTGGAACCCGCCGGCACAAGGATGATCTTGCGGCTTTTTGTGACGGTTTTCTGCGTCTCACTTGCGACCGGTTGCGCGTCGGCAGAAGATCCTAAGGAAACAAAGCAAATATTCGACCAGGGCGTCGCCGCCTATGATGCGAAGAATTACGCGGAGGCCTTTCGCCTGTTCTCGTCGATCGACGATCACGACCTGGCCGCGATGCGCAACGAGGCGCTGATGCTGCGCAAGGGCCTTGGTGTGGCAAAAGACCCTGAGAAGGCTGAGGAGATGTACGCCCGCGCGGCACAGGGCGGGCTTGCGACGGCGGCGGCCGATCTCGGCGAAATGCTGCTGCAGGGCGAAGCCGGACCGCCGGACGTGAAAGCGGCTTTCCCCTGGCTTGCGATGGCGGCAGAGGCCGGCCATCCCATCGCGTCTTATGAACTCGCGCAGCTCTACGAGACCGGCGTGAAGGACGGCTCGAAAGAGGTCGTCCCGAAGAATCTCGCTGTCGCTCGCAAGCTCTACCAGCGCGCCGCCGATGGCGGCATGGTTGACGCGAAGAAGCGCCTTCAGGCCCTGCCCCCGGACGATCCCGTCAAACTCCGCCCCGATGTCGAGGAGACTAATAAGCCGTAATCCCGCGTGCTATGTTCGGGCCGGGCGGGAAAGGAATCGATGTCCAGGCCGTTCACCATCGTTGGCGCGATCATCCTTCTCGCGGTCGCGGCGGCGCATATCTTTCGCATCGCGGCCGGCGTCGCGGTCATGATCGGAAGCCACGATGTCCCGATGGTCGCAAGCTGGATTGCCGCCGCCATCGCTGCCTTCGTGGGCATGATGACGATCATCGAACTGCGCCGCTAAGACCTTCGCAAAGCGGCCATCCACTCCCTATATTGGAGCGACCCGGTCGACTCACCGTCCCCGGGAGGAGAAGACATGCGCAATCCGTACGACGTTCTGGGTGTTTCGAAGACAGCGAGCGAGGCCGAAATCAAGAAGGCCTTCCGTGCGCTCGCCAAGAAGCATCATCCGGACAAGCATGCGGGTGACGCAGCCGCACAGAAAAAGTTTCAGGAAATCGGCGCGGCGTACGACATTGTCGGCGACAAGGACAAGCGTGCGAAGTTCGATGCCGGCGAGATCGACGCGGCGGGTAATCCGCGCGGCTTCGATCCGGGGGCGCATGGCTTTCGCGGCGGCCCGTTCGGCGGCGGTGGCCAGGGCGGCCCGCGCGACTTCCATTTCACCTGGACCGATCAGCAAGGCGAAGGCGCGCAGCAGGGCTTCAACGCGGAAGACCTGTTCGCCGATCTGCTCGGTGGCTTGGGTGGCCGCGGCGGCGGCCGTCAGCAGCCGCGCCAGGGTCAGGACTTCAGCGTCACGATGACGGTGAGTTTCGACGAAGCGGCGCGCGGCGCGGAACGCCGCGTGATGCTGCCCAATGGCGAACAGATCGACGTGAAGATTCCGGTCGGCCTGAAAGACGGTCAGCAGATCCGTCTGAAAGGCCGCGGCGGCGCGGGACGGCGCGGCGGTCCTGCGGGCGATGTCCTCATCCAGGTGTCAGTCGCCCCGCATCCCTGTTATGTGCGCGATGGAAACGACCTGCGGATGGATCTCCCCATCACACTTCAGGAAGCGGTGATCGGCGGCAAGGTTCCTGTGCCGACGCTCACAGGTGCCGTGTCGCTGTCAGTGCCCGCGGGCTCGAACACCGGCGGCGTGCTGCGCCTCAAGGGCAAGGGCATTCCGGCGCATGGCAGCGACGCCGCGGGCGATCTCTATGTGAAGCTCGTCGTCACCCTGCCCGACAAACCTGACGCAGAGCTAACCGAGTTCGCACAACGCTGGAAAGCGGAGTATGATCCTCGTTCGAAGCTCAAATGAGGTCTGCCATGTCGCGTTTGATCTCTCTTGGTGCCCTGCTTTGCGGTGCGCTTATGGCCGGGTCCGCGTTTGCCGACACGACGACGTACGAGTTCACGGCGAAGAACAATTCACCCGGACCGATGAAGGTTCTGGTTGATGGCAAACTCGGCTGCAGCATTCCTGCCGGTAAGTCCTGCAGGGTGAGCTTCACGCGGGAAGACGCCGCACTCTCCTACGCCGTTGCGGACGCCGCGCCGGCCACGTTCAATGCCGGAAATATCGAGGCCACCGATCTCTGCAACATCGACGCGGCCGGTGCGCATTGTGTAGACTCGGCTGGAAACCCGACAAACTAGACTGCGACAGATTGCAGACTCCTCGCGGGAACCGGCGCCTGCCCTGCCGTCTTGAATACGCTGGCATTTCCTGGCGCGGCCAGTAGGATCGCGCCCGAAATACGGTGGAAGATTCTCATGCATTTCGAAGGGCTCATGAAGGGCAAGCGCGGGCTCATCATGGGCGTCGCCAACGACCGTTCCATCGCCTGGGGTATCGCTGAAACCCTACATAAGGCGGGGGCGGAGCTTGCCTTCACCTATCAGGGCGATGTCTTCAAGAAGCGCGTCGTGCCGCTTGTCACGCCGCTCAATCCGGTCGCGCTCATCGACTGCGACGTCTCGAATCAGGGCTCGCTCGACAGCCTGTTCGCCGAGCTGAAGACCAAATGGGACACGCTCGATTTCGTGGTCCATGCGATTGCCTATTCCGACAAGGACCAGCTCAAGGGCCGCTACATCGACACCACGCCCGACAATTTTCGCATGACGATGGACATCTCCTGCTACTCGTTCACGGCCGTAGCCCAGCGTGCCGAGAAAATGATGCCGGAGGGCGGGTCGATGGTGACGCTCTCCTATTTCGGCGCCGAGAAGGTCATGCCGCATTACAACGTCATGGGCGTGGCGAAGGCCGCGCTCGAGGCCAGCGTGCGCTATATGGCCGAGGATCTCGGCAAGAAGGCCATCCGCGTCAATGCGATCTCCGCCGGGCCGATCAAGACGCTGGCAGCCTCGGGCGTCGGCGATTTCCGCTACATCCTCAAATGGAACGAGTACAACTCGCCGCTCCGCCGCAACGTTTCGATCGACGAGGTGGGCAACACTGCCCTCTTCCTGCTGTCCGATCTGGGGAGTGCCGTGACGGGCGAGTGCCTGCATGTCGATGCCGGCTATCACATCGTGGGCATGAAGGCCGAGGACGCGCCCGACATCAACGTCGCAAAGCCGGAGTGAGATGGCGCTCGAACTCAAGCCCGGCATCACGCTCTATTTCTGCCGCCATGGCGAGACCGTGGCCAATGTCGAGAAGCGTTTCCAGGGCGATCACGTCAACACGCCCCTGACGGCGAAGGGCCACGATCAGGCCGAGGCGATTGCTGGCATCCTGCGGCGCGAGATCCCCAATTTCGCCGCTTACGCTTACGTCGCGAGTCCACTGGAACGCGCGTACCTGACCATGGAGATCATCCGCACCACGCTGGGGCTTCCCCCCAAGGGCTACACCACTGACTCGCGGATTGAGGAGATCGATCTGGGGTCCTGGGATGGACTGACCGACGCCGAAGCGCGCGCACTCGATCCTGCGACCTATGACGCGCGCATGGCGAACAAAGGTGCGATCCGCGTACCAGGGGGTGGCGAGAACTACGCCGATGTGTCGATGCGCGCGACGAGCTGGGTTTACGACCTTAGCGCCGACACCATCGCAGTGTCGCACGGCGCATTCACACGCATTTTGCGTGGCCTGTTCCAGGGGTTGAGCTGGGAGCAGATGTCCGCGCTCGACGAACCGCAGGGCGTGGTCTTCCGCGTGCGCGGGAGCGAACTGGTGCGTTTCGATACATGAGTTACGTGGCCGGGTTGACGCTCTATCTCGTCCGTCACGGAGAGTGCGCACACAATCTGCATCGCCGCATCGGCGCACAGGACGATACGCCCTTGACCGAGCACGGCCGCGAGCAGGCGCGCGCGAACGGAAGGCTGCTGCGGGAGATGGCGCTCGATTTCACCAAGCTGGACTTCCTCGCGAGCCCGCTGCATCGCACCTGCGTCACCATGGAATTGCTGCGCGCCGAAGCAGCCCTCGATCCTCTGGACTATCGCGCGGACCGCAGGCTGATGGAGATCGATTTCGGAGACGACACCGGCAAGACCATCCGTGAGATCGCCGAACGCAAAATCGGCGGCTTCGGCGAAGCGAACTGGGATTACGTGCGTCCACACGGCGAAAGCGTCGGCATGGCCTATGAGCGCATCGGACGCTTTCTCGATACGCTCACGCGCGACGCGGTCCTTGTCACCCATGCCGGTGTCATCCGCCTGATCCGCGGCCATGTGCTTGGATTGTCCCGGAAGGACACGCTGGACCACCACCCGCCGAATGGCGGAATCCTTCGGCTAGCCGGCGGAACGGAAGCGTATTTCGCGCAATAGAGGCGCGAATCTGTGCAATACTTTCGGCGCTCCTGTAAGGGGCGATTGAAAGAGCTCTGCGATTTCGAGATGTCCTTCAACACCTTCGGTCACATGTTTCGGGTCACGACCTTTGGCGAAAGTCACGGGCCCGCGATCGGCTGCGTGATCGATGGGTGTCCGCCGAACATTCCGTTGACCGAAGCCGATATCCAGACCGATCTAGACCGCCGCCGCCCGGGCACGTCCAAGTTCGTCACCCAACGCAAGGAGCCGGACACCGTCCGCATTCTCTCGGGCGTCTTCCAGGATGAGCGGATGCCGCAACAGGTGACAACTGGCACGCCGATCGCGCTCCTGATCGAGAATGTCGATGCGCGTTCGAAAGACTATTCGGATATCCGCGACAAGTTTCGCCCCGGACATGCCGATTACACCTACTGGGCCAAGTACGGCGTGCGCGATTATCGCGGCGGCGGGCGGCAGAGTGCACGCGAGACCGCGAGCCGTGTCGCGGCCGGTGCCGTTGCGCGCAAGGTTTTGGCGTCGCTCTACAAAAAGGCGATGGTGCGTGGTGCGCTTATCCAGATCGGAACGCGGAAGATCGGCCGCGAAAACTGGGATTGGGCGGAGGTCGCGCGCAATCCGTTCTTCTCGCCGGATGCGCAGATCGTGGCACCGTGGGAGGAATATCTCGAAGCCATCCGCAAGAAGGGTTCTTCCATCGGCGCGGTGGTCGAGATCGTTGCCGATGGTATCCCGGCCGGCCTCGGCGCGCCGATCTACGGCAAGCTCGATGCCGACATTTCGTCCGCGATGATGAGCATCAACGCGGTGAAAGGTGTGGAGATCGGCGACGGCTTTGCGACTGCGGAAATGTCGGGTGAGGAAAATGCCGACGAAATGCGCCCGCGACGCAACGGCAAGCCGAAATTCCTTTCCAATCATGCGGGCGGAATCCTGGGCGGTATCTCGACCGGACAGCCGATCGTCGCGCGCTTCGCGGTCAAGCCGACCTCGTCCATCCTGTCGCCGCGCAAGACCATCGACATCGACGGCAACGAGACGGAGATCGTCACAAAGGGACGCCACGATCCGTGCGTCGGCATTCGGGCGGTGCCGGTGGGTGAAGCGATGATGGCGCTCGTGCTCGCCGATCATGCGTTGAGGCAATTTGGGCAGGCCGGTCGTCCGGCCTAGAGGGGGACATCATGGACGTCGTTTTTGCCATTCTGCTCGCGGTAATCGCGTTCTTCCTGCTTGGGCTGGTGCTTGGCAGCTTCTTCACGGTGCAGCAGCAGAGCCGCGCCATTATCGAACGCTTCGGCAAATATGTCCGCACCGCGCGTCCGGGCCTGAATTTCAAAATCCCCTATATCGAAACCATCGCCCAGCGTGTTTCGCTGCGCGTGCAGCAGCTCCTGGTCGAGGTCGAGACCAAGACGCTCGACAACGTGTTCGTGAGGCTGTTTGTAGCGGTGCAGTTTCGTGTGGTCGAGGGTAGCGAAGCGGATTCCTATTATAAGCTTCAGGATCACGTGGAGCAGATCAAGTCCTACGTGCTGGATGTCGTGCGCGCGAAAGTGCCGAAGATGAACCTCGACGAGGTGTTCGAGAGGAAGGACGACGTCGGCGCCGCGGTGAAGAGCGAGCTCGACGTCTCGATGAAGCAGTACGGGTTTGAGATCCCCAACGCGCTCGTCACCGACGTCAATCCTGCCGACAACGTCAAGGCCGCGATGAACGAAATCCAGACGCAACAGCGGCTACAGGTCGCCGCGGCCGCCAAAGGCGAAGCGAACAAGATCCTGGTGGTGAAGAACGCGGAAGCCGAGGCGGAATCGAAACACCTTCAGGGCGAAGGCATCGCCAAGCAGCGTCGCGCGATCATCGATGGCTTGCGGGAATCCATCGCGGCCTTCACCGACAAGGTCGGCGGCGTGAATGAGCACGAGGTGTTGAACCTGGTTCTGCTCACCCAATATTTCGACACGATGAAGGAAGTGGGCATTTCCTCCGGCAGCAAGGTGATCCTGATGCCGCACTCGCCTTCGGGCATGAGCGAGCTAACAGAGCAGATCCGCTCCGCCATCATCACCGGCAACGAAACGACGCAGAAATAAGCAGGC
>Ga0105239_10000776_pt1 | contig 45285 bp, 37 predicted proteins | sample KBSC44metaG_FD_92761 | JGI IMG/M metagenome (GOLD analysis project Ga0105239, IMG submission 92761) | Corn rhizosphere microbial communities from Kellogg Biological Station, Michigan, USA - KBS C4-4 metaG | ecosystem: Host-associated > Plants > Roots > Rhizosphere > Soil | place: Michigan, USA...
AGCCATCCCTGAAGGGTGGTCTGGTAGGAACATTGTCAAACCCTTCAAGTTCTGTGCGGTTGGAAACTCCCATCGTGCGGAAGATCTGAAGGGAAGCAAAACTCTCTGGGCACCAAAAACGCCTGGCGGCCTTCATTGCTGGTATTCATCCTTGCCAAGTCAGCAGAACGTGGGCAAAATTCTGTGACAATGGCAACACACACCAGAATGGATCCACCTGTGCTGCCTCCTTGAGACGAGAAGGGCTGAAGGGTATCCTTCATCTACTTGCTTCCTGCAATAAACTGCGCTATTTTTACCCTGATCATTCTCAGGGATGTCAGTCTCCTTTGAGATTCTTCGGTGTCGGCTATATGACTCCTGACGGCTCCGATATGCCTAGAAATGTCAGCCTCATATGACCCCTGGTCCGTCCCGAATACCCGCTGCTTTGATGGCCTCCTGGACGTAAACTGCCCGACTACTCACGATCCCGATTACGTCGGACGTTTCCCATGGCTGCTAACCGGATCCGTCCCAGCTCGGCTTCAATAGTCCCTTTATCATCCAGATGTCTGAACTTCAGGGAGATTACATTGCTCTGCCGTTTCTGTCACCGCCCCATCCATGGCGTCGCTGACAACTTGGAATTCGTCTCATGAGGATCTCAATGACTCCATCAAGCCTCACACTTCGCTACTGGAGCCGCGGAACACCAGCCCTGTCGTCTGTGGCTGAAGGCCAAAGCCCAAACCGGTTTGTGTCGCGCGACATGGTTATCTTGTTTCCTCGTGCCCAGGTTGAGCCTTGTGGCAGATTGGGCTTCGCCGTGCTAGGAATTCGTCCAACAAGCAGAGCCACCATAGGCTGATCAAGCCAATTTTCCTCCACATTCCTCGTATACCCACACTTAGCCTCCTATCTGGGTATTGTCTGGGAATGAGAACAACAGAAGACTGTAGTGATGGAGGGATATATAAAGATTCAACGCTCGCACCTTCTCCAAGCCTCCTACAAACAACTCAACAGCCTCACAGGTCCTTCGTTCACTCCTTACTTTTCGAAGGAAGTTTCCTTCAGCCATTCCTTTTTTTTAGGACTTTTGTCCCAGTCATTCGTTCAATATGCGTTTTTCGGTTTCTGCGGCTGCGGCCACCGCTGCATTTGCGGGTGTCGCCGTTGCTGACCCTCTCACGATCATTAACCCCTGCCCAGCGGCAACCAGCAGCTCGGTGCATCCTATCACTGTAACAAAACAATTCCAGGAAGTTTCAACCTGTGCTCCGACCACAGCCTGTCTCAGAGGATCTTGTACCACCAAATATCCTTTCGAAACCTTTGCCTATGTCAGCACTGTTATTCCAGCTGCTTGGAATGGAAAGAATATGGAGGCGGTCACAGTCACCTCTACCACCCAGACGGTCACTGTGTCCCGATTCCAGACAACAATCACGAAATGGGTCACTCCCGCTCCCGTCATTCCCAAGAGCGGAACCATCATAACTCCCAAGCCGACCTCAATCGAGCTAACAATTGCTAAGGACTATTTCGCTCCATTCAACAAGCTGGGGGGGTTGGCGATTCCAGATTTTGATGGCAGTGGACTTTGCAGGGAGTGCGAGACCCAATCAGATGGTAGTCGGTCCCAGGTGGTCGGCGTGGTCGAGTGCCGTGCTGGACCTGGTGGTTCCAAATGCATGGGTTACGATGAGACCTGGGTCTCCAAGGCCGCTCCATCAACCTCAGCCACCACCGCCAACGCTTGCTCAACAAGATGGACTGCCCCATCAGCTGGAACTTTTACCTTCACTTTCCCCTTCACTGCCCCTGCCCGTACTATTACTGCTGCGGAGACCACGATTACCGTCGGACCGGTTCCGTACTGGGCTCATGTCACCAGAGTCTGCCACCGTCCCAACGAAGTCATTGACTTCACCACCACAGTCACCAAAACAATCTTCTGGACCGCGCCCTGCAGCAGACAGCCACCAAGGTCATCAAGCGCTGTTCCCGTCCCCACGGGCAACCATGCTTTCCCTGGCTGGCCACGACCAGGACCAAATGGCGGTGATAACGGAAATACCGGTGGCAATAATGGTGTCGATAGCTCTAAAGGCGACCCATACGGCTGGGCGGACTGGGGCAGTGATGACGTTGCTGACCCAAGCGCATCAATTCCCAGTGAATGGGCAGACTGGGTGGCAACGGCAACCACCACCGCCGTTACGACCAAGGGCTCCTCCGTCAGCCAAAGCTTCACCTATACTACTGGAACTTATACGTTGACTACTGGCGGCGGCGTTGGTGGTACCTCTACTTCGAGCTTCAGCTTCAGCCATGGCGGGCCAACTGGTTATAGCACAACTACGAGCGGGCTCAGCTCCACCACTAGCACCTCCGGCTACAGTTTCAGCACCGGCGGACCCGGCGGCGAGACCACAACTTCAGGAGGTTATGGGAGCAGCACGACCTATGACCACGGCACAACGACTAGCACAATCACCAGCCTCACTACGACCACGGTTGCAACCACGACCACAGCTCCGGCCACCACGACTTCCCTGGTCGCTATCCCCGTTGATCCGGAGAACTTCGTCATTGGAGTCAACACCGCTGGCAAGTACCGCAAGCGAGCTCTTAGATATATTAAGATATCTGGTGGCGACGCCGTTCTTGTCACTGAGAAGGATGAAGCGTCCAAATTCGAGTTTGAGGGTGGATATCTCAAATCTGGTGGTCTGTTCGTTGATGCCGACACTACTCAGCCATGGTTGTCTTTCTCGCTGACCGCAACCCTCAACGCCAATATCTCTCAATGGACCATTGGCGCTGATGGCAGCATCAGCCTTGTTGCCCCCAACAATGGGGTCTGTGTTTCAGCGGATAACAGTGTTTTCATCCAATTCAGCGGAAATACTCCTTTCCAATGCGCTGCGATCGCCCTGGTCGCTGAAGTCCCCAATCGTAAGTTCCATCAACCATGATCCTGTGCGCACCTATCACTAACAAATATAGCTACCACCACGACATCAGTAACCACCACCACCTTTGTACCAACCACCACCGCCGAACCAACGACGACGACCACCACATCAGTCTTTGACCCATCTGGCGACCTGGATGCCGATATTCCAGCGCCCACGGTGGTTCGACGTGGAGTCCAGTACGGTGGTCAACGCTTCGGCCGCAGCCGCCGCCACTAGGCTTGCAAGTTGTGTGCAAAATAATACCACGGAAGAGGTAGTACATGCGTGGGAGGCAATTGAACACGAAAGGAACAGGGTGCGCACTGCGATGGTTTACAAGCTCTTTTTGCTTTTGACTCTTTGCAACATTTCCTTCCTGTAATGAAAATTCTTCACTTTGATCTTGCGCCAGGCTTTCTGGGTCTCCCGCGATTGTTACAGGTACAGTAAAGTTCTGATATCCATAGATGCGTCGGTTGTGCGGATTTTGGTCATTTTTACGAAATGATGAGGCGAAGAGCAGTCAGCCTGAAAAAGGGGCACGGCGACAAACAATCCTCACCAATTGTCCACAAGAATGCCCCAGGCAGAACACAGAGCAGAGCAGACAAGATCAGATACGGAGTACAGAAATACTATCTACATAGCTCGAGTCGGGCTGATATTCGTCTGCAAATCCAAACCCCAGGCATCGTTTTCCCCTTGGATAGTCTTTTTGTTTCCTTGGTTTTCTCTTTTCGGTTGCTTTTGCTTTCGCGTGGAGATAAGATGCGATCAGCACGACTATTGTTATTGCCAGCAGCGGCCGACTTGAATTCGAACTGCAATGAGGGCTAGGGAGGGATGCGTGTTGAGATGACCGGTGGGATCTGCTCCATCCAGCCCAGACTCACTGTCAAGAGTGTGGCCCATAGGATAAATCCACAGGCCGATCTATCTTACGTTTACTTAAGCAGGTCCTTCAAGGGGGGTCGAAAAGGGATGGGCCAGACTTTTTCGTCCGGGGGCCGCAGCTGGATTGAGCGTGCGTATTATCAATCCGTCATTTGAAACAACATCCGTGTATGGTAGCGTATTAAGGATTACCCGGCAGGGCTGCGAGGTGGCAGTCCCACCAGACCCCACGGTATCCACGGTATCCACGGTATCCACCCTGGACCAGCTAAACTTGAGTTTCTGGGGGTAATTGAGGCTAGGGGCTTCACCCGCCCGGAACGGCCAGCCGCAACATGTCCCTTCAACTCAGTCCTCAGTCTCAAGGAAGAGATACGAGGCAACGTTCGGCTTCTTTGATTTGATTGTTTACCAGCAGTGGCTGAGGTATCGGGTCTCCGTCTCCGTGAAATATCTGCCTTGCGAGCAGGTCTCCCGTATCCGTCCGTCTCGAGTCCAGTTACTTTCTACTGCCCAAGCGCATTCTTCGAAGTCGCTCAAACAGCCTACGGGTACTCCCTTTCGTCCCACTCTCACGGGCTCTTGCCGTCAGAACCGGGTAGATGGGCATCAGATGGACATTCGAGGGCACGGAGTAGTCGTTCGCCCAATGACACGGTGAACGGGCCCCTAAATGACAGAGCGTGGCCACAAACATGTCAAACCCGTCAATTCAAGGAGTTGACTGGTTGACATTGGCGCTTTGACGTCCACTATCGAGTGCACCAGTCCACCCATCAACGATCGAACCAGACATAAACTGGCAGGAGTAGCCCGTCCAAGCTGAGGAAGAGTCCAGTGTCTACTGTCCAGTGTCCAGGCCACCTGTTCGGCTATCTCGACCAGAGGCAGCCTCGGTTCGCTAGCAATCTCTTGGTATTTGTTGATATTCTGATGTGATCCATGTCGCTTTTTTTTTCTGGCAATACCCTGCCACACACTACTCTGTACTGCCGTTGCCGGTGTGTCGCGTGTCCCACTTCCTGCCAGCCACAGGGGCTTGACGTCTGGCGCCCAGTCTGGTCCCTTCTTCCTCATCTCGTCATGGCAGAGGCTATCCGGTGACTGTGGTGGCACAGACAGTGGCGCAGCAAGGAGGCCCTTGGTAGGTAAAGCCCCAGTCGTCGAGAGACTCAGCTGACTTGTAGGATTGCGACGAGTAAGGCTACAATTTTGTGTGCAGCATGGCGCCCATCCATGCAGGTACAATGTAGGTACCCGAGAATAAGATCCAATCCTAACGCTACTCGAGGCGTGTGCCTTGTAACTAGCATCAAATAAAGTAATGGAAACTACTGCATCTATGCCCCCTGGACTTGCACTAGTACGCAGGATCTTCCGTCCTGGAGAGTATCAAAAACGGTCACCCGCAAGGATTCTGAATCCTTGGGAGATACACCATGTCTCGACTCGGACTCTGAGCACGCGACATGCCGGCTCCCCATACCCCTATGCAGGACTAGCAGTTTGCCTATGCCATCCCGGAACAGCAATAGGTGCAGGGGTGTGTTGGAGGGGTGAAGCCCTATCCAGCTTGCGCCCAGGGATCGCGACGGTCAAAATCGACGTGGGGCCACAATATTCCTTCTTCGTATTTGCACAATTGACTTTTTCAGGATGCCCAAGTGGCGTTATGAAGGGCTGTGCGCTGGTTGCAATGTACGGAGTACAGAGTACCTGGTGGTCAACTTACTGGTAAAGAAAGCCCTGGTGGCCGTTAGTGATTGCGCCAAGCCTGGCCGATTGCCCGCGGTCTTTCGCCTAGAGAGGTCGTGTGCCTCAGCGTCCCAGACGACATGCCTTGACTTATCGTACATACGAGTATGATTTCGCTTGTCCTTCACACCCTCACACAACGTCGTATTATCATTATATTCCCTAGTTCTTTTGTGTTTCAGTCGTTCTATGACGGAGCACAGAGTTCTGTACATAGAGCAATTCTCGTGTTCGAACACTGAGCCGGCAAATACACAACAATACGCAGGATTCATTCGCAGATTTTGCTTCAGGACTCAGGAGGACTCAGGAGTATAGTAGCGCTTGCTATACGAGAAAGGGGCCTCTGTAGCACATAGTTAGTGGCACAGTTACACAGTGGCACCACCACCCTCCCACCGCGCCTCCTGAGATGCGACGACCCTCAAGGTCAGGAGGTGCTCACGAGGGTTGGTTGCCACATTCGAAGAATTCGAAGAATTCGAAGATTGTACTCGTACGAGACAGATAGCAGATCAGTGTGCTAATGGAGGCAGCTGAAACTCTGAGTCTTTCATAGACTCTAGGTATCAGCGTGCCCATCCCTAGGTATGAGGTTTGCAAAATTGCTGCATTCAGTGTTCAACTATTGATGCAGCTCACTTGGCCCAATGTATCCCACCACCCGATATGGCTTCGGCACGATTTAATGTGGACTCATCACTCACTCCAGGGCTAAAAAGTGGCTGGATAAGACTCACCCAGAAGTCTGGAACCGCTGAATAATGTGATATGTATCATTCGGCACTGCTGTCCTGCTTGGTCCCTACCCGGCGGTTCAGTCCATCACTCGGGATGGTGGTTGTGGGCGGCCGTAGGCGACGTGTTGCGCTTGATCTCTATGAATTGCCCACCTTTCGCCGGCAGCTTCGATCTGTGAACATGCAGTACTCGACGAACCAACCAGTCTGTGACTGGTGATGATGATATCTCACAGCATGTTTGGTCCCATGAGCTGTGAGTTTGATGCCCTTGCCTCCATATCCCAAGCTAACCCACCCAACGCATGAGTTATGAGTATCCGACACTGTGCCATTTTTCGTTTGAAGGCTCCGTTTTCCTAGCCCCGTTTCTCCGCACCATCCATGGGACAATCAAAACAGGGAGCAGGAGATCCTAGGAAGGTCTTCTACCTTTCACTCCAGTTAATAATTAGGTTGCTGCTCCCTTTACTGTGGCATGTTGTCCACGCCCACACGGGATATCTGATGGGCGATTTCAGGGTGGAATGTGTTTTGTTCTCTGCCTATTACCGTGAGTAATATCCCTCACGAGTGTTACAGAAATGGGCGCAATACGCTCCGTATGTTGACCCCGAAGAAGGATCCTTGATCTGATTGAGGCAAGTTTGCTGGATATCCCAGAGGCCTCCGTCATCAAGGTTGGGCCAAAGTAGTGGTCAAGACTGCCCACGAGGGCATCCTTATTATCAATATTTTCCAAGCATCGCAGGAACCCCATCGATTGAAGTGGGAGTGAGCGTACCGATACCTACCTTTGCAGTACTCTTACCAAGTGGGGTACGGATCGTCTGCAACATCAGGGTTGGACAAATTCCGCAAGACAAGAATGCCCTGCACTAACTGGCGTAAGTTCAGGTGATGGTCCGCAACATTCAAACCGGTCTGAAGGTCTCTGATTTGCGCCCTTATATCGTCGATTTCCGCCTCGATGTTTTCTTGCGTAATCTCCATATCTTTTATTTTGGCTGCCATAGTGTCTTGTTCGGCTTTCAATTTAGCATTCTCTTGTGCTATCAAGGCTGTGATTCGGGCTTCCATGTTCGCCGCCACTTCGGCTTTCTCCCGAGCCTTGTCGGCCTTACGCATCTTCTTCTGTTCTGCCTTGGCCTCCTTGTAATTTGCCTTGAGAATTTCGTATCTATCTTGCAAAGTTTTGATCTGTTGTTCCGCCACCGGTAATGTAGTTGGCGCTGAGAGCGGAACATCACTGTCTGATTACGTACTGCTTGAGTCTGTTCCACTTAAGTCTGTGGAGGTTGAGGACGTGGGCCGTTCGGAAAATGGTGCAACTATTTGGGGCCCTTCATTTAGGGTAGGCATGACTGTAATTGACGTGGTGTTTGAGGCAGGTATGATAGTGATTGGTGTTTCGGGACGGTGTCAGTACATATGGAGTACGGAGGACCTACCAAGTGTGTTGTACCTGGGACACATACATAGCTGGTCAGTGGGTGGCAACACGGAGTATGATATCTTGCATGCTGCGCAAAGTATCAAGTACCTTAGATAGGTCGATTGACGAGTAGGTACTCCGTACTCATCACTTCGTACTTGTATGGAGTTAGACCAAGGCTTCCTACCTGCAATAGCGGCATACCAAAGGGAGATCCGGAAAAAGGTAGTTCCGATTCCGATCACCTTGACCTTCGAAAGCTGTTGGGGCACCCGAGCCAACCCCGTTCGCACGTGATTGCTGGCCTCGAACGATTGGATGACGGTTGCTTTACATAGGTGATCACGTGAAACCCCTTGGCAGGCCCAAAGCCAAGCCAAAAGGGGGCGCCTTTCCCCTTTGGCCTCTCGCTCTATCGGCTGTGCGGCATTTTTTCTGTCTCCTGTCCGATTCTTTTTCGCTCCCCAAAGTCAACGAACCAACACAAACCAACAACGAGTTGAAGCTCCTGGTGTTCCAAGCAACCATCAAGCCCCGAAAGGCCCGCAAGGCTCCTCCTGGACGCACCCGAACGGCACCCGGAACAGCTGCGACAGGGGCACCGCAGGCTCCAGACTCAGAGACACCCGCAGGGACGAAGAGGCCTCGGATTGCTGACCCCAGCAGCCCAACCCTCGTCGTCGCCTTCCGGGCTTTTTGCCTTTTGCTTCTGGAGCTTTGTTTTCTAAGCTCGGTCCAATCTCCATCTTCGTCTTTTTCTCCTTCCGGGATCTCACAGGGAGAAAAAAGAATTCTTCCATTTCCATCGCTGTATATTTGCGATTCTGCTTCCAGCTCAGTCCTTGATAGACTTCTTTCTGTCTTGCTTCTGTCTATTCTTCTCTCCTCTCCGAGTCCTTCATAATGGCCGCCGCAACAACAAAGCTCGACGCCGCTCTCCCGGCTGCTGCTAGTCAACCCAAGAAGCTGACCGGCATCGATCTCTACAGCAGATTCGTAAGTTCTCATCGCTCTCACCATCCTTTCTGCAACACTATTCTGACAACCCTAGGCCTTCGCTGGTGCCGTCTGCTGTTCAGTCACTCACGGTGGTCTCACTCCCGTCGACGTGTAAGTCTCCGATTCCCATTGCTCCTTTGCGCCGATTGCGGCTGCTGACAATCACCAGCGTCAAGACAAGAATTCAGCTCGATCCCGTCACATATAACAATGGCCTAATCGGTGGTTTCCGAAAGGTCATCCAGAATGAGGGTGCTGGCGCCCTCTTAACTGGCTTTGGCCCTACATTCGCCGGTTATTTCCTGCAGGGAGCCTTCAAGTTCGGAGGTTACGAGTTCTTCAAGCAACAATCCATCAACTTGCTCGGTTATGAGACTGCTTCCAACAACAGAACCGCCGTCTACCTTGCCTCTGCTGCCACTGCCGAATTCTTCGCCGACATTGCCCTGTGCCCCCTCGAAGCCACCCGTATCCGTCTTGTTTCCGAGCCCACCTTCGCCTCCGGCCTTGTTGGCGGTTTCGGCAAGATTCTCAAGAATGAAGGTGTCGGTGCTTTCTACAGTGGTTTCGGCCCCATCTTGTTCAAGCAGGTTCCTTACACCATGGCCAAGTTCGTTGTCTACGAGAAGACTGCCGAAGCAATCTACAAGACCATTATCGACAAGAACACTGCCTCTGATGGAACAAAGACCGCTGTCAACTTGGGATCTGGTCTCATCGCTGGTTTCGCCGCCGCCATTGTCTCTCAACCCGCTGACACCATGCTTTCCAAGATCAACAAGACCAAGGGTCTCCCTGGTGAGGGAACCACCAGCCGATTGATCAAGATCGGTAAGGAGCTTGGTATCCGTGGCAGCTATGCTGGTCTCGGCGCCCGTCTTTTCATGGTTGGTACTTTGACCGCCGGTCAATTCGCCATCTACGGTGACATCAAGGTATGCCATTCTGCTCCTATTATGCCCTATTTGCAATTCTGACTTCGCCTTCCAGAGAGTACTTGGTGCCGTGGGTGGTGTTGAGATCTCCAACTAAGTTCTTGGAAGTCTCGCCGAGTATAACGAATTCACCGCATTTTCTTCAGTTCGTGCAGGTTTAGTTTTATGCACAGCACAGGGCATTTATGCGCGATTTGCCACTTTAGACCACAAGACGAGGAAACCCGCCTTTTAGATTGTCCAGCAGGCGATATTCAAGCACGCTGGCTGTGGACAAATTGGGAAGGTTGCTTTGCATGTGCAAAATATACCTTCAGCGGGAGGCTTGCATTTCTAGAGCCGCTTGCAAGCAAGCTGAAAGATTCAGATAGAAGAGACTAAAAGCGCTACCAGGATAGATGGAGTCATGTGTATCAATAATCGATGGCAGAATTGACTTTGCATAGATTGACCAGTTTCTTAAATCCTTAATAATGGGACTTCGTTCATGGGATATATGTATTATATGACGTCTCCCGAGGCAGAATGAGGAAGATCCAAGCAGCCGCTGGCCTTACTCTTCCTCTTACTAGTAGATGGAAAGGCCTCCTCACATCGTGATTCTGGAATCTGTCCTCCTCCACAACCCGTGGCATACGAAATCACAGGATACGATATTTCCCCTGTAAACTATTTCAATCTTCAAGAATTGCAATTGAGGACATGCCCCCTTCACCGGCAGCTGTCACCGACGGCTCCAAAACATGGTCGCCGTCACATCTATTCACCACCGAGGACCACAATGCGGACCTCTGGAACAAGATACACGCTCACTTGAATTCAAATGAATTCAAGTCTGCGATTGTGACTGCTTTCGAGCTTCCGCCAGGAGATCACTTCACCTACCATGCTTCAGCGAGCGTCAACTTGAGTCAGGCGGAGGCAGCGATTCACGCTGGTCGGGCCAACGGCTTGCATGCTTGGTACATCGAACCGAGGCTAGAGAACATAGAAGCAGCTGGGCAAGACCATTCAGACACTCAGGACGGACTAGGCCATCTAGCAGATCAATCTTCCTTGAAATTGACTGGTTACCCGTCAACGAGCGATGTCCAAGCCTACATTGCGGTGTTTGATCCCACCAAGTCTGCGGCGAACAGCTTGAAATCTCTTTTAGCCAATGCGAAGAAAGACTCTGTCCGGCAGAGCGTTGCGGAGTATCTACTCAGCAAGCGATACCTCGATTCAGACATCACTGTTCCCAGGTTCAAGATACAATCCCTCCAGAACGACAGGGGCCAGACAACGGGACATGAAAACCCAGCGCTTGACTTCTGGGCGTACGCTTGTGTGGCGCTTGAATATGCAGGGCCAAACCAGAACACTGCCCTCGTGAAGTCTTCGCATCATATACTACCAGTTTTCATGCACCACTTCGGGTGCGTTGTACCTTCTTACGAGGCCTTGCAAATCATCGGGAAGGTTGCAAATGGGAAATCCGTTCTGGACATGGGGAGCGGAAACGGATACTGGACTCTGATGCTTCGACATCTTGGATTGACTGTTTTAGCTGTCGACAGTGCTCAGAGCAAGTGGCGCACAGTCTGGATCCCTGATACCACCGTAGCGGATGGGATCCAGTACCTGAGGAAGCGAGGCGGGTGCCCGGACATGGTCCTCCTTTTAGTCTACCCAGTCGTTGGTGGTGACTTTACTCGCAAAGTCATCGAAAGCTACAATGGCGATGTGATCTGTGTTGCGGGTACGCAGAATGGGAATGGCTACACAGGGTTCAAGGACATGATGATCGACGAGTTCATGAGGACGGAAAAGAAATCTTGGGAGAGATGTGCTCAAGTCCCTTTACCGAGTTTCGCTGGCAAGGACGACGCTTTATTTGTATTCAGACGCAAGGAGGACGAAGTCCATCGTGTGTCATGACCCTACCGGGTCTCGACACACGATCATCCCCGCCAACCACTTCTGCAGCGGCAAACATCCCACGAGGGGGATTGAAGTGAAGAGCTAATACGATGATTTGAAAATCTGGTATCAATTCCAGCCAAGGATATATACACCGTCAGCTTCCAAAGCCGAGCCACATGGTCATGGCTTGACTCTACGAAGAGTATCAAGCTCTAGAGCTCAAGGGAGGAATAAGCCTGGCACCACCTTGATTCACGGCTGTTTCCACATCTTGACCCCCGAGTCCTGTCCCGAGAAGATGTATGAGTAGTTCCCTCTGCATCGCCTCGAGTATCTCCATTATCGAAGGTGACATTCTCGACAGGTACATTGCATGTAGTATTGGCCCCAGTACGTAATGGATGGGAAGACTCAGTGATTATCACTTATGGTTAAGATCGATTTTGTCGCTTAGAGCTTGGAATCTCCCTCACCACGGGGCGCACTTGGTTGCAGCGGAATCAAACATGGTTGATTCGGTACCGACGAGGACGAGTACCTAGGTATGGAGTATTATATATAGTACTCCGTATATAGGTCCTATTATGGTTACCCCATATTCTGAGTCGGATAACTTAGCCGGGCCAGTTTCCCCGTTCCTTCCTTCTCCAATGGCGTGGGATGGCACGGAGCACATCGTGCAGAATACTGATCACTCCGTACGACTTACTCGTATTGAAGGTAAGATCAGGTACGGCTAGTGGTTCAGGAACTTGAAGGGAAGGCGCGGTTACCTCTTTTGTCTCTGGTCTGTGAAACAAGTTCCAGAGTGTCGAATATCAAACAAGAAGGAACGACCAACAGGTTTTGCCGTGGTCGGGTTTGGTGATGCGTGCGCGCTCCTTCCCATTTACGATCAGCGCCTCCCACAAACTTGAACCTCAAGTAACAGTAACAGATATTTTACAAGAATCTACTTCTCATTCGCCTTCGCTCACAATTTGCATCTCCATTTTCTCCATTTTCTACCTGCCTTTGCATCTGTATCCATGCCTTGCCCACTTCCTTCCCTGCACTGAAGTGGCCGCACCCTCGAGCCTCGTCATGGCCGACGATCAGCTGGACCAGGAGCTGGAATCCTCACGCGAGCTCGAGGCTCTTACACGACAGAATGAATCTTGGAAAGCCAGAGTTGAGGCTGAACTTGCTTCCAGCGACAAATTCACCAGAGTAAGCTCCATGAACTACCACATTTCAGACCATGCATTGACACCTCCATTAACTTAGGACCTCCTGCGCCTCCTTGCCGAGAAAGACAAAGCTCTCGCTGGAAAAGACCTGGAACTTAAGAACCTCAAACTTGACAAGGACTTTGAAGCCGACGGTCGTCGTCGATGGCAAGAGCGCGCGACGCGTGTAGAGAGCAAAATTGTTCGTCGATGTTCTACGCGATCACACGACACCGTTCGACTAACCTACTCCTAGCAAGCCGCGCAGCACCTTCTGATCCTCGTTGATGGGAACAAACACTTCTTTCGAGACTCCTTCCTGCGCGCTGGGGCCGCCGGGGTTCAAGGCGCTGTCCAACCATTCCTTGATGAGGTCCGAGACTTTTTTAGGGACCAGCACAAGCATGACTGGGTGGAGAACACCATCCCAATACTGCATGTTTTTTCTGATGTTGAATCACTAGCTAAAGACCTGGAAAACGCAGGCGCTTTACCTGATCCGAGCTCTCTGCTCGACTTCTGCCAGGAGTTGTGCAAGGCTCACCCTTACTTCACCATGAGTGACTGCACCTCGGATCCCCGTGCTGCAGCCACCAAGGTTGAAAGTCTGTAGACCTTTCCCGCTGAACTCATGAACAATCCTTTTGCTGACCATGTCTATAGAGTTCTACGAACTCTATATCGAGAACACCCACTGTAGGCACATCTTCCTGGCCCTTGGTCACGATTCCGAATATTACAAGACATTGCAGTTGTACAATGACGATCCCTACACGAAAAGCAAGACTTCTCTGGTTCGCCCAGATCCGGGTTTCCCTGGAGTGGACCTTTCCTACCACACGGTCGAGTTCTCCACTCTTTCTAGCATCCCGTCATCCACCAACGGAGGTGCTGAAGAGGTTCATTCTCTACTCAAACCGCAGTCTCATGCTACCAATCCTTACCCGTCGGGAGCATCAACCATCACCCCGTTGATCGACTCGCAAATACCAAACATGACGGAAACCAACGGAGATATTCAAGCCCGAGAGGTTGTCAGGGTCGCGCCAATAATACATTCTGCACCAAGATTTAATGATGCCATGGAGCAGACATGGGAGACTAAGACGAGTGAAAACGATTATACGCCTCCACAAATCTTGGGGGACTGGGCCGAGAATGTTGAAACGAAGCCACCTAGTTTCCAGCAACCAAATACGAATGGCAACCGCAGAGGTAACGGAAAATCCCCTGGAACCGGTAATCACATGTGGGCGAAGAATCAGGAGACCCCAAGGAATGGCTCAGGCGAGCCCAGGGTAACGCCTGTGCATTTTAAGGGGACTTGGGATGAAATCGTCCTCGATGCAGAGTTAAACCCAGGAACATCTCATCAAAGAACCCAATCAATGGCTTCTTCTAGAACTTCTAACGAAATGTTGCCAGCACGCCGATTGCCTCCCGGGTATGTCAGACGCCAAGCGGTGGATATGAACGAGCCGGATCCCTACGTAAGGCCTATTTGGTCTCCGGTGGCAGTGAACAAGTCTAATCAACGCATTGACTTGAATCTCCCTAGGGCCCCTCCGACCAGCTCACATGATTTCAAGACTCGTACTCAGCTGAAGAAACTGTGCAACGATTTTCACCTACAAGGAAATTGCCGAAACAACGATTGTCCGTATGATCATGCGCCTATAGATGATGGAGTGTATCTAGCGCTTCGCTTTAAGGCTAGGTCATTGCCGTGTATCGAGGGTTCTTCTTGTCGAAAGCACGACTGCTACGCCGGGCATCACTGCCCAGTTGTAGGAGGCGTGATCACCTGCGGCAGAGTGAACTGCGCGTTTAAGAAACGAGGGATGCATGGTGTGACGGACCTCAAAGTTATGGACACAATCCAACCACCATCGAACGTCGGCTAGACTACAGTCCATGGGCGTCATCGCATGACAAACAGCTTGGTGCCACGCAGTCACCCAGACGTTATGGGTGATTGGGGCTGTCAACGAGAGACGTCGGACGTCAGACGCTGATCGTGCGTATGTTGTTTATGGAATTCGATAGTGTCAATTGGTCGGAAGTCATCCTGGTTGATGGTTGAGCGAGAAATTGATGGAAGGGCACCTAAGCATGTGTGAGATAACAGGCGACAATATTGATGTTAGCCAGTTGGACAAGAATGGGGCTAATGACAGAGATTGATGTCCTATACGGAGGAGTCAGCGAAGGTACAATTAGCAGATAGTATTCATGAGGGTATCACATACCTTTTCCATAATTCACTATGTAGCCGATTCGGGATCGGCGAGTAAGGTTGCAATCAGTATGGCTGAACCCATGCTTTTCTCGTATTCTGTTTTTCTTGGACCTGTGGCCTACCGAAAGTATAGGCATGCTTTTGATTGGGAGTCCCCGTGATTCCAGGTTGGTATGACATTCGGTGAGGGATTGGCTCCACATAAAACAAATGGGCAACAGCCTCCACGGAGGCGAGAAGGCAGTTTTCAATCTCTATCCATCGTATCATCATCCCTGTCTCTGTCCCGCCTCCTCTCCCTATCGCGACTGCGACTGCGACTGCGGCTCTTGGACTTACTCCGGCTGCGACTTCTCCCCGTCGCTGCGCGGCCGCCACCACGACGTTCACCCACCTTGCCTCCACGGCCAGGTTTGCTTTTGCCTTTGGATGACGCCGGTGGGCGCACAAAAGCATAGTCGACTGAAATGGTCTGGTCAAGCAGCTTGGATCCGTTCAGCGCTTTAATCGCCGCAGACGCTTCCACCTGCGTGGGGTATTCGATGAGAACGTAGCCCTACGGCGAGGCGAAACCGGCTATTATTAGCTAGTTTCTTTGATGATTGGATTCGGGTTTCATGGGGCTCGGTATGGGTATAGATCAGCCTTCGAGTCCTTACCTTGACATAACCTGTCCTGCGATCGAGATTGAGATGCAGGTTCTTGACCTCGCCATACTCGGCAAACAGGTCCGTGATGTCTTCCTCCGTGGCCTCCTCGTGGATATTCGTCGCGATCACAATCCACCCTTCAATACTGCGCACGGCCACGGCGGACTGAGTGGTTCGCCCTTCAGCAGTGTCCTTCGTCCCAGATTGCTGCATGCTGTTGTCGGCGGGGGTCGACAAGGCGCCGTTTTGCGACGCCTCCCCGCCGGCCGGCACAGGGTCGATTTCCATTTCCGTCGACATGGTGGGAGTTTAGAGGATATGGGGGAGGAGCAGGTGAGAATAAATACGAGGGAACCTCGAAGCAGCACAGTGGACAGTGAGAGTCGTGCCTCGTGAGTGAGGGAGGGAGGGAAGGCTGACGAGACCAAATGCCTGCGGTGGATGTAGGAAGCGCCGCCGGATCACGGTCGCGTAGCCTCAGAACAACTCAGACCAACCACCCCGTAAGCCTTGCGCAGTAATAGAGAGAGTTGATACCGCAGGTGTACTTGTAAACTGTGAAGGTTAAATGATAGACCCTAGTACAGAGTATTGAGAAATGGAGGAACACGAGACAACTTGAACATTGGTGGATGTCTTGGCGGTCGTCCTTCATGTGCGGTGCAAGGTCACGTGTAAGCATTTGTATACAATTTGGAGACTTTTGCTTCACTAATATCAATTATTGCGCTTTTGTCCTCCTTAGCATTCCGCCCTACTGTTAGCAGCGGTCCATCAAGTCGCATCTCCCGAGGTCAGTAGCCACAGACTGCTTGAGTGGATTGTCTTTATCTTATCCTATGTTTAAGCATGCTAGGGTACTAAAAGAATACGGAGTGCATCTGAGATGAATGTTTAAGCATCTAGGGATGCTGAAAGGGAACAGATTATATTTAAGATGGATGTTAAGAGTGTTGTTTTAGCATCTGGAGATGCTAAATTAGTAAGTATATTTTAGATGAAGGGCGAGATGATGAATGCTGAAATGGACACGGTGCACGCTCCCGACGCGAGTCTGCTTCTATCAATAATAAATGGTTCTGTCTTCAGATGAGAGGGACCGTCTCCCTCGAGGTCCTCGATTGTGGTCTAGTTACTATCACTTTGCTCTCCCAATATGGTTGGTACACAGGTTCAGCTTGTCAACCATTCCGAACACGCATCGTTAGAGAGGGATGATGCAGTACTATAACCACAGATGGCATTTTCGTCATGTTCGCTGATGGGATTCAATAAAAGCCCTCCCTCCGGATACTGCTCGCAGGAACTCCAGCGTTTGTCAATCCTGCTTGCGCGGCATCCCCAAAGCCCCCAGGGCCACAAATGAAAATTTCTCTTCCTCCATCAACTCCCGCCCAGTATTCTGAGGGGATCCGACCTTTGTGCATCACGACCTGGACCCCTATGTCTTCCAAGTCTGGAGCCGAAATATTTGCCTGGTTAGAAAAGAAATCAATCCGGACCTGGACATTCGGTGGTAAGCCGGTGAGTGATCTGCCGAGGAGTTGGAAAGCGACATCCGGCTCCCTGGAGGACAGAGCAAGGACAACATCGGCTCGTTTCGAATGGTCCTTTCTCTGGACCAGGGCGGTAAACATGGCAAGAAAAGGTGTTATTCCGATCCCTCCAGCCACCCAGAGCATGCAGACCGGCCCCTGGCCCATATAGAAATCCCCGGTGACGCCGACAACTTCAGCAATATTGCGGATACTTAAGGATGTCTCTTCACCTTGGCGCCATTTGCTTCTCAAAAGCTGGAAGAGCTGACCAGTCACAACGCCATTCTTCATCTCACGCATGGTCAGCTCAAACCAGGTTGTGCTCCGATCTTCGTGCGCACTCGAGACAGTCCATGTTCGCACACGATCATCGTTGAGTGAGTCCGGCTTACCATCTGCCATGTGTCGATATACTGGAGGCCCTATGTAATCCATAAAATCGAGCACAATAGCTTGTCCAGGCCGGATGTCGAGACCTGAGCAACCGTTCTTAGCAAGGACTTCGAACCTCAGAGTGGCGATGTTGTCTGCATATTGCAACGCACTGGTGAGCTTGACCTTGTATCCGCCGGATGTCCCTGAAAGTCCTGCTTCTTCCTCAGCAAGGTATTTGACCTTGGGGCTATAGGGGCTCCGCTCAACCTCGCTCCCGGGCTCCTGGCGAACCGGCAATGCATCACTGACGAGGGTAAATCCCGTCGTTTCCATGAGGGCTACTGAGGGCTGGCGCGCCATGATCTTGAAAGAAGGTTCTCCAACGAGGACTTGCGCCTTGCCGGTAAGATAGAGTACTTCGCCCGTGGTGAAAGACACGATCGTCAATCCCACCAAACCAGCTGACTCGATATTGCCCAAGCTCATCAGGAACCGGTTGCCGGAGTAGTCCGGAAGAACCACCGTTCGCCCATCTGAGGGTCTGACGCGTGTGAACCCTGGCAAGCCGCTCCGAGCATTCATTCCAGCATGTGAGGGGTATTTCTTTGCGGTGAGATGATCGGATTGATAGATCGAGGCAATAAATACTGTGTCCGCCTCGGTGATCAACTCCACTACTCTGGGAGGCAGGCGCTCTTCAGCATCCATATCCGGCCTGTGAAATACGACGGATGGTTTTCTATTCGGCCAGGGAACGAGGTGCCGTATGTTGATATATTTGGGGCAGTTTCTGTTATCCGGGTCACCAACGATGGAAAGCGTCAGCAATCAATTTCACGTTCGTCCCAGCATCCAGGATTGCGAAGCATACATACCCTAAAGCCTCTTGAACCTCCAAGTCCAACTTGAAATCCAGATCTGAGCGAGGGACTATACCTCTGATGCGACCAGCAAATTTATTCCGCCGTCTCGTGGTGAACTCGATTCCCAAGCCCGCAATGAGGCCATCTTCCAGTGCTGTAGGTTCATGTTTCCTCTCAGCCTCGATCCACCGTCGAGCCGTGTCCAAGAGCGGGTCTCCCGGCCACAGCTGAGTGTCTACGGTCAACGTTTTCGTGTCAGGACTCTTCACGAAGCCGATCTCGCCCGTCGCGCCGGCCACTATGGCCCCCCATGGCCGTCCACGATCATCAACCGTGGTGACCGGGATGAAGGGGAGATTGGAGGTATGGAAGATCCTGTGCTGTTCTCGCATCAAGTTCTCGGTCACTCTCCAACCCTCGCGGACCGCCTCTGAGAAGCCATATTTCTGGTGCACCTTTACTTCTCCGGGATGCCACCCTTGCAATGCCGCTGGCATGTTTTGCGAGTTACCTAGGTGGTTCAAATAGGGATAGGCGAGGGTGCACCCGATAGCAAGAGGTTGTAATCAAACTCCCGTCCCCTCCGCGAGCATTCAGCAGCCCTTTATATGGCGGCAAGAGGACCAGATGCATATTGACTTTCGTCGCCGGTTGAACCCCGCTTAGTCAGTGACCAAACACGAGCATGTGCCGAGCGCTCTGACTACCTAGATAGGTACTCCCCCAGAGTCAGCTTCCAGATGATAGGCTGGTGAAAGGCCCAGGTAGCCCGTAGGTGGACAGCCCCTCTCCAATTGGAATGAATACTGCGATGTAATTAGAAAGTCCTTCCCTTCCACATGCGCTGTTTTAGGCCTGAGGAAGTAGGAAGTTGAAGCCCCCCGGGCGGTTGGGTTGAGATATCACGCACGAATCACGCAAGATTTGGGAGTCGAAGCAAGTCAGCGTGGATTTAAGTGAATGATGTTTGCTGAGGAGTTACAGGGGCCCAATAGAACAGTCTTTCGCATATGCACGATGTTCATGAGTAATTAGTTGGGGTGAGCATACGTTGTAGTTGGAGTGGTTTGAATGCTGGAAATTTTTGAAATGAATATAATCATGTCTACGGAGTATTTCTATCTGAGCGTTGGGGTGCCACGATACATGACTTGTACTATTGAGCCTTCACGCCAACTTAATCAGCTCTGGGGCTGTGGCTCGTGAGCTGACTATTTGATATAACTGTGGCCCTTGATCATAGCAGCTTTCGTGTTGTATACTCCGTACCTATGTGCGTATCATGAGGGAGTGGGAATTACTCTTCTGTCACTCGATTGCTCGACACCGAGGGGGTTCGGTTGGTTGACAATGACATGACCACGACCACGAACCATCGAAAAATTTTGTTTTCTCTCTTTTGTTTGATTCCCTACTTTGTAGACTGGACATTGATCGTTGAGGGTCTGTTTGTTTGTTTGTTTGCTCTACGCTTACTTGGAGAAGATAAACTTCCAACCACACAAACACAACGCCCCACACCCGTGAGACTCAGAAAAGAACCCCCTTTCCCTGTGAATGTCCCCCACCGTTTATTCTTCTTCTCCTCTAGAAATCACACAACCCATCTTGAGGGAGAACATTACTGGCCAACGTAGGCAAGCTCATTGTTGAGATGGGAATGGGCCAACAGTGCTGGTATATAGAAAGGCTGGAGGATCCCCTCCCCATTGCGAACCGCCACTGAGTAGGCGATCCTGGACCATCGTTGTTTGCTCTGAATTGAAGTGTGGGTATAGTCAAGGCGGTCTAGCTACCCTGTATCCAAGCTCGCCTTATTTCGAAAAATCATATCGAAATGGAGGCAATGGCGAGTGGGCCGCGTTGATCAGAAAAACAGATAGGCTATGAGGAAGCTGAGCAGACACAGGCCGGCCACGATCTGTAGCGGTACTCCGGATTCATTGCTCTGTTGTACCATCGTCTGGACCTTCTCGGTTGCCTCGGCGGCTTTTCGTTGGCGGAATTGTGGATCTTGAATCTGGTTGCTGAGTTTTTGGATCTGTGCCTTTGCAGCAGCCAGTTGTTCCCTAAGTTCGTCGTTGGAGGTGGGCAAAGCGCTGGAAACGGCAGAGGCAGCAGCAGTTAGACCAGTAGCGTCGGAAGCGCTGGCAGCAGCAGATCTGGCGGATTCGGCGGCGGTGGAAGAGCCTCTGGCTGGGGTGGAAGCAGCCGCAGCGGCTGGAGAGCCAAACTGTGGGGAGGGCGAGGAATATGCTGGTGGGTGTTCGTCGTGGGAGGAAGAAACACCGTTGGGAGTGGCGGCGGCAGCAGGGAGGAAGTTGACGCGGATCTTGCGCTCTTGAATGGATTGTTTGGCGGTCTTCTCGACTGTTTGCCAGAGGGTGGTCACGTTGGGATCCTGATCGGCAGAAGTGAGGACAGACTGAACCAGGAATTTGTCACGGCATTTGGCGTCGAGAGGAGGTTCTTCTTTCATCGCTTGTAGGAGAACTGGAACGAAAGTGGTCAGCAGCTGAGGTCGTATGGTAGTGTTCGGTCGGTGGATGGCTAGGGCGCAGGGCAGGACTGACCTTGAACCTCAACGGAGTCATTTGGCTGGATGACGCCGGAATTCGGTCGCACACAGTATCTTTCCACGGGTCAGTAGTGCGCGAATTGGGATGATTGGGAGGAGAGATTGATGGGAGCATACTGTTTAGGGGCGGTGGTCTTGACCTGTTGGATAGACGGTTAGGACTCGTTGGTGCTCAATCCAGCGGGGGAAGTGAGTGGAGGATTACCTTGAAAGCGACAGGAGCAGAATTGGTATTGGATAGCTTGAGAGTCTCGGTGACCTCGCGATCAAAGGGGCCTATACGCGAGTGAGCATTTCGTGCGCATCAAGTGATGGTGGTGGCGGGTCGCGGTAGGAGGTGCGGGAACGAGGGAGCGGGATAGTACTGACGTCTGAAGCCCAATTCAGCCGGTAGGAGTTCCACGGACATGGTGATGGCAGTGAGCAATGAGCAGAGAAGAATGAGGTAAGGAAACTGGACAGCAGCAGTGGACGCAGATGGTGATGAGTGAAAAGCGTAAGTTTGTGGGGGAGTGGTAATTGGTAATATGAGACGGTGGTGGTGGTGGTGGTGGTGGTGGTGGGTGTGGGTTTGGGTGAATTGAGCGAGGGTTTTGGAGAACCAGAACCAGAGGTAAAGTGTCCGCTTTGGTAGGAGTGGCAGTAGCAGTAGCAGTAGTGCGCAGGCAGTGGTAAATACTCTGTGCTGTGGCAGTAGTGATAGAGATCGTGATAGTGACAAGTAGTGGATATTGTTCAGCAATCAAGCAACACAGGTATTACTTAAAGTAGGAGGACTCCCAGTTCCTGAGTAAGTGACTCGGATAGATTGGTGATAGAGTACGGAGACGTAATATCAAAAGCGTGATGACGGCACGGGAGACCCAAGCTGAATGGTTGGTAGGGAGGCCATCACCGAGGAGGGGAGGAGATGGAGGCTGGGTTTAACTACTGGGTTTAACTGGGCTTAACTAACTGTCTTGAGTTAGGCGTGAATTTTAAGGGAGAGGTGGCCTGGACGAGTGCCTACCGTCCTCCATTGGTACCTTAGGTACTCCGTACAGTACGGAGTACGGATGGTGAATTGGGTACTCAATACTCCTCCGTAGTACTTACATCACTTGCTCAATGCCCTACCGTATCAAGGTACAGCTACTCCGTCCACGAGGCTGTCGGTGCCTGCGTCTCCCTTCTCCGAAAGGCAATGACGCCAGCCTTCTTTCACGAGGGCCGTGCAACACAATCCCGACTATATCATCGTGATTGTGTGCACAAGCCCAACTAGTCTGGGGTCATCCAGGTTGATCTGGCTGCCAAGGCGTTCGTTTGATGCAAGTTCGAGTTTCGTGGCCAACAGGTCAAAAAGCAGTCCGCTTCCGAGGCCACAGAGTTGAACATATCCCATCCTGGAAAATCCAAGATCGCCTTCTGGTATAACTTGCGGCCTCAAAAGGAGGCCACAGCAGATATCCGCATCATTTCCTGGAGATTTCTGACCGCACCATTTGTCAGATTGGCCATACACCAGCACAAAGAGGACCTTTGAGCGCCGCTCCTGCTGAATTCGACACCACTGTTCATGATGTGCCCATTTCAGAGACTGTGGTACGTCCTCGTCCCAACTTACGTACAGATCACGGCTATTTGGCCATCCAAGGGAAATGATCTGTCCACCGATGTCAATCGTCAGATTGTCCTCACAAATGGTTTCGAAGGCCTGCACAGATGCCCACCCTCCAATAGCTTGAAGTCGAATATCGCATGATTTAAAGCTGTGGAGAGCTTCAGGGGTTTCCGACTCGATCCTAGTGTCGAGCAGCTTCAAAAAGCATGTACTATACCTGTTTTGTAAATCCTTGGGCCTGAAATACTTTGAGTCCATTAATACTGGACCGTCAATGCTGACCCATGACCACGAAGGACCATGATATTGTGTAGTGCGGATGTAAACGGAATCCTGGGTGTCCCACACATTGTTCTTCTGCAAGCACAGCTGTTGATATAGGTCGGACTTCCAGAGACCTGCAGGGTATGTATCGTTGGTTTTCTTCTGATACACGCTAGCCAGACCAGCGATCGCAATCGTCTTATCAGAAGCCCGGGTGACTTCGCAAAGGGAAAAGTGCTCTATAAGAGAACACCAGACTTGGCGGAGCTGATGTTGGTGACTGAGGTTAAGCGTCGGTTTTATCGTAGGAGGCACACTTAACGTTCCATCACCTTTCCATTGATACTTCGGAAGACCATCGGGAAACTGTTCGCAGGCACTGAGTTGCACACATTCCCAGAAACTTGATATGGCCCAAAGCTGAGCTGTCTGGGAGGAAAAGCAGACTCATATCATTACTACTTATTACCTTGGTATGCGACAGATCTCGTCGGCGCCTGGGGTCGAATTTAGTAGGTTTGCTGACGGAGCTTTCTGCTCCCACAAGCCTTGTTTGACAGTATCCGTCTGTCCAGCACTATCACAGTCACCTTCTCTGTGGACACATTCGAATCTTCCTATGGGGTGACCGCGCGCTCTAATAACCGCTGAGAACGGCGACAGAGGTATGTTTGAGGGCCATTGGATGGTATAAGGAAAGTACTTCAACGCGCGGTGATCCAACACCTCTCTATCCCAGAGCCGATATCAAGAAGAGGTTCTCAACAATGCGGCCTCCCCCCTTTACGAACTCCCTGTTCAGACAGTCGTGGCCAGTCTGCCGCAACAGCTCATCCTTTCTCTTAAACGTCTCTGCCTTACGGTCATTGATCTCAGACATCAGGGTAAGGTTGCCTGTGGCTTTCACTTTTCAACACTACAATCAATTACAATTGTTACCCATCAACAGGCCCTGGCGCCCTGCCACAACATTTGCTACATCATCTGGCGTGGCCAGCTTGCCATAAGCCCCAAAGTCCATGCTAGGAGTCTTTCCCTGAACCCGGCCTAGTATTTCACCAAGCAGTGATCGCTCAGGACAGATTCGACTCAAAGGCCATGACCTTTTGAATCTCTTGCAACAAACATTGTGACGCACTCTTATCCAATGCCTGCATTGGCTGTCGTGGCACGCCTCCATAACCATGATACTCTTGTAAAACTGCTTTAAACCCCGGGATCGCCCTCTTTGTCATCGCCCAATCACCATATGCAACCAATTCTTGAAGATCGCAGACTTCCTCCTGGCTCGATCCGGTTTGGTAGCTACGGTAAAGTTGCGTACACGTTTTGGGGAACACGTTTGCAGCACCAACAATCGCACCAGCTGCTCCGACTGCCAAAGAGGGCAAGATCTGGTCCGCGACACCGCTGAGGCAAAGGTACGGCCGCTCCGTAGGATGCGAGGCTCTTGTCGCAGCAGCGACTCTTGCCAGTTTGCCAACATTGCCACACGTGAATTTCGTGCCGATGATGTTTGAGTGTTTTGATAGTCTGATCAGCATGTCCGAGTCTAGGTCAATCCCAGCCACAGCACCAGGGTAATTATATATTATCACGGGCAATGGGCTGCCATCGGCAACCGTGAGAAAGTATTGTTCGATGGTTGCGTGGTTCATTGCCCATTTGAAGAAACTGGGAACCAGTATCAGAACTGCGTCCCCTCCCGCATCCATGGCATCCTGGCAGAGCGCCAATGTCCCACGGACCGATTGGTCTGAAGCGCCAACAATGATCGGCATCCGATGAAAGCCGGCTTTGTCAAGGGTTTTCCGTGTCGTCGATGTGATGGCCTTGCGTTCTTGCCTCGAAAGGTATACAGATTCGCCGTTGGAGCCGTTCGTGGTGATTCCGGCGACGCCAGATTCTGCCAGATGCGCCACGTGTTTAGCGATTGCTCCATGGTCAACATCTTCGGTTTCCGGGTCAAAAAAGCATTGGGTTGGACAGTATATTCCTGGCACCAGCTCACGAGCCTCTCGGTTCCCAGAGGAGTCCATTGCGCCGACAATGCTCTACCTGTACGATAGAAGTGTTTTGCGACTTCCCTAGACCGACAATTGTAGAAATTCAGAGGCGCAAATTGTACAGACCAGATCCCCTGAACTGGGCTCAATACCTTGGAAGTCTTGAAACAACCACATAATAACACGCGTTGCCTTCGGGCCCACAACGCCCTTCGCAGGCTCATTCATCACCATGTCAGTATTCCATGGGCATTCTTAAGGCCTTTCACTGACGGAAGCATCCTACTTAGGATATCCTTCTTGCCGTTCTTCACTTCATTGGCCTAAATCCCTGCTGGCGGGGGGAGGCGGGGGGAGGCGGACATAACGGCGATCCATATTACACCCTTTCCTCCACTAAAGTTTATTGCAGAATAGTTTGTGTGGAGGTGAACGGCACAGTTGTTCATGCAGTAAGTCCAATTGATACGACCTAGCTTGAATTTGAACAAGTTTAGTGGGAGAGGGCAGCTTGGTCACACAACCCTATGGTAAGGGTGGCGGGGAGGAGCGACACGGCGTGACGGTTTTGGGAAATTCCTAGACAGGGTGCAGTTTTTGAACATCCGTCCCCTCCGCTTGTCTCGCGGGGAGTTTTCTTTCCAAGGCCATGGCATCTTCGATCGCCTTCTTCACTGTATTGTCGTCTTTAACATTCCAACTTGCAAACTCAACAAGAGCTTCTTCGATGAAAGTTGGACTAGCAGTAGCAAAGGAACCTCTTTACCATATTTGAATTGAGAAGTTTTACCATTCATTCCAAGATAAACACCAGGCCTTCCTGCTTCTCAAATCGAACAGTCGGAAGATATGTTATATCAGAAAGCTCCCGGCGTGATGGACATTACTATCACGAGGTTTTCGGTCATCGATTTACGTTTCCCTACCAGTCTGGATGGCGTTGGCTCGGATGCAATGCACGTTGGAACAAACGGAAGCCATCCTTACGTCCGATTGGAAACCAACCATCCGGAATTTGTTGGTGAAGGCATTGTATGTCACGATTCGAGCATTTGAAGGAGCCGTGACTAATTATCAGAGCAGGCTTTTAGTAATGGCCGCGGCAGCGAAGTAATCTGTCTATGCCTAAACATATTCGCTGAAAGAGTCGTTGGCAAAACGATGCAGGAACTAACGGCAAACATGGGGAAAACCTGGCGACATATGGTCTCTGACTCCCAATACCGTTGGATTGGACCAGAAAAATCCGTCACACACTTGGCCGTGGCTGGGGTGCTCAACGCTGTCTGGGATCTTTGGGGGAAGATCTTGAAGAAGCCGGTGTGGCAAATCGTTTGCGACATGACGCCGGAAGAACTGGCGAACTGTATCGACTTCAGATACATAACGGACGTTGTAACTCCCGAGTCTGCCATTGAACTATTGAAAAGGACCCAGCAAGGGAAGCAAGAGAGAATTGAGGAAGCACTGGAAAATGTAGCTGTACCGGCATACACGACTTCTCCCGGCTGGCTCGCTTTCTCTGGAGACCGAATGAAGGAAGTGCTACAGCAGACCATCGACGAAGGCTACACTGTGTTCAAGTTCAAGGTTGGAACAGATCTAGAGGCTGACCGTGAGAGATTATCCACGGTGCGTGATATCCTCGGTTACGACAATGGTTATCAGATCATGATCGACGCGAATCAAGTGTGGAGTGTTCCGGAGGCCATCGAATACATGAAGCATCTTGTCGAATACAAACCGGTGTTCATCGAGGAGCCGACAAACCCCGATGATGTGTTAGGCCATGCTGCTATAAGAAAAGCACTGAAGCCTTACGGAGTGGGCGTTGCCACAGGCGAAATGGCTCAGAACAGAGTCACCTTCAAGCAGCTACTCCAGGCAGAAGCCACAGACGTCGCTCAGATCGATGCTGTCCGTCTCGGCAGCGTTAATGAATGCCTCGCAGTCATGTTGATGGCGGCCATGTTCGATGTACCTTGCGTCCCACACAACGGCGCAATGGGTCTCACTGAGTTGACATCGCATCTCAGTCTCATCGACTATATCGCTGTTTCCGGGAAAAGGTCGATGTTGGAGTATGCCGAGAACAGTCGCCACAAAAAGCACATGCGACATCCATCAGAGGTGCTGAACGCTTTCTATGTTACTCCGCGAGCGCCGGGTTATAGTATCGGATACAACGAGGGTTGCATCGAGCAGTTTGAGTATCCGAATGGCGAATTTTGGAGAGGTGAAACCGGTCAAAACATCATCAATTCTGCCAAGATTGGGGTCCTGTGAGCTTGAGTTCCAATGGTTCTCAGAAGCGTAAATGCGAGTCAGGAGCTTGGTGCGCAGTTTGAAGCCCAGGTGTCCCAAATCTTTGACACTCGAAGCTTATAGACCTGTTATTCGAGCCATACCATCAAATATCAGTCAGCATCGTCTCGAAGCCGACTTTTCCTCCTTATTTCCCGTAGGATTCCAACGGTGGCTTCCAAGCTTGAGTCGGATGTATACAACCCCAGCGCTTCGGTTACGCTCCTCAGATGTGTTGTCCATGGATCGATCCGACTAATGATCAGAGTTTGTAATTCATCTAGATCGTAGACAAGCGATCGAAGGCGGCTGCAATCAGCAGCCATCGTCATGATCAGAAGCGCACCAAGGGAGCTTTACAATAAAAATTAGCATCGGGAAACTTTCTCGAATATCCTTGCTCCACTTACGAGATCGAAAATGTCCAGGTGTAGGGTGAAGGTGTTTGAAGAACTTCTGCGGCATTGAGGAGGTATGAACGACAACTCTCGAGGCAAACGCGGCAGTTTTCCAAAATCCAATCGTCTATCATGATTTCCTCGGCAACCTCGGTTCTGATTTGCTGCCTCTGCATTCCAACAGTATGTAGGACAAACGGTCGGTGAATGATGTGCAACGAAGCGAAGAATCTCATTCTGAGGAATTGCTCTCTAGGGTGCTGCAAAGGACGCATCCCATGGAGGTCCACACTGTGGGATCCGGGAATTGATGAATGCCATCTGTCAAGCTGGCGATGAAGTTCCTGGCAAACATTTCGTAATTTGTTGAGTTGTTCAAAGGAGAGGATTTCAGCAGTGTCAATGTTGGCTGACTGGAGTCGTGGGTATACTGAGTTATGAACACGATTCAACAGTCGACGAATGGATATTTCAGCAAGAAAATAGGTGGTCTCAGCGTCGTCAAACCCGTCTCCAAAGGATGGCAGAGGCATGGTATCAGCCAGTCTCTGAAGCCCGCTTTGGGGGACTTCCAATTCCGCCAGCCGGTCACATTCAATCATGAAACAACTCCAGAAACATCGAATGATCCTCTCTCGCGAAGAGCCATTGATTTTCGGGTTCTCAAGCCGTGTTAGCACAAAATGGGTGACGGTGGCAGCCATGTTGATCACTCTCCAACTGTGGAGCGGTCGTGCGAGATAGGCCAAGTACACAGCAGCATACACCAGCGCCTGCAAAATCCGTGTATCACTGCCGAAATGCCACATCGCTGTCGATAGCAATTCCGGCAAAGCTCGCTGCATGTAAGCCATTCCAGACAGGGTTTGTGAGTCGTCCAAGTTTTGGTTCAACGCCCAGGACCCGAGAGCGAATACAGTCAAGCATAATAGACTACTGGGTCCCGGAGCATATCCCGTCGCCGCGGCTTCTGCGTATCTTTGCGCAAACTCGGTAGGATGAAGCAGAGGATGATGACAATGAACCTTTGCAAAGAACGATGACACCAGTCTTTTGGTCATATCCGCACTAAGATCTGTCTCTAGAAAATTTGAAGTTGCTCCTGCTTGGATGAGTGCTGGTGACAGTTCGTTCTTGGATTCAAGACGGAAGAAATAATCCGACGGGTAGTATCCGATCATCTCCTTGACGGATGAAGTCGAGAGAAGATGATTCGAAGAGGTGCTGTGGTGCTCTGGGATCGTGAGTGGCGGAGTGGCCGCATCGGCTTGCGGGATGTTGAAGGTCCCGGCAGTGGACAACGCGCCAGGGGAAAAAGGCGAGGAGTACGGATAAGAAGTCGGCGGGAAAGACGACGACTGTTGGGCATGAGAATCATTCGGTTGAACCTGGGGCCTCGACTGTAGAGATTCAATCAAGGTCGTCATCTGATCCGAACTGGTACGAAGCAAGGCTTCAATGCGGTGCCATGACTCGTCTGACGCTGGTTCACTCTGCGCGTGCACATTCTCCACTGGTAGCTCATCGTAGGAGCAGTCCGCCTCAAGCTCCAAGCAGGTGCTACAGGATGGCTTTCGCCCATCGCACCGCCGTTTGCGTCTACGGCAGAGACTGCATGCGAGGGGGACACGCCGTCGCCGATAACTCATCCGAAAGGTTCGGAACGATCAACCAGGAGCAAGAGAACGTGACTGTTCCGGATTTGCTGAGGGCGGCCCTTGATTAGATTGGCCAAGACTCAGATGGTCGATTCGATGATGCTCCAAGATAAGTAGTCACATTGCAAGTGTAGACAAGGTCTCGATGTGATCTGGCATCGAGCAAAGTCTGAAGGGAAAAGGGTCGTTGATGCTCCCACGCAACTCGCCTTGGCCAATTAATAATACAGGATGCCAAGAAATCCCCGACCTGGCCGAGAACATCTGTTGCAGTTGCCAGCGGTAAGATTGAAAGGCTGGTCTCGCCAGGAGCTGGGAGGAAATGAGATTGGATTGAAAAGCCTTCGTTTACCTTCCACTTCTTGCATTGATTGCATCCGTTGGATGAAACTAGTACATGGGCACTTCGATTGGCAAGGGGCCTATTGTTGGAGAGCAAAAGAGAAATCCTAGAAGATCTCTAGCGCTTCTGAGTGCCTCAGTATAGCATATTCATGGTTTCGTCAACACCTATGCTCTTTGACAATTCTTCACGTCTCTCACACAGACTACCTTGGAACGGCTAATGAGAAAGCGTAACTCGTACACCCAACCCTACTTTACCATGAGCTACTGGATTGCGGAGCGGCCTCACCACACCGCTATAAGGGGAGCCTCATTCCCTGAGCCACTACTGGGACACCTTGCGGGCATCCGAGATAGTTGTACGAATTACACTTTCTCTTCAACAATCCCTAGCGAATCCGTCTCACCCAAGGTTTTCAACATGTGTCGAGCTCTTGGTCACTGCGGCGGCCTTTTCGAGTGTCTTTAGAGTAGCTTCATCACTTTGTCCCGCATCAATTCTCCTTGCCTCTGCTTCAATGAATGCTGCTGGACGATGCCTTTGGGTCACCGCGGCTTTACCAAAGACGAAAGCACTTGGATTCGATTCGAAAATGTAGTCCATGTCTTCCAGCGTCCGTCGGGATGTTTCCGGATAGAAACAAAAGACCACCGGGAAATAGCTGTAACAGAAGATGGCAAATACTGCGGGAAAGATCGTCAGCCAGACGAGAAGATTGAAGTGGGGATGGAGTTCTTACGCAAGTAGAATGCCCAATGAAGATTGTTCACGCCAATCTTAGTGAACTGAGTAACGCAGAAGGCGCAAATCCAGTTTGTCCCAGTGGCTGCAGCCGCCCCACGAGCACGCCATCCAAGCGAATTGATTTCTGAGTTGTAGACCCACGGTACTTTTGCGAACGAGGTTCCGTAGCAAAAGTAGTACAGGAAGAACATGGCGGTTGTCGCGGCGCCAAACTATTCTCTAGAGTTAACATTCATGGACAGTCTGAGCGATCAATGATCTTCATCTTACCTGGTACTTCTTTGAGGGCTCGCGTTCAGCTTGTCTAAGACAGAGAGCAGCAATCAGATAGGCGGAGCCACATGTCACAGAACCATAAAGCATGAGCTTCCTACGACCAACTCGATCGATCAGCAGCAGGCAGCAGAATGCCGCAAACAGATATGAAGTTGCATTGCAGGCGGTAAGCAGGCGAGCCATTTGCTGATCGAAGCCGACGCTCTGTTGAAGTAACGTCGGTAGATAGTATCCAAGTGCATTGACGCCAGTGAACTGCTGCATAAGCATGGTACCGCAAGACAGAATCACCCGGCGGAGGTTCTGATTTCTGTCCTTGAATTGCAAAACATCCATGGGGCTGGTGCGAGCGGCGTCAGCCCGTTCTTCTTGCAAAGAGGTCTGAATCGAGAGAAACTCGCCGACCACTTCTGGGTGGTCAACTGAAAGACTTTTGCCGAGCAGTCTCGCGACCACGGCGAGGGCTTCTTCGCTGCGATCCTTCAGGATGAGCCATCTGGGAGAATCGGGAAGGAATGGTAGAATAAGTGCAACCACCAAGGGAAATATCAGCTGGAACGCCAAGGGGAATCGCCACTGCAAAGGACCTCCGTTGAAATACAAGCCGTAGTTCATCCAATTGGCGAGGCAGAACGCAGCGGTGTTGCTCAGACTTCCAACGACGACGAGTTTGCCACGTACAGATGGCTTTGAGCATTCAGCCTGATACACCGGGCACGTGGAGGAAGTTACACCTATCATCGTCAGGGGATGTGACGGCAATACGCACGACGGAGATGTAAGCTCTTACCCATGCCGAAACCATTGATGACACGCCCAATGATCATCATCGGAAGGTGGAATGCAGCAATCTGTAGAATTGCTCCAACCGAGTTGCAAACCAGACCAATCCAGATGGCACGCCTTCTTCCAGTCTTGTCACCAAAAGTGAAGGCAAAAATAGCTCCAACGAAAGCCCCCAACTTAAAAATACATCAGCATCAAAACGTATGACCTCTTCATTGGTGTCGCCTTACCGAGAAACAGCTCGATGTTATTCCTGAGATATTTGCAATTTTCGTCTGGGGGAAATGACTGATGAAATCCTTTGAAATCAGGACACCTGAAAAGACGCCCTATTGTATAGACTGTTGGTGTCCATTCGAAATGACGTAAAACAAATGACAAACCTGGTCATAACCAAACCATGCCATTGAGACTTGTTGAGAAGGTTAACTTGATGAACTCATGAGAGAGATTCATGGAAAATATCATACGAGCATTGACCACGGTGACAGCCGCCACCAGCCAGTTGCCACTCAGGCTTGAGATGGACTTCGCCATTCGAGAAGCTTAGAGAGATGCCAAGTCTTGCGGCTGCAGCTGCGTTCGAGTATCGGACTCTTTACCAGGGGCAAGGTCAGAGGTGTGATGCTGATGCGAATGCTGAGTAGACCGCAGCGTGCAGGTACACTGTCTTTATAGATAGGTTTGAGGTGCAGAATCCCCGTGGAGTTCTCCAGCCAACTCCGCACCTTTGTCGACGACACTTTGGGGACTTTTAGCGAGTTGGGCAACGCATTCAATGGCGGCCCCTGCTAATCGAGAGGCGGCCATGCAGTCTAGAGGAAGCGTGGCAGGGGCTCTTAGTGCCTCGTCCCGAGGTTGAAGGGTTTTCTTTCCGTTTAGCAAGGGGGATGAAGAAGTTGAAAGTCCGTCGTTCCCCGCCAACGGGGACAGTGGAGTTTGGGCGGGTATAGGTGGCAGCCTTCTCCGCCTCAAGAGATCGGGAGAATGGCAAGCAACTACACGTGACCAACCCATGTGAAGGATATCATCGCTGACCTTTTGAGACTTTGGCAGAAACCCCGGATTATATCAGCGCCAGAATTGAAGCCCAATCTATCAAATTCAGTTTCAGCCATGGGGAGCTTCGGCGCATCACAGACTCCGTATGTGCTTGTCACAGGCGCGACATCCTTCATTGGGGCTCATGTTGTGGACAACCTCTTGCACAGAGGCTTTAGAGTCCGGGGCGCTACACGAAGTTTAGAGAAAGGTGATTTGATGCTGCAGGCTCGACCAGAGCATGCCTCCAAACTCGATTTTGTCCAAATCAAAGATTTCACCACTGCAACCTCGTTCGACGAAGCACTGAAGGACATTGAAGGCGTCATCCACGTGGCAAGTCCGTTTAGCTATGATGTGCAGGACAACGAGCAGGAGTTAGTGCTTCCAGCAATCAAAGGTGTCCGCTCTGTGTTGGAGGGCGCAGCCAAACACCCGAGCATCGAGAGGGTCGTGATCACTTCTTCCTTTGCATCGGTTCTCGACGCCAACCGCAAAGCACCTCCGAGGTTTACGTATACAGCGGAGGATTGGAATCCTTTGTCGTACGAAGAATCTACGAATCGAGAAACGCCGGCCGTCATTGCATATCGAGGATCCAAGAAGTTTGCAGAGTTGGAGGCTTGGAACTTCGTCAAAGAAAAGAAGCCGAGCTTTGAAATCACGACTTTATGTCCCCCAATGACCTTTGGACCAATCAGGCACCCAATATCCAAGGCAACACAGCTTAATGAGTCAAATGCAATGTTGTGGAAAGTAGCCAGTGGAGAGCAATTCCCCGTCGCCAGAGTTCCTTTCTGGATCGACGTCCGCGACCTAGCAGCAGCTCACGTTGAAGCCCTTCTTCGACCTGGGGCAGCCAACAAGAGATACACGGTGTCCGCTCCGGAAAAGTTCTCGTACCAGCTTGCTGCAGATGTCATGTTAGAAGAGTTTGATTGGACCAAGGGTCAAATAAACATCCCAGAGCACCGGCAGCATATTGACGACACATATGACCTTGATGGGGAGACAGCAGCGAAAGAGCTCGGCATAACTTACACACCATTTTGCAATACGGTCAAAGACCTCATAAGTCAGGTGGCTAACATGGAGGCTGGAAGGACCAACTAAAAAGATGACCAATAATAGCCTGAAGCATTTGGGTTCCTCTGCGTAGAAAATCTCTTAACTTCGGCCCACTGCTTACCGGGGAGATCTAGCAGATATCGTAGAAGATGCTTTCAATTCAATAATTAACTCCACAGTCCTATGCAACAACGGCTTGTTGCCTGCCTCCAAGGAACGTGGGAGAAGCATGCTACTCAGGGGCGAGTTTATGTGTTCCGCCATGCATAGGTCGTTAGGTCCTACTTAGCAGCCTGCGATATTTATAATTAAGCACTACCTAGTCTGGTGGAGAACCCTGAGTTCTACGGATAATACTGTAATAACTCTTAACGCTCCGTAATTCATCTACACCTCTACTGATTCCGCCTTTCCCCACGGGTCCCATGCTCGTCCACATATGAAAGCCAAAGAGATCCAGATCCAAAAATGATTCACATGCCATGATATATTCGTTGCGATCGCACGAAGTAAAAGTTTCCATGGTAAAAGACAAAGCGCAGTGTATTTGTGTGAAATGGGCTAATCTAAAAGGCGCCCTGACAGAAGACATATCGAGGGATAGTGTAAGCAACATCCAACGAGCCCTTTCCAGATCCTTCAGTTAAACCTCCCTCGACGAGATCGACAACTGGAAACATGGGCTACCCCGAAAACTTTGAAGGATTCGTGGTCCATTCCCAGGAGGAATGGACAAAGTTTACCAGAAGCAAGGTATATTTGTGAGCAAATCCCGCATTTGGCACACTTACCTAACAGTTCAAATTAGTTCAAGCCAAAACTCCAAGGGGACAACGACGTAGATATTGCAATCGAGGCTTGCGGTGTCTGCGGGAGCGATGTGCATACCATCAATGGGGGTTGGGGCAAATGCCACCTCCCACTATGCGTCGGACACGAGGCCGTTGGTACAGTTGTAGATATTGGCCCAAAAGTGTCTCTCGTCAAGAAGGGAGACAGAGTCGGCGTGGGGGCTCAGATTCATGCTTGTTTAGAGTGCCAGAATTGCAAGGAGGACAACGAGAACTATTGTCCCCATCAGCTTGGTAGGCATTGCATTTCCTGGTCAACCAGAAGCACCTTTTATTGACCCAAAGAAAAGATACCTACAATGCGGTCTACCCAGATGGGACCGTATCCCAGGGTGGCTACTCGAATTATATCAGAGCGCATGAGTATTTTGTGTTCCGGATTCCTAGCAACATTCCAAGCGAACTAGCAGCCCCGATGCTTTGTGCTGGTATTACCACCTATAGTCCCCTGGTACGCGCAGGTATCCGGCCTGGGAAGAAGGTTGCGGTAGTAGGAATGTAAGTTTGAAAGTACTCGAGTCCGCAACGGGAATGTTTAACTGAATATAATACAGTGGGGGCCTTGGCCATTTTGGCATTCTATTTGCAAAGGCTTTAGGAGCAGAGGTATTTGCTATCTCCCACAGTCCACGCAAGGAAAAAGATGCCGTGGCTCTGGGAGCAAGTGAATTTATTTCCACCTTACAGGAAGGATGGAACAAAAATTGGGCGTTTACCTTTGATTTTATCCTCAACACAGCCGATGCCACGCACAACTTCGATATCAAGGCTTATATGAGCACTCTGAGGGTAAATGGAACATTTCACAACGTGGGGTTACCGGACAAACCACTGCCCTCGATGATGGCGTTTGACTTCATGCCTGGAGGTTACAACATTGGCGTTAGTCATATAGGCAGTCGCCCTGAAATGCTAGCGATGCTTCAACTTGCCAGTGAGCAGAAAATCAAAAGGTAAACTTCCTCCGCAGATTCAACACATGTGGTTTAGCGCTAATGGCTATCAAGTTGGGTTGAGAGGATAGACATCAGCGAAGAAGGCTGCAAAAGGGCGGTTGAGAAAGTCTTCAAGAATGATGTTAGATATCGTGTGACATTGGTAGGTTATGACAAGGTCTTTGGGAAGCGAGTATAGGGGTTGGAGCATGGTGAGGAGCTCCTTTTTGCCTCGAATCACGACGAGGCGAGTACTCGTACTCACGTCGCAAGGCCAGATGGGTGTGCATTTTGGCACTGGAGAAAAGCCCTACTTTGAGAGCAGAGCTACATCATCCTTGTCACAATCTGGGTTGGAAAGAGTTCGCTTTGGTGTCTGCAAAATCTGAGGACACATACTCGTGCTCTGTATGCCCGCCCCCAATTCTATACCCAGCAATGTCTCCGGTATCACTTGCTCTCGTCTGCTTAAGATACAGTAATAGCGACCTGTCTTCAAGAAGATTGAGGTAGCAATCCTTTCAAGTCAAATATTATACACCATTTAGAACGGCAAGGTCGCTCGTATCACCCACATAGGCATTCTTCAATGTTGAGAACTAGTATCCAAGTACCAATAGAGGCGTAATCCCTATAGGTCCGTGAATTAGTCGGTACTCGTACGGAGAGGTTTGTCGGACGATAAGAATATCTCCATGGATACGTCGTAACTCGCACTCTAAAACCCCAGCATCATTGACTAAAATGAGGGAAAGAACGCTGGCATCTAAGACCGGGGCTTGTGGTGTCTCCACTGAAATCCGATACAAAGAAATGAACAGCTACACTAGGAATCCGGGGGCGCAATTTCATGTACCGCTCAATCTAAGAGAGGTTGCACACTAGACTTGACCGGAACATCGCCCTCTCACATCTCAGTCTATAGGTTAGATTGACTCGATCGTCCTCTTGAATCAGGCGTTTAGCAAGTTGCATTCGACTAGTAAATAGAGTGTGGTCCGGTACAATCGATATATAGCTGTACGACTGGTGTATCACAGTTGATATATACTCCTTACGTACATATAATTACTGGTACTAGAAATCCGTACGGTTGACATTAGCTCTTGTAACTTAGCATCTACATGAGTCTAGTCTTAGGGCCTTTGCATAGTTATATATAGATGTAGAGAATGCAACCTCTAAGTCGGAATTAAGCTAAGAAGTTACCGAGAGTACTTACCGTGATTAATAATATAAGGTCTAATTATCTAGTATTTCTAAGTGCCGTAGTATCGCTTTACCGTATAACGCTAGTTGTCGTAGCCTCGTCGTGCTGAGGCCATGGCCTAGCTAGACAAGGACTATAGGTGTATCTCTTGCCCGACATACCTCGAGTGTTCAAGTAGCAACAGCTACCCTAATCTATGGTGAAGGCAGTACAGGTATCTATTGACACCTTACCATGGGTTGATGATTCCGTTCATAGTACTTTGTATACTGTCCCTTGTTGGGTGCATCGCATCCTGGCGTTTCACGACAGTCCTACCGAATGACTAGTCTTGAAAATAGTGGTGATTGGGGTCTCTGGGCGGACAATCTTAGAGATGCATTTTGCAGAAACCCAGCACAGTGCAGCGAAATTCCTTGCCATCGCTCCAAAACGCACTCTCGGGTTGGATGCCAGCACCAAAAACCGAGAGTTGGAACTCCAGGGGCTTGACGGAGGCGTAGCAAAGCACTAGGCTCGAAACAGTAGTATATGCTGTCATCGACCTCTTCCGGATTCCGTTGCTGGAGTGGTCTATATCATCGTCGTGATCAACAAGAGCTACAAGGTTGTTTCTGACCATTCACTGTTGAAGCCCATTGCTACGGCAAGGCCTCCATTTGGCGTCAACGGTGTGCATGTCGTGCCTGGAGATGCTGACACTTCGACGTTGTTTTTCACAAACACGAACAGTGGCTACTTTGGTGCCGTGTCTATTGGCAAAACGGATGGGACGATTGGTAGATATCGCGGTGCATGCTGCGCATGACAGCAGCAATGCTCAGGTTAGGTTGAATGGTTCCAGGCCTCTACTTTTACTACTTAATTACAGCCTATATAATTCCCTATAGAAAGGAGATCTCCCTTGCATCCAAGAGTTTCTGGACCGCATCGGCATTTCCCTTTTGTGCTAATATTTCAATTAGATGTCTGGTTTCCTTGCAGCCCTCGATCATTGAGAAGCCGTAATTGAGGCCAACGTTGGATTGCAAGATGAGGTTGGTGATTCGCATAGCCATTTCGCTATCGACAGTGTCAAGTGCTTTGTGGAAGAAACCCAAACGTAAGCAGGTCAACCGGACTCACTTGACCAAGTTTGTGTAAGAGAATTTCCAGCACTTGGAGCTGTCCACGCGTGATTACATAGCGAAGTAGCTCGTAACCAAAGTTAGCGCCGTTTTCAACTAGCAGCAGCACAAGATCTGGTGGTACAGGCGGCGGTTTGTCACGTTCGTCCCTATGACAGCTAATTGCAAGCTCTAGAGGGCTCCAGTCCGACTGTTCATATCCCTGGATCATCTGCTTGGCGCCTGCATCATGTCGAAGGAGGACTCTAGTGACGGCAACGTGATGAAGCTGGCAGGACCGCTGTAGTGCTGTGTATCGGTTGTCGCCATCGACAAAGACTTGGTTGTTGGCTCCAGTACTGGTGGCCAAGTCTCGCAACAGAACTTCGACAACGTGATCATTGCCTATGTTCACAGCCGCTTGAAAGAAGTTTCTTGTTAAAGCTTTGACTGTGAACCATGAGAGTGATGGAATTCGTGGCAGAAACGTGTTTACTTTCTCTTGCAAGTAATACACGAGGCACTCTAGCGGAAAGTCATCAAGGCCGGCGAGATTATTTCACGTGGAGAAAATGAGAAGTCTCATGTATGTGGAACACAAGAAATCGACGCTGATCGAAGAGTCCGCGGAATATTCTCTGGTTGCACAAGATGGCAGCAAGGACTTGAGCTTGGGAATAACCCTCTGAAAATGGCACGCGGCAAGCTGCTGATTGTTGAGCGAATAGATAATTCGTGGCGGGGCGTGGCTTGTAGCCAATCCTGGCTGGTAATCAGAGTTTTGTTTCGTGTAGATTCGAAGTTCTCCAGGCTGGAACTCGATGTCATTCGAGCGAGGCAGAACATCGGGCACTTCTCCTTGTATCAAAGTAAGTGATGTGCGTAACGCAAGATAATTGACTACAGAGGATGGGTCATACGTCGATACAAAGCCATGGCTAGCATTCATAGCCCTCATAACCTCATCTAACGTTTTGTTTTCTTCCAGATAAAGCTTTCTAATGGTAGCCTTGTGCCTTTCCCAAGGGGCTAGATTAGGGCTCTGGTGGTTTGCCCAGCGAGTGCCCAGTGATGCTCTTCCAAAGGCTCAGTCAAAAGGCCAGCTTAAGGCAGCCTTCGCTCACCCTCGAGGATTAAATCGTAAACGGCAATCAGGTTTTTCGTTCTCGAGTAATCTAACTAGGTATCACTCCGTACAGTACTATTACTGAGTACGGATGGTGAATTGGGTACGCAATACTCCTCCGTAGTACTTGCATTACTTGCTAAATGCCCTGCCGTATTAAAGGTACGAGTGCTCCGTACAGCTAGGCTGTCGGTGCCTGCGTCTCCCTTCTCCGAAAGGCAATGACGCCAGCCCAGGTGACTTTGAGAAATCCGACAGCGATGTGTCCCTGTCCCGCGGTCAGTCTGTAGTCAGTTTACATCTACACACAGTACGTTTGCCTTTTACCTTTACAAACACGCCACGATCACTCACCCTCACCCTCACCCTCACCCTCACCCTCCTCACCACAACTCCCACCTCACTCCCCGCCGTTTCTCTTCGCTCCGCTCTCTCTTCACCCATCCCACGTCATAGATTCTCTCCATCCCATATAAAAGTAGACCTATTCTCTCGTTCCCTCTCGCGAACCCCTCCTCCTGCATCTGCCACCACTCCCACCACGATTGTGTTGCAACTCGACCGGTTCCTGCAAAAAAGATGGCACCTTCCGACCTTGACCAGTTGGTAATGATGGGCTTTGACAAAGAGCGTAGTGAACTAGCCCTCAAGAAGTCCGGAGGCCGCAAGTTAACCCCCCTCCACCCCTCTCTTATTTACTAATAGACTTGAACAGTCGCAGAGGCAATCGACTGGCTCGATGCCAATGCCGACAAATCCATCGACGATATAAACGCCGAGGAGCAAGCCAAGGCTGCTGCCAAAGCTGCCGAAGCCGAAGAAGAGGCAAAAAGTTTGGTCTGCAACGAGTGCGGCAAGAAGTTTCGAGGAACCGCCCAAGCCGAGTTCCATGCCTCCAAATCCGGCCACACCGACTTTGCCGAGTCCACCGAAGAAATTGCCCCTCTGACCGAAGAAGAAAAGAAGCAAAAACTTGAGGATTTACGCGCCAAGCTGGCCGCTAAGCGGGAAGTCCAGGCCCAGCAAGACAAGGTCGATCAAAAGCGAAATGAACAAATCAACCGCAAGAAGACCAAGGAGACTGAGGACATGAAGGAACAGCTCAAGGTCAGAGAACAGATCAAGGAGGCTGAGAAGAAGCGGGCGGAGAAACTCGCCGATATCGAGGCAAAGAAGCGCATACAGGCCAAGATTGCGGCGGACAAAGAAGAGCGACGACTGAAGGCTGAGCGTGAGAAGGCTGAGAGAGCAGGAATCACCCCACCAGCACCGCCACCCACATCCGCGGCAGGCCCCGCGGTCGTTACATCGACGTCTAAGCCTGCATCCGAATACAAAGAGACCAGGCTGCGGCTGCAAACAGATGGCGGCAACATCATCAAGACGTTTCCGGTGGAGACGACGCTGTTTGAAGTGGCAGCGGCAGTGGGGGATGAGATCGGGAGAGACGTGGAGAGCTTCACCCAGAACTTTCCCAAGAAGGTGTTCAACCAGGAGTTCTTTGGAGAGACATTGAAGGATCTGAAGCTGGTACCCAGTGCCAGTTTGATTGTGAAGTAGGTGGTTCTTCTTTCTCAAAGTTCTGGTCTTCTTCAATCTTGCGATGGAGTCCTGGGTCGTCACGCTTTCATGGGCAAGGGAGCATTTCACTTGCAGGAAATGGTTCAAATTTCAGCAAAGGATGACATGACTGAAATGAATTCAATTAGAATGAACTGAACTGAGTTGAGCTGACTTTGAGCGTGTGAAAGGAACTATCCGCTGCCATGGTAGATGCTATACTCGGTACCTACTGGGATTTGGCGTAGGATAGAATTGAATTGTGCCAGTGGGAAAGGGGGCGTATTTTAGACTTTGACACGTGCTCCCGCTTGTGGGGAGGAGGCAGGATGAGCATAATTACGAGTAATTAAATAATGTAGAGCAGGCACCCCTGTAACCTGCATCTTCGCATAAAAATCCAATTCCCGTGCCCCGCCAAAATGGCCTGATATTGACCATCACCATCCATGATCCTTTGATATATCGGGGTGTCTCCTGCTGCTACCTACCCACCTAGGTACATAAGGTGGCTCCGGAGTACTTGGCTACTTGTCCTTGCCATCACTGTTGCTGTATATACAATGCTGGTCATTGTCCCTACCAGGCCTTCCCACTGACCGCCATCTGCCACACCGCACTCTCGCACAGGCTCCCACTCGTTCAACCATGGCTACTGCCACCGAAATCCGTTCCGTCAATCGTAGTCGACATGCTCCCAAGGCTTCCCCTCAATCGGCTGTTGAACCCAGGCAGAAGAACTTGAAGGAAAAGGATGGAGATGATCAAGAGACCGAACACCAGCTCCCTGAAGACAAGTTCTTCTGGACTTACACCGAAGAGCCTCACCGCACTAGGCGTCATGCCATTATCAAAGCACACAAGGAAATCCTGAAGCTTTGTGGACCTGAACCCCTGACAATATACACGGTCACCTTGGTGGTGGTGCTGCAAGTCGTCTGCGCTGCATTACTCAAGGACTCGCCTATCGTGTCCTGGCCTTTCTTCCTGACGGCCTACGTTATTGGAGCCACAGCAAACCAAAACCTCTTCCTCGCCATCCATGAAATCAGCCATAATTTGGCCTTTCGAACTCCTCTTTTCAATCGTCTGTTTGCCATCTTCGCCAACCTCCCCATCGGCCTGCCCTATTCCGCAGGCTTTCGGCAGTATCACCTCACTCATCATAAATCATTGGGTGTTGATGGGCTAGATACAGATCTCCCGACAGCTCTGGAGGCTGTCTTTCTCGACTCGGTCTTTGGCAAGGCCTTTTTTTGCACCTTCCAATTGATTTTCTATGCCATCCGGCCCATGATGGTTTATAAAATCCCCTTTGGGCCTATCCATTATTGCAATATTGCCGCCCAGGTTATGTTCGACTATCTCATAATCACCTACCTTGGGCCAAAAGCACTGGTGTATCTCCTCCTGAGTTCTTTCCTGGCCGGATCTTTGCATCCATGTGCTGCCCACTTTATTTCTGAGCATTATGTCTTTGCCAAATCCACCCTGCCAAATGGAAAGATGCCTAGAGATATCCCCATTCCTGAAACATATTCTTACTATGGGATTCTGAACATCCTCACCTATAATGTCGGATACCACAACGAACACCATGATTTCCCTGCGATCCCTTGGACTAGGCTTCCTCAAGTCTATGAGATAGCCCGCGAATTCTACGAGCCTCTACCGTATCACACAAGCTGGCCTTGGGTGTTGTGGCAATTCATTATGGACAAAGAAGTGGGCTTGTGGTGTCGAGTGAAAAGGGCTGAAGGTGGCCGGATGGTTGGTGGCTGGCAAGATGGTGAAGTACAGAGTTGAGTTGCATCGTATGAACAAGATACCCAGGTTCCTGAAGTTGGTACTGTCCCTAAGCGAACGACAATAATAGACAAACACGATTTCATTTAATGTCAATGACGCCTGATGCAATTGGACTACCGGATCACTGCCATTGCTTCTCACCTTCAAGTTTAGTTCAAGTTGCATCTTGTGTCGGTTGTTCCTGCCTCTCCACTCAACGTATAGTACCTGCCTCACGACCAACTCCAACACGAACACACACTCATTTCTGCATTTTGCCGACTGATTATGGTTATCCCTCCTCCCATTCAAGTTCTCCCCATCCCTGTTTCACTCATACTACCTATTTAGTTAGGCACACCACTGCCGCTTACTCCATGTTCGTGCATGATCAACCCTTCCCCTTGTCCAAGACATGCCGCCCTCGAGATACAGACATCCCACCCGTGGCTCTTCTCAGAGCAGACCCCCATCATCTTGGGGTGCGTCCCAGCGCTCAGAACGCTCTCGACCAACTCGAGCTATACAGTCCTCTGTGTCTTACCGAGCACACGCTGAAAATGAAGTCTCTGAGGCCAATGACCACTTGGCACCACACTCCAATGAGGACTCAATGGACCAAATAATTGTTGCACTCGACATGAGAGACAACGACAAGGTGGGCTGCGCCTGTTATATCGCAGGCGAGGGGCGTCTCTTGTGCATGGAGGAAATAAGTGGTGGAGGCGTTGATGTGGTCGAGAATCGTAAGCCTCTTGCACTCACTGGTGAGTACATGCAATGGTGCTCACAGGGAGTCCTGACAGTGAAGATCGACCTGCAACCGACAACCCTTCTCTTGTCTACACGCTCGGATTCCGCACTCAATTTAACGGGTGGTCGTCTGACACAACGCCACTCGTCCCTGGTTGAGAACGGTGAGTATGGTTCTCGTACGTGGATTACGTTTTGACAACACTAGACGCTGACCACGACCCGCTGCCTTACGAGCTCGAGATACGACCTTCGGCCGAATTTGAATTCAACAGTGCATTGAATAAACTGCTGACCCTGGAATTCGCACTAGATCCGGGCAAGGATGTGCAATTTCTAGTTCCCGGGGCACCTGCAACGTTTGACCAAGGATTGTTGCCACAGGACCTGGGTTTATCTAGTAGGAGAGGCCGATTTCTCCAATTATCTTCATATCTGAATTTGGACAACCCAATCAGTGTTGGATGTGCTGGGGCGATCGCCGGTTTTCTGCAAAGAAAACGGGCGTTAGAATTCGTGCCTGACGACCCCAATGCAAATCTGGTGTGGCGGGTCACTGGCTTGGAAATGTTCAGTCTCAAGGACACCATGATGATGAATGCAGATTCTCTTGTGTCCCTTCAGATTCTCCAACCAGAGTCTCATCCTAACGCGTTCAATCAAGGCCCTGGAACATCAGGCCCCAAGGAGTCTTTATCGCTGTTCGGCCTTTTCCAAAACTATGCACGTACACCTCAGGGTAAAGCAGCACTTCGTCGCAGTTTTCTGCATCCATCTCTCAACGTCGATGACATTCAGGCCCGCCTCGACTTTATCTCTGTTTTTGTTCGCCCAGATAACCAAACCATCTGTCAGAAACTCAGTAAAAGCTTGAGCAAGGTGAAGAACATGCGAACGACCATCACCTTGCTGCATAAAGGTATTGATGGCGGAAAGCAGAAGCAAAGCTCCTTCAAATGTGGCGTCTGGTCCTCCTTGATGGAATTCTGCTACCACACAATAGATGTCGTGGAGACACTTGGTGAGATCCTTGGTGCGTCGCATTTGCCTATCTGCGTGCGGGTCTTCGACACACTCGACCGGTTTCACCTGCAGAGAATCGGACATATCATCTTTGAAACAGTCGACCTCGAATCTTCAGCTGATCAACATCGCACCGTAGTCAAAAGAGGCGTCAATGAGCAGCTTGACGAGGTCAAGAATGTCTATGATGGAATGGACGAAATTCTCTCCCGGAAAGCCATTGAGATTGCGAGCCTGTTGCCCCCTGGGATGAATGTTGCTCTCAACGTCATCTACTTTCCCCACCTTGGATTCCACCTAACGGTGCCTCTTGATGAAACAACGGGACGAGCAGTCTATGATGGAGCAGACCTCGGCTGGGAATGTATGTTCACCACGACCAACCAGGTCTACTTCAAGGATAGTAACACGCATGAAATGGACCACGACCTTGGCGATCTTTATGCTGTCATTTGCGACTACGAGATCGAGATAGCGTATAATCTTGCACAAAACATCCTGGCAGACGAATTGTTACTAACTGCGGTGTCAGACCTTTGTGGCGAGCTGGACTGTTTGTTGGCGCTAACACATGCAGCCCATCAATATAAGTTGACGCGTCCACAGATCACGGAAGAGAATATGATTGAAATCAAAGGAGGCCGACATCTCCTGCATGAGATGAGTGTGTCATCCTTCGTGACAAATGATACGTTCTTGGTGGGAGGGAGGGGCCGAAAAGACAACATTGGCGGGAATACGGCTCCATTGCCAAAAGGGCCAAGCATGATACTATTGACAGGGCCAAATTACTCGGGGAAATCAGTCTACCAAAAACAGGTTGCCCTTGTTGTCTACATGGCGCATATAGGCAGTTACGTGCCAGCTGAATCTGCAACAATTGGGATCACAGACAAGATCCTCACCCGCATTGCCACGCGCGAGACGGTTTCTAAGGTCCAATCCGCATTCATGATGGACATCCAGCAGACTGCCATCGCACTAAATTCATGTACGCGACGAAGTCTGGTGGTCATCGATGAGTTCGGTAAAGGAACTGACAGTTGTGATGGTGCTGGGCTTGCGGCGGGACTGTTCTGTCATCTGCTTTCCCTAGGCCCGGATGCTCCGAAGACCGTGGCTGCAACTCACTTCCATGAGATCTTTGATCTAGGGCTTTTCGAAAGGTTCGATAATGTTGCGTTCGCGCACATGGAAGTCCGGGTGAACGAGGAATACGATGGGCACACTGAGGCGAGACACCAAGGTGAGGTAATATACCTCTACAATCTTCGTACAGGCAAGAGTGACCTTTCTTACGGCACACAATGCGCAGCGTTGAATGGAGTGCCTGTGGAAGTGGTGGAGAGGGCGACCCAACTAGTTAGGATGTCGGCAAGG
>Ga0105239_10000778_pt1 | contig 45211 bp, 38 predicted proteins | sample KBSC44metaG_FD_92761 | JGI IMG/M metagenome (GOLD analysis project Ga0105239, IMG submission 92761) | Corn rhizosphere microbial communities from Kellogg Biological Station, Michigan, USA - KBS C4-4 metaG | ecosystem: Host-associated > Plants > Roots > Rhizosphere > Soil | place: Michigan, USA...
CCAAGCTGGCCGGCCGCCACATTCACAAATCTCGCCACGAATTGTCCCCTCATTCGCCGTCCGGAGTGACGGGGCGCATCATCATCGCGCGCGCCCATGCAGGTTCTGCGCCCATTCGCGAGAATGCGACCGGATGCAAGGTATTCCAGGAACTTTCGTTGCCAATCTGCAACGGTTCCCCACCGTCTCATGCCAGACAAAAGAAATGCCCATTGCCGCCACGAACCCTGCTCACAACGCCGTGAGACTATCAGGGGGACGACGATGCGTGCACAACGCGTTTGGAACGTGAATGGAGCTGCCAGCATCGGGCAGATTCAATCGAAACTGGATGATCTGAACAAGCGGCTCAGCCAACTCGAAAGCCAGCATCCCGAAAGCTGGAAGATCGACGAGCTGAAATCGAGCGCATTGAGCCTGTCGCGGGAGATCGACGATATCCGCTGCGCCGAAGCGACTGCGGCCCTGCGGGAATTGCTGCGGAAGTAGTGCAGCACGCGCGATTCTCTGCCGCGGAGGATGGGTAGAGCCCTACGATTCGGCACGGCCGGGGAACCAACGCCCATGCGCGCCATTTTCATGGTGAGCATGGAGCAAGATCATGACCAGGCACCTGACGCGAGCCCATTTCGCACGCGGTGTGGCCGGCGCGGTTTCCACGCTGGTCCTGTGCGCGACGATGGCCTTCACCATCGCGCGCCACTTCGCGTTGTGAAGAATTTGGCGCTGTGAGGAACATTCGCATGATGTCCGACCCTGAGGAGTCAGTGAGGCTGCAAGGCTTTGGCGAGATGACGTTGCGCACGGCGATCGCGACGGTGATGCTGCTTGCCCCACGCGAGCGCGCAGACGCTGCGATCTTCCGTGTCCGTGACGGCGCGCGTCTTGCGGCAAGCGAGATCGCCGAGCTCGCAACAGAGTTGGACATCGCGACGGTGGCCGAGATCAGGTCGCCAAGGCTTGTTCCGGATCAGCACTGGCGGGACATCATTCGCGGCATGGTGCGCGAGGCGCCGTTACCGTCCTTGATGGTCGCGTTCCTGGTGGGTGCTCTCGTAGCAAGGCGGTGAACTGTTGCTCGCGAAATCGCGATCGCGCGAAAGGAACGCCTGAAGGCAGCAGGGATTGGCCCCCCGTGTCGAAGCCAGGCACGAAGCCAGACATGGAGACAACCATGACACGTATGAAACTTGTGAGCGCGGCCGCAGTGATGGCCACGATTTTGCCGCTCGCAACTCTCAGCCCCAGCCTCGCTGCAGGACGCGGTCCGGGCGGGTGCACCCCACCGAGTGGAGACGCGGTCGGCGCTGCCGGTCCGGCCATGAGCGGCGGCCAGTTGATGGCCGGCGTCGGCCAATGCCAGCGCATTGGCGGTTGGCATCAGGCCGACACCTACGGCTATCGGGGAACCGGTTATGGATATGGATATGACGAGCCCGGCTGGGGCGCACCGGCCTACGCACCTGACGCGTACTGACGCCCTGACCTAAGAGCTCACAACGGCGCGGTCGATCTCGGCCGCGCCGTTGCCGATCTAATCGTGGCGATCCATCGCAGACGTCTTCTTGGTATCGCGCATCGTCAGATAGACCAGCAGCGACACCGCGATGCAGCCGGTCAGATACCAGTAGAACCAGCTTTCGTGACCGATCGACTTGAACCACAACGCGATCGATTCAGCGGTGCCCCCGAAGATCGAGACGGTCAGCGCATAGGGCACCCCGACGCCCGTCGCACGGACGCTGGTCGGAAACAGTTCCGCCTTCACCACGGCATTGATCGCGGTATAGCCCGATACGATCATCCAGGCGGCGGCAATCAGCAGGAAGGCCGAAAATGCATCGTGCGATGCCTGTAGGGTCGTCAACAAGGGGATGGTGAACAGCGTACCAGACACGCCAAAGCCGATTAGCAACCATTTGCGACCGATGCGGTCGGAGATCGCGCCATAGACCGGCTGCAACAGCATCGCGAAGACGAGGCTGCCCGCCGTCACCATGGTGGTCTGGTCGTCGGTCAGCTTCACCGAGAGGCGGAGGAATTTCTGCATATAGGTGGTGTAGGTGTAGAACGCCGCCGTGCCGCCCATGGTCAGACCCACCACCAGCATCAGCTCGCGCGGATAGTTCAACAGCGCGCGAATCGAGCTGGATTTTTTCACGACGCCCTGGCTCTTCTTGAAAGCATCGGTCTCGTGAAGGTTGCTGCGCATCAGTGCTGCGACAACCGCCAGCACGGCGCCGAACGCAAACGGCACGCGCCAGCCCCAGGCGCGGATCTCGTCGGTCGAGAGAAACACCTTCTGAAGCAGGAGCAGCACGAGAATGGCGCAGAGCTGTCCGCCGATCAGGGTCACGTACTGAAAGCTGGAGTAAAAGCCGCGATTCTTCTCGTCAGCGACCTCGCTGAGATAGGTGGCGCTGGTGCCGTATTCGCCGCCGAGGCTCAGCCCCTGCAGGATTCGCGCAAGGCCGAGGATAGCGGGAGCGGCAAGGCCAATCGAGGCATAGGTCGGCGTCACCGCGATGATCAGCGAGCCAAAGCACATCATCACGACCGACAGCGTCAGCGCATTGCGCCGGCCATAGCGATCAGCGAGATGGCCGAACAGCCAGCCGCCGATCGGGCGCACCAGAAAGCCTGCAGCGAACAGCAGCGCCGCATTGAGCTGCTGCACCACCTCGTCGCCATCGGGGAAAAACGCCTTGGCGAAATAGAGCGAGAACGCCGCATAGGCATAGAAATCGTACCACTCGACGAGATTGCCGACCGAGCCGACGAAGATCGCACGCAGCCGGCGCTTCATGTCGGCGACATTCGCGCCCGTCTCCGTGACGGACTCGCCCATGGTCTGAATTGAGGCTTCCTGTGAACTCACGACATTCCTCCGCAGATTTATTGGAAAACCGGATGGTTTCGTCGCTGCTTCAGCAACGGCTATGCCAAGCGTGAGCGACGCGCGGAAACGCGGGGAATTGCAGAGAATTGCGCGGATTCTCGAGATGAGCGCCCCAACGAGGACCAGACCGTCGGCGGAAATCCGCCGATGCGACCGCCGACATCGGCGGATTTCTGCCGATGTCTCGCCCGCTCAGAGCTCCTTACGGCCGGGCCGCGCCAGAGCGTATTTCGCCATCTTTTCGTTCAGCGTCCGGCGCGGCACGCCGAGATCCTCGGTGACTGCGGCAATCGACCAATCGTGCTCACGCAGGGCAGCCTCGATCAGCGCGCGTTCATAGGCCGCCACACGATCGGCCAGCGTCCGCGGCGGTGCTCCCGGCTCGCCGCGCCGAAGGATCTCGGCAACGCTGCGACCGGTCGCCGCGAGCCCCAGCGCATAGCGTTCGGCAACGTTCTTCAACTCGCGCACGTTGCCCGGCCAGTCATGGGCGAGCAGCACGTCAAGATCGTCCGCCCGCAGCGGCGACATGGTGCGGCCCGCGCCCTTGGCGGCGGCAGCGGCAAAATGCTCGAACAGCAGCAGGGCGTCGTTGCCGCGCTCGCGTAGCGCCGGCAGGTGGATCTCAGCCGCTGCCAGGCGGAAGTAGAGATCGGAGCGGAAACGCCCCTGGCGGCTCTCGGCCGCAAGATCGCCCTTGGCCGCCGCGACGACGCGAACATCGATGGGAAGCAGCTTGTTAGAGCCAACCCGCTCGATCGTGCGCTCCTGCAGGGCACGCAGGATCTTGGCCTGGAACGGCAACGGCATGCTCTCGATCTCGTCGAGCAGCAATGTGCCGCCGTTGGCGTGCTCGAATTTTCCGATGCGGGCGCCACGTGCGCCGGTGAAGGCCCCGGCCTCATGGCCGAACAATTCGCTTTCGAACAGCTCGGCCGGTATCGCGGCGCAATTCACGGCGACGAACGGCGCCTTCGCGCGCGGCCCGAAATCATGCAGGGCCCGCGCCACCACCTCCTTGCCGGTTCCGGTCTCGCCGGTGATGATGACGTCGCGGTCGTGGCCGGCGAGCTCGAGCACGCTGGCGCGCACCGCTTCCATCTGAAGCGACAGGCCGATCAGGCGCGCATCGATCGCGCCGGGCGCGGCGAGACGATCCGAGAGCTGGCGCAGCTGCAATTTCAGTTGGCGCCGCTCGACCGCGCGCGTGATGACCGCTGAAAGCAGCTCGGGATCGTGAGGCTTCTGCAGCAGGTCGTAGGCGCCTTCGCGCATCGCGGCGACCGCCAGCGGCACGTCGCCATGCGCGGTCAGGAGCACCACGGGGATATCGGGGTCGGCGCGGTGAATGTCACGCATCAATTCGAGCCCTGATCGTTGCGGCATGCGAAAATCGGTCAGCACGGCGTCGGGCGGGACCTCTTTCAGGAGGCGCATGGCTTCGTCGGCACCGGCTGCGGCGCGAACCGTAAAACCGCCGAGCTCCAGCCATTGCCGTATCGAATTGCGGACGATCTCCTCGTCGTCGACGACGAGCACGGAGCCGCTCATGCCTGCAATTCCCGATGTTGCGTGGACGGCGCGACATCCATCATCGGAATGACGACCTTGAAGGTCGAGCCCCTACCCGGCGCGCTGTCCACCAAGATATCTCCTCCAAACTCCCTGACGATTCCGTACGAGATCGAGAGCCCGAGGCCAAGCCCCTCGCCGATCTCCTTGGTGGTGAAGAACGGATCGAACAGCGATTTGAGGTGCTCGGCCGCGATGCCGCCGCCGGTGTCGGTGACCTCGATCACCGCGTTGGCGTCGTCGCTGCCGAGCGCGACCTTGAGCAGGCGCCGCTCGGACTCGCGCATCGCATCGATCGCATTCGACAGCAAATTGACCACGACCTGTTCGAGCCGGATCGGATTGGCGAAGCTGTAAAGCGGCTCGGCAGGCGCGCCGCGCACCACCTCGATATGCTCGTGGTCGATACGGTATTGCAGCAGACGGATCGCATTGTCGATGACGGGCGCGAGCGCGACGGCGCTGCGCGTGCCGGTCTCCTTGCGCGCGAACATCCGCAAATGGTCGATCAGCGCCATCATGCGCTCTGCAATCGAAGACATCAGGTCAAGATTGGCGGCCGCACGATCGACCTCGTTGCGTCGGAGTAGGACGCGGCTGCTCGCGACATAGGTGATCAGCGCCGCCAGCGGCTGGTTGATCTCGTGCGCGACGCCGGCCAGCGCCTGACCGAGGCTGGCGAGCTTGGCGCTCTGCACCAGGCTCTCGAGGGTCCGGCGCAACTCTTCGGTACGCTCGGCCACCCGACGCTCGAGAATGTCATGCGCATCGAGCTTGGCCCTGACGACCTGACGCCGTTGATAGGCCACCAGGACCACCAGCAGCGAGGCGATGAGAGCGAACATTCCGGCGATCGCGACGGTCGCCGCATTGCGCCGCGCGTCCACGACGTCGGAGAACAGCAAGAGCTTCCAGCCCTGCTCGCGCGGATGGATCTGAAGGGCGTACTCCCCGAGCTCGATATTGCCGCGGCCGCGCGCGTGACCGATCTGAATGCGCTGACGATCGCCCTTGGTCACGAACTTGGTCACGAAGACCGGCGCGGCATCGATGGCCTGACCGAATTGCTGGACAGCATTCAGCGCCGCAAGGCGTTCGGCCGGAACAGGGACGAGCGGGCGATATTTCCAATCCTCGCGGCTGGCGAGAAAGATCACGCCGTTCTCATCCTCCATCGCCACGAGGTCGCCCGCACGCGCCCAGTCGGCCTCAAGCACGGAGAGATCGATCTTGACCACGGCGACACCGAGAATCTTGCCGCCCTCCGTGATCCGATGCGACAGGAAATAGCCGGGTTGTCCCGTCGTAGCGCCAACGGCGTAATAATGGCCCTCGCCAGACTTCATGGCGTCGGCGAAATACGGGCGGAACGCGTAGACATGCCCGACGAAACTCGACTCCTCATCGAAATTGCTCGATGCCAGGGCAAGGCCGGTGCTGTCGAGAACAAACAGTTCCGCGGATCGCGCACCCTGGTTGAGCGATTTGAGGTAGCGATTGGCCGCGGCGATCGCCGCCGTATCCTGTGGATCGCGATAGAGCTCGCGAATGGGATCGGCGAGCGACAGCACCGCCGGCAGATAGCGATAGCGCGCGACAGTCGCATCAAAGGTGCTCGCGATCAGCGCAAGCCGGTCGTTGGCCTCCCGCTGCATGCGCGCAAACCCGGCGTCGAGCGCCAGCACGTAAGCCAGCCAACCCGCCGCCGCGATCGCCGCGAGCGCAAAGGCTGCGATCAGCGCGTGCCGCAGCGTGGCTGGACGAGAAGGTTGCATCGAAGCTCCGGATCGCGGCGATATCGCTAGGTAGCACATCGCAAGACCGGCGCTGCTGTGATCGCGGTGCCGTTAAGACAGCCTTGGGCCTAAGGCAGCCTTGGAGCCATGCCCGCGGAACAGGTCCCCTGCCAGGGCCAAATCGGCCGTGGACCCGCCTTCAAAATCGTTGCAAAAAGGGGCCCCCAAGGCGCTGGCGGCCGGTCCGCCAAGCCTCTGGAAAACGTCAACTTTTGGAAGAATGGTCGGAGTGGCAGGATTCGAACCTGCGACCCCTGCGTCCCGAACGTAAATAGCGATCGAAAAATTCAACAAAAACAATGAGATTCGCTCATGATTGACCACCTTTATCGCCGTTGGTTCACGGGGCTTCGGTGGTCAATCGGTGGTCAGCCTCCCCGGCCTGCCCCACATAGCGCCGTAGCGGACGGGCGACTTTGCTCTACTGAGCTTCACCATCACTGGGGACATGACCGGGCGTACGGCGGAGTTTCGTGTATCAACGCGCTCTGAGCGGTAGTCACAGGACTGTCACGGCTGTTTTAGATTTGTCATGTGACCGGGGATCGACGCGGTAAACTCCTCGCCCTTCTTCGGCAAAGATAACAAACAGGCGGAGGTAGAAGCCGGCATTTCCTGCAAGTCGGCGGCGGCGACTTTTCAAAACGCTGGGCCATGGGGTGTCCAAGCGGAGCAGTTCAGCCATTTGACGTTCCAATGTTGCGCAAGATCAAAACAAGCCAACATTATTTTCAAACGGGGTCACTGAGGTCGGAAACAAGCCAGCACCAAAGAGGCCGCCACCTGAGGCGGCCATTACTTCACGGAAAAACGCCGCCCGCTTAATCTGTGTTGCGGGCAGCGGCTTCCCAGCCTCGGGTAGGTTTGCAAAACCCCGATGTGGCACAAATTGCATATCCGCACCTTGTGGTCTGAGCAAAATTGCTCACCTTGAGGCAGCCTCACTGTTCCAAGTTTGCGTGGCGTTTGCCGATTTCCTTCTGGATCGCCCTGCCGCTTCGTTCTGTTTGTCTTTCCCATAGGTGGGCAGCGCGGCCATCATTGCTTCATCGGCCTCAATTGCCAACCTTCTGCGAAGGCAGGCGAGCTTCTCCACGTTGATGGATGTCTGCGCCTAATCGGGCCATTTACCTAGCCATTAATAAGGGACGCCTAGCTTAAAACCCCCACTGCTCTTGCGGGTCAAGACGTCGGTTTGGGCATGCGCTGACAGCGCCGGTCATCCCCAACACCGGACGTGTCGCTGCGACGTACCTCCCTACCCTAAGGGCCAGGCGCGGACATAAGTGTTGTTCATCACCCGTGCGTCAACCGAGACGCCTTCAGGCCGTATCGGCTCGATCTGCTTTCGGTTCATCGGTGAACTGCACGGCAAGACACTTCATGAAACCTACCGACCAACCGTTAACTCCCGAAGTGTCGCCGCCCGTTGAGTCGGATGATAGGTCCTGGCTAAACCAAATATAGTCCGGTACCGGACAATTAATTTGCACACCTTTGACCTTCACTTTTAGCCCATCTAAGCGATAGGCATTGCAGGACAACTGGATCATTACGCCTCAACTACGAACGCAAGGCTTGACGCTACGCACGGTACCGGACCGACAATCCGCATAATTCGTTACTATATAGAGTTCTTCCCGCGAGGACCGCCTTCGGAGCGGCTTCCATCTTCCCCCCCCTGCGAGAAACGGCCCGACCGATCGGGCGGGATATCGCAGTGCACATCCAGAATTTAGGGCGTCCGTTGGACAATAAGTTGCTCGCGGCTTTGCCGCGCCAGCAGTTCGATTTGCTGGCTCCCCATCTGACCACGGTTTCTTTGCAGCAAGGCGACGTTTTGGCTGAGCCGGGGGACGAGTTCGATCAGGTCTACTTTCCTCAGAGCGGGATGCTCTCGCTGCTTGCCGTGCTGCGAGACGGCAAAGCTATCGAAACGGCGACGGTAGGGCGCGAGGGAGTGGTCGGCGCGATGGCCGGACTAGGACTCTACAAGTCGCTCATTCGCGTTGTCGTTCAGCTCCCGATGACGGTGAGCAAGATTTCTGCTTCACAATTCAGAAAAGCCTCAGCTCGAAGCGAAGCGGTCCGAAATATGTGTGTCCAGTACAATGAGGTCCTTCTGTCTCAGGCGCGGATAACCGCGGCCTGTAATGCGTTGCATGCCGTCGAGGCGAGATTTTGCCGCTGGTTATTGCAGTCTGCAGATCGTGCCGAAAGCGACACCGTGATGCTGACCCACGAATTTCTTGCCGAGATGCTTGGAGTTCGCCGAACCTCGGTCACAGAAGTTGCGAGCAAAATACAGGCTGCCGGAGCCATTAGTTATACCCGCGGGCACATCACGATATTGGATCGATCCACATTGGAGAAAATGTCCTGCGAGTGCTATCAAACACTCGTGGAGCAGTCGGCCATTCTAATCTAGCCCACCTTCCTGCGGCTGCTGGGCCATGACACTCACACGCCTCGTCAAAATCGATTTGCTGCCTGTTTTTAATTTCTGCGACCTGTTTGTCTTGACGCCATCGCTCTATGTCGTGGCCGTCCACGTACTGCTGGCATGCTTTTTGCCCGCTTCATCGTCTTTGGACCGCTTCTGTTACAAAAAAGGCGCCGTTGCGACGCGGAGTGCGAAATCGAAGATTAGCCTCAGCTCCGCAGGGAGTGCCCCTCAGCATCCCCGACAAATGCTTCTTATTTTCTTGTCCAGCAACTTATTCTCGTCCTCAGCTGTGACAGCCTTTATCGCTTCGGTTTTGGTAAAGGCGGCAGTGGGTCGAACGGCTGAGACAGGCCGTCCGACCGAAGATCGTCGGGTCCAAAGTGGGCCGGGAATGTCACTTGCGTCTCGGGAGGAAGACGAACCGCCAGCAACCAGACTTGGCGAGCCAGCTGTTACGCGCTGCGCAAAGGCGAGGTAAGGTATTAGCGCAATAGTCAATGTAGCAATCGACAACGATCTCATGACGCCCGCTCGCTCTCCAACCATGCCGCTTGAGTATCGGTGGCATATGGTAGGAGCGGCTTCGGTCCCTAAACTTGACGGACCTCAGATTGTCGATGGTATTCTTCGTCGATCTGCCGGGTCTAGCCGTCGGGCAGGACGCCCGATCTAATGGGAACCAGCAAGCGTGCCGGACGCAGACCGGAGTGCCAGGCTCTCGGCCAAGCCAAGAGAGTCAGGTAAGCTTCCCAGTTATGCGCTGACCGTCGGCATCGATACTCTTGCCGGCGCCCTCTGCGCTTGGGTGCTGTGCCGTTTCCTTGGAACGTCTGCGCTGAGGACGTTCGGATAACCGCTCCAGTTCGAGCGAAGCCGTCTTGATTGCATCAGAAACGGACCGGCATTCGCGATCGTTAGAATTGGCCATAATGTGCTCTCTGTTGTCCTAGCTTTTCCGGGGGACGATACGAGGGATAGATGGGGTAACGTGAAGAAACTGCTGCGCCTAGCGCCAGAGCAATCAACGCAGTTTTGGCCTCGCTTGTGGCAAACTCCTGTCACTCCTGCACTGCCATATAGCGGAAAATACGCAGTCGGTCTGTCCGGAAAATGACTTATGGTTGTAAAATATCGCGGGGAAGACTTCGCCTTTAACCGGTCGAGATCCGTGTCCGGACGCAAGCACGATCCGCAGGTGCGCACTGCTTCACAAGAGCGGTATCATGGAATGTCGGGTACGCCCTGGTCCTGCCAACCTTGAGGGATATCGGACGGTCGCCAAGCACCAACCCAGTTCTCGACCTCAGAGCAGATGGAATTCGAGGGCGTGCAGTTGCGCGGGTGACACACCTTTCAACGTAATTATGTCGTGAGTTGTGGGCGACGTAATGATCGTATTCGGGCCGGCTTCGATTGCTGCGGCCAAAATCTCGGCAACGCTGCTGAACTGACTGTGGCTGATTTCAATCTTATCGTTGGCGCCGTCGAAATCGCCGATAGTCGCGGTTCCAAAATTCACACTGAACACGAAATTATCGCTTCCTCCAGCACCGAAGATCGTGACGCCGTTGCCGATACCGTGAAAGGTTTCGTCCGCAGCAGTCCCGCTGACAACGCTGAGATGCGACATATTCTGTGCCGTATCGGCGCCGACAATCGAGATCGTCAGCGCCTGATTTCCCACATCGCCGTGACCATCCGTGACCTGTGCCGCGTATCGGATGGTCAAATCGTCGCCGGCCTTGAGGAAATCGAGATTGGCATCAGTTGGCTTGTAGACCCAATTTAGGACCTGTGTCCCACCATTTGTCTGTACCATGTCGAAAGCGATATCGCTGGCGTCCACCAGCCTTGCGACGTCGGCGCCAAAAGGCAGCGTCTTTGAGCCGTTCGAACCGCTGAATTCGATGGTGGCGTTTCCGATCACTGATGCCGTGAGTATGTCGCCGATATCGGCATCGTGCACAGTCAGCGTGCCCGAGATCGGCGCTGCGAAGCCGGCGTGCCGGTCCGGAACAACTCCAGCAGAGACGTTTTCGAGCTCAAATGCGTTTGTGGTGCCGGTGTCCAGAACGACCCGATTGAAGGGATGGATACCGACAAATTCCAGATAGCCGTTCGAAGCGAACACACCCTCGTGCGCGCTCAAGAGTCTGCCGATTTCGGCACCGGTGTAGGACACGACAAGGTTTATGCCGTCGTAGAAGCTGACGGTGTTCATGGAGTCGATCGTGCCCCAATACAGGCCAAAGGTGTTTCTCTCCGAGCCAAACGTGATCGTCTCGATGCTGCCGGAACTGAGGCTCAAATAGTCGGTGGTATCCACGCTCCCGGTGAATGGTCCAAGGAACAGAGCCACCGCGACGCCAGGGATCGATCCATTGATGACCCCCACATTTCCCGATCCCGAAAAAGTGGCATCCAGCGCGGCACTATAAAAATTGCCGTGGATCGCATCGGATCCGGTCGGCAGGCCATCGAACGTCTCTGTCCTCAGCCCGAGCGAGTTTGAGTCCACGCCCTCGGCCAGCACGACTGGATTCACCACGACGGCCTGAACGGATGGGTCAGTCTCGCTAACGATCGCCGGCGCATCATTGACCCCAGCTACGACCAGCGTCACGGTCGCTGAAGCCGTCGCACCATGACTGTCGGCTATCGTGTAGGTGAAGGAATCGGTGAACGTCTGCCCGGCCCCGAGGGCCTGGAGGACAGCAGCGATCGTCGGGTCATAGATAATGTCGGTACCGGAGCGCGACAGGGCAGCGCCGCTCGCGCTGATGCCGCTGACGGAAACGACCGACAGATGATCGCCGGTGTCAGGGTCTGTGTCATTCGCGAGCAAAGTGCTTGCGGCGATCGTCAGCGACGCGTCCTGGCTCACATTGGCCTGGCCCGGATGAGGCGAGGCCAGCACGTCAGCATGTGCGTTTGGCCTGTCATTGGCGCCGTGGATGACGATCGTCACCACCTTTGGCGTGCCGTCGATGGTCGTCACAGTGAAGGTGTCGGTCAATGTGCCATCGACATCGAGCGCCTTCACCGCACCCGTGGCATCGGTCAGAACGTAAGTCCACACGCCATCAGCCGTCATCGTGAAGACGCCGTACCCGCCATCGCTCGCGTGAGGTGAACTGACTGGCGTAAACGTGTTGGGCGCATTATCGACGTCCGTATCGGTCAACGCTCCCGTTACCCTCGCCGTACCTGCGGCGGTATTGGCCGCGTCACCTGCCTCGATCAGAGCGCCGGTCGAGGCGCCTGAGATAATCGCTGCGTCATTGACTCCGTTGATGGTGACCGTGAGGGCATGATCGGCCGCGGAAAAGCCGTCCGAGACCGAGACAACGAACCCTTCGGTTGTCGTCGCGATCAGCGCATTGATCGCGCGATTATCCGGCGCAAAAGCGTAGGCTCCGGTCGAGCTGTTGACGTAAAGCTTGCCATATTGACCGGCCTTAGAGACATCATATGTCACGCCGTCCAGGACCAAGCTGCCAGTGATCCCCCCGCTTATACTGTAGGTCAGCGGAGCATAGGCATTAAAGTTGATCGCGGTCAGCGCGCCAGCGGTCGGGGTAAAATGGTCAAAGGCAGACGTGTCATTTACGGCCGGCAAAGCCGTCAGGGTCAACGACCGCACCGGGGGATCGACGATCGCGGGAGTGACCAGGATCGTTTGTATCGGCGGCGTAATCTGCGGTAGCGGGCCATCAGGCCTCACGAAATCGATCGGTAGGGGCGTCAGAGATTTAACAGGCGGAGGCGTGCTTGACCCCTTCGCGCCTGTCTCCCTTGAAAAATTGCCGAGTGCATCCTGTTGTGCCGCACGGAGCTCCGCCATACGAGCAGCGGTATTTGCGACCTGGTTCACGCTGACTGAGGATCCTTTTTCGTGCAGAACAATCGTCTGTCCGGGATCGTCAACCAGAATATGCCGCGGGACCGCCTCCTTTGTCACGAGCTCGAACACGCCGTGCGCTAGATCCTTGTACGTAATGATATCGTCGTCCAGGAATGTGACGTCGGGGTCAGCCGCATGAGCTTGCTTTGACTCAGCCAAGATCAGGGCCGTAAACCACAGCATGCCTGGTACGCCGGATGGGGCTCGGGTGCATCCAAACGTGCCAGCCAACTCTAGCCCTTTTGCCACCCGACTTGCGATCGAAGCGCGCGACCTTCCGATCCTTGCGAGCCACCCCGAGCATAATGGCCCGCTTGAATCACTGGCACGTCCGTTCGGTTCGTCACGCGAACGATGGGCGGAAGAAGTCATAGTCGCGTGATTATCGACAAGTCGATAATGAGAGACCGCAACTACCTTGCGTACGTGCCCTCCGATATGGCGTCTAATGGACATTGCCAGAGCCTCGCTATCACAATTCGTCGGCCGCGCATGATTGCTGGATCATTCTTGTCGTATCAGCCTGCGCCTTGAACGGGCGCCCAGCGCTTGCAATCGACCCCAGCCCGTCGAAAACGATTTCTCGCGAAATGGATAAGCACCTAATGCCAGGTGACCTGCACAGAGCCCGGCACGTCCACAGCATTTATTCAGTCAATGTACGCGTCTGAAATGCGATGGTCCATGCGTGACGCCGAATGCCGTGACATACATCGGAAACCTAAGTCGGTCAGTCTAGCCTGTCAGGCCTAGTCCGGGCTCGATATCGGAGAGTCGAATGAAAGGCTGCAGACGTTATAATCGACGATCTTCTCAGAAAGGGGCGGTCATGTTCATACGTACGATTGCCGCGTTGTTGACTTGTTTCGTTGTGGCTCTGTCAAACCTGTTCGCTGACTCAGCTAAAGCTCAAGTCAATGCAGCGCCCCCCGAGATTCAGGATGCAACAAAGCTCATTGGAAAGGTCGTCAGTGCTACTGGTGCGGTAACCATTGAACACGCGAACGCGGTCGTCATTCAGGCTACAGTGTCCGGCCCCACGAAGGTTGGAGACCCCGTCTATCTTGGCGACGTCGTCCAGACAGGGGCTGACGGTCGGGTCGGCATCAATTTCGTGGATGGCACAACGTTCAATCTGTCGATCAACGCCCGGATGGTCTTGGACGAATTCGTGTATGAACCCGCCGGGAATTCGAATTCGACCCTATTCAGGCTGACCAAGGGGACGTTTACCTTTGTCGCCGGCAAGGTCGCAAAGACAGGCGATATGAAGATCGATACGCCTGTCGCGACCATGGGAATTCGAGGCACCACGCCGCACGTCGAAATTTCGGATGATGGGTCGGTCAAATTCTCCACGCTCATCGAGGAGGGCAAGAAAAAACCCGGAGCGCCCGCGACACATCAGCCCGATCAGAAGGCCACTCACAAGTTCGATTTCAACATCTGTCGCGGCTGCTAGGATCATGCCAGGCGCGCGAACATTGTTCAGCAGTCCTCGAAGAGGTTCGGGGCACGCACGTCGCATCGCGCCCGCGCAGAGGCGCGGAGCGAGAGGCATGTTCATCACGTCTGTCCTTGCCTCGCTGCTCCTACCGTCATTGGCTGCTGCACAAAAGCCGACGGTCAACAGCCTGAGGGATCTTGAATTATGCAATGGCTCGAAGCGTAGCTCGCTCGACTCACGGATCTTGGGCTGCTCAACGCTGATCAATTCGCACGAAACCACGACAGCAGCCCTGTCCATCTCCTATAATAACCGCGGGAATGCCTATGTTGCGAAGAGCGACTACGACCGCGCGATCCGGGATTTCAATGAATCGATACGGCTGACACCTGGTTTTGCTAAGCCCTACAACAACCGGGGCGTGGCCTACATACTGAAAGGCGAATACGACCTCGCGATCGAAACTCTCGATCAAGCCATCAGGCTGGACCCCGGCTACGCTAAAGCTTTCGCCAACCGTGCCGAGGCGTACCTGAAGAAGAATGAGTACGATCGCGCGTCGCCCGACCTTGACGAGGCCATCAGTCTCATGCCGGATTTGGACCAGGTTTGGAACGGCCGCTGCTGGACCAAAGCCGTGCTTGGCGCATTGCAGGCCGCGCTGAAGGACTGCAGCAGAGCGCTTAACTCTGAGCTGAACAAGGCGGCGACATATGACTCGCGCGGGATGGTCCATCTGAAGATGGGCGAATTTGACGCGGCTATCGAAGACTACAGCTCGGCGCTTACATTTGACCCCAGGCTTGCGAGTTCGCTTTACGGAAGAGGTTTGGCCAGACTGAAGAACGGCGACTCGACAGGCGCCAACCTGGACATCTCAGCCGCAAAAGAAATTCGATCCACGATCGCCGAAGACTTCTTGCGATACGGCGTACAATAGGCGCGCTCCGGCCGCCCCCGTGGCCGGTCTCGCCTCTGTGCGAGGCGGCGTGCGGGCCTATTCGGCAGCAGCGCCCAGCAGTTGCCCGGATGGTCTGCAGTCCATATCGACGGCAGGATGAGGCTCCACGCCGTGTACCGCTCTGCGATAGCGCTCGGCAATACTTTTCAGCACGCCAGATGCGTCGAGCTTATTGCCATCAATTTCGCTGATCAGCGTGATCTCATTCAGCGTCCCCACGAACGCCAGTTCATCTGCGATGATGAGCTCCGTTCGCTCGATCGGGCGACGCTCGAACGGTATCCTCATTGACTTGCACAGCTCTTCAATGATGTCGATCGTGATGCTCTCGAGTGCGCCTTCCCACCACGGTGGCGTCGCAACCTTCCCGTCGCGCACCATAAGCAGACATGATCCGATCGCCTCTGCCACACGACCATGCTGATTCAGCAACACCATCTCCGGATAGCCTCGCGACCGGCCTTCGATCTTGGCGAGGCGCGTCACCTGGTAATTGCTGCTTGTCTTGATGCGCGCCGGCATCGCGTTGTCTGCCCCACGCTGCCAGGTACTGACGCCCGTCGCAATGGACACGGGCATATCCAAGACGTGATACGCCGTGAGAACGAGATTGGACTTGGTCCCCTCGCCCCAATGTCCCTCTTCTACGTAAAGGGTCGCGCGGGTCCACATGCTTCTGCCAGGTTCATACATCGTCTGAACGAGTGAATGGTTCGCCTCGATCCATTCCTGGCAGGTCATATCAAATGGAATGTGCAGCAGCTTCGCCGATCGTTTGAGCCTTGCCCAATGCCGTGGCAGCGCCAGGAAGCCGAAGCTCCCATCAGGTTGCCAGTACCCGCGCAAGCCCTCGAAAACATTCAGTCCTCGCACCACCGCTTCGCTGGAGACGTGGAATCGGGCCTCATCCCATTCGGCTACGCGCCCACCAAACCACAGGTACTTCGGCTTCTGTAATTTAACCATGACTCCCTCTCCCGTCGGGAGCACAGATCTCGCGCGCTCGAGTTCCCTTTCGCCCCACATGCGCAGGCAACCTACGATCCACAAGGAGCCCGGAAGTTGAGGAAGCTCAAATATGACAAACAGGGGCCGTCTACGAGCGTAAGCAGCATCCTTGCCTCGGACCCGTGCGAAGCGATCGTCAGGAGGTGGCCGACATCCGGGCCCAGCGACGATTCGGAACCTAGGTAAGACGAGTCCAGGCCAGCGGCCACGCCCAAGTGGAAGTCCGGTGACGTCATGAAGATATTCAGTATTTGCTGCGTTCGAGACGAGAACGACATCGTCGAGGAGACGCTGGCAGCAGCCTCAAGCTGGAGCGACAAGATCTTCGTGTTCGATAATGGCAGCGTCGACGGGACGTGGGAGACGATACAGGCCTTCGCGAGACATAATTCCAAGATTCAGATTGTTGGACACGACAGCCGTACTTTTACCGACGAGCTCCGGGGCGAACTATTCGAGTCCTATAAGGGCGTCGCATCCCCTGGAGACTGGTGGTGCAGGCTCGATTCGGACGAGATCTATATCGACGATCCCAGCCACTTCCTCCCGGGCATTTCCACCAAGTACGGATTCGTGTTCTCTGCCTCGTTCGACTTCTACTTCACCGACGTCGACCTTCGCGCTTATGAGGGCGATCCAGCGCAATGGCTTGCAAGGCCGGTTCAAGAACGCCTGAAATACTATCAAAACCACTGGAGCGAGCCGCGCTTCGTTCGCCACAGGAACGACCTGCGGTGGGGTGGCCTCATATGGCCCGCCAACCGCGGGAGAACGTTTCCCACGCGCATTCGGCTCAAGCATTACCCCTACCGGTCTCCTGCCCAGATCGCCCGGCGGCTGAAAGTACGCCAGGAGCAGCCAGCTCTTTTCAAGCACGAAGCCAATCGGTCGCTCGCGGTGCCAACAAGCAAACGCCCAGATTGGGCCACTGAGTATTTCAGGACCGCAGTTTTCGAGCCAGCCTACTGGCAGGATCGAGTAAGGAGCGCTGCAGATTGTGACCTAGATCTTGGAGAATGTGCGTTTGTGCGTCGTAACGATTTAATGCCGCCGCTTCCTTCACCCGCCCTCGACCTCATCAAGGTCGGCTTGCAAGCAACTCCCGTCGGGCGGGCGATATTGTCGCCAATCCTGAACTGGCGACGCAACCAGCTCGATGGAAGATAGCGCAATTTCCGGCGACGCGGAAAGTACGCCAGCGAGCGCACCTTCCCCGCAATATGCCCGAGCCGCGCCTCGATACATTCACGGCATCGGGGGAGCGACAAGCCTGCGACGATTTGACAACGATCAAATTGGTTTCCCCCTTTGCGGGAAAGATTGCCTGCATCAAGACACCTATTTTCTGACCGCGCCGCCTAGGCTGACGCACCGGTCTCAGAGATAGCTGTCGGGCTCGACGAGCAAGGGGTAGCAGTTATGAGTTCAGTTTTTTTCGATTCGAAGATTACGGACGAAGAGCGTCGTACCCGGCTGTATGCCGGCGATATCTTCATCTTTTCACCAACTGACGGGACACGCGCCCTGATTGAACTCGCGCGGAAGATGCTGGAAGTGAGTTTTTCGCCTTTTGATCCCCGGACGATCCATGAGCGGCAAACGCCGGAGGAAGTGGCGGCGTTACTTGGGACGCTCAAGCCCCAATTCATCCACCATCCGGAGTGCAAGCGCCTGATTCCGCAGATTATGCGTGAACACGGGATTGATCCCGAACGCCTTTACTTTGACGTTCCACGGATGCGCTCCGCATATCCATCACATTTCCTGTCGTCCGGCATTGCATACGCCTTCCACCCGCACCGCGACACCTGGTATTCCGCGCCGATGAGTCAGCTCAACTGGTGGCTTCCGATTTATCCGATCGAGCCCGACAACTCGCTGGCCTTCTACCCGCGCTATTTCAACGAGCCCGTTAAGAACAACTCCGAGATCTACAATTACTACGAATGGAACACAAAGTACCGCGGGTCCGCCGCGCAACATGTGAAGAGCGACACGCGCGAGCAGCCAAAGCCCCAACAGGAACTGGAATCAGTAACGATGCGGTTCCTCCCCCCGCCGGGCGGACTGATCGTGTTCTCCGGCAGCCAACTGCACGAAACCGTTCCCAACAAGACGAACTTCGCACGCTACAGCATCGATTTTCGTACGGTCCACTATGAAGACGTCATCGCTCGCCGTGGCGCTTCAAACCTCGATTCACGATGCACCGGAACGGTGATGCGCGACTACTTGAGGGCGAGCGATCTCACTCACCTGCCCGAGGAGGCAATCGCGCTTTATGATGACGAGACTTCGAAAGGCGACCGGCTGCTTCAGTTTGGCGGTCAGCCTCTGAACGATCAGGACGCTGGCGTCGACGGGCGAATGGCGAGCCTGCCCAGCCGGCGCAAGCCTGAAATCCTCAAGGATTTGCTGGCAAACGCGGAGGGACGCCACAAACGTCCCAAAATATTGACGTCGCCGCGACGTTAACGGGCGGCCACGACTTGCGAGGACGGCGGCCCGGGTGGCGATTGTTCCTCCGCCCGTATCGTTGTGCTCTACTGAGCGAGTTCATGCGCTGCCGAACGCCCGTCTCCCGACCCTCGGCAAGTTGCGCAATTTGCACCGACTGGCGGTCAACTGGCTGGATCCGATAGTGCGCGGCCATTTCCCTAAAATGCGCGCGAGACCGGCTCTCCCGATTCATCGGCCTGTCGCTCGACATCGCCGCTCGCCCCTTCAGTTGTTGAGGGTCGGGAATGTCTGAACTTCGCGTGCAGTTGCTCGCTTCGACCTTTCGCTGGATCTGATCGCGCTCGATACTTGACGCACAGCAAGTTATCGAATGGAGCGTGACTTAGTCTGTATCGACAGTCGGCTCGGGAGATGCTCCTGGCCGGCGAGGCCCGGCGGTCGAACTGCTACGTCGCCGCCGGGCCGCCCAAATGGGTATTCTTCCACATCGACCTGATCGCACGGCGATACTCTTGTGCCGGGCTCGGCGTCTCGTCAACGCGCTGATGGCCGCGCATCACCTCGGCCAGCAGATCGCGCAGCGCCATGGCATTCAATCGCAAGCGATCAGGGCTTAACATACGCCCATCCCTGCTCCTGCAGCTCCATAACGCGCACAACGCCCGACTTCACGACTGCCGCTTCTGAAATCAGGGCAATTTCCTTATTCTCCATCCTGCTCATATTCTCCCTGGTGTTGCCGCAGGCCTTGAAAGAGATCGCCGGCGTACTTTCGCTGATCGACTTGATTCTCGCCTTGACCGGCGAGGTGTCGTCGCGCAGCATATGCAAGCCCGGTCCGTAGGCGACGATCTCGATCTCAACGTCCTCGCCGAGGTCGCTGTAGTATTGCGAAACGTTGGTCGCATTGTTGAGCGCCAGATTCATCATCGCGGCATCATTGGTGTTGACCTGCAAGATCAGGTGGTGCTGCTTCTTCTTCGCAATTGGTTGCTTCACGATCTGAGACGCGGCTTGCTTCTGCGCTGCAGACGCCACCGCCCAAGGCGGTGCCGCAAAAAGCAACGCCGAGACACCCACCACCGCCCTCATCAGGCTCTTGTTTTCGACCATCTTATACCTTCCTTGTTAACTAGAGGACGCTCAATTACCTGGCCTGGCTGCGGCTTGCGGCCATTTGCACGCCACCGCCAGCTTCTCCCGCACGGTCTTCAGACCGCCGAGCGCAAAACTGCTGCTCTGATTCCTGTCTGCCCGAAGGACACGAACGGTAACCTGGCCCTGCTCGGGAAGCGATTGCAGCAACCGCACGACGTCCCCGGCGAATGCGATGCCGGCGCCATACTGTGGCGGACCGGCCGCAACCTGCACCGGCTGACCGTCATTGACATTGTAGGACAGGAGATAGCTCGAGCCGCCGACCAACACTTCGGGCCCAGCGATCACCAGTTCGGTGCGGCCGCCGCGGCAGCTGATGGCGAGTTGCACCGATACGCCCTCGGTTCCGCCGCGCGACAATGTCGTGGCCACCACGATCGGCGTGTAGTCGACCGGAGAGGTCGTCTCGCTGATGACCCAGTTGTCAGTCGCTGCAGCCGGCGAATCCGCCGGCGCAAAGTCTCGCGATAGCTTCTCCATGCATTCCATTCGCGCCTCACGTTCCAGTGCCGCACAGACGCGAAGACTCGCGACTGGATCGGCCGCGCCTTGCGCCAACGCGGCTCCGATCGCCAGCGCGGAAGCCAGCGCCTGGTAGAGCATCTTCATCGCGATGCCCGTACTCCGCGCGCTTGGTGATCGAGCCATTCCTGTGACGCCGTGAATCGTGCAAGTCCGGGAACGGTTGCTGCGAGGTTGATCGACTTCCATTTCGGGTCAAAACCAGGCCCCTGGAGCTTGTCGATCCGCGAAAACAGGTATTCGACGAAGCGGCTGACGCGCTGATAGCGGTTCGACTTGGCGGGCCAATTGAACGCGACCAGAGCCGTCGGCACGGCGATCGTGGACAGTCTTTCGCCTGCCTTGATAAGGTTGGGATACTCGCTCCCTTCCAGTGTCGCTGGGAGGTAATAATCCTCGAATTTCCGATCGTAGCTCACCGGCAAAAACTTGAAGCCGGGGTCCCAACGCCCCCGCACGAAAGCGTCGACGGGCTTCGACGTAATGAAAACGACCGCCGCCATATCACCTTTGCGCATCTGCTCTAGCGCGACCTGATGCGGAATGAAGGTATTTTCCGCCTTGATGCCGAGACGACTGAAAATCAACGGACCGGAATAGGCCGCGGCGGTGCCCTGGGTATTGAAATTCACCTTCTTGCCCGCGAGATCCTGCAAGTTCTCGATTTCAGGCCGAACAAAGATATGCAACTCCGACGGAAACAGATTGAGCAGGTATGTGATCCGCCGTCCGATGTCAGGCACCTGGATCTTGTATTCATCCAGCGCGTCCGAATTGATGATGGCGACGTCGATACCGCGCAAGTAAAGCAGGGAGTTCAAGTTTTCGGTGGCACCTCGGGTCACGACGGGAAGGACATGGAGATTCGGGCCATCGTCGACCACACGAGCCATCTCCGAAGCGAGCCGAAGGGGCGCTCCCTCGAGTAGTCCGCCGGCAAGGCCGACGGTCCAGGCATTCATCTTTTCCTGCTCCGATTTCGTGTGCTGGAGAGCGATCGCAGTTTGTGCGTCCACCCTGGTGGACGGGAGCACACCAGCGATCGACGCCGATATGCCAAACGCGAGTAAGACGCTGGACCTGAACACTGTACTCATCCGTGCGCTCCATTCTGTACAAGTCACGGGTTGTTGCCCCTTGGGACCGATGCTTGAACGCGTAGCTGTTCCAGGGCGTCGGCACGGCCTTTCGCGTCCTGAACGCCGCCGGCATAGGCCCTTTCGTAGAGCTCGCGGGCCTTCGCCGCATCGCCGAGCGTTCCGTAGGTCTTCCATGTCAGGAGGACGAGCGGATCGTACGTCTCTGCGAGAGCGAAGCTGGCCAACGCATTGCCGGTCTCGGCAGCACGTTCAAGGACGGCGCGCCCCGCACTGATATTTCCTTGACCAAGGAGCACTCTGGCACGCGCGATCAATTTCGTCACCTCGGAGGTGTCATGCACCTCATCGCCCGGTGGTTTCGCTATTGGCATCGTCTCCGTCGGCCGTACGGAATTGGACGCCTGACTGTTCGCGGCAAGCTCGGACGTGCTGCGTACGTCGATCGCGCGCCGCAGCGACACAATGTCCAGCGCCATTGCCTCGGCCCGGTCGCGCTCTTGCTGGATGGACTTTCGAAAGTCGATCGCGGCGAGCTCATTTGCGCGCATGGACTGGGTCTCTGCATCGCTCGCCACGCGCAATTGCTCCGTCATCGCTTCCATCTTGTGCTGCGACGCCGCAACTTCGTCTGACAGTGCCGAGCTGCGCGCGCGTTCTTCCTCTAACGCTTGCCTCTGTTTCTCCACGATCGCGGCCATCTCCCGTTGAGCGGCCGCAGCCTGTTCCGTGACGGCAGCCGTTCTCGTCCGCTCTTGCTCGAGTAACTGAGCGTTCTTCGCAACTTCCACTTGATCGACCGTGCTTTCCGGGACCGTCGCCTTGGCCAAGAGCGCCGCCTGCGCCTCAACCGTGCGCTGCGCTCCCGCGAGCTCGCTCCACAACGCGGCGCGACGCTCACGCTCATCGGCAAGCGCCTGCTGATGTTGCGCGGAGCTTGTGATAGCCGTCTGCCGTAAAGTCGCGACGTCTCGCGCGAAAGCTTCTACTTTCCGACGCTCCTCTTCGAGCAGTTCCGCGCTCTTTGTTGCCTCCGCCGATGCGCGCTGCCATGCCGCGTTCGCCTTTTCGATCAGAGCCACCTTCGCTTCACTCTCGTGCCGCACCTTCGCAAGTTCGACCTCGAGCGCGCCGCTGCGAGTACGCTCTTCGCCTAACGCTTGGCGCTGTCTCTCGGCGGTTGCGGCCAGTTCCTGCCGTGCCGCCGCCATCTCGAGGACCAGGGCGGCATTCTTCTCGTGCTCTTGGTCGAGACTACCAGCCGATTGCGGTTCTTTTGCCCGCCACTCGGCTTCCTGACCTCCCTCACCCAGCTGCGCTGCCTGCGTCTTGATCTGACGCCGCGTCTCCGCGAGCTCGCTCACCAGCACACTACTGCGTGCGCGTTCCTCTTCCAGCGCTTTCCGCTGCGTTTCCGCAGCTGCAGCCAGCTCCTGCCGGGCGACCGCCGCTTCCGCGCCGACCGTGCGCAACTGGACAATCTGGGCCTCGATTTCGCGTCGCTTTGCCGCAAGCTCGCTCGCCAGCTTGTTATATCGCTCGCGTTCCTCGTTCAGCGCCTGACGATGCTTGATTGTCGCAGTGTCGAGCAACGAGGAACGGCGTTCACGCTCCTCGGCGAGCGCCTGGCGATTTTTCGCCGTAGCTGTGGCCAGCTCTTGCCGCGCCGCCGCGACCTCCTGCATCAGGGCGGCCGACTTCTGCTGCTCCTGTTCGAGGGATCGCGCGCTTTCAGCGGTCTGCGCCTGCAATGCCTCAATGTTACGTTTGGCATCGATCAGTTCTTGCGCCAGAGCTTGAACGCGATCCTCCGTCAGCGGCGGCTGCGTAGCCGGTGCCGCTGCTGCCGCACGTTGCTCGGCTCGCGCGCCCGATTGACTGACATCAAACGTCGTACCGAGCAGGGTGACGAGCGCTGCCGTAATAATGCCGATGAGGGGACGGCAACGGCACCTCAATGCCCACCAAGACCTGCTCGTAGGGAGCCAGCTTGCTCCTTCGCCCGCGGGCAGAAGATGTTTTCCGCGCGGAATTGAACGCCGGCACGCCGGCGCGTTCATGCCAGGGTTGTAGTGTCTCCCAATCGTTGTGGCCCGTGGCCTGTGAGTGGCACGGTGCCGGCTCGCTTCATGTTCGAAAATGACGATCCTCCCGTCACTTTGTGACGTCTCCATTGCGCGGCGCCATTACCAACGCTTGTTCGGATTGTTCTTGTGCGCGCGAGTCGGGAAGAGTTCTCCGAGACAGGCACTTCTGATTTGACACTCATCAATAAATACCGGAGATCCTGAGCGAAAAATGCTCCGGCGCGAAGATACCTGACCGGACGCCTTCACTCTCGATCTTCACAATCGACGCAGCCGTCGCGTTCTGACATCATGAATAGGCGGTCCAGCGCCGATGCGGCGTACGACGCTGGACCTGACCGCGCCAAAGGCGTGAGCAATTTGAGGCGGCTGCTTGAATCTTGCACTGAGTTCAGGACGGCAACGTGAGATCGGTCAAGTTTGTTCTGCCACCCGCATCCTGTTGCAGGGATGCGGCTCGCAAAGGCCTGGCGGACGAAGTGCTATAGACGATCCAGGAGCCGGAAGTTCCTGATCATGTTGTTGTAACGTCCAACAAGATCGAGAAGTGCTGCACCATGGGCAACCAGGAACCCGGTAATGGCCGAACCCACCGTCGCGGTTCTTGCGTCAATCGCGTTCAGGAGCTCACTCTGCGCCGCGGCATAGTGTTCAGTGAACGGAGCAAGAGTGCCGGGCCAGGTGCTCGCGACCCGCATCTCGGGCATGATAGCAGCGGCAGCCGACTTGGGCGCGACCGTGTACCATCGGTCGACCGGATTCTCCCGGCATGATGCAACCCATTTGCGGCCGGCTTGATCAGGCCCCTCTCCAGAATCGGGCAACTCGAAGTCGGCAGAAAACAACTCAATGGCTTCGCTGAGATGCTGACCGGCCTCATGCAGGTAGCGGTCAAAATTGCTTCCGATTCGAGCCCACTGGCACCATGCCAGCCTCAGATGCTCGTAGTGCGTAAGTTCGCTCTTCTGCCAAGGGTATTCTTGGGCGAGAATCCGGCAAGCCAAGAGGTCATCATATGCCGTAAGCAGTTCAAAAAGCGCTCTCATCTCCCCACTTAGCTGATGATGGACGGCGCTCATTCCTTTTCGCAATCTGGGCGGTACGAACTCGAAATCCGGCTCCGAGAGTCCCATCAGATTTTCGGCAGCAACTTCCAATATCGGAGCCATCAGGCCCGCGAGACTATCCTTGCTGACCGCCTGTGCGTCGATCGAGTTCATTGCCGCTGCATCTCTCAGTTTGGACATGCCCGATCCGAGTATCCGCCTGAATACCGGCGATCAGCTCGCAAATGCAGTTCAAAAATCTTGGTTCCGGGTCCGTTTGGCTGCCGTCCCACGACTCGCCTGTGTGCGTTAATAGCAAACTATCGAGCATACGAGACCAGTCGATATTCCGGGGTCAAGTCCGGATGCCTTCCGGACTTTCCTCTGCCCGCCGGGACGGCAGAAATCGAATTACTGATAATTGCCAATTACTTGCATCGCGACAATGGCGGCTCGCGCAGCTGGATTTTTTCTATTCCAGATCGCAACCTGCTCGGGTGCCGGCGGTCATCAGGAGCAACCGCACCGCTCAATGGTCGAAAAGCATGCTTTTGACGCCCGTCAAAATCCGCACCAACTGGCTCCGTATGGTTCAGCAGGCTCCACGACTGGGCTCTAGCAGGTCGGCACCTCAACACATGGACGTCGTTTGAAAAGGGGCATTGCATTGAGCAACGGACAATTCGAGTTCTTTGACAGGGACGAAGCAGAGAGACGCTTCGAAGCTGCGCTGCGTGGCGCGCGCATCACCGGTCACAAGCCCAAGACGGATATACCGAAGAAGCACCGGAAAGCGCAGGCTGAAAGGAACAAGACCTCTAGCCACCGGTTGTCAGCGGTCGTGTAGCCGGCCGCAGTCCGCGATAGCGCGGCAAATAGGAAGCCCACGGAGTGCTTCGCCTATGCCTTCACCTCGCCGGACGAGCGGCGCCCGCCATGCAGATGCAATCGCGTTGATCCGACGACCAAGGTCGACTGCGCCTGACTCCCTCGTTCCGCCTGAGCAGCCAGCGGGCTCCCTAGAGAAAGGCCGCCGTCCCGCATGGCTTCACGAATGCGGTAGTGCATGAACCAGGCGGCTTCATATCCGATATCAAGCGTTCTGTGGAGGTGGTAGGCCGACACGCGCCGCTTGCTCGACGTCACCAGATAGAACGCCTGCAGCCACTTGTGCAGGGCGATTTTGCTGCATTCCATGACGGTCCGCGTAGTGACCGTGAACACTTTACGGCACCCCCTGTTGGCACAACGGTACTTCACGCCGCGTCTGTCGGCAAAAGCGCGGTCGATACCGCCGCAATGAGGACATACCGGTCCGTCGGGCCAAAGAATCCTCCTGAGGATCCTACGCGCGTCATCGTCGTTCTGAAAGTGAGGCACCGCCGGAATTTGGCTTTGGTCAACGCCGGACGGCACCTTCATTTCAAGTCGATCCGCGCCGCGCCGCTGCCGGCCAGCGGCGTGGCCAGATTGTCATTCAGGCTGGAAGCCAAGCCATAGCCCGCCGTCATCGGCACCCCGTAAAGCGGCGGTCGCGGCTCACCAATCAAGGCGGCGGCCGCGCGCAAGTCTTTTGCCCCACTGCCCTTACGGCCGAGCACTTCGTCGTATGCCTCCAACGTCCTTTGAGCGATATCCGCCCAATCATATCGGCTCGTACTCTCGCGACGGATGGCATCACGCTGATCCGCTGTCCACCTCAGCGCAGTCAATGCGCAGAGCTTCGATCGCATCTCCTCGCAATCGCCGACGTGGAAAACATGATCGGGGTCGCCGACGACCTCAAGGTTCGAAGGAATGTCGCTGACGAGCACTTGTAGCCCATAGCTGAGTGCCTCAAGCAACACGATGGGCAGACCCTCGTGCGATGATGGCAAGACGAACAAGCCGGCATGCGCATAAAGCTGGCGAAGCGTTTCGCCGGTTTGAAACCCCGCCATGACTACGTTTCCGCAGCTTGCGGCTTCACTGGCCAACCGATCGGCATATTCGTTCTTGTGGTCGATCTTACCGACGACAGCAAGCTTCCATCCGGCAAGATTGGCCGCAGAAAACGCGCGCAGCAGGTCCAGTTGACGTTTTTCAGGGACGAGCCGACCGACGGTCAAGATGTACCGGCCGGGCTCCAATCCCAGTTCGGCTACGCGGCCGCTTTGCTGGGGTACTTCCGAGAAGACGACGCCGTTTGGTATGACGTCACAAGGCTTTCCGTATTTGGCCGAGATGAGATCTCCGATGCTGCGGCTGACGGCTATGCGCTTGTTGGCATAGCGCATTCCCAGCGCTTCGCCGACGCGAAGAACGGTGCGCGCCGCCCAGCCCCACTTCTCCCGGTTGTAATCCTCGCCATGATGCGTCACGACCACGCGAAGGCCGAAAACGCGCAGCAGCGGCGTCACGATCGCCGGACCGATTCCATGCACGTGCACGAGCCCAGGCCTGCGGACGCCGGCGACGATGGCACAGATCACGGAGTGCAGCAGGGTCTCAAAGTAGGTATTCCGTGCCGTCCATACCCGGAGTATTCGCACGCCATTGAACTCTCTGGGGGCCTTTGGATCGACGTATGGCGATCGCATGCAGACGGCAACTCGTTCACCAAGCCCTGCGAGACGTGGCGCAAGGTTCTCTGCATGCGTTTCGATCCCTCCCTGAACCTGAGGAAAGCCACGAAATCCGAACATAAGTACTTCGGGTCGTCTCATCTGGGCCTCCTCCACAAATTAATTGTTTAAAAAGCTCCGAAGCGGATAGTGCTCGTCCGGGGTCTTCCGCCCCTTGACGAGCCGCGCCTTGACCGTCTTGTCCAGAAACGATGTGCGTTCAACGTGAGGTGACGGCCTCACGTCGCCATAGTCGATGTAACTGTCGAAACATATGCTCTTGCCCATCGACACCTTGAGCTTGTTCTTCACAACCCACCTCAAGGGTTCGGCTTTCGGCAACTGTGGAACGATGTTCGATCGCATCGCGGTACGAGCCGTCGTGACCATCCAGCAATTTTGCTCACAGCCGGCAACTTTCTTTCGCGATCCCTGAGCGACCTCCCCATTCAATATCTCGTCCCAGGATTGGCGAGACAGATTTCCCATCGGGAGATCGGAGCGAACATTGCAGGCCCACACGTCAGACCATGGATCGATGAAGGCAAAATCCTTTCCGGCGGTGCAGGGTATCAAGCGATCATGGCCCAGGATCTTTTCAATCAAGCCGAGATTGAGATAAGCCCTGAACCAGTTCTTCGGTTTGGCACTGCGAAGCTGCGCCGTTACGAGCCCTTCAACCTTTCGCGCCACTGCCTTTCGGTCGTAGAAATAGTTATCATTCTTGTAGAACTGCCACGCGTTGTGAAGCGTCGACGTGGCAAGCTCAAATCCTTCACGTTTGGCGAACTCGTATACGGTCACGAGTTGATCGACGTTCTCGTCCTGGATGACCATTGCGAAGCCGAGGTCGGTGCCGCCGGCTTCCTTGAGCATGCGCAAGCCCGCAACTTTCGTGGCGTAGCCGTCCTTCTCCCCGCGGATCGCGTCACTTGTGACCTGGTCACCTTCCACCGAAAACCGAACCTTGATGTTCGGGTACTTCTTGATGATGGGTATCAATCGTTCAGGATGCAGCCCATTAGACGATATCTCCATCACTCTCGCCTTCGGGTGCAACAGGTCGGCGATCTCCGCGAGGTCCTTCCTCAGCGTGGGCTCGCCACCCGAGACGTTCAAATTGTCGAATCCCGAAGGAAGCTTCGCAAGCGTCTCTAGCGATACTTCCTCCCTCGGGTCGGTGGGGTTTTGCCAAATGTAACACATCTGGCATTTCGAATTGCATCGAAACGTCGAGATGACGGTCAGGTCCATTTTATGATCCAGTTTTCGTTCGAGATCGGATTGGGCGCATAACATCTTCGTAGAGTGAAATGAGCGCGGAGCCGTGCGCCCTTAGTGAGTACTCGGCCTCCACGACGTCCCGCGCATTGCCGCCCAGGAACTCTCGCAAGGCGCGATTGCCGAGCAGGGCGGCTATTTTGTTGGACAGTTCCGAAATGTTTCCGGGCGTGAACAACAGGCCCGTCTTCCCCTCTCTCACGAACTCGGGGATACCACCGATGTTCGACGCAACGATCGGCTTTCGGTGCGCCATCGCCTCCAGGATGGATATGGGACTGTTTTCGTGCCATTCGGACGGCACGACTATCAACGCTGCGCCCCTGATCGCGGCCTCAAGTTCAGCGCCGGCTAGATGGCCCTTGAACTCAGCCGACGAAAATCTTTGCTGCAGATCCGACTGCAATGGTCCGGTCCCTGCGACCATCAGACGCCACGAGGACCGATTTGAGGCATGAGATCGCAGCAGGGTTTCGACACCCTTCTCCGGTGACAATCGTCCCAGATATAATACGTATCCATCATCTTTCCCGCATGCATCGATGCGAGCGACGTCAATTCCATTAGGAATATGCACGACCTTGTCCGCACCGAACCGACCCACCACGGCGTCGCGCATGAACTTGCTCGGACAAATGAACTTGTCGACCCGATTGTAACTTCCGGCCATTGCGTGGTAGCGCGCTTCGGCCCAGAGCAGTGCACTTCGAGCAAGTGAACCGTCGGCACAACGCTGCTTCAGTAGCGACTCGAAACGGCCGTCAGCACACTTTGTGCAGACCTTGCCGTTGCTCAATTGAGTATAGACCGGGCAAACCGGCTTGTAGTCGTGCAGAGTGAGAACGACCGGAACACCGGCTCGTGACGCCGCGGTAATGATTGACGGGGTAAGCTGGTGGTAGATGTTGTGACAATGAAGGAGGTCCGGCTTTTCGTCCTCAATTAATTTGGTGATCTTCGCGACCGCTTCCCTGGAGTGTACGAGCGAGACGGCGGCTCTGATCCTGTCTGCGCGCGAACTATGCCGATACGATTTCTGAGAGACGAAATAGGACTGATACGGCGACGCTATATTTCTCTCGTCGTTCATGGAGAATTCGATCACGCCGACACCTCGTCGCCGCATCAGTTCCATTTCGTCGAACATGACGACCTCGGAACCGCCATTACGAAAAAAGAACTTGTTGGCGAAGAGGACTCTAAACCTGGATTTGTCGCAGACTTCCGCATGCCGCGAGTGATCGAGCCCGGCAGACTGGTTTGACCGGACTGCGCGAACAAGCGACTGCAATCCCGGCAACACTGCCGAGGGATCCTGACCATCATCTGACGGAGAGTCGGTCATAACGCACTTCCCTCTGACGATTCGCAGGGGTCCCCGGTACCGGGCAACCGCACGCAACCGATCCAATCCAATTTACTGATCGGCACTAATCGCACAGCAGTTGTGGATATGACTCCAAGCATCAGTGAATAGTAAGTTGCGACCTCTTCTCTGTATTGACGGTCGTCAAATCCACCTCTCGCGGTACGATAAGGTCGCTTCGTCCTGCGATCGCGTCGGATTACTGCCCTATTCGCCGGATAGTCGTGAGACCTGCAGCCAGGCATCAGCCGGCAACATCACACCCTACAGAGAGACGATGCCCGAAGATCCGGAGCCGACTCGCGCGATCTCCGAGCATGGATTGATCGCACTGGTGATGATGCTCCGGCTCCACGGAATCGCGATAGATGCAGAGCGCATTCGTCACCAATTTGGTGGATCCATCGGAATTCCCGAGATACTTCGTTGCGCCAAGGAATTGGGGCTGAAGGCGCGGCTCGCTAAAACCAATTGGCCCCGTCTTTCGGGGCTTGCCATGCCTGCACTCGCCATCCTACGCGACGAAAAATACCTGATCCTGGGCAAGGCAGACGCTGAGAGCGCGATTGTTCTCCAGCCGGGACAGCCTAATCCAAGGTTGATGTCGCGAGCCGCGCTCGAGGCGGTGTGGGACGGCAACGTAATCCTCATGACAAGGCGCGCGTCGCTTTCCGATCTTGCGCGTCGTTTCGATATCGGCTGGTTTGTCGGCGCAATTCACAAGTATCGAACGCTCCTGACCGAGGTCATGATCGCATCATTCTGCCTTCAGCTCTTCGCTCTGGTTTCTCCGCTATTCTTTCAAGTCGTGATCGACAAAGTCCTTGTTCATCGAAGCATGAGCACGCTCGACGTGCTAACAATCGGGCTTGTAGCGATCGCATTCTTCGAGACTGTACTTGGGGTTCTCCGCACCTACCTCTTCTCACACACCACGAATCGAATCGACGTGGAGCTCGGCGCTCGCCTCTTTCGTCACCTGCTGGCGTTGCCGATCGGCTATTTTCAGGCTCGACGCGTCGGCGACTCGGTCGCCCGGGTACGCGAACTGGAGAATATTCGCAACTTCCTAACCAGCTCCGCGCTTACGCTGGTTATCGACCTGTTCTTCACGGTCATTTTCATCGTGGTCATGTTCTTCTATTCGCCATCCCTGACTTGGATCGTGCTCGGTTCGCTTCCGATATATGTCGGGATCTCTGCGGCTGCCACGCCAATGTTTCAACGACGCCTCGACGAGAAATTCCGGCGCGGTGCGGAGAACCAGGCCTTTCTTGTCGAAAGCGTAACCGCGATTGAGACGTTGAAGGCGATGGCCGTCGAACCGCAGATGCAGCGCCGTTGGGAACAGCAACTCGCCGGGTACGTCGCCGCAAGTTTCCGGGTCATCAGCCTCGGAAACCTTGCGAGTCAATCCGTCCAATTCGTCAGCAAGCTGGTTAGTGCCGGCATTCTTTATTTCGGCGCAAGACTGGTCATCGACGGCGACCTCACGGTGGGCGAACTAGTCGCGTTCAACCTTCTCGCCGGCCGCGTCAGTACTCCGGTCCTAAGGCTCGCGCAAACGTGGCAGGATTTTCATCAGGCGAGGCTCTCGATTGCTCGCCTCGGCGATATCCTGAACACGGAGACGGAACCGGTTTACAGTCCCGGCAAGATGACGCTCGGCACAATTCGGGGGGATGTCAGCTTCGAGCACGTCACCTTCCGTTATCGGATCGACGGCGCCGAGATCCTGCGCGACGTGCATCTCAGCATCCCAGCCAACCAGGTCGTGGGAATAGTTGGCCCCTCGGGATCGGGAAAGAGCACACTCGCAAAGCTCGCGCAGCGTCTCTACATACCCGAGCGCGGTCGCGTCCTGATCGACGGCATCGACATCGCACAGGTGGATCCCGCCTGGTTACGACGGCAGATCGGTGTCGTCCTGCAGGACAGCATCCTATTCAACTGCTCGATCCGGGACAATATCGCTTTCGCCGATCCCGCGACCTCCACCGAGCGGATCATAGCAGCGGCATTGCTCGCAGGAGCGCACGACTTCGTTCTGCAATTGCCCCAGGGATACGACACCATCGTCGGCGAGCGTGGAAGCAGCCTGTCAGGCGGACAGCGCCAACGCATTGCGATAGCACGCGCTCTCGTGAACGATCCCCGCATCCTCATTTTTGACGAAGCGACGAGCGCTCTCGACTATGAGAGCGAACGGATCGTGCAGCAGAACATGGCCAAGATATCGCAAGGCCGCACGGTGCTGATCATCGCCCACCGACTATCCGCCCTACGGATGGCCGATCGCATCATCACCATCGAGGACGGCAAGCTGGTCGAGGATGGCTCGCATCAGGACCTGGTCAAGGCCGGCGGACGTTATTCAAAACTCTATCGTCTTCAGGCGGGGATTCATGAGCAGAACTGATACATCCCGCTTTTTGGCGACCACTTTCCTGCCCTTGCTTATTTCGCATCTGATCAGCACTGTTGGAGCGGCCGACAGTAGATGAGGCAAACCATCGTACATCACGTTGACGATCCCGGGATTTTCGTCCTGGATATCTTGCTTCGTCTCCGGGGTATCCAGAGCGATCCCGAGCGTCTTCGGCAACGGTTCGATGGCGCATCGGTCGGCGTCCCGGAAATGATCGTCTATGCGAAAGAGGCCGGCCTATCGGCTCGCTGTTCGCTGACCGATTGGGATCAATTAGCAAAGCAGCCCTTGCCGGGCATTGCTCCACTTCGTGACGCAAGCTTTCTGCTCCTTGGAAAGGTGTCCGGTGACGAGGCAGTCGTTCTTGCTCCGGGCGCCGAGCGACCGAGCTTGATTTCCCGAGCCGAACTCGAAAGTCTCTGGGACAGACGTTTGGTTTTGATTACGCGGCGCCGCGCGATTATCGCCTGGTCCATTAGTCACCTTCGTGGTTGGCGACTGGCCGCGCTGCAGGCCTTCTCATGCATCTCCGGCCGCTGCGCGCAACTGGTCGCCCGCATATCCTCGCCCATCAAGCACCGGTTTCCACGGCGGAAAGCGCCCGCTCAAACTTCAAGCCCGAAAAATGCGGTCGTTGTCTTCGCCAGTCACGCGCGCAAGCTCGGGAAAGCCGTAGCCAGGCTGGGACCAGGAGAGCAACGCCGCTCAGCTGACGAACTTGCCTTTCTGCCCGCGGCGCTCGAGATCGTCGAAACGCCCCCATCACCCGTCGGGCGGGCCATAAGTCTAAGTATTGCAGCCGTTCTGGCGGCGTCGCTCGCCTGGGCTTGCATCGGGACTGTAGACATTGTCGCCATCGCCCCAGGCAGGCTCATTCCAAGCGGCCGTACCAAGACCATTCAGCCGCTTGAAGCGGGCGTCGTCCGTGCAATTTACGTTCTCGATGGGCAAACTGTGGCCTCTGGCGAGAGCCTGATAGATCTTGACACGACCATGTCGACGGCCGAACTAAATCACTTGAAGGGCGATCTCCAGAGTGCGCAGCTTGATGTCATGCGTTTAACGGCCGCTCTCTCCGGAAATACCGATACCGCTTTCGATCCACCTGCCGGGGCGCCCGCGTCGCAGGTCGAAATGCAGCGTCGTTTCCTAGTCAGTCAAACAGCGGAGCAGAATGCGAAGGTCGCTGCGATTGACCAGCAGATCGCACAGAAGAACGCCGAACGAGCGACCTCCAAGGCTTCGATCGACAAGCTGAAGGCCACGCTCGGTCCGCTGCAGCAGCGTGTCGAAATACGTGAGCAACTCTACCAAAAGGAGCTGGGCTCCAAGTTGTTGTATCTGACGGAGTTGCAGGAACTGGTTAGCCAGCGTCAGGAAATCCTCGTTCAGCAAAGCAAATTCGGTGAGGCTGACGCTGCGATCGCCGTTCTCAAGGAAATGCGAACGAAGACCATTGCCGAGTACGAGCGCTCGCTTTTTGAGGAACTCTCGAAAGCGCAGCAAAAGGCCGCCGGGCTGACCCAAGACGTGATAAAAGCCGAACGGCATACAGGATTGCAGAATCTGACGGCCCCCATCGACGGCGTCGTCCAGCAACTCACTGTTCACACGATCGGTGGCGTGGTCACCCCGGCACAAGCGCTGATGATCATCGTTCCTACCGACAGCAATCTCGAGGTGGAGGCCGTAATCTCGAATCAAGATATCGGCTTTGTCGAAGCAGGCCAGGACGCTGCCATCAAGGTCGATACCTTCAACTTCACCCGATACGGCCTGCTGCACGGGAAGATCATCAGTATCTCGCAGGACGCAATTCCTCGGAACAAGCCACCTGAGAATGCCAGTTCGAGAGGTGCCGGAACAGAGACAGGCAGCAGTGAACCTAGGGGTCAGGAGCTGGTCTATGCCGCACGGGTGTCTCTCGATCGGAATTACATGGACATCGACAACAAGCGCGTCAGTCTTTCTCCGGGAATGGCGGTGACCGCCGAGATCAAATACGGCTCGCGTAGCATCATCAGCTACATTCTGTCCCCGCTGCTGCGATACAAACAGGAAAGCTTGCGCGAGCGATAGCCGCAGCCGCGGTGAATCGATTCACGCGAGCCCGGCCAGCCGAGGATCATGCCCTTCCGAGGCTAGTTTTGGTTCGACCGGCCGTAACAAACCGGCCTCGGTCAGAGCCGCGGCCGCCTGTTTCAACATCGCCCACGACAGTTTCGATTTCTCTCCGATGTCGAGGAGCGAGTTATGCCCATCCGACATGTTCAGGACCCATAGCAGAGCCAATTGATAGTCGGGCGGCGACAGACCACCCATCGCGCTGTACAGGCCGTAATCTCCCAGTTTCGGCTCGCAGAATGGCTTCTGGTTGAGATGATAACCGTTGCTTTCAATGACTTCGATCGTTGCGATCGCCTTCTCAAGCGTATCGCGAAGCGCGTCAGGGCGTACAAAATCCAGATTGTCCGCAGAGCTGTGGTATTCGGCGAACTTCCCATGTGGCGTACGCATGACCACCCCGACAGGAAGATTGAAGCCGGGCGAACAATACTGCCTCTCGTCATAGCCGAATGGAGAGAAGTCCTGAATCGCGAATGGATGCCCGCTTTGGTCCAGGACGTACGACCATGCCCTGTCAATCTCGGCGTTTCCACGCCGCGACTTCTTGTAAGTGACCGAGCCTGCATCTCCGGCACAGGTCAGAACAAAACCGTGCTTGATACGGCCGACGTGCGACTGGTTCAAGGCAAGCCAGGTGATCGAGCCTATCGTGCCCGGGATGAATACGAAGCGGTAAGTATATCGATGATCCCTGTTGCGCAGATGCTGGGCCAATGCGGTTGCTACAGCAATGCCCGACAAATTATCGTTGCACAGCGATGGATGACACACATGGCACGAGACGAGAATCTCATCCGTAGAACGTCCAAGCAAGCGTAGGTCACCATAGGTCAGATGGCCGGGTTCAAGCAAGGCTTCGATGCACACTTCATAATTGTCTTCGGGCAAAGCGAGCAGCTGGTCGTGAGATATGCAAAAGCCCCACGCAGCCTTGTAGTAGGAGGTACGATACGGAATCCAATCGGGCCGGTCCGGATCGGAGAACAGGTGAGGCTTCAGTTCGGCCAAACTCATTCTGGCCTTTACCGGGCCGCTGTAACCGACCACGTGAAGGTTGGATTTTCGGAAGTCAACGACGCGTTCACCAGCGCCGTTCTTGATGAATGCATCACGAATGTTCCATTCGAGCGGAATCGTCCAGTCAAACACCTGAAGGCCGGATGGCACCTCACAGGTCGTCAAGGGAATGTACTTACGAATCAGGTCAATCGTCTTTCTGACTCCATCGCCGGTGATGCTGCGGCAAATCGGATACATCTCCGAGATGAACCGATGCATGGCCTGTCCGCCGTCGTCAGCTGACAAGTCCACGGGCATGTCTGGTTCCTTGAGGCTGACAAGGCTCGTATCTCTGACTATGTCGTGCATCGCTCGTCCCTCACCTCGACGTCAATCGACGAGCCTGAGTTCGGGGATCGGCACCACGAACTGCGCTCCCCAACTGCGTGCGAACGAGAGTTGACTGACGATCTCCTGTTTCAGATTCCAAGGCAAGATCAGGATGTAGTCGGGCTTGGTAACGCTGATCCGTTCCGGCTCGCAAATCGGGATGTGTGTACCCGGAAGCAGGCAGCCCTGTTTGTGAGGATTTCGGTCGACCGTATATTCGATCAGATCCGGACTGATGCCACAGTAATTCAGCAGTGTGTTTCCCTTTGCCGGCGCACCGTAGCCGACAACGGTCTTACCTCTCCGTTTGGCACCTTCCAGGAACTCGATCAGCTTGTGTTTCGTCCGAAGTGCGCGCTCCTCGAAGGCGCAATAGTGATCGAGGTCCGCGAATCCGGCGACGATTTCGCGCGTCCTCAGATCATTCACGCGCCTCGAGATCGGATGCGGTCCGGTATGGCTATGCTGCACGTAGATCCGAAGCGAACCGCCGTGGGTCGGCAATTCCTCGACATCGAACAGTGTCAATCCATGCGCCGCGAAGATCTTCTCCGCGGAAATCAGCGAAAAGTACGAGAAGTGCTCGTGGTAGATCGTATCAATCTGGCATTCGTCGAAAAGCCGCATCAGATGCGGAAATTCCATCGTTATGATTCCCTGATCCGCCAGAAGAATGCTCATGCCTTTGACGAAATCATTCAGATTTGGGACATGTGCGAGTACATTGTTTCCGATCAGAAGATCAGCCCGCAATCCTTCTCTTCGCAATGTGCGGGCGGTGCGCTCGCCAAAGAAATCGACCCGGGTCGGGATGCCCTTCGCGCGGGCCACCTCTGCAACGTTCTTCGCCGGCTCGATACCGAGGACCGGAATTTCCTTCTCGGCGAAATATTGCAGGAGATATCCGTCGTTGCTGGCGATCTCGACCACTTTGCTCCGAGAACCGATTCCAAACCTGTCTACGACGCGTCTTACGTAAGCCTTCGCGTGTTGCAGCCACGACTCGCTATAGGACGAGAAATAGGCGTAATCACCGAAGATATTCTCCGGCGTTTCCCACTCCTCCAACTGAACGAGAAAGCATTCGCCACAGACGTACGCCCGCAATGGGAAGAACTGCTCTTCGCTTTTCAGGTCCTCATGCTTGAGATAAGAATTTGCAAGCGGCGAAAGCCCAAGATCGATGAAGACTTTTTCTAGAGCGGCATTGCAAAACCGGCAGCAACTCGTCTTTGCTGCCGGCGCCGAAGGGGCCATCGTGCTGTACGGACGTGCGGCTTCTTGCTTCAACATCGTCTGGCTCCTACTCCGCAACGCGCGGCTTCATGGAACCAACCTAGTTCTGGCCAATTGAACGCAATTGACGGCCGTCAAATCGGATTTCATTTTGCCGGCGCCCATATTGCATCGATCGAATGGTGCGGACGTTTCTCACGACGCCCGCATGCACGCAGCCTATTCGCCGTTCCGCAGCGCCATCCGCGCTTTCAACTCGATCTGAATTTCGCTGTAGGCCTCCCACCGCGTATCGCGTTCCGAGGTGACCTGCACCGGCACCGGCCAAGCGACGCCCAGCGCGGGATCGTCATAACGCAATCCGCCTTCGGCGCCTGGCGAATGATAGTTGCTGATCATATAGACCAGTTCGGTGTTGTCGGTGAGTGTCAGGAAGCCATGAGCAAAGCGCTCGGGCACGTAGAGTCCGCGCCCGTTATCAACTGACAGATTTACTGCGACATGCTCCAAATAGGTCGGAGACTCCGGCCGCAGATCGACGATCACGTCGATGGCTGCCCCCCTGGTGCACCGCACGTATTTGGCTTCCGTCGCCGGCGGATACTGAAAATGCATCCCGCGCAATGTGCCGCGTTTTGCGTTGAAGCTGATGCTGCCTTGCGCCACTACCGCCTTCAGACCATGAGCAGCGAACTCGTCTGCGCAAAACGTGCGTGCAAAATGCCCTCTGTTATCGTGGTAGCGGTCGATTTCTACCCTATAGGCACCCGCGAGGATGGTTTCCGAGAAGATCATGTTCTGGCAAGCATTGTGTGATCAGGAGAACACGATTCGACAAATGCGAAACAGGCCCCAGAGAAGGGCAACGTTCCACGCCAGTGTACAGACCAGCGTAAACGCGATCATAACAACCGGCCGGATGAGATTTCGCCCTTCTGTTGCCGGGATCCCTTCATGCGCCCCTATAGGGCCAAGCTCGCCCACATTTGACATCACTTCTCACCCTAGATTGCCTTTAATGCATCCAGAGTATCCGCCACGGTCTGCTCGAATCTGACGAATCTCAATAACATCGGCGCCATGACGCGGTGATGCTGTGGCGAGAAGCATAGCAAGCTACCTTGCTCGCCACCTCGCAGGCAGAATGCGGGCCATGCTCGGCTAACCCAAGGAATAAGGGGCACCTTCTTCAAAGCTCGATGTCAGGGAGATCAGCCAGTCGCCACAGTGCGATCTCGAACGGAACGTCAGGATAGTGGTCCTTCCGGCTTTCAAGCTTCGGAGGGAAACCAAAGGGGGACAAGTTTAAGTTGAGGTGTCGCCATCCGATTCCGGTCGCCTTGCTTTCGTTCTTGTCATGGCCGGGTGTGTGAGAAACCAATAGCCACGTCGCGCCCGTCCGTCGAAAATTCTTCAGCATCGCCGCCATGTCCGAGAAGGACAGGTGAACCCAACAATCGCGGCACATAATCAAGTCAACTGCAGGGAGAGGATCTTTGGTGAGGTCTACGTGGATAAACCGCACACCTGGACGGGCGTATTTCTGTGCGTTCCCGGCGACGACGCTGCCAACGACGTCGGCCCCGACATAGTCGATGCCCGCGAGGTCAACTCTCCTCATCCAATTCCAGTCGCCGCATGGTGCGTCCAGGAACCTGGAGACCTCGAGCCTACGAAACAGTTCCGGAAGATAGGCGCTGACATTTTCCGTGGCAGCAAGCTCCGATCCAACGCCTGAGCCGCTTTCGGCGCTTCCCCACGCCTGCGCAGCGTAGGCAACCTGGAAAACCTGAGCCCTTGGAAGAGTCAGTGAGACCAGTTTCTCAATGCCTGGAAGACGAAGTGCAGCGCCCTTCGCTCTCTGTCGTAAACTCCGTTCGACCATGCCGTCCTCTCCACGAACTCTCCAGACGCGCAGTGCCCAAGCTTCTCATCTATCCAAGGTCGCTAGTCTGGACACTACAGGCGTCAATTTACCAAGCAGCCATCAACCGCGTCTTTCATCAGCCAAGCCCGAGCGGTAACGCGGGCGTTGTCAACCTCCGGCCTGCTCTCCCGAGATCCGTTCAAGCCCCCTCAGGTCTATAAACCGAATGGTCTTGCGAGTTGGAAGGTCGATCAGCTTCTTCGATCTGAAGTCAGCAAGTGTGCGGCAAACTGTCTCAAGTGAGGTTCCGACGTGATCTGCGAGGTCCGCCCGAGGAAGCTGAAGCCGAAGCGCATCGGGACGCTTCGAATCAGATGGAAGATGTGCCCGCATGCGCAACAGCAGCCATGCTATCCGTGCCACGCAATTTTTCTGGCTCATGGTTAGGACAAGCGACAGCGTATCTGCCAGGACCTGATGCGCACCGCAGGGTTCGTCCCCGCGGCAAACCCCGGAGACTTTCGACCGAAATACGCGACAATCCGTGACAGCCTCAGCAGTAAATTGCTGACAGGCCGATTGGGTCGGCATGACGACATCGCCAGGCCAGTAAAATGCCAGAATTTGACGATTTCCGTTTTCGAGAAGCCGGACGGCGCGGACTACGCCTTCGACGATTTCAATCTTTTGAGCTTCCTCTTCGCCTTCCCAAAAGAGGGCCCGGCCTCGTGGAATAAGCGATGTAGTGATCTGGCGTTGTTCCTGGTTCCGTGTCGAGCTGAACAGAGATACTTTTGAATGGCCTTTATCTGGAAATATCGCTTCGTTAAACATGTACTTCACCTCAGACATAAATCCGACGGGCTTCAGTCTAAGTCGGAACGAATTCTTAAGACATTCAGGCATACGCGCTAGGTTTCTGCAGGTTCCAGGTAGACCTAAAAGTCTAGTCCTTCTGTCGCCAAAATCAGTCGGCGCCGCTTTCGCGCTCATATGCGCCCTGGTAGCGCGCAAAGTGGCGGCAAGAATGTCCTCCAGTGTGCAATTTCGTTTTGGTGGAATGGGACTTCTGCGCGGCAACATTGCTCGGCGAAGAGGCCTAAACCAAGCGATGCGCCCCTCTGACACAGGCACGGGATGTGTTCGCCTGCCACTCCATCGCCATCGCTCGATTCATAGATTTTGCGGCAGCACCTGCGAAGGCAGGATCGGTCAAGGCCTCGAACCGCTGCCTCGGAAGTGCTAGGGCAAATCGGAATCGACTGAGGCTAGAATAGTCTACTGTCGTGCCCTGCTTTGTTGCATCGGAAATTGCCGCGCTAACGCCAGGGCCCCGCAATAGCGGTGCGTTCAAAGACCGCCGCCCCAGGCTGGATTAATTTGTTGGCTTTCGAAGAGGGAACATGGCCCTCGAACCTGAAGTCGAGTTTTCGAGCAAGCTGAAACCATCCGTCGAACGGTACACCTGGTCGACCACAAATCTCTTGCTCCTGGACCGCGCTGTTAGTCCCGCCTTTGATCCCACAAGTCTTGCGGCCATAAACGCCGCCTCCGTGCGGTTACGAGCACCAAGCGCGCGCAGAAGAGCTGCCGTGTGTATCTTGCTGGTCCCTTCGGCAATACTCAGCTCGCGCGCGATCTCCTTGTTCGACATACCGAAGGCAAGGAGCGGAAGAATCTCGTTTTGCCTGCGGGTCAGCCGCAGCGCCTCAAGGTCAAAATTCACCACCCGAGGAACGGCCAAAACATCGAGTTCGTCCTCTGCCAGCCATCTGGGCACATAGATACGTCCCGACAACAGATCCTCGATGGCTGAGAGCAACTCTTCATCGGACTGAAGCTTGGCCACAAATCCATGAAAGCCGGCTGACAAACAGCTCAACACGTCTGCCCGGGTGTGCGACGTAGACATAACGGCAATTCGTGTCGTCGGGCTGAGATCATGGACTTCCGCCAATGCTCGAAGCGCGTTCGGCGTAAGGCAATCAAAGTCGATCAAAACCAAATCGAACTTTACCTCAGCGTCGAAGTGCTCCAACCGGCAAGCCTCGACGACACGCGAATGAAAACGGCTCTGAATGACGTCTCGGAGTCCGGTCCGATAGATACTATGCTCGTCTACTAAAAAAATGACTGACACTGCAATCCTCGAACTCCTCGTACACCGAGGACTTCTCACAATCGCGGCAGCTCGACTTCATAACAAAAAGCGGACTTAAGGATCGACATGAAGTCTGAACCACCCGCGGTGCAAGCCAAACAGACTAATTCCGCACTGCACAACCTTAACTTAACGGGAAAGAATGTCAACTAACTGAAGCAATTGTCATGCCGAGGAACTCCTCAGATACCACCCAGCGCCGGGATGATCTCGCTCATCGGTGTCCATAGAAGATGGGTATCCAGCTGCTCTGTGTGCTGAAGATGCCGCAGTTCGGATAGCCTTGTGAAAGGGGCCGAGTTGAAAGTTGCATCATCAAGCTGAATTCGCTCGAAGACGCTTTTCAGTTGTTGCGCACCGCGACCGGCGTTCCAGCGACAGCTGAAATCCGGCAAGTGCGCCTTTATCTTGTCAAAGGACACGCGATAGCTGCGACTGTCGGGGCCGCTCGGACCAAACGTCAGCTCGCAACCCGGAAAGGTATCGCTGACGATCGTTGCGATCTCGCGCACGGTGTAGTTCTGGCCTTCATCTCCGACATTGAAGGCTTCGCCACATACCGCGTCGGTCGGCGCGTCCAGCGCGCACAGAATGGCCTGACAAATGTCGTCGACGTGGACGAGAGGCCGGCAGGGCGTTCCGTCGCTCATAACCCGGATCTTGCGAGTCGTGAATGCAAAGCCGGACAAATTATTCAGCACGAGGTCAAATCGTTGCCGTGGAGACGCCCCGAAGGCCGTCGAGTTACGCAGGAACACCGGTGAAAACCGAGAGTCGATCATCTCGAGGAGATCTCGTTCAACCAATACCTTGCATCGCGCATATGCAGTCTGCGGGTCGCACGACGAGGTTTCGGATTTGATTTCGGCGCCTGCAGCCCCATAGATGCTGCAGGATGACGCGTAGACGAACCGCCCGATGCCGGCTTCCTTGCATTTGCGCGCGAATTCGACGGACCCTCGATGGTTGATCTCCATCGTGATCTCAGGGTCGTTTTCTCCCAGCGGATCATTAGACAGTTCGGCGAGATGAACGACCGCGTCGTACCCGATCAGATCCGAACTCGACAATTGCCGCGTATCCCTAGACATCACCATCGGGCGCGTCCTGCCGTCATCGTACAGCCAGCCACGACGATAGAGGCCCGTATCGACTCCCGTCGCTTCGTAACCATGTTCGAGCAGCTTGGGACCGAGGACAGCGCCGATATAACCATCAGCTCCCGTAAACAAAACGCGCATTTGGTTTCTCCTTAAAGAGTGGATTGGGCAGCGATCGGCGTCTTGATCGCAGCGACATGTTCACTCGGAGTCGCCGAGTTCTTGTTCCAAACGCACCAAGGTGGATTTCCCGTGTCCCACAATTCCTGCAGGATAGTTTTGTCGCGAAGCGTATCCATGTTCTGCCAATAGCCACGGTGGCTGTAGACGGCCAATTGGTCCTGCTCAATCAAACGCGCGAGCGGCTCGTTTTCCCAGCTGGTGGCGTCCCCATCGATAACGTCCAGGGCTTGAGGCTCCATGACGAAGAAGCCGCCGTTGATCACTTGACCGTCACGCGTATCTTTTTCGCGGAAGCGCGCCGCACGTGGACGATCGGATGAGAGATTGATTGCCCCGAAACGACCGGGCTGCTGTACCGCGGTCACTGTCGCGAGCGCGCCCTGTTGATGATGAAACCGGATCAATTCGCGGATATCGACGTCACTCACGCCGTCTCCGTAAGTCATGCAGAAGGTTGCGTCTCCCAGGTAGTCGCGCACGCGCTTGAGCCGTCCTCCCGTCATCGTCTTCTCTCCGGTGTCGACCAGAGTCACCTTCCAGGGCTCACATTCGTTTCGATGGGTTTCGACGCGATTGCGCTGAAGATCGATGGTCAAATCGCCTTGATGAGGAAAGTAGTTCAGGAAATAGTCGCGGATCACCTGGCCCTTATAGCCAAGGCAAATCACGAACTCGTTCAGCCCGTGATGCGAAAACAACTTCATGATATGCCAGATGATCGGGCGGCCGCCGATCTCGACCAAAGGCTTTGGGACCACCGAAGTGTGCTCGCTCAACCTCGTGCCATAGCCGCCGGCGAGAATGACAACCTTCATCGACCTCTCCTGATTTGCGGGGATCGCTTACACAAATGGTGCGAGCCAACCAAACCGTATGACGCAGCCAAAGCAGCGAGTTGACGACCATCAAATCGGTTGACCGAGGTCGGGGCCGAAAACGGAAAGTCACGAGCGTCGATCGGGGCGGTCGATCAAGACGCTCCGCTACATCATCCTGCACTCAACGGATGGGCGCTATCGCGATCGAGGCAATCCGCCCAAGCGGCGGGCTATTCTACGCACGAAGCGCATCTGACCATGAGCAAGCGGATCAGGCCCCATTCGTCCATTCGGCCGATCAAGCCCGGCAATAGCGGCATGGTCGGTTGTGGTCAGTTCGAAGTTGAACAGAGCCATATTCTCCGCGATGCGAGCTGACGTCGCCGACTTCGGTATCGCAATGATGCCGTTCTCAATATGCCAGCGAAGCACGACTTGTGCTGGAGTGCGCTCATAGCGGTCCGCGATTGCTTGAAGCCTCGGATCGGCGAGGCTGCGGCCCTGCCCCAACGGACTCCACGCCTGCGTCACTATGCCGTAGCCCTCGTGGACGTTCCTTAGCGATCGTTGCTGAAAGGCCGGGTGCAATTCGATCTGATTGATTGCCGGCACGACACCTGTTTCGCCGATAACGCGCTCCAGATTGTCCGCCGTAAAGTTGGAAACGCCTATCGAACGAACACGGTCCTGCCTCTTCAATTCGATGAATGCGCGCCAGGTCTCCACGTAGGCGGCGCGCTGAGGGCACGGCCAGTGGATTAGATAGAGATCGATGACATCCAACCCTAGATTGGCAATACTTAGATCAAAAGCGCGCATCGTCTGGTCATAGCCGTGCGCTTCATTGCGGAGCTTCGTGGTAACGAATATCTCGCTCCGAGGTACACAAGCGCGCTTGAGAGCCTGCCCTACGCCGACTTCATTTCCATAATTTGCAGCCGTATCAATCAGGCGATAGCCCGCGCGGATTGCATTCCCGATAATCTCGGGCGCGCCCGCGTTATCGATCTGCCAAACGCCGAAACCCAGCTGCGGAAGACTGTGGCCGTCATTGAGCAGCACCCGCGGAATGTTCGGACGACTTTGTTCGTCGAGTACCGTCTCCGGCGAGCGGCCAGCCAGAAACCGCGGCGCCGTGTTCGGTGTCGACCAGGGCAACATTGCATCAGAATATCGGCCGGGCGTCGTTCGGTCGCCTCCGACGCTCGCATAATTCGATTTTGCGGTTTCGGCGATCGACCAATGGCGCAGCTTGCGATTGTCGCCGCCGATAGCGCGCACCATGACGGCCTTCAACCAGTCGCGGGCAGCAGAGGTGCGGCCCTCAAACAACAGATAAAATGCGACGGCCAATAGCAGGCACAACATGATAAAACTCGCATCAAGGGCGAGCGATGCAATTGTAAAGTCGCGACGTTCCCGCGCGGCGACGTTGAGCAGAAGCAGGATTGGATAGTGGATCGCGTACAGCGAAAAGCTGAACTTTGCGAGGTTCCGGCTGCCCCCTAGTAATGAGGGCAGCGGTATCTCGAGGCGCTCGATGAAAACAATGAACGCGGCAGTGCCCAGTCCGACGGCGACGACAGTCGCCGCCCAGTGCGGCAAGAGATCCTTGATCGACAGTCCGTATGCGCCTGCCAGGACCACAAGGAAGGCGCAGCACCAAGCCCAGGCTGGCGTGATCACCGCATACACCAACACACCAAAGCACCAGATCGCAAAGAAGAAGAAAAACTTCAGGCCGATGTGCGTACCCGTGGGATCATGGCGCTCCGCCACGACAAACAAGCCGAAGATCACGACTATTAGCAGAACGTAGGCTGGCGCCTTGCGAACGGAGATCAACGCGAAAAAGAGCACGTAGTACCAGAACTCGTTCGATAGGCTCCATAGAGCCACGTTTCCCGCGAATTCCGAGCAAACGATCGTCTGGAGAAACAAACCATTGCATATCGCTGCGGACGGACCCACGGGCGCGAGGAAGACGCGCGCGCTGTCATAGAGTTCGTGGTGGGAAGCAACGAAGCCTCCCCACCCAGGCAGTTGCCTTGCCGAAATATATGCGCAGAACGAAATTATGAGCGCCGGAATCACGACGATGTAGAGCCGCGCCAGCCTTGCTGAGAAGTAGTCGACTGCGCTTAGCTTTCCGTGGAGGCATCTCACCAGCGCCGGCCCGCCAACGAGATAGCCGCTCAGGACGAAGAACACCAACACGGCGTCTCCGCCGTGTCCGCTCAATGTCCAGA